>Ga0079100_1041682_pt1 | contig 11847 bp, 10 predicted proteins | sample ADurb_H2B_03_Slu_FD_74560 | JGI IMG/M metagenome (GOLD analysis project Ga0079100, IMG submission 74560) | Active sludge microbial communities from Illinois, USA, of municipal wastewater-treating anaerobic digesters - ADurb_H2B_03_SludgeMetaT... | ecosystem: Engineered > Bioreactor > Anaerobic >...
TTATCTTTTATTCTAGGTGCTTATTATATGACAAGCTACTAGATGATCCTTTTCTCCGCTTAGCAGTGGTTCATCTCTGCAACAGATTTCCTGAGCCTCCGGACAGCGAGGATGAAAACGACAGCCATGAGCGCTGCAGCAAGCCTCCCCTTTCAGCAGTAGGCGCTTCCGGTTCCTTTCCCTGGGATGACTAACTGGCAGGGCATCTAAAAGAGAAAGGGTATAAGGATGTTTAGCTTCCTTTATTAATTGTTCCCGGGTTAAAATCTCTACTATTTTTCCACCATACATTACAGCTATTTTGTCTGCTAGATACTGAACCGCCGGTAGATTATGAGAAATAAAGATATAAGATAAGCCTAGCTTTTCTTTCAATTCTTGAAAGAGGGTTAACATTTGCCCCTGTAAAGATACATCTAAATTAGCAATAGCTTCATCACAAATGAGTAGTTTAGGTTGAGATACTAAAGCCCGGGCAATTCCCAGGCGCTGTCTCTGTCCGCCACTTAGCTCATGGGGATAGTTATCCAAACAATTTTGGTGTAAACCCACCAATTCTAAAAGCTCACAGGTTTGCTTTAGATAACTATCTTTTTGCCCAGGATAAAAATTTTCTAAGGGCTCATTCATAATTTCTCTTACCCTCATTCGAGGGTTGAAGGCAGAAAAAGAATCTTGGAAGACTAACTGAACTTGTCGGCGATAACTGTAGAGCACTCCCCAAGGAGCAGAAAGTATATCCTGTCCCCGAAAGATTATTTGACCCTTATTAGGTCTTTCCAGTTTTAAAATTAGTTTAGCCAGGGTACTCTTGCCACAACCGCTTTCCCCTACTAAACCCAGACTCTCCCCTTCATTTAGATTCAGAGATACTTTATCCACCGCTCGAATTACGTCTTTCTTCCTTCCAAATAAACCTTGGCCCTGTAGATAATATTTACTAACTTCTCTAAGCTCCAACAACGGCATTTTCTTTGCTCCTTCCCTGGCTTTCTAACAAGTGACAAGCTGCTTGTTGGTTTGTTGAGACAGGAATTAGACTAGGTTTTTTCTTCCAACAAGGCTGACTAGCTTTAGGGCAGCGAGGAGCAAAGGCACATTGGTTGCTAGGTAGATTCAAGAGATTAGGAGGTAACCCAGGAATAAACCTAGCCTTCTTCTCCCCCAGTTTCATTCTAGAATTTAAGAGAGCTTGGGTATAAGGGTGTCTGGGATGATCAAAAATCTGTTCAACTTCCCCATATTCCACTAGTGAACCAGCATACATCACCGCTACTTGATCTGCTAACTCTGCTACCACCCCCAAGTCATGGGTGATAAAAATTATTGCGGAAGCATTTTCCCTTTGCAGCAATTTAATCTCTTCGATTATCTGGGCTTGTATCGTCAAATCCAATGCAGTAGTAGGCTCATCGGCAATTAAGACTTGGGGCTGTAAAGCTAGAGCTGTAGCAATCATTACTCTTTGGCGCATTCCACCACTTAATTGAAAGGGATAGTATTTCATTCTTTTTTCCGGATGGGGTAGACCTAGTCTTCTTAGCCAGGTTATGCCTTGTTCCCAGGCCTGGCCCTTAGTCATACTTGTATGGCTTAGAATAGTTTCAGTGATTTGCCGACCAATAGTTAGAATGGGATTCAGGGAAGAAAGAGGATCTTGAAAAATCATAGCTATTTCCTTCCCCCTAATTCTTTCTAAATCAGATTCTCCTAGATTTAGCAGATTTCTACCCCCAAGTAAGATTTCTCCCGCCACTATTTTTCCCGGTGGATCCACTAATCCTAACAGTGATAAACCCGTCATGCTTTTCCCACAACCGCTTTCTCCTACTAACCCTAATACTTTTCCTGGTTCTAAGGAAAAACTAACTTTATCTACTGCTTTAACCAGTCCTTTAGGAGTAAAGAAATGAGTTTGTAAGTTTTTTACCTCTAAAACCATCTTTTTTACCTCCTTACATCCAGGGCATCTCTAATGGCATCCCCTAAAAAATTAATGGATAAAACAGTAAAAACAATAAATAGTCCCGGGAATACCGTCTGCCACCAGGAACCATTTAATAAGGTCATCTGCCCTCCCATCAGCATATTGCCCCAGGAAGGCTCATGTTGAGGAATGCCCAAGCCTAAAAAACTTAAGGTAGATTCAGTGATAATGGCATGGCCGATATTGATAATGGAAATAACCATAATAGAGACAAAGCAATTAGGCAAGAGATGACGGATAATAATCTTCAGATTAGGAGTGGCTAAGACGCGAGCAGCTTGAATAAAATCCTGTTGTTTTAAAGAAAAAAACTGAGTTCTCACCAGACGTGCCACCTGCATCCAACTAGTTCCACCGATTACCAAAACCACACTGGCTAAGCCTGGCTCTAGGAAAAGATAGAAGGCTACTACCAGGAGAATGTTAGGTAAAGCTAAAAGACCGTCCACTATCCCCATTAAAATTCGATCTAGCCAACCTCCCACAAATCCACTGGAAGCTCCGTAAAGTATGCCAACCACCAGAGAAACCCCTACAGCGGCAAATCCTACTGACAGGGAAACCCTTCCCCCGTATAGGCAACGGCTTAAGACATCCCGCCCTAAATTATCCGTCCCCAAAGGGTGAGTCCAGCTAGGGCCCTGGTCTACCGCATATAAGTCTACTTCTGTAGGCTCATAAGGGGTTAAAAAAGGAGCTAGTAAGGATAAAGCTATTAAGATTAAAAGAATAGCAAGCCCCAATCTAGCCATCCCGTGCTTATTCATTCTTTGCCAAAATTTATTTTTACTGGACACCAATATCCCTCCAATGTCCTTCAATTTCTCGCTGTCTAATTCGTGGATCTAAAAGAAAACAAATCAAGTCAGCCAAAAGGTTGTAGCAGACTACCAATACTCCGGAGAACAGGATAGACCCCATTAAAAGCGAATAATTTCTGTCCCGGGCTGCGTCCATAGCTAACTGCCCCATTCCCGGCCAGGAAAAAACTACTTCCACCACAAAGGTCCCGGCAAAAAAGGAGGGTAAAGACAAGCCCAGATAAGTAACAAAAGGTAATAAGGCATTGTAAAGAACATGGATATAAATGATAATTTTCTTGGGTATCCCTTTAGCCCGGGCCACTTTAATATAGTCTTGATTCAGAACTTCCAGCATACTTGAGCGTAAAAAGCGGATATATCCCCCTAAGTGACTGACAGCCAAGACCAGGGCAGGTAAAATTAGGTGATGCAGTAAATCCAGCCAGTTGCCCTGTTTACCCAGGGAGTACATACCGGCAGAAGGCAGCCAGCCTAACTGAACACTAAAAAGGAGAATTAAAACTAAAGCCAGCCAAAAACTAGGAATGGAAAAAAGCAGAAAAGAAATGACGGTAGTAGCATGATCAAATAAAGAGTACTGCCTGACAGCAGAGACCACACCGAAAAAGAGGGACAGAATTACCATCAGGGCCACTCCGGTAAAGGAAAGTAAAAGGGTGGCGGGAATTCTCTCTCTGATAATTTGGGTTACCGGACGGCCATCTAGGTAGGAGAGGCCTAGATTACCCTGAACTGCTTGGGAAAGCCATTTAAAATATTGGACAGGGAGGGGCTGATTCAGCCCCAGATTTTCCCTAATCCTTTCCCTGTCGCTTTCCCGCATTTTTTCCGTATTACCTCCGTACATAGCCACCGCCGGATCCCCATGGGCCATATGCATCAAGCTAAAAGCCAAGACGCTTAAAATAAATAGGATGGGTATGACCGCCAAGAGGCGGGAAAATGCGTATTTAACCATTATTTTTTACTCCACTCCTCCACGTTCCAGAGGAAGCCTGCTCCATGGTGGCCAAGGATTCTTTCCTTAACCCCTTCCACATTTTTGTTTACTCCATAGAGGGCTTTTAGATAAACGATAAAGTCAAAGGAAGGATCTTTAGCCAGTTCTTCCTGGAACTTAGCATAGTATTCTTTGCGTTTTCCTTCCTCAGCAGTAGTTCTGGCTAATTCCAAATATTTATCCACTTGAGCATTTTTGTAGCCTTGTAGGTTCCAGCCGTTTTCGATTTGGCTGCTGTGAAACAGTTTATAGGCATGATCGTCTGGATCAAAAGGACTTCCCCAACCTAACAAGAAGGAATCTACTTCATTCCACTTGAAAGAACCTCTTTCTCGAGGATCTGGAATACAGTCAATACCGATTTTCTTCAGTTCTGCACTTAAAGCATTGACAATGTTCACCCGCACTGGGTCATGGCTGAAAGTAGTCAATTTAAAGGACAGTTTTTGGCCATTTTTCTCTAAGATTCCGTCTTTACCTGGTTTCCAACCTGCTTCAACCAGTAAAGCCTTAGCTTTATCCACATTGTAATCATATTTTTCCACGTTAGGATTATTAGACCAGTTCAGTTGTAATGGTCCGTAAGCTGTACTGCCTTCTCCTAATAGAACTCCGTCTAAAATAGCTTGACGGTTAGTGGCATAGCAGATAGCTTGACGCACTTTTACATCCTGCCATAAAGGTTTACGGAAGTTAAACATCATCACCCGATAATCAGCTGTAGGAATCTTATGTACAGTAATAGTAGAAACTTTCTCCATTCGTTTCAACTGATCAGGTTCTAGGAAGCTGACATCTACTTCCCCAGTTTCCAATTGCACAGCCCGCACATTAGCATCAGGCAGCACCTTAAAAATGACTTTTTCTAGTTTAGGCTTAGTTCCATAATAGTCCGGGTTAGCTTCTAAAATAATGTTTTGACCTTTTTTCCATTCCACAAACTTGAAAGGTCCAGTTCCCACAGGGTTATTATTAAAATCTGCAGTGGCAATATTCTGCCCGGCTAGAATATGTTCAGGTACTATCCCTCTGGTTAATTTATCCAGAAGAGGAGGGAAAGTTTTTTTCAAAGTGATTTGTACAGTATGGTCATCAATTATTTCCACTGTTTTTACTTCTTCTAACTCTTGTAGATTAGGAGAATTGTTTTCTGGATTCATAATGGCTTCTAAGGTGAATTTCACATCTTTAGCGGTAAAAGGCTTGCCATCATGCCATTTTACATCATCCCTTAGGTGGAAGATGTAAGTTAGACCATCGGCAGCTATATTCCAGGATTTAGCTAAATCAGCCACTGGCTTATTGTTTTCATCAAATTTAGTTAAACCTCTAAAGATCATCGGCTCCATTTCCATAGTCTCTTCAGTAATAGGGTTTAGTCTTTCCGGTTCCCCTTCGGCACCGATAACCAAGGTATTAGCAGGGGTTTTCCCGCTTTTAGTAGCATCTCCTTGCTGACCACAGCCGGTCAGAGCCAAAGGAGCTAAACAAAAAAGCAAGACCAGGGGAAAAATAAGAAAACCTTTGATTTTTTTCATTTTACTCTACCTCCTAAATTATGATAGGGAAATAAAATAAGCCATAAAAGTACACTCCTCTTCTGAAGAAGTGAAACCTTCATGGCTTCTTTACTTAGGTATAAAGTTTTAATTACCAATAGATTAACAATCTATTTAGCCTTCAGGCTAAAGTTTCATTTTACGGTCTGTTAATCTTATATTCTCATTATACAGTATTTTGGAATGATGTCAAGTGCAAAAAATCACTTTATTAGCTGTAGTCTAAGCAAAGGATTTACTCCCGGTTGAACATAGTCATCAGGTTTCTCCCCTTCTTTCAATTCCAAACGTTTTAGAACAGTAACAAAGATTTCCGGCTTATCTAAATTATCTAGCTCCCATAAAACAGTCTTTAGCTTTTTCTCCCAAGGTAGATTTTTTTCCTTGTCCAAGCCACTTAAAACATCTCCCTTACTAAAATCAAAAGCTAACACCAGCGCCTCGCTTTTTTGGGTTTTGCTGTCAGTCCTAAAGAAAATACCGGCTAAATTCTTAGCTTCGGGAACTAGCTTTTCCTTACCTTTTTCATTAAGAGGAATAATCGCCATGCCAGATTTGCCCGGAGTGGTATTCAGCACTGTTTGCAGAGCATCTTCCTTACACCAGGTTGGGCTGGAAATAATGTAATAAGATTGACTAGGAGCAGTTAGAGGAAGTTCTTTTTCTAAGAAGTTGGCTAGCAAATACCCGCTAGTGACTCCCGGACAAAAATGATCATGGTAAAGAACAGCTTTTACTAAGTCAGCAGGAGCTCCTTTAGCTACTGAATTAACGATGGTAACAATGGCAAATTCCCGGCCATCAAAGACTTTTTCTTGGATTTTCTTATCCCAGGCTTCTGCATTAACATCTAAGTAATCAGCTTTAATATTTTCACAAACCATTTTACTAAAGAGTTCTTGAGAAGAAACAGACTTCAAGTTGGTGATACCTTTTTCTAGCAGTTCTAAAGCTTTTTGTTTATTAACTGCACAATAAATTGCTTTTCCAGAGTCTTGATCATACAAGGCAACCCAAAGAGGATTGCTGCGGGCTGCATGGACTTCTAGCAGATTACCTTGGCCTACTGTACAACCTGTTGCTTTGCTTAAGCCATCTAAAGAAGCCAGGGCTGAATATTTTCCCAGTTTGACATAGCTGCCATTAGTTAAAACTATCATGTGTTTTGGTTTGGCACCCATCAGCTTCCAGGCATCTTGAGCTAGTTTTTTTGTTACTTCATTCCAGAAAAGATACCCTTTATCCACTGGATGGGAGGCAGCTTGAGCTGTTCCTAAAGCAAACAATAAGCATGATAATACTAAAAGATTTATCATGGTCTTTCTTAACATTACTTTCATCTCCTTTATTAATTTTTAAAAGGCAATTTGATAAGATAAACTGTAGGTAGTTCCCGGCATCGGAAACCCTGCGGTCTCCTCATACTTTTTGTTGAAAATGTTATCTACAGCTAAAGAAATGGTGGAATCATTTTTACTATAAGCTAAAGCTAAGTCGAATAAAGTATAACCTCCTAAAGTTGTTTTACTGTCCACTTTCCTTTCGCTCAGGTAACGGCCATCCAGAGAAGCTCGAAATCCTTTTTGATTATCATAACGCAAGCCTAGATTAATGGTTTCCTTAGGGATAGTAGTGACTTCTGTTCCACTAGGATCTAATTGGTCACCACTCTTAGTTGCTTTTTGATTAGTGTAGTTAAAGACAGCCCCTACTTCTTTGCTAAATTGGTAATCTGCAGCTACTTCAACCCCTTTAATTTTGGCATTGCCAATGTTATAGGTAGGGGGACCAGAATTGATTCCTGAGCCCATATAGGTTGTTACATAATTATCAATATCGTTGAAAAATCCAGTGATACGACCATTTAACTTGTCACTAAACTGCTTTTTCCAACCCAATTCGTAGGCCATGCCTTTTTCTGGTTCCAACTGCCCTAAAAGCTCTTGCCATTGGGCCAAAGTAATAGCATTAGGGTTTCCATATTTGTCTTGACTGTATTTATTGCGGTTTTTAGCAGAAGATGTATCGTAATAGTTAAAAGCCCAGCGGACATAGTCAGAGACAGTAGGGGGTCTGAACACTCTGCTGGCACTGGCATAGACAGCTTCCTTAGAGCTTAACTGATGGGTTACATTCAACTTAGGGCTCAACTGGGATTTACTATTAAACTCTTTGTCAGCTAAAAGATCTTTAGATTGGTATTGGTCATAACGAAGACCTAAGCCTATGAGGGTATTTTTACTAACTTGCCAGCTATCTTGGAGAAAATAGCCGTCTAATTTAGACTCCAGGGAATTGTTGTTGCCCGGAGCAAGAACATCAAATTTCAACTTCCGGTAATCAAACCCATAGGTTATTTTATGATCCTTGAATTCCTTGGTCTGCTGCCAGTTATAACCGCTGTTATCAGTTTTCAACTCCGGTTCCTCAATTTTGTCTGCCAGCCTCAACCAATCTTGTCTATCCTGCTTATTCTTATACAGCCCTAATTTCCAGTCTTCTTCAGCATAGTTCACAGAAAAGTTATTAGTCTTAAATTCCCGGTAACTACCATCTAAATATTTGGTTTTGGGATCCCCTCCGGTAGTAGGTGCTACGGGAGTCTCCGGATAACTGGAGTCCCAACCATTGAGGTTATTAGGGTCTTGGTTGTTCCCTACTAGAGTTCCCTCTTTCCGATAACTATCAGTTAAAGCTAAAGATAACTTTTTATTTTCAGCTAGATTACAAGTAAGATTGAGGCTAATATCTTTACTGTCTAGAAAATTGTTGCGGTAAAAGCCATCCCTTTCCCTTTTGTTGGCATTAACTATCCAGGAAAAATTGCCGTTTTCCGTAGTTCCCTGATTGCTTAAAGAGTATTTTTTATCATTGTAGCTTCCCATACTATATTTAAGAAAAGTCTTACTTTCCCCTGGATTCTCCACAGTAACAATATTAATGACACCTCCCCATGTACCACCATAAAGAGCAGAGCTGGCTCCCCGGATTATTTCGATTTTCTTGACGTTGTTAACAGGGAGAGAGTCCCATTCTAAGGCTCGACCTCGGTATAAACCGCCTTGATTTTCAATAACATTGCCGTTAATAGCTACTAAAATTCTTTCATTAGTCATCCCCCGCATGGTCACAGTAGTTCCTGACTGGGGACTAGTCTGCACAACTACTCCCGGCACATCTTGCAGTAAATCAGTGATACTCTTAATCTGACCGGCATCGATCTTATCTTTGACACTGATAGAAGTAACCTTGGTGGTTTCCCCGTCCCCAACAATTTTAGTATCGGTTACCAAAATAGTTTCCAGATTAAAATCCGGAGTTTCTTCCCCTGCCCAGAGTATAGCAGGCATAGCGAAGATAAGTAAGATTACTAACACAATTGCCACCATGTTTTTTTTAGTTAACACTACTCAAACTCCTCCTTTACTGAATTCTGCATTTTCCCTTGTCCTACTATCCTCCTTTCCTAAAAATAAAAAACCATGAAGATTAACCCTCATTATTTAGAGGGTTGTCTAACCTTCATGGTTAATTTCCACTTTAGCTTACAAGCTAAAAAATATTTACTTTTCTAAAATACTACTATTCCTCCTGGCTATCTCTACTAGCTCTTTGGTATAAGGATGACTGGGATTTTCTATGATCGTCTCTGTCATCCCTTCTTCCACTACTATTCCATCTTTTAAGACCGCAATTCGGTCACACAAGTAATTAGCTACCGCTAAGTCATGAGTAATTAAAAGAATACTCAAGGCTTTCTCTCGCCTTAGATCCCGTAAAAGCTGTAAAACATCGGCTTGCACAGACATATCCAGCATGGATGTAGGTTCATCAGCAATCAACAAAGCAGGATTCAACATCAAGGCTCGACCCAAAGCTACCCGCTGACGCTGTCCTCCACTAAGCTGATTAGGGTATCTATCTCCATAGCCCTCCTCCGGTGGTAAATTCACCTGAGCAAGGATACTATCTATTTTCTCTCTGACCTCTTTCTTATTCCTAACTAAACCTTGAATTAGCAAAGGTTCCTGTAAGATATCTCTAATCTTCATTCCTCGGTAAAGAGAAGCATAAGGATTTTGAAAAATCATCTGGACTAAGAAAGGTTGGGATTTTTCAGCATCATACCACTCTATTTTTCCCTGATCAGCCCGTTCCAAACCGGCAATAATTCGGGCTAAAGTAGTTTTCCCGCTGCCGCTCTCTCCAATAATCCCTAGAATTTCCCCTCTCCTTATCTCAAGAGAGACCTTATCTAAAGCTTGGACAACTCTTTTGTCAGGCAAGTGGAAATGCTTGCTCAAATTCTTAACAGCTAAAATCAAATCTATCACCCTACTTTCGCCTGCTGAGAGTAAGAAAAGAATTCAAAAGTTTTTGGGTATAAGGATGGTCAGGAAATTGCACAATTTTTTCCGTTGCACCTTGTTCCACCAATTCTCCCTGATAAATAACTGCGATCTTTTCACAGGTTCTAGCAATAACTCCTAAATCATGAGAAATAATTAACAAAGCTTTTTTTCTTTCTTGCCTGATTTTATTAAAAAGATTAATGATCTGTTCCTGGGTAAAAACATCTAAAGAATTTGTAGACTCATCAGCAATGATTAACTCAGGATCTACCGCCAGAGCCATGGCAATAGCCACTCTTTGGCGCATTCCTCCACTTAGTTGATGGGGATAAACCACCAAAACTTTTTCCGCCAATCCTACTTCCCCTAAAATGACTTTGGCTTTCTCCACTGCTTCTTGCTTACCTAAAGAGTTGTGATAGAGAAGATGTTCTACTAACTGATGTCCAATAGTCAGAACCGGGTTAAAAGCATGTTGCGAAGCTTGGGGGATTAAAGCAATTTTTTTCCCCCTCACCTGAGACATTTCTCTGATACTGAGTTTTAACAAGTTTTGGCCTGCAAAAAGTACTTTTCCTTCGCTAATCTTGGCTCTCTTATTTAAAAGACTTAAGATAGCTAAAGCCAAGGTTGTCTTTCCGCATCCTGATTCTCCAATCAAACCTACTGCCTCACCTGGATTGATTTTTAAAGAAAAGCTTTTTAAAGCTTCTACCTCTTTTCCCTTCTGGGGATAAGACACTGTCAAGTTCTCTACAGCCAGTAAAGGCATTTAGGCTGCCTCCTTCAAAGTAGGATTAAAACGTTCTTCTAAAGCATAACCCAAAAAAGTAAAGGCAAAAATTAGCAGAGTAATACATAAACCCGGCGGTAAAAGCCACCACTGCCAGGTAGGAGTAAAATAGATAGCTTCGTAGCTTAAAGCCTGCTTGAGAATCATCCCCCAACTTTTTACAGTAGGATCTCCTAAGCCTAGAAAAGCCAAGCCCGATTCAGCTAGAATAGCCCAACTAGAACGCAGAATTACTTGGGAAAAGAGGAGGGGAGACAGTTCCGGTAAAAGGTAACGATACATCAGGTAATAATCTTTCGCTCCGGCCAAACGAGCAGCTTCCAAATACTCTCTCTTTTTTAGACTTAGAACCTGAGCCCGCACCAATTTAGCTTCCATGGGCCAAGAAAATAAAGTCAAAACTATAATAGTAGTAGTCAGAACCGGTGGAAAATAGGCCGCCAGCAAAAGCATTAAAGGTAAGTGGGGAATAGTCAGAAAAATATCTAAAAACCGCATCAAGCTTCGATCTACCCATTTTCCGTAGAAGCCGGCTATTAAACCTAGCAAGGCTCCTAAAACTGTAGAAACAAGAGAGACAATTATCCCTACCATTAGGGACACCCGGGTCCCGTAAACCAACTGGCTGAAAATGTCCTGCCCTGCCCCATCAGTCCCCAGCCAATGCTGAGAACTTGGTTCCTCTAAAGGCATTCCCACAAAGTCGTGAGGTGAATAAAAAGCTATGATAGGGGCTAACAAAGCTATCAGACAAAACAGAGCCAAGATTATGCCTCCTATAAGGCCTAATTTAGACACTTATCTCACCTCCACCCTGGGGTCTAAATAAACATAGCATAAATCTAAGAGAAAGTTTAGAGCTAGAACCATTACACTAGTAATTAGAAAGGTTCCCTGCAGAACCTGAAAATCTCGGACCGCTAAGGCATCCTGCATTAGTTTACCCATCCCCGGATAGCCGAAAATGGTTTCCACATAAATCATTCCCGCTGCCGCCATTCCTAAGCGGAGAGCGATTTGAGTTACTACAGGCAATAGGGCATTAGGTAAAGCATGTTTATACATAATCTGTTCTTCTTCCATTCCTCTAGCCCGAGCAAAGGTAATATAATCTTCTTCTAAAGTATCTAGCATAGCTCCCCTAGTCAATAGATACTTGGCGGTTATCTCCGCTAAAGTTAGAGTGGTTACAGGTAGCGTCAGATGCCAAAGAATATCCTTCAGCCGAACTAACCAACTGCTTCCTAACTGCTCTATGCTGTAGGCTCCAAAAAGAGGGAAAAGATTGCTATGAAAGCTGAGAAACAAGAGGAGTAAAGTTCCTAAAAAAAA
>Ga0079100_1016340_pt1 | contig 11800 bp, 14 predicted proteins | sample ADurb_H2B_03_Slu_FD_74560 | JGI IMG/M metagenome (GOLD analysis project Ga0079100, IMG submission 74560) | Active sludge microbial communities from Illinois, USA, of municipal wastewater-treating anaerobic digesters - ADurb_H2B_03_SludgeMetaT... | ecosystem: Engineered > Bioreactor > Anaerobic >...
GGGGAAGAACCATTAAAAAAATATTATTGATTTGTACAGGAAATACTTGCCGTAGCAGTATGGCAAGTGTGCTTTTAAAAGATGTTTTGGCTAAGAAAAATCTTTTAGACAAGTTTACTGTAACTTCAGCAGGTTTAGCTGTTCAAGCTGGTTCTAAAGCTTCAGAAAATGCTTTAAAAGTGATGGATGAAATAGGTTTGGATTTATATACTCATGAGGCGTGTCAAGTAACTCCTGAAAAACTCGCTGCTGCTGATTTGATTTTAACTATGACTTGTGGACATAAAAAAGTTATTTGTCATGTTATGCCTGAATTGTCTAATAAGGCCTACACTTTGAAAGAGTTTGTGGGAAATTCCATGGAAGATATGGATATAATTGATCCATTTGGTGGAACAGTGGATATTTATCGTCAATGCGCTCAAGAATTAGAAGCATTACTAATAAAAACAGTAGAGAAAATAATAAGGAGTGAGCAAAAAATGAAGTTGGCAATAGCTAGTGATCATGGTGGTTTTGTTTTAAAAGAATATTTAAAAGAGATAATTACAGAGTCAGGCTGGGAATATGTTGACTTAGGACCGCAAAATGATGATTCAGTAGATTATCCTGATTTTGCTATAAAAGTGGCAGAAGGAGTAGCAGAAGGAAAATATGCAAGAGGTATTTTAGTTTGTGGCACAGGGATTGGTATGTCCATTGCAGCTAACAAGGTTCCTGGCATTAGAGCTGCTCTTTGTCATGATACTTTTTCTGCTCAAGCAACCAGAGAACATAATGATAGCAATATTTTAGCTTTAGGAGAAAGAGTGGTAGGAAAAGGCTTGGCAACAGAAATAGTAAAAATATGGTTAAAAACTGATTTTGCAGGAGGTCGTCATCAAGGGCGTGTAGAAAAAATAAAAGAGATAGAAGAAAAATATCGTAAGTAGGTGATGAAATTGGATTTAGCAGAAATAGGGAGCAAAGTCAAGAAAGCTGTATCTGCTTTGCTTGATTCAGCTAATCTAGAGCCAGGTGGTATCTTGGTAGTGGGGTGCAGTACTAGTGAAGTAATGGGAAATAAAATAGGTTCAGCGTCTAATGTACAAGTAGCAAAAACTATTTTGGAGACTCTTCTACAAGAAGTGAAGGCGAAAAAGATTTTTCTTGCTGTGCAATGTTGTGAACATCTCAATAGAGCTTTAGTAGTGGAAAAAGAACTAGCTCAAGCCAAAAAATTAGAAATAGTAACAGTATATCCAGCTATTAAAGCAGGTGGTGCTTTAGCTGCTATGGCTATGGAAAAGATGATTGATCCTGTGGTAGTAGAAAATATTAAAGCAGATATAGGTATGGATATAGGTGATACTTTTATTGGTATGCATCTCAAACCAGTAGTTATACCAGTGCGGATATCTATTAGGGAAATAGGAAATGCTCATTTGACTTTAGCTTTCACCAGGCCAAAATTAATTGGTGGAGCAAGAGCTGTTTATTGTAAGTCTTAGGAGGAAAAAATGGAAAGAATGAGTTGGGAAAATTATTTTTTGGAAATAGCTCAAGTAGTAGCTAAAAGAGCATCTTGTTTACGTAGAAAAATAGGTGCTGTTATTGTTAAGGATAACAGAATATTAGCTACAGGCTATAATGGTGTGCCTAAGGGTCTACAGCATTGCAGTGAACGTGGTTGTTACAGAGATTTACATGCTATTCCATCTGGTCAAAGACATGAATTATGTTTAGGACTGCATGCTGAGCAAAATGCTATTTTACAAGCAGCCTTGCATGGGGTGAGCATTAAAGATTCTATAATTTATATTACTCATCAACCTTGTATTATTTGTTGTAAAATGATTATCAATGCCGGGATTAAGCAGGTTATTTTTCAAGGCGATTACCCTGATGCACTTGCATTGGAGTTATTTGCTGAGGCAGGTACACAACTTACACAAATAAAGTAAAGAGGATTTTCATAAAGAAAATGAAATTTATTATAATAAAAAATTAATAGAATGAGGTGAGTTGATTTTGCCGTCAAAGTTGATTGCATTACCTAAATTGGATAACTTAACTCCTTCTTTGGAGTCAACAGCTTTAAAATTGATGGAAGAAGCAGGGGAACTTGCTCAGTGTATAGGCAAATTTCGTTGCTTGAATGGAGAAAATATTCGAATGAATCAAGAGGAAAATGTACAGGCTATTGCTTGTGAATTGCTTGATGTAGCGCAAACAGCAGTAACTATGATGTATGTTTTAGAAGAACAATTTAATGTTGATATTCAAGTTGCTTTGGAAAAACATATCAATAAACTACAAGAAAAAGGCTATGTATCTTCTTTGTAATGATGTGGATTTGACAAATATAAGCTAATAGAGTACAATTAATTTTGTTTAACTATAATTTCAGAAAATAAAAGGAGTGAGACCATGAATAAGTATATTTGGCTGGCTTTTGGCTTGGCATTGTTAGTAGCCTATTTAGCTACTCCAGTAGTGAGAAATTTAGCCATTAAAATAGGAGCAGTAGATCAACCTAATGCCAGAAAAGTGCATAAGTTTCCTATCCCTCGTTTGGGTGGTTTGGGAATGTATTTGAGTTTCATGGTAGCTCTACTCTTTACTTTGCCTTTAGATGCACAAACTTATGGAGTTCTTTTAGGTGCAACATTGATTGTAATTTTAGGAGTTATTGATGATTTAGTAGAACTATCACCTAAAGTTAAATTAGTAGGACAGATTTTAGCAGCTATAACCTTGGTTGTTTTTGATGTTCGTATCAGCAATTTGACTGTTCCTTTTGAGGGGATGATTTTCCTAGGTGATTTTGTTAGTAGTTTGTTAACTATTATCTGGGTTGTCGGGATAGTAAATACAGTGAATCTAATTGATGGTCTAGATGGTTTAGCTGCTGGAACATCAGCTATTACTGCTTTAACTCTTTTTTTAGTAGCTTTACAAAAAGGACAGTTTGTGTCTGCTATTATGGCGATTGCTTTAATGGGATCAGCTTTAGGCTTTCTTAAGTATAATTTTAATCCTGCCAAAATATTTATGGGTGATACAGGGAGTATGTTTTTAGGCTTTGTTTTAGCAGCAATTTCTATTGAAGGAGCACTTAAGAGTACTGCTACTATTGCTTTAGCAGTTCCTATTCTTGCTTTAGGTTTTCCTATTTTTGATACAACTATTGCTATAGTAAGACGTTATTTGAATAGAGTACCAATCTTTCAAGCTGATAAAGGTCATTTTCATCATAAACTGGTGGAAAAAGGACTTTCTCACAAACAGGCTGTTTTGGTTATTTATGGAATATGTGCTTGCCTATGCGCAACAGCTTTTTTCCTTTTACAAGTTAACAGTAAGGAGGCTGCTTTAACTTGCTTGTTTGTAGGCGGAGCGTTACTCTTTATTGCTAAAAAACTTGGTATGTTGGAAGTTAAAAGAGGTCAAACATCCAAAAAATTAGGCATATAGGATGGTGCATAATGATTAAAGTAATGACTGTTTTTGGGACAAGACCAGAAGCAATAAAAATGGCGCCTTTGATTAAGGAAATGGGAAAATACCCTGAGCAAATTCAATCTATTGTCACTGTAACTGCTCAACACCGAGAAATGCTCGATCAAGTAATGGAGATTTTCTCTATTAAACCTGATTATGATTTGAATATTATGCAGCCAAAACAAACTCTTTTTGATTTAACAACCAGAGTTTTGCATGGCTTAGCTGAGGTTATGGAAAAAGAAAAACCTGATCTTGTTTTGGTTCATGGTGATACTACGACAACTTTTGTAGCTTCTTTAGCTGCCTTCTACAAACAAATTTCTGTTGGACATGTAGAAGCTGGATTGAGGACTGATAATAAGTATTCACCTTTTCCTGAAGAAATGAATAGAAGATTGACAGGGGCATTAGCAGATTTGCATTTTGCCCCTACATCTACTTCTTTAGCTAATCTCATAAATGAAGGTAAAAAAAGAGAAGATATCTATGTGACAGGTAACACAGTAATTGATGCGTTACTTTCTCAGGTAGCTGAAAAATATCAATTTCATAATGAAATCTTACAAAATCTAGATTATGAAGGCAAAAAAGTTATTTTAGTGACTACTCATAGAAGAGAAAATTGGGGTCAACCCTTGGAAAATATCTATTCTGCATTAAAAGAAGTAGTAGAAACATATAATAACTTAGAACTAGTTTTTCCTATTCATAAAAATCCTATTGTTCGAGAAACAGCAGAAAAAATTCTAGGGAAAACAAAAAGAATACATATGATTGAGCCATTAGAATATTTAGAGTTTATCAATCTAATGAATAAAAGTTATTTAATTCTTACTGATTCAGGGGGGGTGCAGGAAGAAGCACCATCTTTAGGTAAACCTGTTTTAGTCTTGCGAGAGAACACAGAGAGACCAGAAGCGTTAGAAGCAGGAACAGTGAAACTAGTAGGCACTGATAAAAACAAAATATTGCAAACAGTAAAAAAACTTCTAGACAGGCCAGAGGAATATCAACAAATGGCTAATGCTGTTAATCCTTACGGTGATGGTCATGCTTCAAAACGCATTGTCCAAGCATTGCTTTATCACTTTAAACAGATTAAAGAAAAACCTCAAGAATTTGTCCATAAAAAAGGAATATTCGCATAATTTAGAGAGATACTGTTGGTAAAGCATTGCAAACTTTATCAACCTATGCTATTATTATTTATACTATATGCGTGTGAAGAGTGCTAGAAGAAAAAGATTGCGAATAATTTCACTATTCAAAAATTAGGTGACAATATGAGCAAAAAAAATGATTTCTCTTTTTTGAATGCCTTATCTTTATTAGCTACAGTGGGCATTGCTATGGTTTCCAATTTAGTAGTAGGACTTTTTATTGGTAGAATATTGGACAAATATTTACATACACAGCCATGGCTTACTTTATTGTTTATAATATTAGGTTCAATTTCTGGAGCTCGTGCTACTTTTAAATTAATTAACAAATAGGAAGGTAATAAAATGCTAGATCAGTTTTCTGTTGTCAAACGTAGAGTGTTGCAGAAAGCTACTTTTATTTTACTATTTCTCTTGTTAGAAGCGATTGTTTGGGGCAAGATAGCTTTAATCGAAGGATTTCTTCTAGGAGGGGTAGGCAGTTTTTTGAATTTTTGGCATCTTAATCGCACCTATGAAAAACTGTTAAACAACGAGGTAGGTAAAAATCAGGTAGCGCATTTTGTTTACAGTAAATATGTTTTTCGTCTTGCTTTCAGTTTATTGCTTCTTGGTTTTTCTCTTAAATTAGGAAAAGAAGTTTTCATAGGAGCAATAATGGGTTTTCTCATCATTAAAGCTGCTATTTTTCTAGAAAATATGCTAGAATTGTTGCAAAACTACTTTAATAACTATTTAGCTAAGATAAGAAGGAGGTGAAAAAAAGATGAGTGAAGGACATGGTGGTGGACACGGACCAGAGCTAGCCCCCTTACTAAAAGAGGCTTTACCTTTTTTGCATTCTATACCCGATACTGTTATCTATACTTGGCTTGTAATGGCTTTCATTATTGGAGTTGCTTGGTTGGCGAAAAAGAAGATGCAAATGGTTCCAACAGGATGGCAGAATATAATGGAGCTTACTGTTGATGGTTTGTCCAAAATGATTGAAGGTAGTTTGGGCCCTAAGAGTAGAAAATTAATACCTTTGATTGCTACTTTCTTTATTTTTATTCTCTGCTCCAATTACTCAGGTATAATTCCTACTTTTAAACCTCCAACAGGAGACTTGAACACTCCTGTGGCTTTAGCCTTGATTGTATTTTTTACCATACATATTATTGGAATGGCTGAAAGAGGTATTTTTGGCTATTGGAAGCATTTTATCGAACCTTTCCCATTTATGTTGCCGCTTAATATTATTGAAGAATTTGCTAAGCCAGTTTCATTGTCTTTGCGACTTTTCGGTAATGTCATGGGTGAACACGTGGTTGTTGCTGTATTATTTATGTTAATTCCTCTTTTTGTACCAATTCCAATGCAAATGTTTGGTCTTTTTACAGGAACAATTCAAGCTTTCGTTTTTACCATACTTACTGTAGCTTATTTATCTAATGTCATGGGTGAACACCACTAATTTAGAGGTTTACTATTATAAAGAATTCCTTTTGTATTTTTCAGAAGAAAGGAGGGAGTTTGCAAATGGAAATTATTCAAGCAGCTTCTGTTTTAGCAGCAGGTTTAGCAATTGGGTTAGGTGCAATTGGCCCTGGTATTGGTCAAGGTACTACTGCTGGTAAAGCTATTGAAGGTATTGCAAGACAACCTGAGAATTCAGGAGATATCAAAACTACAATGATTCTTGGTATGGCTATTATGGAGTCATTAGCAATTTATGCTCTAGTTATAGCTCTAATTCTTCTTTATGCTAACCCATACAAAGGCTAAAAAAATAGCTAGGTCTATGTGATAGTTAGCGCACGAAAGCCTTTTGGAGGCAGAGTGCGCTTTCCCCTTTCCCTTTTTAGAAAGAGTAAAGGGGATTTTAATTATATGGGATAATATTCTTTGTTTATTAAATAAAGAAGAGAATAATTTAATAAAATAAGGGGGGTTTGTTTTGGTAGAAATTAGTTTAGATTGGACTACTCTCTTATTGCAGCTGTTTAACTTCCTGCTCTTAGTGTTTATTTTGACTAAGCTTCTTTATAAACCTATTTTCAATGTTTTACAAAAACGCCAGGATTACATAAAAGAAAGTTTACTTAATGCTGATCGTGATAAAGAAGATGCAAGAAAACTTTTGGATGATTATAAAGCTCAACTAGCTGAAGCTAGGAAGGAAGCGCAAAGAATCATTCAAGAAGCACAAAAGCAAAGTGAAGAGCTGAAAAGAGATATCGAAACAGCAGCTCAAGAAAGAGCAAAGGTTATTGTAGAAAATGCTCAAAGAGAAATTGAACGTGAGAAAGAAAAAGCTTTAATTGAATTAAGACAAGAGATTGTTGATATTTCTTTAGATGCAGCTAGTGCAATCATTAAAAAAGAATTAAATCCTCAAACTCATAATAATTTAGTTGATGAATTTATCAAGAAAGCGGGCGGAGTATCATGATAGCCAAAAGATATGCCCAAGCTTTATATGAACTGTGTAAAGAAGAAAATGTAACCGATGTTCTTTTAGATGAATTAAGAATAGTTAAAAAATATGTAATGGAAGAACGTGATTTACAAAGACTTCTTTTCCATCCACAGATTTCTAGTGAAGAAAAAAAATCTATTTGGATTAAGTTATTTCAAGGAAAAGCTCATGTTTTGACTCTTAATTTCTTGTTGCTTTTGACAGACAGGAAAAGAGAGACATTTTTAGTAGAAATCGTGGAAGAATTAGAAAATATTATTAGAGAAGAGAAAAATATTACTGTTGCACAAGTTACTACTGCTATTGAATTAGCAGAAAAACAAAAAGAAGCGTTACAGCTTAATTTAGCCAAAATGACTGGTAAAAAGCAAATTGAGCTAAAAACAAAAGTTGATCCGAAGATTATTGGAGGCATTATCATCAAAATAGGGAACCTGTTAATAGATGATAGTGTAGTAAGACATTTAGCTTCTCTACGTAAAAAATTCCAGGATATTCAACTCAAAGGAATAGGGGTGAATGGATAGATGAATCTAAGACCAGAAGAAGTTAGTTCACTTATCAAGCAACAGATCGTTAACTATGAAAAAAAATTGGAAGTAGAATATGTAGGAACGATTATTGAGCTTGGTGATGGTATTGCACGTATTTATGGTCTGGAAAATGCTATGGCTGGTGAGTTACTAGAATTTCCAGGCGGAACATACGGAATGGCTCTTAACTTAGAGCAAAACAATGTTGGTTGCGTATTCTTGGGACCTTATTCTCATATTAAAGAAGGAGATATTGTTAAGAGTACAGGCCGACTAGTAGAAGTACCTGTGGGAGAAGCTCTGCTAGGTAGAGTAGTGAATCCTTTAGGACAACCTATAGACGATAAAGGTCCTATTAAAAATCAAGCTTATCGTCCGATTGAATTTTTAGCACCTGGTATTGTAGAAAGACAACCTGTAAAAGAACCTTTACAAACAGGTCTAAAAGCTATTGACTCTATGGTACCGATTGGTCGTGGACAAAGGGAGTTAATTATTGGGGACAGACAAACAGGAAAAACTGCTGTAGCAATTGATACTATTATTAATCAAAAAAATACAGATGTAATCTGTATCTATGTTGCGATTGGTCAAAAAGCATCAACTGTTGCTCGGGTTATTAAGACTTTAGAAAAACATGGTGCTATGGATTATACTATTGTTGTTTCTGCAACAGCTAGTGATTTACCATCATTGCTTTATCTATCTCCTTATGCTGGTTGTGCCATGGGAGAGCATTTCATGTATAATGGTAAACATGTTTTATGTATTTATGATGATTTATCTAAACATGCTGTAGCTTATCGTGAAATGTCTTTACTACTTAGACGTCCACCAGGACGTGAAGCTTATCCAGGAGATGTTTTCTATTTACATTCTCGCTTATTAGAGAGAGCAGTTAAGCTGAATGACGAATTAGGCGCAGGTTCTTTAACAGCTCTTCCAATTATTGAAACACAAGCAGGCGATGTTTCTGCTTATATACCGACAAATGTAATTTCCATTACAGATGGTCAAATTTTCTTAGAAAGTGACTTGTTCTATTCTGGTTTCCGTCCAGCTATTAATGCTGGTATCTCTGTATCACGTGTAGGGGGAGATGCTCAGATTAAAGCTATGAAGCAAGTTGCTGGTCGTTTAAGACTGGATTTAGCTCAATACAGAGAATTAGCTGCTTTTGCTCAGTTTGGCTCTGACTTGGATAAATCAACCCAAGCTCTTTTAACTCGTGGTCAAAGAGTAATGGAATTACTAAAACAGGCTCAATATCAGCCAATGCCAGTAGAAGAACAGGTTATAGCTATTTTTGCTGGTATCAATGGTTTACTTGACGATTTAGATATTAAAGTAGTTAGCAGATTTGAAAGGGAAATGCTTGCTTATATGAAACAAAACAATGCTGATATTTTAGCTACTATTAAGTCTGAAGGTAAACTAAGTGATGAAACTAGTGAAAAAATTAAACAAGCAGTTGCTAAGTTTAAAGAAGAAATTTTTCAATAAGAAGTAGGTTTATTTTACCCGAAAAGAGGTGAAAAGAATGCCAGGAATGAGAGATATAAAGCGTAGGGTAAAGAGTATCAAGAGTACTCAGCAAATTACCAGAGCTATGAAAATGGTTTCTGCTGCTAAGCTGAGAAGAGCTCAAGATAGAGCTATTTCTGCCAGACCTTTTGCATTTAAATTACGTGAAATTTTAACAAGTGTGGCAGATAATAGTATGCAAATAGTTCATCCTTTGCTAGTGACTAGAGAAGTGAAAAGAATATGTGTAATTGTTCTGACATCTGATCGTGGTTTATGCGGAGGGTATAACAGTAATCTGATTAAACAAACTCGCCAGTTACTTGAAGACAAAGAAAATGTGGAAATAGAAGTAATTGCGGTGGGTCGAAAAGCTTATGAATTCTTTAAAAAGAGTAAATATGCTATTCGTGAAAGTTATGTAGGTTTACCTGATAATATTTCTTTTATGCAGGCTAAGGATATTGCAAATGTGGCAATTCAAGCTTATCAAGATGCTCAATATGACGAAGTTTATTTAATTTATAATAAGTTTGTTTCTGCTATGCAGCAAGATCCTACTACTGTAAAAATGTTGCCTTTAGAATCAGGTAGTATTAAGGGAGAGAAAAAACTAGTAGGAGAATATATTTATGAGCCATCTCCTGAAGAAATTCTTTCTACTTTATTACCTAAATATATAGAAATTTTAATTTATCAGACACTATTGGAATCTAAGGCTAGTGAACATGGTGCTCGTATGGTTGCTATGGGTTCTGCTACTGATAATGCAGGAGACATGATTGAAAAACTTACTTTAATGTTTAATAGAGCTCGTCAAGCATCTATTACTAAAGAAATCTCCGAAATAGTAGGCGGATCAGAAGCTATGAAAAACTAGCCCAGAGCAGAAAAAAGAGGGGTGATTATATAAATGAGTAAAGGTAAGATAGTACAGATTATCGGACCTGTAATTGATATTGAATTTGCTCCTGAAGACTTACCTGCTATTTACAACGCTATTAAAGTTGTATTGAAAGGCAAAGAAGGAGAAGCGGATAAAGTTATTATAACTGAGGTTGCTTATCATTTAAGAGATAACATGGTACGTACTGTTGCTATGTCTTCTACTGATGGTCTAATTAGAGGAATAGAAGCTGAAGACACAGGTGCACCAATTAAAATTCCTGTAGGTAGAGGAACTTTAGGTAGAATTTTCAATGTTTTAGGTGAGCCAATCGACCATCTAGGACCTGTAAAAGCTACTGATTACTATCCAATTCATAGAGAAGCACCTGAATTGGATGAGCAAGATACTTCTGGTAGTATCTTAGAAACTGGTATTAAGGTAGTAGATTTACTTGCTCCTTATGCTAAGGGGGGGAAAATTGGTCTTTTCGGTGGTGCTGGTGTTGGTAAAACAGTACTAATTATGGAGTTAATCCGTAATATTGCCACAGAGCATGGTGGTTTCTCTGTTTTCTCTGGTGTAGGAGAGCGTACTCGTGAAGGTAATAGTTTATGGTTGGAAATGAAGGAGTCTGGCGTATTAGACAAAGCAGCACTTGTTTACGGTCAGATGAATGAGCCACCAGGAGCTCGTTTAAGAGTAGGTTTAACAGGCTTGACTATGGCAGAATATTTCCGTGATCAAGAAGGACAAGATGTACTTCTTTTCATTGATAATATTTTCCGTTTCACTCAAGCTGGTTCTGAAGTATCTGCACTTTTAGGTCGTGTCCCATCAGCTGTAGGCTATCAACCAACTCTAGCTACTGAAATGGGTAATCTACAAGAGAGAATTACTTCTACCAATAAAGGGTCTATTACTTCTGTGCAGGCTGTTTATGTACCTGCCGATGACTTAACTGACCCAGCTCCAGCAACTACATTTGCCCATCTTGATGCGACAACAGTACTTTCTCGTCAAATTTCTGAGTTGGGAATTTATCCTGCAGTAGATCCATTAGATTCTACTTCTCGTATGTTGGATCCACAAATTGTTGGGGAAGAGCATTATAATATTGCTCGTACTGTCCAAGGTAGTTTGCAAAGATATAAAGAATTACAAGACATCATTGCTATTCTAGGAATGGAAGAATTAAGTGATGAAGATAAATTGGTTGTTAATAGAGCAAGAAAGATTCAAAAATTCTTATCTCAACCATTCTTCGTAGCTGAAGTATTTACTGGTACTCCAGGTAAATATGTTCCATTAAAAGATACAATTCGTGGTTTTAAAGAAATTGTAGAAGGCAAATATGATGATATTCCTGAGCCTGCTTTTTACATGGTAGGAGGAATTGACGAAGTATTGGCTAAAGCGGAGAAAATGAAGGAGAGTGAATAAATCATGTCTCAAATAAAAACTCTTCTTTTAGAAATAGTAACTCCTGAAGGAGTTGCTCATACTGATAACGTCAATATGGTTATTCTTCCAGGTTCTGAAGGCGAGTTGGGTATTTTGCCAGGCCATGTTCCTTTGGTGACTCGATTAAAGCCAGGGGTAGTAAGGTCTAAAAAGAAAGATGACCGTGATCAGTTAGGTGATGAAATGCGCATGGAAATTTTAGGTGGCTTTTTGGAAGTACGTCCTGATAAAGTAACTGTGCTGACAGACCTTCCTGGTAAAACTGAATCTATAGATTTAGATAAAC
>Ga0079100_1466685_pt1 | contig 11677 bp, 11 predicted proteins | sample ADurb_H2B_03_Slu_FD_74560 | JGI IMG/M metagenome (GOLD analysis project Ga0079100, IMG submission 74560) | Active sludge microbial communities from Illinois, USA, of municipal wastewater-treating anaerobic digesters - ADurb_H2B_03_SludgeMetaT... | ecosystem: Engineered > Bioreactor > Anaerobic >...
CTAACAGCTATGCTCTATCTGCTTGTTTCACGTGGAGTGACAATAGAATTAAATGCAGAGGAATTGGCTAAAACCATCAGTTTAGAGGTTAAGGAACAGATGAAAAATAAAGTTCCTGATCTAATAGATGAAGCTAAAAGTAAATTGCCTAAAGAGATGGCTCAACAGGCTACCCAGGAATTTGCTAAAACTAATATTGAATTTCTCAATGTTAAGTTTCATTTACCTGAAAATGCATTAGCAGGGATTGAAGGACAATTGGAAACTACTTTTGCTAAATCATTAAATAAAAGCTTACAAAATCTTAATCCAGAAAGCTTAGTGCAGAAACTAGAAAAAACCTCTTATGAGATGACTAAGAAAACATTGCAAGAAAAATTTAATAAAAAAACTTTTTCTGTAAAAGCTTATGGAATAATCAAGATACCTGTAACTTTGCAAATTAATTGAATAAATACTCTTGTTAATTGTTTGAAACTATGATATAATTCTTTTTGGTATTAATAAATACACACGCTTTAAGATTTTTGTAGTGGTGCCTTAGTGGTGCTACAGAAAGATGAGGGAAGCGGAGGAAAAAACCGAGGGAGGAGGTGAAGTAGCAGTGTCTGTAATTTCTATGAAGCAATTACTAGAAGCAGGTGTACATTTTGGTCATCAAACAAGAAGATGGAATCCTAAAATGGGTCAATTCATTTTCACTGAGAGAAATGGTATTTATATCATTGATCTACAAAAAACAGTAAAGAAAATTGAAGAAATCTATCATGTAGTTAAAGATATAGCTGCAGCTGGAGAAACTATTCTTTTTGTAGGTACTAAAAAACAAGCTCAAGAAGCTGTTAAAGAAGAAGCTACAAGATGTGAAATGTACTTTGTTAATGAAAGATGGTTAGGTGGTATGTTAACCAACTTTACAACCATCCGTAAGAGAGTTGCTCGTCTGAAATCTTTAGAAAAGATGGAGCAAGATGGTACATTCGATGTTCTACCTAAAAAAGAAGTGTTAGAATTACTAAAAGAAAAAGAAAGACTAACAAGATTCTTAGGTGGAATTAAAGATATGGAACAACTTCCAGGCGCTCTTTTCGTTGTTGATCCACGTAAAGAGAAAATTGCAGTGGCAGAAGCAAAACGTTTGGGAATTCCAATTATCGCTATAGTAGATACTAACTGTGATCCAGATGAAGTAGATTATGTAATTCCTGGTAACGATGATGCTATTAGAGCAGTCAAGTTAATCACAGCTAAAATTGCTGATGCAGTAATGGAAGGCAAACAGGGAGAGCAAATGGCTGAATAGTCAATAAAGTAAGGATGGTTGGTAAGGGGGGTAGAACTTATCCTTGCCACTATCCTTATTTTTATAGAAAATTAAGGAGGGAATTTGTGTGAGTATTTCTGCTTCTATGGTTAAAGAGCTGCGTGAAAAAACTGGCGCAGGTATGATGGATTGTAAAAAAGCTTTATCTGAAACTAATGGAGATATGGAAAAAGCTATAGAATACCTTAGAGAAAAAGGTTTAGCTACAGCAGCTAAAAAATCTTCTCGCATTGCAGCAGAAGGTCTAGTACAAGCTTATCTACATAATGATGCTAAAATTGGTGTGCTTGTAGAAGTAAACTGTGAGACAGACTTTGTGGCTAAAACTGATGAGTTTAAAGAACTTGTGAGAGATTTAGCAGAGCATATAGCTGTTAAAAATCCTACTTTAGAAAACATTGCTGAACAAGCTTTCTTAAAAAATGAAAGTATCACTGTTGGTCAATTGATTACTGAAAGAATTGCTAAAATCGGTGAAAACATTGTTATCAGAAGATTTGTTCGTTATGAAGTAACTGGAGCAGGTCTTGTTCAAGATTATATTCACTTTGGGGGAAGAATTGGTGTGCTTGTAGAGTTAGCAACTGATTCTGAAGCTCTTGTTGCTAATCCTGCATTTAAAGCCTTAGCTCATGATATTGCTATGCATAGTGCTGCTGCTAATCCAAAATACTTAGTAAGAGAAGAAATTTCTGCTGAAGTAATGGAAAAAGAAAGAGAAATCTATGAGCAACTAGCTAAAAATGAAGGTAAACCAGAAAAAGCTATTCCTAAAATTGTTGAAGGAAGAGTGAACAAGTTTTATGCTGAAAATTGCTTAGTAGAACAAGCTTTTGTTAAAGACCCTGATAAATCCATTAAAACTTTGGTTGCTGAAAAAGCCAAAGAACTTGGTGGGAAAATTGAATTAAAAGCTTTCACTAGATTAGAACTTGGTGAAGGTATTGAAAAGAAAAAAGATGATTTCGTTGCAGAGGTAATGAAAGAAGTCAATAAATAAAAAAATAAAGAGAACACAAAGTGTTCTCTTTTTTTGAAAAAATTTTTTAATGAAAAAGGATTCTTTTGGGAAGATGTAGAAAATAGCAGAAGTGGAGGAATTTTTAACAATGAAGAGACCACAATTTAAAAGAATTATTCTTAAATTAAGTGGAGAAGCGTTAGCTGGTCAGCAAGGTTTTGGTATTGATCCCGAAATTGTCAAAACAACAGCTCAACAAATTAAAGAAGTTGTTGCGTTGGGTGTAGAAATAGCCATAGTTGTTGGGGGAGGAAATATTTATCGAGGTCTTGCTGGCAGTGTGAAGGGCATTGACCGAGCAACTGGAGATTATATGGGAATGCTAGCTACAATGATTAATTCTTTAGCTTTACAAGACGCTTTAGAAAAAATAGATGTGGATACTCGTGTGCAAACAGCCATAGAAATGAGACAAATTGCTGAACCTTATATTCGCAGAAGAGCAATTAGACATCTAGAAAAAGGTAGAGTAATTATCTTTGGCGCTGGTACTGGTAATCCTTACTTTTCCACTGATACAACTGCTTCTTTAAGAGCAGCAGAAATTAACGCAGATGCTATTCTGAAAGCAACCAAAGTGGATGGTGTTTATGATGCAGATCCTATGAAGAATCCTAAAGCAGTAAAATATGATGAATTAGAATATATTGAGGTACTCAGTAAACAATTAGCAGTTATGGACTCCACAGCTATTTCTCTTTGTATGGATAATAATATACCAATCATTGTCTTTGACTTAAATAAAGAAGGCAATATTAAAAAGGCAGTGCAAGGTGAAGAAATTGGAACTTATGTAAGGAGGCTCAGTGATGATTAAAGAGGTTATTAAAAACTCAGAAGAAAAAATGAAAAAGGTAATAGAGGTTACAAAAAGGGAGTTTATGTCTATTAGGACTGGTAAAGCAAGCCCTGCAATTCTAGATAAAATTGTAGTTGATTACTATGGAACTCCTACAGCAATCAATCAATTAGCTAATGTTAGTGCACCTGAGTCACGTTTAATTGTAATTCAACCTTGGGATAAAGGTGTTTTAGCAGAAATTGAGAGAGCTATAATGAAATCTGATTTAGGAATTAATCCGACTAATGATGGTAGTGTTATCCGTTTAGCAATACCACCTCTTACAGAAGAAAGAAGAAAAGAACTTGCTAAAGGGATTAAAAAAGATGGAGAAGAGAAAAAAGTAGCCGTTCGTAATATTAGAAGAGATGCTAATGAGCATTTGAAAAAAATGGAAAAAGATGGTGAAATATCCACTGATGAAAATAAAAAAGCTCAAGATGATATTCAAAAATTAACGGATAAGTATGTTAAAGAAGTTGAGCAAGTTGTAGTTAATAAAGAAAAAGAGATTATGGAGGTTTAAGCTTTGACAATACCTGATGTTATTGGTCAGGAAATAGAGCAAGCTCAAGCTTTGCTGACAAAAGGATCCTTTCTAGTGGAGGTTGTTTGCACTAATCCTCCTTGTATGGGAGAAGGTAAAGGCAAGCGCAGAGTAGTTAGACAACAATATCTAGGTGAGCAGAAAATAGAATTAGTTGTTGCTTATGATATTTATTTAAAAAAATGAGAATATATAATATAAAGGAAATTGATCCCCCCTCCCTAAAAGAAAAAGGAGGGGGATAATTTCATTGGGAGGTAAAAATGTGGCAAAGATGGCGTGATTTTTTTAGTAAAAAAACAGATAATAATAAGCAGCAGTCAATAGATGAATTAGTCTCTTTGCTGGATAAGGAAAAAATTCCTCAACATATTGCTGTGATTATGGATGGCAATGGACGCTGGGCACAAAAAAGAGGTTTTCCCAGAATAGCTGGACATCGTGCAGGAATAGAACCTATCAGAAAAATAGTCAATATCGCATTAAGAATTGGAGTTAAAAATTTGACTCTCTATGCTTTTTCTACAGAAAATTGGAAAAGAGCACCACAAGAGGTTGAAGGGTTAATGCGATTAATACAGGATTTCCTTTGGCAGGAAACTCTAAAAATGCATGAAAAAAATGTGAGAGTTAATGCTATTGGACATTTAGATAAACTACCTGCTGCTGTTTATCAGGAATTAAAAAAATCTAAGCAATTGACAGAAAAAAATGATGCTTTAACTGTTAATTTTGCTTTGAATTATGGAGGAAGAAGTGAAATTATTTCTGCTACAAAAAAAATAGCTGCTCAGGTAAAAGAAAAAAAAATCTCTCTCGAAGAGATAGATGAAAAGACATTTGCTAATTATCTTTTTACCAAAGATTTACCTGATCCTGAGTTGATGATTAGAACAAGTGGGGAAGTTCGTTTAAGTAATTTCCTACTTTGGCAGTTAGCTTATGCTGAATTTTGGATTACCCCTATATTATGGCCTGACTTCAAAGAACAAGACTTTCTTCAAGCTATTCTAGTTTATCAAGGAAGAGACAGACGTTTTGGTGGAGTAAATTTATAGAATAAGGTGATGTGAATGCTCTGGAAAAGAGTACTTAGTGCTATAGTCGGAATTCCTATTCTCATATTTACTGTTTATTATGGAGGGATACCATTTTTCCTTTCAGTTGCCTTGTTAGTTTTTTTAGGATTACAGGAGTTTTATCAGTTTATTAAAAATAAGGGTATTAATCTGCCTAAAGTTATTTTTATTACTAATGGCATGATTTTCATTTGCTTGTCTTTTTTTAATATTCATGGTGGACCTGTTTTTGATTGTTTTCTTTTATACATTTTAATAAGTATTTTTCTGACACAAATTTTTTATAATGAACAAAAAAATGCTTTAACTAATACGTCTGTAACTTTTCTTGGTATAGTTTATATTGGTTGGTTAGCTACACATCTTATTTATTTGCGGAATATGAACGATGGCTTTTTTTATCTTATTTTAGTTTTGTTAGTAACTTGGGCTAATGATACAGGAGCTTATTTTGTAGGAATCAATTTAGGTAAGCATAAATTATGTCCCAAAATAAGTCCTAATAAAACTATTGAAGGTGCAATAGGTGGTTTAATATCATCTTTGTTAGCTATTTTTTTAATTGGATGGTGGATTAACAAAATTTTACCTAATTTTACTTTTATTTTACCACACTTGATTGGTCTAGGCTTCATTATCAGCTTAGCTGCTCAGTTTGGTGATTTAGTAGAATCTCTTTTTAAACGTGATGCTGGGATAAAAGATTCTAGCAATTTGATACCAGGACATGGTGGAATTTTGGATCGCTTTGATAGCTTGCTTTTTACCGTTCCTGTAGTATACTATTATTTGCAAATACTCATGTAAAAAGCATTAGGTGGTGAAAGAATGCATTCTTATTTTCGTTTTGCTCTGGGGGTAATTCTTTTTTTACTTTTAGGTTATTTAGCGGTACATTATTTGACAACCCTTTTTTTACCTTTTTTGATAGCGCTTATTTTAGCCTCTATGATTGAACCAATAGTTATTTTTTTGGAAAGAAAATTAAAACTAAAAAGGGATTTAGCTGTAGGTATTACTCTTTTTAATGTTATAGGTTTATTGGTTATAATTCTTGTTCTGGTTATCTTACGGCTCTATTCGGAATTACTGAGTTTATCTAGCTTATTACCACAGTATTATAGTAGAGTAGTTAATGATATCACTAATTTACTTAGTCAGCTGGAATACTTTTATTTACATCTGCCAGCACCAGTAGTGGAAGTTGTGCAAAATAATATTGCTAAATTTTATCTTGCTTTAGAAAACCTACTTAAGGCTTTTTTAGCCCCTTTAGCAGGTTTACCTAGCTTAATAACAATTTTGCTAATCAGTGCTATAGCTACATATTTTATTAGTAAAGATAGGAAAATTATTTTACAATTTTGTTGGAGTCTTTTGCCCAAAAACTGGCAAATTAGAACAAGAAGAGCTATTAATGAAGTTGTCATGTCTGTGATAGCCTTTGCTAAAGCACAAATTATTTTAGTCTCTATTACAACTTGCATTACCATTATAGGTCTTTCTGTTTTGCGTATTGACTATGCCTTAGTTATTGGTGTTTTGACTGGGCTTTTTGATTTTTTGCCTATTTTAGGTCCCAGTACTATCTTTTTACCTTGGATAGGGTACACTTTTTTCTTTTTAAATGATTATGGCTTAGGAATTGGCTTAACAGTTATTTATTTATTATTGATGACTATCAGGCAAATAGCAGAGCCTAAAATAGTAGGTGCTGCTGTGGGGTTGCATCCTTTAGCCAGTTTAATGGCTATGTATGTGGGAATCAAATTACTGGGAGTGATGGGCTTTATTATTGGTCCTCTCACTTTAGTAACTTTAAAAGCGGCAATTAGAGCAGGGCTGATACCAAAGCTGCCTAGAGAATAAATAGAGGAGAAAAAGATGAAGAATATTGTTATTTTAGGTTCTACAGGTTCTATTGGAACACAAACTTTAGAAGTTGTAGAAAGATTTCCTGAACAGTTTCGAGTGCTTGCTTTAACTGCTGGAAGCAATATAGAACTTCTAGAAGAACAAAGCAAAAAATTTCAACCAGAATTAATTGTTGTGAAGAATGAAGAAGATGCAAAAAAATTAGCTTCTAAAGGGATAGCTCAAGAAATTCTTTTTGGTATGGACGGTTTAAAAGTAGCTGCTACTCACAGCCAAGCAGAAATGGTAGTAGTTTCTTTGGTAGGTTCTGTTGGTGTTCTCCCAACCTTATATGCTTTAGAAGCTGGTAAGCAAATTGCTTTAGCTAATAAAGAGACCTTAGTTGCTGCTGGAGAAATAGTAATGGCTAAAGCTAAAGCAAAAAAGATAAAAATTATTCCTATTGATAGTGAACACAGTGCTATTTTTCAGGCTTTACAAGCTGGTCAAAGAAAAGAACTGCAAAAAATTATCATTACAGCATCTGGAGGGCCATTCCGACAATTTACTTTAGAAGAAATGCAGAATGTTACTCCTCAACAAGCTTTGAAACATCCAAACTGGGCAATGGGAGGAAAAATAACTATTGATTCTGCGACTTTGATGAATAAAGGCTTTGAAGTAATTGAAGCTAAGTGGCTTTTTCATATGCCTTTAGATAAAATTGAAGTAGTTGTCCATCCACAAAGCATTATCCATTCTTTAGTGGAGTTTTGTGACACATCTGTTCTAGCGCAATTGGGATTACCTGATATGAAGGTGCCTATTCAATATGCTTTAACTTATCCTGAGAGAATGCCTAATCAATTGCCCTCTTTGGATTTAGCCAAAATCGGGCAAATTACTTTTGAAGAACCTGATTTAGAGAGATTTCCTTGTTTAAAGTATGCTTATGAGGCTTTAAAAATAGGAGGAACTATGCCTACAGTTCTCAATGCTGCTAATGAAATTGCTGTTTATTCCTTTTTAAGAGGAGAATTGAATTTTGGTTCTATTCCTAAGCTCTTGGAGAAGGTAATGGAACAGCACCAAGTCATTACTCAGCCTGTTATTGGTGATATTTTAGAGGTAGATAATTGGGCACGCAAAATTGCTCAAAATTTAAGTAAAACAATTTAAGGATGGTGAAAAAATGTTAACAGCTTTGTCCTTTGTTTTTATTTTCGGGTTGGTAGTTTTAGCACATGAATTAGGACATTTCTGGGTGGCTAAAAAAGTAGGAATTAGAGCAGATGAATTTGGCTTAGGATTTGGCAAAAGACTTTTTGCTTGGAAACAGGGAGAAACAACTTATAGTATCAATCTTATTCCTCTGGGAGGATTTGTCAAGCTAGCTGGTATGGATGGCGATGAAAAAGTGGAAACAGGAAGAAGCTATCATGATAAAAATGTTTGGCAAAAAATAGCTGTTATTTTTAGTGGACCTTTCATGAATTTTGTTCTCGCTTTTTTTATTTTCACTTTTATTTTTGCTTTTTATGGAGTACCAGTTAATGTATCTGGGTCTACAGAAATAGGTAATATTATACCTGGTTATCCAGCGGAAAAAGCTGGTTTACAGGTAGGTGATAAAATTGTAGCTGTTAATGGACAGAAAGTGGATAGTTGGAAAAAAGTAGTTAGTATAGTCAATGCTCATCCTAATCAACAAATGGATATTACGGTTCAGAGAAATAATAAAAATTTCCAAGCAAAAATAACTCCTCAATTGGAGAAAGAAAGAAAAATTGGCTTAATAGGTATTACACCTAAAATAATCAGTGAAAAGATGGGTGTTTTAGCAGCTATAAAAAATGGATTTTTACAAACAGTAGGTATAACAGGGGCAATTATTGTAGGCTTAAAACAGATGATTACAGGACAAATAGCCAGTGATATTTCTGGGCCTATTGGCATTGCTCAGTTAGCAGGTCAAGCTGCTAAAACAGGATTAGAAAGTGTTTTGCGTTTAACCGCTGTTTTAAGCATCAATTTAGGTCTTTTTAATCTTTTCCCTATTCCAGCTTTGGATGGAGGGAGACTTTTCTTTTTAGGTATTGAAGCAGCAAGAGGAAAACCTTTAGAACCACAAAAAGAAGGAATGATTCACTTTTTTGGTTTTGTACTTTTATTGTTGCTTCTTTTAGTAGTAACTTACAAGGATGTTTTAAAATTTTTCTTATAGAAATCAGGTGGAAGTAAATGAGAAGAAAAACACGTCAAGTTAGAGTTGGTCCTGTTCTTGTAGGTGGAGATGCTTCAGTATCTGTTCAATCTATGACCAATACTGATACTAGGGATGTAAAAAAAACTGTTGAGCAAATAGAAATGCTGCAAGAATCAGGTTGTGAGATTATCAGAGTAGCTGTTTTGGATATGCAGGCAGCAGAAGCTTTAAGAGAAATTAAACAAAGAATAAAAATACCTTTAGTAGCTGATATTCATTTCAATCATCAATTAGCCTTACAAGCCTTAAAAAGTGGAGTTGATGCTTTACGTATCAATCCTGGTAATATTGGAGAAAAAAGCAAAGTTCAAGCTGTAGTCCAAGCTGCTAAAGAAAGAAAAATTCCTCTGCGTATTGGAGTTAATGCTGGCTCTTTAGAGAAACCTCTTTTGGCTAAGTATGGTGGAGCTAATGCCCAAGCTTTAGTGGAAAGCGCTTTAGGTCATGTTGCTCTTTTGGAGATAGAAGATTTTACGGATATAGTAATTTCCGTGAAAGCGTCTAATGTGCTGACTACAATTCAAGCTTATCATCTTTTAGCAGAGAAAACAGACTATCCATTACATTTAGGTGTTACAGAAGCAGGAACAGTTTTTTCTGGCTCTATTAAATCAGCTATAGGTATTGGTGCTCTTTTAGCAGAAGGGATAGGAGATACGATTAGAGTTTCTCTTACTGGTTCTCCTGCGGAAGAAATAAAAGTAGCCTATCAAATCCTGAAAGCACTAGATCTAAGAAAAAGAGGACCAGAAATAATTTCCTGCCCTACTTGTGGTAGATGTCAGGTAGAACTAATTCCTTTGGCTGAGGAGATTGAAAAACGATGTCAGAAAATAACTTTACCATTGAAAATTGCTATTATGGGTTGTGTTGTCAATGGCCCTGGCGAAGCTAGAGAGGCTGACATCGGGATTGCTGGAGGTAAAGGAGAAGGTCTGCTTTTTAAAAAAGGTGAGATAATAAAAAAAATACCGCAAGAGCAATTATTGGATGTTTTGTGGAAGGAAATAGAAAAAATGTCTAAGGAGGAAATATAGTTATGAAAATGTCTCAGTTAATGGCACCAACTTTAAGAGAAGTGCCAGCAGAAGCAGAAATTGCCAGTCATAAATTAATGTTAAGAGCAGGAATGATTAGAAAACTAGCAGCTGGACTGTACTCTTACCTACCTTTAGGCTATAGAGTAATTAAAAAGATTGAAAATATTATCAGAGAAGAAATGGACAGAAAAGGTGGTCAAGAGTTACTTTTGCCAGCTATTCAGCCTGCTGAATTATGGCAAGAAAGCGGTAGATGGGATGTTTATGGAAAAGAGATGATGCGCTTACAGGATAGACATGAGAGAGAATTTTGTCTTGGACCAACACATGAAGAAGTGATTACTGATTTAGTGAAAAGAGAAGTTAAATCCTATAAGCAATTGCCAGTTCTTCTTTACCAAATTCAAAGCAAATATAGAGATGAAATCAGACCACGTTTTGGGTTAATGAGAGGTAGAGAATTTATCATGAAAGACCTTTATAGTTTTGATAAGAACTGGGAAGGGCTGGATGAAAGTTATGAAAAGATGTATGATGCTTATGAAAAAATATTTCAACGCTGTGGCTTGGAATATAGAGCAGTAGAAGCTGATTCAGGAGCAATTGGTGGTAATGCTTCTCATGAATTTATGGTTATTGCTGATTCAGGAGAAGCAGCAGTTATTTCTTGTCCTGCTTGTAATTATGGAGCTAATCAGGAAAGAGCAGAGTGCTCTCTTCAAGAGAAGAAAGATACTGCTGAGGTAGCCAAAGAAATAGAAAAGATATCAACTCCAGATAGCAAAACTATTGAACAGCTACACTCTTTTTTACAAATTTCTGAAGAAAAATTTATTAAAACACTTTTCTATCAAGCTTATTACTCTGATAAAGAAGAATTAGTGGCAGTTTTAATTAGAGGAGACAGGGATGTAAATGAAGTAAAAGTAAAGAATTTATTGAATTGTTTGGATCTAGAGTTAGCAGCAGAAGAAAAAACTGCTCAATTGAATTTACCTTTGGGTTTTGTTGGACCTCTTTCTTTGCAAGGAAAAGTACAAGTGCTAGCTGATCAGGAAGTAATGTCTATGGTTAATGCTGTGGCTGGTGCAAATGAAAAAGATTATCATTTACTTAATGTTAATCCAGAAAGAGATTTTCAAGCAGATGTAGTAGCTGATTTACGTCTAGTTAAAGAAGGAGATTTATGTCCTCAATGTCAGCAACCACTTAAATTGACTAGAGGTATAGAAGTAGGGCATATCTTTAAACTAGGTACTAAGTATAGTGAAGCATTAGATGCTGTTTTTCTTGATGAAAACGGTAAAACTAAGCCTTTTATTATGGGTTGTTATGGTATTGGTGTAGGAAGAACGGCTGCTGCTGCTATTGAACAAAATAACGATGAAAATGGTATTGTTTGGCCTGTACCTATTGCGCCTTACCATGTTGTTGTTATTCCAGTTAGTATTAAAGACATAGAGCAAAAGGAATTAGCAGAAAAAATTTATCAAGATCTTTTGACTGCTGGTGTAGAAGTAGTTTTAGATGACCGTAATGAACGACCTGGTGTTAAATTTAAAGATGCTGATTTGATTGGTTTTCCTTTTAAAATTGTAGTAGGACCAAAAGCATTAGAAGAAAAAATGATAGAGTTAAAAACAAGAAAAACAGGAACAGAAGAAAAAATAACACCTCAGGAAATAGTAAATGTGTTGAAAAAGAG
>Ga0079100_1023751_pt1 | contig 11534 bp, 10 predicted proteins | sample ADurb_H2B_03_Slu_FD_74560 | JGI IMG/M metagenome (GOLD analysis project Ga0079100, IMG submission 74560) | Active sludge microbial communities from Illinois, USA, of municipal wastewater-treating anaerobic digesters - ADurb_H2B_03_SludgeMetaT... | ecosystem: Engineered > Bioreactor > Anaerobic >...
TATAATTGCGACATCCCATCCAAATATAATAATGAATTTCGCAAACAGCGGGGTTGAATCTTTCTAAGAATCCCTTCTGTTTGAAATGGAGATAGATATCCATTGCTAAATCATCGTCATCATCCCTACAATGAGGACAAAAACGATACCTATATTTACGCACTGTTCCCTTTATCATATCAAGTAAATCAATATCAGACAAACTAGAAACACCCTTTAATGCCTCACCACGATTCATTTTTGAAAGAAATTGCTTCACAGAAGAAAGTAACTCTCTCCCCTGTAATTCTTTAGGATTTTCTGAGACATAAAGTTGAGCTAATTCATCATTAGATTGAGTTAAATTTTTACCATAACGAGAGCGCAAACGAGATATATAATCAACTACTTTCTCTAAATAAACCATAGATCCACCTAACTCTTCCATTCTACCTAACTCCCTTAGTTAATACTCGAGTTGTCTCACATTCAGGAGACCAAATGTTTCCTGGACACATATAGCCTGGTATAAGAAAAGTTGTTATACCCGCTTTTTCAAAAGTTTTTAAAATTGCATACCTATCACCACAAGTCATATCCAAAGAGCACCAAGCTGGCATTAAACTACTGCGAGGAGCCCAAAAAATCCTTTTCTCCTTCTCTGGTTTCTCACCTAAATAAACTGAACACTCATCCTCACACAAAACCTGATCTGGGAAAAAACGTAAAAATATTTTCTTGAATTTCTCCTTTTCTTTTCTAAACTCATCCTTAAAATCTTGAAGAAACTTAGAACCACAGTGCTTACAGCACTCATCCTTCAAAGAAACAGGATTACGGCATTTTTCACAAATATAAATTTTCATATCTACCTCGCTATCCTAATATCTGCTTTTGAAAAACCTGAACCCCAACTTTTAATCCTTACCATTTCACCTCTTACATAATAAAGAAAACTTAATCTCCCAATATACCACATTTCTACATTAATTACACTAACCACTACTAAGAACATTAAACAAATAATACTCATACAAACTTTTCTCTGAATCAAACACCTTAATATCATCAGAAGGCTTATAATTTACCATCTCCCGACCTTTAATAATTAACCCATCATAACCCCGCTTTAACATTTCTTGATCCATTGAAGTATATTGCTCAAATACTGACAATCTTGGCTCCTCCCCATAAAATTTACATACCTCTTCCACCAACTCCCATCTCAAAATCTCTGCATCATTAACACTTTGAACTACTTTAGGGTGTTTTGGTTTAGCTCCTACAACATACTTTACCACACCATATTCACGAGCCATAGAGCGCTGACTCAACGGCACTGTATACAAACCCCTACCCCATGAACCATAACGCTCAACACCAACTGAATACCCACGCAAAGTCACACTATTCCTCTTCCAACGCAAATACTCACTATCCACAGAATCAATCATTCTCAATAAAGACTCTATAAACATACCTAACTACCTCAATTAATAACAAATCTCATTTTCCTACTTCATCCAAACTATCCAATAATTTTTCCTATCCATCATAATCTCCACAAAATTAATCCTAATATCTACATTTCATTATCTCTATCATACACATCAGTAATTGAAATTACCCACTTTTTAATATTATCATTATAAACCCAATCACCAACTAAAAAACCAGCAGCCTTAAATGCCTTCTTCATATTATCTTTTACATATATAAGCTCAACCTTATTAAAAAATAAAGGATCAATTGCAAAACGATTTGGAGGAACTATATAAATACCTGGCCTACAAAACTTATTATAAAAAATCGCTTCCGCTTTCTTGCTCATCTTAGGAGTGCCAGCAAAACTATCAACACAAAATCCTTCTATATTTTTCCAATCCGCATAAAACCGATCCATTTCTTCCTCAGTCATCACCACCCCTTCCTGCAACTTAGAAACTACAAACTCTCCAAGAATTGGAGCTACATCACCCATAACATAAACATCAATAACTTCAAATAAACCATCAGAATTCTCTCTTATAGAACACTCAACAACCAAACCTGGATTTTCTTCTCCACCATCCAAAAAGAATGAGTACACTCCATTATTATACATCAACGATTTTCCACCTTTTTCTAATGATCCTTCAACAAAAGGTTCATATTCTTCCTCATTCTTCATATCTTGAAGAAACTTAGAACCACAGTGCTTACAGCACTCATCCTTCAAAGAAACAGGATTACGACATTTTTCACAAACAATCTTTTTCATTTTAACCCCACACCCCAATATCAACTAAGCAAATCATAACTCACCCTATGCAAATAAGGGATCCAATCCTCTTTTCCATAAAATTCAACTGCATCACGCCAATAAGGATCGCTCTCTAAAGCCTTTATTACTATATCAGAAGTAACCTTCGAAGCAATTTCTAAAAGAAGTCTTCCTGGAGAAGATTCATCTTCCCACCAATCAGGATAATTGTCAATAAAATCTTGAGCACACCCACAAGAACCACTCCCTTCCCAGGAATCTGCTAAAAATCGCAAATAAGATTCAAAACTTGGCTCAACACCACTCCACACAGAAACACCATGAGGGCCACCCATATCTAAAATAGCTTCTTCTATTTCTTCTCCAGAAGCACCAACAGAAAACGAAGCTACACCACCTTCTCGTTTCGAATGATCATAACTAGATAAAGTTACAACACCATTTTCAACTTCAAACCACAAATCCCCCACTGAGTCAATATCCCAACCCCATTTACCCTCAACAGGGAACAATTCTTTTTGTGCATCTCCAAGAAATTTGGAGCCACAATTACCGCAAAACCTGTCGCTAATAGCGACGGGTTTACGACACTTTTCACAAATAATATTTTTCATTCTTCCTCCTAAAAATAATAAAACTCCACCTTAATATATCATTTTTGCAATAACTGTGTCAATAAACGCTTTTGGTAACATTTAGAACCTAATGGCAATACCTGCTCATTAAATCTATAAACAATCTGTGGCTCTTCACCACAATCTGAACAAGCCTGCGCTGCAGAATAATACACCATATTACGAGACATCTTAACCTTTGATAAAACATTATGATAACCCTGACCTAAAATTCTTGCTAAAACACAAATAGGGTTATGCCTCTGCTCCATATCCATCGTTCCAACAATACGACGACCTGAAACTAGAATAAAAGGTTTTTCCATAAATCCTGAATACTCACGAGATTCAATTTCCCCTAAAGCTTTGCGAACATACCTACCATCCCACATCTGGATACGATCAGAAACCATATTAAAATTAAAATCTGCAGTATCCAACTCAAAAGAATAGATCACCCTATCAGAAGGTCGCAACTTTTGTGTTTTATAATCAAGCAACTCATAAAATTGAGGATTCACTCGAGCTACAGTCAACTTTTTGTTAACCAACTCACAAACCACTCGCAAAACTTCTGCAGAAATCAGAGTCTTAAAATGCACATCAAAGAAATAAACACCCATCAAACGAAGATCATAACCTTCTTGATAAAAATAAGCACACCCACCATCAGAAGAATGCACAGATTTTAGAAAATCATCACTCACTTGACTCATAGCAGATATCACCATAAAACGAAGAGCTTCCTCATCTATCATTGCATATTTTGGATGTTTTTGTACTTGAAAACGAACTGTTTTAACTATCTTATTGTCTGCCCGTGCCTGCATTACATCAAACAAATCAAGATCTTCTCCCACAAACTCACGTTTTGTCACAGAATCAATCTGTTCCTTATCATAACACCCACCACACCCACGACAATAAGTTTTTGGATTTGAATGGGTCCTAAGACAATATGGAGTTGGCTTCATTTCTTTAAAATTCTTGATCATCATCTCTAAACCACGCTGATTCTTAAGCTCTATCATAGACGAAGGATATATCCAATCATCAGGACGCTCCCCCAACAAAACATCAAGGTCATAAGATTTAAAAGTTTTCACCAAATCTTCAAACTCAGGCCCACCAAAAGAACCATACCAAATCATTTTATTTCGAATAGCGAGATTCAGTAAATGATTAGTTCCCTTACGACCAATATCTAAAAGCATCTGTTCTATAAAAGTGCCCAAACCCCTACCATTAAATCCCGTACGAATACCAAGTTCACGCATACGAGAAATAAATCTCTGCATATTCCGTGTATGATTTAAAGAATCTTTTGCTGTACGACGCTCTATACCCCTAAGAGGTGTAAATTCATAAGATACCAATGGAGTATTGTGTGTCAACAAACCATTCGTAATATGAACCTTCTCATCTAATAATTCCAATCCCCAAGTGTGCTGATTCCCCAACAGAGTAACACTTTCTATTTCATCTTCCAAAAACACAGAATCCAACTTAACCACTTCCTTATCTTTATAAATTGAATGAAAACCACACCAAACAACATCTACTAAACCAACCTCTTCAAAAAATCTTTTCTGATAATTTGCATAAACTTGCACTACAAACTTATCTGCTCCAAAAACATAACCATCAAATACACCCTTCTCTATTCTACAAATCGACAAAATACCCAACTCATTTAATAACAAATGCACCTGCCTTGACAACTCAAAAGACTCAGAGCTCATCTGAAGCTGCATTTGCTTATTCTTACACTTTGCAAGCTCAAACATCCTAACAGAATAATGTCCAGCAGAAGTAAACAATCCTTTAAGATACTCTACAACTACAAACTTAGGCGATTTCAGTATACAAGAAGGAACTCTTTTATTTTTATGCCCTCTACCAATTACAGCAAACATTCTATTTAAAGCATTAGAAACCACCTCTAACTCTAACAGACCATTATTTGCAGATTCAACTACTGGTAAAGATTTAGATATCAACCAAGACAAAACCCTCTCATAAGATCCTTTCTCCCTCTCCTTAAACCAAAACCGAACCTTATTCCTATCCAAAGACACTACCCCACTACCAGTTAACCAACCTAAAACAAAAGCTAAATCCTCATCTACAAGTAATGAAGAAAACAAAGGTTGAGCTCCCCTAAAAGGAACAATATCAAGATTCTGATATTCAGATGAAAACCTACCCCCACCGAAAGACTGAACAACCTTCATACCAGGAACTAAATCCTTAGCTAAAACAAACTCATCTAAACTCTCTGCATCAATTACTTTTGCAAATGGATGATTTTCTGAGACATCAACCTCAAATCCTCGTTTCGTTCTAACTCTCAAAACTGGGACTATACCATTATCATGAATTTTTATAATCTGATTATTATGCCTCCCCCAAACACAATCACCAACATTAAGTTCCTTAATTGTCTTAAAACCCTCATCTGTTAAAAATAAACAAGATTCTGTAACACAGAATTTCAATTGCATACCTGTAGAAGCGCCTAGATTATCACGAATCTTAACGAGTTCCTCAAACTCCGCAATACCCTCATCAATGTCCTCTTCAGTTTCATAACCTGTAATAATCATGCCCATCTTAAGCTCAGTCAATTTATTCTTAAACACATTGCGAGCAGCATCTTTCAACGTTTCAAACGGTAAATTCTTATTCAAAAATTTATTTCGAATTCGTTCACCAAGACCCTCAACAGCCATTCCCATACGAACCAAACCCTGAGCTTTTGCAATATCCACAATCTGAGGATTTGCTCCTATCTCATCAACACGAAGATTGATTAAAGAAAGAAAGTCAAAATAATTAGAACACATACGAAGCATTTCATTATAATAAGACATAAAATTCGAATTATGAGTTACAATACCATTAACAACAAAATATCCTGACTCTGTTTCCACTATATCATAAACAGTTTCCTCCCCAGCCAACTCAATACTAACTACTTCATCATAAACCAAACCCTGATCTAACTTTTCTTGTAAAAGAACCGCTCTCTCATTACCCACATCTACTTTATCCAACAACTGCTGTAACTTTACCTTTGTTATCCCTGCCTTATGATTTATAAAATTAAGACTCTCTCCACAAACAGCAGTTTTAGAAAACGCTGACTTAAGATCTCCAGCCAACCGAGCAGGATACATTTTATCCTTTATACCAACACTAATAGCACGACACAACTTATCCCGCTTCACCTGCTGACTCAAAGACACCATCTTAGAGTAATTCAAATATGATTCATTACCCACAATATTCAAATAATACCCTGTAAACTCTTTACCCTGTAAAATCGTCACCTTACTCCCTATATGGGATACTATACCCCAAGAAAGTAATATCACCTGAAGATCCTCCAAAAAGGACACATTCTTGTGTGATAAAGACAATGTTCCGCCCCGAAACCCTGCATCTGCATCAAACAAACCTCTCACAAAAGACGTCAACCAACTCACACTCTGTTCCAACATCTTATCCGTAAATCTACTAGGTTTTCTATCTCCCAAAATAGACCTCAAATACTCTAATGCAGGACGTTTCAATACAATCTGCCAAAGCTTTTCTGGCTTCTTTCGCAACTCCATATCATAAATTTTTGCATCCCACCCAACTACATTAAGACTTTCTACTAACTGGGCTAACACTTCCTCTTCATGCTTAGCTACAAAAATATTCACATTACTAAAACCAGAACAAAAAGACCCGTCTCCCATAAATAACCCTGCTATATAACCAAGATGATTAAACCCCACAGAACCATAAAGGTTTCCTGCCTTTAACTCTAAATAATCACCCAATTCAATATCCTTCGTTTCCAAATCAACAAACTCACCTGTCTCCTTGAGAACACGAGTTCGATGATTTGCTGTCAATTTCAAAGAAAACCCATGGGAAGTTTTTACACGATAAACTGGTTCCACAGAAGTAACTATTTTCTTCTTAGTTGAATACCCTTCAGGAGTTTGGATCAAATCAGAATCCACCAAATTAGCAACACGCTTAAACCCATTAAAAGTTTGTATTAAAGCATCACCAGTCACACAATTAAACGAATAGTAGCGAATCTTATTACCACCTGAAAACTTTTTTGCTTCTAATAAATAATGATCCATTTGCTCTAAAGGAATTTCAACCCAAGCACCATGCGTAGCGCCCTCAAAACATTGATGAGTGAGAATTCCTTCATAAACACACAAATGAGATTGAGTATTTACTACATCATACATCTCAACTAACTCATCAGTATTCTCAACATCCACAACAACATCAGGAACAAACCTTCCATCCGCTATTAACTCATAAAACAAAGGTAAAGAAACCTCTGGATATTCCTTATGAAAACTCATCAAAGCGTAACGAGATACCATCCTATAAGAACCCAAAGGTGACCTATACAAAGATTGCATAGAACAAGTCTTGATATCATCACGCCTCTTAAATACCTTTCTAACTACCTTATTTAATAAATAAGAATGAGGTACATCTGACTTAATTCCAAATGAAATTTCCCAAGATTTAACTAATCCACACTTCTCGTCTGTTAGAAAACCCACTTTATCCATAAATTGCTGATGATAATAACTCAAAACATATACATAATATGAATCCTTACGACCATACCCATCTGGATATCTTTCTGAATTTCTTGAATTAAATTCATTCTTCCGAACTACAGAATCTATACCAAGATAAGCCAAAGCCAATTGAACATCCAAAGCAAGATTTCTATAAATAGTTGTCATTCCTATATCCTTATTATGCCAACCATCAGCTTGAAATAACCCTGCTAAAAAAGCACCCAATATTCTTGGTGATGATGTCAATACCTCCTCAGGTATTCTATCTTCTCTACCAATCTTATTGAATACTGACTCAGGAGACACTGTCTTATAATAAACTAACAACTCTCTCCCTGTCTTCTGACTCTTATAAAATGGCCTTGCCTCACACTTACCTGAGAACAATTCTCGTAAAATTGGCTTAAACACATCAAACTCAACAGGACTAAAATAAATCTGCAAAGCTATATTTCCCGCTGAATTCTTCCGACAATTACCATTACCATAAATAAAACCCATCAACAAAGCTTCACTAAATGAAACTCTTTCTTCATCTGTATACACATCACAACCTATCTTTCTGAGAACAACATCCCCATATTTCAAATTCTTAGTTGTAACTTCAATAAGATTTCCATCCTTCCCCAAAACCATATTTATATGATTCATATCAGTCTTAAGCTGGGCTCCACTTTTATAATGAATTACACTTACAACTTTTCTTCCCTGGTAGTCTATTCGCTCAGGCTGTTCCCAATCTTTAGCTTGTACATTAAAATTCAACCTACCTGACTCACCCCTATCCTTAGACAAAACCTGCTCAATAATTTCTATTCCTCTATCAGTAAACAACCTTGTTCCCTTTGCCACAGCAAAATTACAAGTGCCATACCCTGAGCAACCTCGAGAAATCTGCAACTCAGCAGAACCTTTATTAACACCTGCGTAATTATGCAAAGTTCGTTCCATCTGCGGACCTTCCATACGAGGGGGATTATAAATCATTACCTTCTCTGGAACCCAATCCTCATTTGGCCTAATCTGCTCTATAACCCAACTATTTTCCTTATACTTCACATCATAACCTGCTGGATAATAAAGATTATTGTACTTGGGTACAAGTTCTTTAATCCAATCTTTCTTTGAAAGCCCCTTCTCCTTCATTAAAACCATTTCATTTAAAATTGCAGACATTCGCTGTGGAGCTTCCCCAAGATACACCAAATCAGCACAAGGAGATAACCCCAAACTACCATCTGGCTTTCTAAATGAACCAAAAGACACCTCAGAAATAGGAGCACAAACACCACCAAAAAATATAAAGGGTTGATGTGGATCATTCATTCTATCATTATGATCTAACTTTATACCACACTGATGCATAGCATAAAATTGAGTTACTCTTTCCCCTACAATAGAAACAGATATCATAACCATATCATAATCAAGAGGACCTTTATGAGAAATATTGCCAAACCAAAATGGCAACTTATACTTCTCATATAAAGGAAGATCCTCACGGAGTGGTATATAACACTGATCTATAAAAATATCAGGACATTCCTCATAAATGACATTATGAATAAAAGTAAAAGTATTAGAAATACTTCGAACCTCACCATCAGACAAAAAACACATCAATATCTTAAACTTTGATGCATTATATCTATCCATTTGCATTTGGTTTGTATCAACAGCATAAAACCAAGGCAAACCCCGAAACTCATTACCGTGCTCTTCTAAAATCTGAGATATATCAGACACTATATTTCTCCTTAATCACTTAGACTTCTCCTCATGTAAAAATTTATTTAATAATTCTTTTAACTGCGTCTCATCTACGAGATCCTCAATCTCACTATCCTCAACCTCATCATACATTTTAAAAGAATTGAGGATTTTCAATAGTTTCTCTATAAACTTATCTCGCTCATCCAAAGTCTCTAACGAACGATACCGCTTAACAACTCCCAACAAAACCCTTGATAACATCACTTCTCCTGAAGTCCCATAATCAGAACTGACCCCAACTCACCAACTATTGTTACTTTACCACCCGCAAATGAAAACAAAATCTCACCTGAAAAAGCTGCAATATAATTTTTTAACAACTTCAAAGAAACCCGAATCTGCTTATCATTCCCAGAACCTACCTCTTCACCCAAAATCGAAAACCTTGATGTTTTTCCTTCTAATCGAGAGGGGGCCACGATATCAAGCCCACTCCCTGTTAAACTAAAATCTACCACACCCGAATTAGTTGGGATAGATTCCAAAATCTTAACTATCTCCCATAAAGTCTTAGCATCAATTTTAACACCAAAATTCGTCTTAATAGGCAACTTAGCAGTTTGTGGCAATTCCAAAGTTTTACGCTGTAACATTAAATAATCTTTCCCAGTTCTGAGAACTACGTAATTTTCACAAACCTCAACTTCTATATCACCTTTACTCAAAGAGAAAAACTTTAAAATCAACTCAATATCATTATTTTGTAAAACCATATTAGTAAATTTTCCCTCAAACTGACCCACTACAGCACCAGAATAAATATAAGCACAATTATCATCAAAATAAACTGCTCGCTCAGTAGCTCTAGTTCCAGTCTTAGACAAAACCAAAAATGACCTAAACAAAGTTATTAACTTCTCTCCCTCAATCACAAAACTTGACAATAACTTTCCAGCATCAGGCTGTTCATAAGGATCCTTAATTACATTCATAACAGGAATAAAAACATTACCACCAAACACACGAGAATACAAAGTGTTATCTTCACTAAACAATAACATATTTGGACCAGGAAGTAAAAACACTTTTGCAAACGACCTAAAATCAATAACAAAATCACCAGACAACTGCGACTCAGACGGCTCAATTGGCACTTCCTTATGTGCATACACAACAGAATTTGCATACACCAAATCAATAACATCATAACCCCGACGAGATAACAAAAATGACTTAGTATAAACATCATTTCCAAATGATTGCGCTAAATCACAAAGCCGTAAAAACTCTATTGCAAACTTTTTTGTAAACTGAACATTAGGGAAAGACATATCTGTAGGCAAAGGTTCTGTGACAGAAACCTCCATAATAGAACCTAAATTGTCGAAATCGTCAAACTCTAATGGTTTCTCTTGTTCTAACATCCAACCCCTCCAAACACAATTAATCTTACACTTTGTTCTACTAATATAAAATACATAATCACTCCTTTTTAATTTCATTACATTGATTCAAATAATGCAATGCACATTCTATACGATTAATAGCCATATCAATCTCATCAGAAAAAATCTGTACATTAAATTCTACAAGCAACAAACGAGCTACATCCAAAATAGTATCTACAAAACAACCATTTTCACCAACTTCACTTATTAAACCATTTTGCATTTTAAATGAAATTGTAGACGCATCCTCATCAATACTAACATATTTTCTACCAAAACTTTTTAATATATTCATCTCACCTCCTTAATATTATTACGATTTAAAAATTAGAGGGTTGTAGCAACCCTCTAATCAATCAGACCTTCATATACATTAAAGAGTCATCCACTTCCCTTCAGCATAATCAAGCAAAACAACAGTAGTTAGTGCTTGAACTGTTAAAGAGGAAGAAAGATTAATAGTATCAGAAGAATCAGCACTAATACCAACTGAATTTGTAGCATGCTGAACACTCACAATCAACTTCCTTAAAGATCCAGTAGCAGGAGGCAATAAAATATCTCCATCACCCCCACCAGCAGTTTCAGTAACTACAATAATCCCATCCTCAGGAAGAACTTCGTAATCCTCACCACCAGTAAGATCTACTTCACTCACAGTCAAATTCTCAGGGACAAAACCAGCTGCTACTAAACCAGCAACAACAGGGGGCTCTCTAAAAAATTGTTCCATAAGACCAAACTCTTCTTCTGGCTCATTAACAGCATCTTTTAATGCAATCAAACGACTTAAAATGTCACCAACATTAAAATCTTCAAACATCTTTTCCTCCAAAAATTTATATCTAAATATATAAACTCAACACTATATCAATATTAACAACACATTATCTTAAATTAGACCTTA
>Ga0079100_1044241_pt1 | contig 11226 bp, 7 predicted proteins | sample ADurb_H2B_03_Slu_FD_74560 | JGI IMG/M metagenome (GOLD analysis project Ga0079100, IMG submission 74560) | Active sludge microbial communities from Illinois, USA, of municipal wastewater-treating anaerobic digesters - ADurb_H2B_03_SludgeMetaT... | ecosystem: Engineered > Bioreactor > Anaerobic >...
ATAAAGGTGAAAAAAATCGTTATTCTCTTAAGCTGTATCCTCATTTTTTATGCTGTTAACTATAATCCGGTTAAGGCTGAGGCAGTATCCTACACTATAGAGGCAGAAGGCTATTGCCATGTGGTGGATAACAAATTGGCCCAGGGCAAAGAAATAGCATTATTAGATGCTAAAAGAGTAGCCGTGGCAAGTTTTATGCCTCTTTTGCAAAGTCTGTTGGAGAAGAGCAGTCTAACTAAAGAACAGCTTCAAGCTCTAATTTTTAATGAGATTAAACTGGAGAAGATTATCAATCGGACTTCTACTCCAGTGGCTCTAGTAAACCCTCATTCTGTTAAAATAAAAGCCAAGTTTAGTTTAGATAAGGAAAGAGTCGAAAAAAAGCTTCAAACAATAGTCCAGCAGAAAAAAGGAGAAGAAATTCTGCAACAGTTAGTAGACCTGGAGAAACTTTATCAACAGCTTTTAACAGAAAAACAAGAATTAGAGAAAAAACTTGATTTAGCTAAAGTATTGCAAGAAGGAAGCAAGTTTTTTTACGAAAAAGAATACCGGAAAGCCTTGAGTGCTTATAGTCAGACCATAGATCTAGAACCTGCTGATGCGAAGAATTATTTTAACAGGGGGCTGGTCTATGGGGAATTAAGGAAATATCCGGAGGCCTTGGCGGATTATAGACAGGCCTTGGAGTTAAATCCCAACTATGCACAGGTCTATAGAAATCGAGGGGATATCTACATAAGCCTTAAAAAATATGAAGAGGCGTTAGTTGATTATGATAAAACATTAGAACTAGATCCGGCTTATACTTCTGCTTATTATGATAGGGCAGCTTTGTACGGGATTTTAAATAGATATGAAGACGCTATAGCAGATTATACTAAAGCTATCGAAATGAACCCCAATTTTATAGAAGCCTATGTGGGCAGAGGTAATGTCTATATCGATTTGCAGAAATATGAAGAAGCCTTGGCTGACTATAGCAGAGCTGTGGAATTAGAACCTGGTTCTGCCAAAGCTTATAATGATAGAGGGAATCTTCACGCCAAACTAAGCCGCTATCAGGAAGCTTTAGCCGACTATACTAAAGCTTTAGAAATTTATCCTAGATATACTGGAGCCTGGTATAACCGTGGACTTACTTATCAGGCCCTAAAGAACTATAGCCAAGCATTGAGCGACTTTAACCAAGCTATAGACTTTAACTCCGGCTACACTTATGCCTATTATGAAAGAGGCAATACCTATCTTGCTCTGCAGAAATACGAAAAAGCTTTGGCAGATTACACCAAAGCTCTTCAACTTAACCCTAAATATTCTCAAGCCTACTATAGCCGGGGAGTTGTTTATCATAAGTTGCAAAAATATGATAAAGCTTTAGAAGACTATAGCAAAGCCATTCAATTAAATTCAGTTTTTGCTACGGCCTACATAAGCAGAGGGTTGACTTATGATGCATTAGGAGAACTAGAAAAAGCCAAAGCGGATTTTGCGGCAGCTATTAACTTGGTTCCCTCCCTTATCAATGATCTACCTAAGAAATACCGCAATATTTCACCTAGTAAGAGTTAAATAACTACCTTATCTTGTAGATTTCCCTGGCAGTCCAGGATGTGGGTGGCACAGGCCATACAAGGGTCGAAAGAGCGAATAATGCGTCCTAAAACAGTAAAGAGCATTTCGGGCCTAGGGATGATGGTTCCCACTAGGGCATTTTCTACTGGGCCCCGCTGGCCATACTGGTCCTTGGGTGAGAAGTTCCAGACAGTAGGAGTAATTACATTGTAGCGGCTTACCTCTTCTCCTTCCAGAGTTGCACTATGTATTAGAGCACCCCGCATGGCGTCAGTTACTCCGGTGGCTGAACTTTTAACAGGGATTTCTTTCTGGTTTAGTGGTGGAGGGCTGGGTTGCAGCTGTTTCAGCCATTTCTCCATTAATTCTGTAATTAATAAAGTTTCTAAAGAGCGGGCGAAGATTCTATCCATGGTGGAAGTACCTCCATTATACTTACCATTGATAATCATGCGAACCAAGGGACCTACCTCAAAAGGCTTTCCGTCATACCGGACGGCTTTAACCCAGGTATAGCCTTCTGGTTTATAAGGGTCAGGCTCTAAACCATAAACTTCACATTTTTCTTTTTCATACCATGCTCTAGTGATATCTTCTTTCACTAATCCTATTTGGGGGAAGGTTAACTGGTTATCTTCTAACACGCCGCCTTTCCAGAGGAACTTCTCATTTTTTTCTCCAAATCTAAATAAGCCAAAGGATAAAAGGCGACAAGGGGTAACTCCGATTTGGAAATAGTCGTTATAAACCCGGGCGATTAGTTCAGTATCAGGCATCAGGCACTTCTGGACAAACTCGCTGACATTTCTGAGCAGAGACAGAGCTTGGTTGATTTTATCTGCTGTAGGAGCCACGGTGACTCCACCATGGACAAAGCTGTGTTGATGGGGTGCTTTACCGCCAAAAAGGGCCAAAATTTGATGGCTTTCCTGAGATGCTTTGACTGCTTCAAAATAATGCTCTACTAAACGTTGATTGTCTTGAGGATTTAGGCGGGCATCAGTAAGACTTTGCCCATGGAATGGAGGTTTATCAGGCATTTGTACAAAGTCGGGCAAACTAAAAAGATAGAAATGTCTAATGTGGTTTTGCAAAAAGTCGGCACCTAACATAATGTTACGCAAATACTGAGCATTCTCTGATAAATCATGATCATACATTTCATCTAAAAGATAACTGGCTACTGCTCCGTGGGCCAAGGAACAGATGCCGCAGATTCTCTGGGTCATATAGACAGCATCTGTGGCATGTCTGTTCAACATAATCCACTCATAGCCTCTAAACATAGTGCTGCTGATATTTGCTTCTCTGACTTGATTGTTTTCTAAGATTATTTCCGTAGATAAGAGACCGCTTAAGCGAGTGATGGGGCTAAACATAATTTTTTGTTTACTCATTTTCTTCTCCTTTCTGTCCAGGCTTTTTCTGGGAGGACTTTTTAGGCAAGGGAGTAAAGAAAGGTGTTGAACCATCTGGAAAATCTTCGTTAGTACAACCAATGCAAGGTGTATTAGCCTTTACTGGCCAACTAACATGATTAATCCACAGTCGATAGGGGCAGTCAGAGGATGTTCGGGGTCCCATACAACCTTGTGAGAACATGCATTCAATATCCCCTAATTCTTCGGCGAATTCTTGATTGTCAAAATAAGAGCGACGCTGACAATGCCGGTGGACGGTAAATTCATAGAAGAGCAAAGGTCTACCTAATTTATCTAGTTCCGGCTCTCCATACATCAGCAAATGGGCTAAAGTCCCCACAAACCAATCAGGATTAACAGGACAGCCGCTGACATTAATAACCTGTCTATCTAATACATCTCTTACCCCTACGCTACCGGTAATATTAGGCCGGGCAGCAGTAGGCCCGCCAAAACTGGCACAGGTTCCAATGGCTACTACATGTTTGGCTGCTTGACCTAGCCAGCGTACTGCTTCTAAAGCAGTGATGCTGCGATTTGGAGTCTGGATAACAATATTATAGAGGCCATTGTCTTTAGTAGGGATAGCCCCTTCCACTACTAAAATGAATTTGCCTCTCTTCTTGCTAACTGCTTCCTCTAAGATATAAAGAGCTTCAGGACCTTGAGCAGCCATAAAAGTATTACTGTATAAAAGGTCAATCATCTCTTGGAATACTTCACCTAGATACGGATAAGTAGTATTCATGAACGCAATATTGTTATCACCACTATCATTAGTTTCCAACCAGATTACAGGCAGTTTCTTTTTTCTTCTTTTTCTTCGATAATCTGCAACTATAGGCAGGATTGCTTTAGACAAATCATGGGGTTCCTCTGATTTTAACTGGCTGCATAGTTTAGTAAATTCCTTTTTTTCCAACGGGTAATCCCTCCCTTCAGTATCATTCTATGAGAAGAGCATATATATAAGTATGATGAAAAAATTAAAATTTGAAATTTTGGTATTGGGAATGGGTAACAGCCTGATGGCTGATGATGGAGTAGGAATTTATGTAGTAGAGGCTTTGCAAAGGAAGAAATGGAATTCTAAGATAAAGTTTTTGGAGGTGGGAACTTCTCTTTTTTATTATTTAGAGGAGGTAAGCAGTTGCCGTCAGCTTATTGTAGTAGATGCGGTACAGGCCCAGGGAAATCCGGCAAATGTTTATCGACTAACTTTAGATGATCTAGTCAGTTTTCCTGATGGCTGGCGGGACCCTCATGGTTTTTCTTTGCTCAACTTAGTTGAATTGTCTAAGAGTATGACTGGGTTGCCTGTTGGCGTAACTATTTATGGAGTGGAACCGCAAAATTTGAGCTGGGCCCAGGGGCTTTCCCCAGAAGTAGAAAAAGTAGTTCCTAAAGTTGTGCAAGCTATCACTAAGGAAATAGAGAACTTGTTAAGTTAGTTAAAAAAGAAGCTATATTTAGCAGGAAAATGGGAAAATACTTTTAATATATAAATTATTAGAAGAGGTGATATCTTGTATGGAAGGGGAGATCTATTTTTTTAGAGGCAATTTATATTCATCTTCAGGTCAATATGATAGAGCTATTAGAGATTGTAATAGAACTATTAAATTACAGCCCTATTTAGATGAGAACTATCTTGATAGGGCGTGGATTTATTCAAGCTTAGGGAGATATCAAGAAGCATCGATAGATTTGAAGAAGGCTATTAAGCTAAATCCTAATAATGCAGTTACTTATTATAGTTTGGGTTGTGTTTGTCAGGCTCTAAAAAATTATGAAGAGGCATTAATAAATTTTCAGCAGGCTTTATTATTGGTTCCTAAAAATGAAATGGTCTATTGGGAGATAGCTAGAGTTTACAAAGCTCTACACTGGTATGAAAAAGTTGTGAAGACCTTTACTCAAGTGATAGAGACTAACCCTATTAATGCTAAGGCGTATTTTCAACGGGGTTATTTTTATGGCCGCTTAAAAAACTATGGACAAGCTTTAGTGGATTATACAAAGGCTATTGAATTAAAACCAGCGTATGCTGAGGCGTATCTAAATCGGGGATTTACCTATGTTTATCTAAAGAAAAAGGAACAGGCTAAAGATGACTTTGAAAAAGCTGTTATTTTAAATCCGGCTTTCTATGAGAAAATACCAATTAGCTAATTGAGAGAGTATGGAGGTTAAAGTAGTGAAAAAATTATTGGTTTTCTCTTTTTTCTGTTTTTTTATTTTAGCATTAAGCTTAACGATAACTCCAGCATGGGCAGCTAGCCAGATTATTGAAGCTAACGGATATTATTGCCTGGGGGATAATGATACTAGAACTCAAGCTAAGAATTGGGCTTTACAAGATGCTAAGCGAATGGCCTTAGAGAAGGCGGGGACTTATCTGGAAAGCAATACCCAAGTAGTGAATGGGCAGGTTACTAAGGATGAAATTATAGCCATTGCTTCTGGAGTAATTAAACTAGAGAAAATTCTCAAGGAAGAATTTCAATTGGACAAAGCTAAGAACCAAATAATCCGGCTAAAGGCGAAATTCAGTATCGATAGTAGTGATTTGCAGAAGAAAATAGCAGAACTAAAAAGCAGTCAACAAGGTCAGTTGGCTATTAAGCAACTGGAAGAATTACAAGCAAGATACAATCAACTGTTAGCTGAAAACAAAAGTCTAAAGGAAAAAATATCTAAAGCTAAAGATGCTAATCAACGGGAACAATTAGAACAAAAAAGCCAAAAGCTGCAAAACCTTTTTTCTGCTTCTCAATGGTTGGAAAAAGGACTCAAGCTGCAGACTGAAGGTGAATATGTTTCTGCCTTAGAAGCCTATAGTCAAGTCATTAAGCTTGATCCTAAGAATTCTATTGCTTACAATAATCGGGGGAATATCTACTGTGCTCAAAAGAATTACCAGGAGGCTATCTGTGACTATAATATGAGTTTAACTATTGATCCCAAGAATGCTGATACTTATAATAACAGAGCCGTGGTATACAATGACTTAGGCGAATATGAGAAAGCTTTAGCAGATTACGGAAGTGCTATTCGAATTTCTCCTAAAAACTCCTACTACTATAATAACCAGGGGAATGTCTATGCTAACCTAAAGAAGTTCTCCGAAGCCATAGCTGATTATTCTCAAGCTATTGCTTTAAATTCTCGCTTAGCTTATGCCTATGTCAATAGAGGTTTTGCTTATCATGCTTTAGGGGAAATACAAAAAGCTAAAACTGATTTTCAGACAGCTATCAGCTTAGGAGTAAATTCTGAAATTTTGGTTAAAATTCCTCTCCGGTATCGCCTTTAAGCATTGGACGTGGTATAATCTTCTTAGAAAAGGAATTTTTGCATTTTTAGACTAAATTAATGGAGGGGAGAAAATGGAAAATAACAGGAGAATGGCTAGAATTGTTTTCTTTTTCATGGTAGTTACTTTAGTAATTGCTTCTTTCTCTTTATCAGCCTATGCTAACCCTCAACCGGAGAAAGTAGGGAATCTGGGTTGGATTCACTGGGATAGTGGAATAGTAAAGGCTGTAGGAACAGCTCCGAGCAGGGAAGCTGCTATCAAGCAGGCCTATAGCAATCTGGGTGGAATTGTGGAAAAAGTACATGTGAATCCACAAACTACTGTTAAGGATTTAGCTGCTGCTGATAATTCTGTAAGCGGAAAAGTAGCAGAGTTTGTAAAAAATGCTCCTGTATCTGATGAGAAGAAACAGGCTGATGGAATTTATCGAATTGTGGTAGTAGCCAATCTTCATGGAGACAAGGGACTACTAACCCTTCTTAATAGCAAAAATAGCAGCACTAGTCTACCTAAAGATAATCAAGTTCCAGGCTATTCTGGATTAGTTGTTGATGTAACAGGTTTAGGGTTGGAGAGAACTTCTGCCCCTAAGATTTATGATGAGACTGGCAGAGAAATCTTTGGAACAGTCAAAATGGAGGCATCTTATATTGAAGAACAAGGAATTGTCAGTTATGCATTCAATCCAGAAGCTCTACAATTGGTAGATGAGGGAAAATCTAGAGCAGGTGCCAATCCTTTAACAATTAAAGCCATTGGAGTGAAAGATCATAATTTTAATGTAATCATCAGCCAAGCTGATGGGGATAAGATTTTAGAGGCCAATAAGGGTACTGACTTTTTGGGCAAGTGTGCAGTAGTTATCAAAAAACAGTAAAAATACAGAAATAAATATTGACAAGAGAGAGAGGTTTATCTTAAAATATGATTAATAAAAATGATAATACTTTTAAAGGTAATGAGGGGAAAAGTAGATAACCTCTAGAAAGCTTGGTTCCAGAGAGCCGGGGAAGCTGAAAACCGGTACCAACTTAGGTTATGGAAAATCATCCCTAAACTGTCGGCTGAAGGCAAATGCTGAGTAAGCTTAGACCGGTTATCTTCTATCGAGGAGATGACAGCACCCGTTATAGTGCTGGAGTATCGAATGTAAAAGACATTCCGTACTTATTGAGTCCATTGCTGTGAGGTAATGGTAATGTTGGGTGGTAACACGAAGGAATTAACCTTTCGTCCCTAGATAACTGTAAAGTTGTTAGGAACGAAAGGTTTTATTTTTTATAGAATGAAGTATATGATGACTTAAAAAATATATTACTTGCTTGGTTCCTTGAAAAAAGAATAAGGATAGAGATGTGAGGATGGGAAAAGTACTTTTACAATATTGGTTTCCAGAGAGCCGGAGAGGCTGAAAGCCGGCAACCGTTGTAAAAAGGAAGATCATCCCTGAACTACCTAACTGAAAACTAGAAAGTGAATAGGCTTAGGTCGGGATTGCACCCGTTACAGTGCTGGGTAGTAAAAAAAGATATTTAACTGAAAGTTCGAAATATTGTTTTTATTTTAATGCAAAGCCTATGTATACACAATATAGAGGAAGTATACATAACACTTCCCTTAGCTATCTTGACACTAATAAGGATAATTTGTTATACTTAGTCCAAACATGTATGTAAATTAAACAAAACAAAGAAAAAAACAAGAAAAATACAAAAAGCTATGACGAGAAAAGTAGGTTATCCTGGAGGATTACAGAGAACCGGAAAAGCTGAGACCCGGGATCAAGGGAGCAACCGAAACTCATCTCCGAGCTGTCTAGCCCAAAGGTCAGGCTAAGTAGGTTAGACCGGAATCCCACCAAGGGAATGGCACCGTTAAAAGCCAAGGTAAAGTTTGGATAATTACCTAATGAGGCTAGCGCTGTGAAGTGTTAGTAAAACAGGGTGGTAACGTGAAGGAATTAAATCCTCTCGCCCCTGATAGAAATGTTTTTCTATCGGGACGTAGAGGATTTTTTATTAAGTTTTTAGTAAGCCTAAAGGAGGGAATCGGCGTGAGAAGTGAAATGGTAAAAAAAGGCCCAGAAAGGGCTCCTCACCGGTCTTTGTTTAAAGCTATGGGTTACACTGAAGAAGAAATGAGCAGACCACTGGTGGGAATAGTCAACTCTTTCAATGAAGTTATTCCGGGCCACATTCATTTACGGGAGATAGCGGAAGCGGTCAAAGTAGGAGTGAGAATGGCTGGAGGAACACCTATGGAATTTCCGGTCATTGGAGTTTGCGATGGAATAGCTATGAATCATGAAGGGATGAAATATTCTCTAGCTAGTCGGGAATTGATCGCTGATTCCATTGAGATTATGGTTAAGGCGCATATGTTTGATGCCTTGGTAATGGTACCTAATTGTGATAAAATTATTCCGGGCATGCTGATGGCGGCTGCTAGGCTGAATATTCCTACTGTGGTAGTTAGCGGTGGCCCCATGCTAGCTGGACGCTATCAGGGCAAAGCCATTGATTTGAGTAACCTTTTTGAATATGTAGGGGCAGTAAAAGCAGGCAAAATGACAGAAGAAGAACTGAATAAAATTGAAGAAGCAGCTTGTCCGGGATGTGGTTCCTGTGCTGGAATGTTTACTGCTAATTCTATGAACTGTCTGACAGAAGGATTAGGTTTGGGACTGCCAGGCAACGGAACTATTCCCGCGGTTTATGCTGCTAGAAAAAGATTGGCTAAGCAAGCTGGAATGAAGGTTATGGAGTTAATCGAGAAAGATATTAAGCCTTTAGATGTTTTGACTCCTTCAGCCTTTATTAATGCTTTTACTTTGGATATGGCCTTAGGTGGTTCTACTAATACAGTACTACATCTGCTAGCTATTGCTAATGAAGCAGGAGTCAAGATTGACCTGGATGCTATTAATGAAATTAGTGCCAAGACACCTTATCTTTGCAAACTAAGTCCCGCAGGATTTCATCGCATTGAGGACTTAGATGAAGCAGGCGGCATTCCAGCAGTAATGAAAGAACTCTCTCGTAAAGAATTGCTGGACTTGAATGCTATCACTGTGACAGGTAAGACTGTAGGAGAAAATATCGTTAATGTGCAAACCCAGCGGGGAGAAGTAATTCGCCCAGTGGATGAACCTTATCGTTCCACCGGAGGATTAGCTATTTTGAAAGGCAACTTGGCTCCTATGGGAGCAGTTGTTAAGGAAGGGGCTGTAGCGGAGGAGATGCTTAGGCATGAAGGCCCGGCCAGGGTTTTCAATTCTGAGGATGAGTCAGTAACTGCTATTTTAGGTGGTAAGATTAATAAGGGAGAGGTAGTAGTTATCCGTTATGAAGGACCAAAAGGCGGACCTGGAATGCGGGAAATGCTTACGCCTACTTCTGCTATTGCCGGCATGGGATTGGATAAAGATGTGGTTCTCTTAACGGACGGTAGATTCTCCGGAGCAACCAGGGGTGCATCCATTGGTCATATTTCTCCGGAAGCTATGGCAGGAGGAACTATTGCTATTATTGAAGAGGGAGATATTATTCAGGTCGATATTCCTAATCGTCAGTTGAATGTTAAATTAAGCGATGAAGAGATTCAGGCTCGTTTAGCTAAGTGGACTCAGCCTGAACCTAAGATTAAGAAAGGCTATCTAGCCAGATATGCTAAATTAGTTACCTCAGCTAACACCGGGGCTGTGGTAAACGAAGATTAGATAGCCTAGAATAAGGAGGTAGCTTGACAATGAAGTTGAGCGGAGCAGAGATAATTCTGGAATGCTTAAAAAAAGAAGGAGTGGAAGTCGTTTTCGGATATCCGGGTGGGCAGGTCATTCCGCTCTATGACGCTTTGTATGACTTTCAGGGGTTAAAACATGTCCTGGTAAGGCATGAACAAGGCGCTGCTCACGCTGCCGATGGCTATGCCCGAGCCACCGGGAGGGTAGGGGTTTGTATAGCCACCTCAGGACCGGGAGCTACCAACCTAGTTACAGGAATTGCTAACGCTTATATGGATTCAGTACCTATGGTAGTAATAACTGGTCAGGTGGCAACAGCTGGTCTGGGTAAAGATAGTTTTCAAGAAGTGGACATGACCAGTATTAGTTTTGCCATTACTAAGCACAACTATTTAGTCAAAGATGTAAGAGACCTATGCCGAGTCTTTAAGGAAGCCTTTCATTTAGCTGCTACCGGTAGACCAGGACCAGTTCTCATCGATATTCCTCGAGATGTGCAGCAGGCTAAGGCTGAGTTCAACTATCCTGAAGAAGTGAAAATCAAGGGCTATAAACCTACTTATCAAGGACATTTAGCTCAAATCAAAAAAATGGCTAAGGTTATCAACCAAGCTAAACGTCCGATAATTTGTGCCGGAGGAGGAGTAATCCGCTCAGAAGCCCATCAAGAACTCTTAAAGATAGCGGAGGTCCAATCTATCCCTGTTACTACCACTTTAATGGGATTAGGTTGTTTTCCGGAAACTCATGATTTATCTTTGGGAATGTTGGGAATGCATGGAACAGCCTATGCTAACCATAGTGTCAATGAAACAGATTTATTAATAGCTATAGGTATGCGTTTTTCCGACCGTGCTACTGGAGCTATTCAACACTTTGCCCCTAAGGCAGAAATAATTCATATAGATATTGATCCGGCGGAAATCGGCAAGAACATTGATCCCCGCTACCCTGTAGTAGGAGATGTGAAGGAAGTTTTAAAGGCTCTGGTCCAAATCTTGGAGCCTAGAGAAAATCAGGATTGGCTGGAACAAATTAAGAAGTGGAAAGAAGAGTATCCTTTAAGCTATGATCTGGGGCAAGAAGAGGAAATTAAACCCCAATACGTCATTGAGAAGATTTGTGAAATCACTAAAGGAGAAGCCATCATTGCTACTGAAGTAGGTCAG
>Ga0079100_1022490_pt1 | contig 11076 bp, 7 predicted proteins | sample ADurb_H2B_03_Slu_FD_74560 | JGI IMG/M metagenome (GOLD analysis project Ga0079100, IMG submission 74560) | Active sludge microbial communities from Illinois, USA, of municipal wastewater-treating anaerobic digesters - ADurb_H2B_03_SludgeMetaT... | ecosystem: Engineered > Bioreactor > Anaerobic >...
AGCTATTCTCTTTTCTATCTGTTTGATTTTTTTCATTGTTTCAGGTAATTTTTGTACAGTAGCATCTTTTTTCAGCTGTTCCCGATGTGGTCGAGCAGGAAATCCTGAATAAAAAGAAGCTGGAGGTATATTCCCTGTTACACCAGTTCTAGCTGCTAATACAGTATCTTCCCCAATGGTAATGTGGCCAACAGTACCTACTTGTCCTGCCATAATAACTCTATTCCCAATAGTAGTACTCCCAGAAACCCCTACTTGAGCTACCAAAAGACAGCCTTCTCCAACTTGAACATTATGACCTAAATGAACTAGATTATCTATTTTACTTCCTTTTTTGACTAGAGTACAACCCATTGTACCTCTGTCAATGCACACATTAGCACCTATTTCTACCTCATCTTCTATTATAACTCCACCAACATGAGGAATTTTATAATGTTGTCCAGGTGCTATAGTGACAAAACCGAAACCATCACTGCCTATAATAGCTCCTGCTTGAATGATTACTTTATTGCCTATCACTACTCCATCTTCTACAACTACACGAGGATGGAAAAAACAATCCTCCCCCACCTTACTACCAGCACCAATGCAGACTTGAGCAGCTAAAACAGTATTATCTCCAATCACAGCTTTGTCTCCCACAACTACACCTGGACCAAGAGAAACATTTTTTCCCAGCTCTACTCCTGCTCCTAAAACAGCTGTCTGATGTATAAATGGCTTTGCTTTAGGGCGACTATCAAAATATTCTAATGTTTTAGCCCAAGCTAATCGAGGATTGACTGTCCTCAGCAATGGCCTGCTATTTTCTTGTATTTTAAGTGAAACGATAAAAGCACAAGCTTGGCTTTCTCCCATTTTTTCTAACATTTTTTCACTGTCAATGAAAGAAATTTCCTGTTCAGTAGCCTTTTCTAAACTGTTAATACCTTGAACAGTAATTTCTGGAGAATGAGTGAGTTCTGCTCCAATGAGGTTTGCTAATTCTCCCAAAGTTATCACTTTTTTCTCCCTCCTTTATTTAACAAAAAGGGAACTGAGTCTCAGTTCCCTCCCAATTATTTCATTTTATTGATGACATCTTCAGTAACATCAATTCCACCATAACGAACATCTTTTTTGTAGAGAACAGCTTCTAAACCTTTTTCTTTAGCTACTGTTTCTACTGCGCTTTTAATATTTTGATCTAATTTAGTTTCTAAATCCTGTTTTGCTTGCAAGAATTCATTGTAAGCTTGTTGCTGCTCTTTTTCTTTTTCAGCTCCTGTTAATTTGCTATTTTGTAGTCTTTCTGTTAATTCCTTACCTTTAGTGCTTAATTGTTCTTGATATTGTTTAGCTTTGGCACTTTTAGCTACTATCGTATTCACATCAATAAGCCCAATTTTAGTTTGACCACATCCTGTTAAAACTACTAATAGAAAAACACTTAGTATAGTTAGAGCTATAATTTTTCCTGCTTTTCTCATTCTTGTCGCCTTCTTTCTCCTTAATTAATGCTCTTTAAGCCTGCTGATTAACTCTAAAGTAATATCTTCGCCAGAAATATTAGCCTGATAATTGACTACTACTACTTGATAGTCCTTAGCTATAGCTATTTGCCGGCATAATTCTTTCAAGTCTTGACGAATTTTTTTCTCTTTTTGAGCTTTCTGCTTGGCTAAATCTTGTAAATTATTCTCTATTTTTTGCAAGTTTGTTATTTTTTCTTCTCTATTTTTTTTCTCAGTTAGCAACAGTTCTTGCCACTTTTCTTGGTCTTGTTGTTCACTAACTTGTCCCTTACTTTGCAGTTCTTTTGTTAATTTTTTTTCTTCCTCTGCTTGATAAGTTCGCAATTGCTCCATCTTCTGCTTTTGTTTTACTTGCATTTGTGCTTTTATTTCCTGACTTAACTCTTGTTGCTTATCTTGTAATTTTTTTTCTTGTTCAAGAAGCAATTGATTCATTTCTGCTTTTTTCTTTGTTCTTTCTTCTTCAGAAAGAGCAGAATATTGTAATTTAAGCTGTAAATTAACTATCATTGGTCCATATAAAACTTGTAATTGTTTTTTATAAGCTTGCAATTGAGTAGATTTTTCTTCTTGCAGCTTATCAGCTTCATTTTGTAATTCTTGCTCTATTTGAGATTTTTGCAATTGCATTTTGTCAGCTAAAGTTTGTGCTAGCCTTTCCTTTTCTCTTTTCCATTCCTGAAGTTTAACCTGTCTTTGCAATTGTTGTGCACTTTTTTCCTTATCTATTAAGGAAATTTTATTGAAAATTCCTTTTTCTTCCAATTCCTGTTTTTTGAGAATAATCATTTGGGCATTTATTTGCTCTACTTCTTTCCACTGAGGATGAGCCTGTGCTGCTTGTTGTAAATTCAACACAGCAATTTTTTGTTCTGGCGGTAGCTTAGGCTCATTTGTTTGAGAACGGCAACCAGCTAAAAGGAAAATAAAAAGCAAACCCCATGCTAATCTAGACCAAGGTCTTTTCATCTTTATTTTCCTTGAGCCTTATTAATAACTTCTTTAGTAATATCAGTTCCTCCATAAAAAACATTCTGTTTTTCTAAAACAATAGCCAAGCCTTTAGATTTAGCAACTTCCTGAATTTGAGCGTCAATTCTTTTTGTCACTTGACTAGTAAGTTCTTGTTCTTTTTGGGCTAATTGCTCTCTATATTGTTCCAAAAGAGCTTGTTGTTGTTGCTGATTTAAGCTTCCTTTTTTACTGTTAAAATCTTTTTCTGCTTGAGAAGTAGCTTTAGCTAATTCAGTTCTAGCTGTTTGTGTTTGAGGATGAGCAGCAAAGACAGCTTGCATATCCACATAACCAATATCAGATTTTTGATTAGCAGCTTGCGCAGTAGGCCCTCCAGCAAAGACAGCAACTACACTGATTAAAAAAGCAACCGCTAGTATAGTAGCTACGATTTTAACCATTTTTTCATTCTTAAATTTTTGCACGTAAATCCTTCCTTTCTTTGTTGAGCAAACTTTTAAAATTTACTAGTGAGAGCAACCCATTTTTCTCCTTCTGAATTACCAGTAAAAGAAAGAGAAAAATATTCATCCAACGGACGACGATAAGTTATTTCACTGATGTTATTAGTAAAATCATTATCAATGATTAAATCCCCTAGACCTAAAGCATGTTGATAAGAGAGATGATTTTCCTTGTCTGTGAAATTATATTTGTATTCTAATCTATTTTCTTTATTAAAATAATAGGAATATCCTGCATTCCACTCCATTTTTACTGGATTAGGATAAAAAACAGATTGCAAGAAAACCTCTTGCTTTTCTCCTAAATAAGAGCCAAGATGAGCTTTTATCTCTGTTTCTTGTGGTGAATTTTGTCCTAGATAAATAGTACCTTGCATAGTCAGAGTATATTTTTGTGATTCTACATGGACAATAATACGTGATTTTTCTCCTACCTTTATTTCAGGAGTAACTAGTAAACCATATTTTTTAATCTTTTCATTATTCTCCAATTCTTTGTTAATCACCTGCTGCAAATCAGTAAAATGTTGCTGAACAAAAGCTACAGGTAATCCAACCATTGACTCTGTTTGCTTTTCTATTTTTTTCTTCCACTCATATAATAAAAAATTAGGTAAAGAGTGGGAAACTAATTCCACCTCTATATTATGAATAAGTGGTGGCTGTGGTTGGAGAGAAATTACTATTTTAGTATTTTTCCCCCATTGAAAATCTATTCCTGTTGAAAAACCTTCCATTTCTTTGGTAATTTCTCTGTTCAAAAAAGGTTCTAAAACAAACTGTGACCAAGTCATGGCTTCTACTGGTAAGCCAGTTAAAACCTTATTGATTTTTTTTTCTAATTCAGGTTTTTTTTCTAGCAAAACCTTTTTCAGCTCTGGAGAAATTCCCTGAGACTTTATTTCTAGTTCTACTTTTTCCACAATCTGTCCTAAAGGCTGCAAATCAAGCTTAATGATTGTTACTTGAGCAGGAGATAAGCTTACACTGTTAACCTCATAACCACTTAAAACTTTGTTGAATACTTCTTGAATAGTTTTTTCTAAATATTGTTTATTCTTTCTTATTTTGTTCAAGTCATTCCCTAATAATATTTTCTCACTTACCCTTTGTACACTATCAGCTATTCTTATCTGTAATTGAGAAGAGATAGGTTTTCTATCTACCGTAATATTCACTTTTACTTTTTTAATGGTAGCAGCATGAGCAGGTAAAGCTAACATACTCATGCTACCCAAAAACAGACCAAAAACTAACAGATAATTAACTATTTTTTTCATGCTCTCACCTGCTTTAAAAAGCTTGGCCTATGCTGAAATGAACCTTCTTTTCTTTTTCTCCTATACCATAATCTAAACGTAGAGGACCAAGTGGAGTATTAAATCTCAAACCTAATCCATAGCCTGTTTTTAAATCACTCAAGCTAACTTCTTGCTCTTTTTTCCAAGCATTACCTGTATCCACAAATAAAGCGCCTTGTATTTTACTACCTAAAGGAATACGATATTCTGCACTAAGTACCAGCGCTTTTGTTCCTTCAAACTCATAATCCTCATATCCTCTGATAGTATCAGCACCACCTACATCAAATAACTCACTATCAGGAAGATTCCCATTAGCCAAGCCAGCAAAGCTACGTAAAGCCCAGCTATTTTTCTTACCTGACTTAATATATTTGCGCAAATCTAATTGATATTTAGTATAATCATAGTCTCCACCAAGGCCATAACCACCTAATTCTATATCTAATTCATTGAGTACACCATTTCTTGGTTCTAACCAATTATCTCTTGTATCTTGCACTAAGGTTACAGTTGTACTGTTAATAGTACCACCTTTATAGCTTTGCAAGAAAGTATTCTCTGCCTCTGTTCCACTCTTCCATTTAGCAGAAGTTGTTTTATTTCTTAGAGTCAAAGAAGCTCGAACATTTTCTGCTATTGGTTTTCCTACAGTAATACTACCACCTTTGGCTCTTTCATCATAGTTGGCTATAGTATTACCATTATCATCTCTTTTATCTTTATTTCTTAATTGATTATAAACACTAAAACCAAAAGAAGTTTGACCTTTGCCAATCCAAGGATCAAAAAAACTCAAACTATAATCAGTCAAACCGCCAAACTGCCAACGCAGTTTCAGTTGTTGTCCTTTACCTTTGAGATTATTTTCTGCTAATTGAATAAAACCTGTCATACCATCATTAGAACTATAACCACCACCAAAAGTAGCTGTTCCAGTTTTTGCTTCTTTTACATCAACTACTAACTTGCTTTTATCAGCACTACTACCTGGATCTAAATGCATGCTCACATCTTCAAAAAAGCCAGTATTATAAACTTTTTGCATACCTTGTCTAACTTGATTGATATTAAAAGGTTGTCCAATCATAGCCTCAGAAAAATTTCTTTTGATAACATAGTCTTTGGTTTTTTTATTACCATTAGTGGTAATCTCTTCAATCAAACCTTCACGTACAGTTATCTGTAAAGTGCCATCAAGATCCATCGCCACATCAGAAATCTTAGTCATAACATAGCCTTCATCATGATATTTTTGCTCAATTTTACTTAAATCTTCACGCAGTTTTTGTGAATTGAGCATATTATCAGCTTTGTTTTGCATCAAAGCTTGCAACTGTTCAGTAGAAAATTTGCTATTACCAATAATTTTTATCTGCTTAATTACTGGATTCTCTACTACTTCAAAATGAACATCTACCCCTTTTTTGCTTTCACTAAAGCTAGCACTAACATCATAAAAATAGCCTAATTGATAAATGTTTTGTAAATCTGCTTGTAGTTTCTCTGCTTCTAATTTATCCCCTGGTTTTATTTTAGCAGCTGCTAAAATATTGTCTTTACTGATGAGACTATTACCTTTAACTCCTACCGAGTTAACTGTTTTTCCTAGAGGATCAGCATAAGCAGTAGTCAAACTACCTAGCAGAAAAAGCACTGTTAAAAGAAGAGTAACCGATAAGTGCTTATTTTTTTTCATTAATTTGCCTCCTTCTCTATCTGCATATTTGCTCCATTCTGATAAAGTATTTTTTGTGCTTCCTGTACCAAATCTGACATATCAACCTCCATCGGCTGTTCTTGAGGAGAAACTGTTTTTTCCCTCACAACTGTCTTTTCCTCTTTTTTAGGGTGAGGATATTCTTCTGCTTTTTTTCCCTCTTGCTTTACTTCTACATTTTCTAAAGGTATTTTTTCTTTCTTGAGAGTAGCTTTGTCTACTTCAATTGTAGAAACAGAAGGAATTTCTTTTTTTATTGGAGGTGTTGTCTGGAAAGAATGAGAATAAGAAAGAAAAGTTCCTAAAAAAAGAAAAACCCCTAAACAAGCTAGCAAAGGCCAAAAAAAATTTCTTTTTTTAGAGCTAAGAAATTTATTCTTTTCTTGGCAACTTAACTCCCAAGCTCGCCTTGCTTCTGCCTGGGCTAAAAGCAAATTGATTTCTCCTTCTTCTTTGCGGTCTTCTTGATAATCATTTTCTGCTGCTTGTAACCATTTTTTTACTAAATTAACTCGTTTCTTCATCTTTTTGCCTAAATCGGTCACCGGCAACACCTCTTTACAAAGTTTACTCCTTACATAATCCTTTTCTTAAGTATTTTACTGCACTAGAATATTTCTTGTTTTGCATCATTTTTAGAGTAAAATCTTATTCTGCTCCTTCTAACGCTTTCACAAGGCTCTTTTTCTCTTATTTATATAAAAATATAGTTCCATTTCTGGAACTATATTTTTAGTTCAGCCATAAAACGAGAAAGCATCCCTCTCATACGTTGAATAGCTTTTTTTTGTAAACGATAAAGATGTGCTACACTGATTTCCATTTTTTCAGCTACTACTTTAGCTTCACTGCCTTCTAAATACATAGCTTTAATTATTTTTTGCTCTTTGGGCGATAATTTTTCCATCGTATTAAGTATTTTTTCAGTAATCATGTTGTTCTCAACCTGTTGACTTAAATCAGTTTCCTGACTGGCAATAGTCTCCACCCAAGCCAATGATTGATCATCTAAAATGTTAACTGGTTCATCTAAAGAAAAACTTGGCAAAGCATTATTTTGTGCTAAAAAGTTAAGCATTCTCCCTTTAATTCTGTGTCTAGCATAAATACTAAAATGAACTGCTCTTTCTGGTTGATAGTTTTCCACTGCTTCAATTAAACCAATCGTGCCTTCTTGTATTAATTCCATAGCTAGAGGGTGGTCAGGATGAAAAGAATAAGCAAACTTAAAAACCAATAATAAATAAGACTTAATCAATTCCTGACGAGCAGCAGAATCATCTTCATCCTTATAAAGCTGCCAAAGTTCTTTTTCTCTTTCGGGTTCCAGCTTTTTAATCTTTTTTAACTGTTCCAGATGATTGTGCCACATCAAATTTCCTCCATCCTAAAAACGGATACTAGTAGTGAGCATCAGTTTATTATCACCTAAGTTATTGCGAGAATAATTCAAATTAAGATTTTTAGGTAATTTATACTGAGCTTCCAGATACCACTTCTCTTGTTTAGCAGCAAATTGTCCGTTAACATCAAGCTGCTCATTTACTTTGGTATTGAGAGTATAACTTAAATACATCTTTTCCCCTAAGAAAGATTTACCTAAAGTTATCTGTGGACCTTTCCAGATATTCTGACTGATATATAGTTCATCTAAACCTAATTCATTGCCCAAGTTATCTTCTAATTGCTGAATAAAGGTTAAAGGCAAGCTTTCTCCTGCTAGACGAACGAATTCTTCACCTACATTAATTTTCGACTCACTACCCTCACTATTTTCTACAGGTCTACCAAAAGTAAGCAAAAGCAAAATTTCCTTTTGCGTCATCGGTGGATCAGAAGTAAAAGTAGCATTGATAGCTGTAGCTGGACCTGTCACCTGTAAAAAGATAGTATTGGTTCGAAAACGTGTTTTTCCCTCTAAATTTAGTTGAGGAATAAAACCATTAGCAGGTTTAAAGAGAATGTTAGCTTTGGTCAAACGAAATTTATTGCCTAAATAATTGATAGTTCCTTTTTTGGCCTGTAACTGACCATTTAACTGTGGTTGTGCTAATGTTCCTCCCACATAAACTTGTCCATTAAGAAATAAATCAGCTAACATGCCTTTTACCCTTAGATTATCCCCTATCTTCACCCCTATGTCAAGTTTTAAATTGCTCTGCATTCCTTGACCAACTCCGACATAGTTGCTTAAATTAGCACGCCCTTTAGTAAAAATAAGGTCCCCTGACAAAATAGGTTTTTCTTGACTTCCTTTTAAGTAAAGGTCTCCATTGATAATTCCTGCAAATAAGTCATGCTGTGGATAAAGATTGTTAGCATGTAGATGAAAATCCAGTATTGAATGATTAGTAAAGAGATCTGTAGCTTGGCCAGAGCCACTAAAATCACCTCCACCTAAACTGCCTTTCAGATATTGAAGTTCTAGTTTATCATGAGAGAACAGAAGAGAAGTGGAAAGATGCTGAAGCGGCTGATGAAGCTCTTTTAATTTAATTGCACCATCATCTATCTTTATTTCTCCTTGAATAAGAGGTTTTTTCCAGGTACCATTTATATTTAGCCAAGCTTTAGTCTGTCCTTTTGCCCAATCTACTTGTTTATCCAAAAGCATGGTCAAGAGTCCTAAGTCACCTTGCTGCATATCAATTTCTAAATTCATCCCTTTATTTGCTTTATTAGTAGGAACTATACCTTTAGCACTTAAAACATATTTATCTTTGCTGATAGTCAGATAATCTATTTTAGCTAGGTTGTTCTGCCAAGAACCTACTCCCTCTAATCTATCAAAGCTTGTTTCTCTTATTTTTCCTGCTGTCACCTCTATTTTTCCATAAATTGTTGGTGAATTTGTTTTACCTAACAACCTACCTGTCAATTGCACTTTCCCTTCTATTTGTTCTGGTAAAAGAAATAATTTAGAAAGTATTCTACCATCTAAATTTTCTGCTTTTACTGTAAGATCGGCCTTACCTTTAGTCTGCATAAGACCTTGAGCAAAAATAAAGCCATCTCCTTGTTGTAATCTAAAATGTAAAAGGGAAAGAACATTCTTGTTCCAGACTAAATCTATTTTTCCGCTTTCTATCGGGTAATCTCCTACTTGCCCTTGCTTTAAATTGAGCATTACTCTACTGCTAGGATTATTTAAACTTCCCCAGAAATTGATTTTTCCTTGAATTTGCCCTTTAATATTATGAGGAAAATCAGCTGGTATAATGGCTGAAAGAAGTGTCAAATCTCCTTTTTCAACATTAACAGTCAAATTCATAGTCGGTCTGTAGCTTGTCAGATTAAAAACACTTCCTTGTAAACGATAACTGTTTTTACCATGCACTACAATCAGTGGCAGGAGTTTTATCTCTTTTAATCGATCAAACTCTATCTGTCCTAAGAAATTAACTGTTTTAGCACCTGACGGTAAGCGGTAGCGTAAAGAAGGTATTTTTTCCAAATCAACATTCTTCGCATTAAGCAAGAGCTTTCCTTGCCCATTTTTCTGCCATTGTCCTTGAGCAGTTAAGAAAGTTTCTCCTTGCTGTGCCTCCATTTTTTCTAAATAGAAAGTATTATTTTGCCAACGAAAGCTAACCTTAGCTTTATCTAACTGTTCTTCTTTCCAACTGCCTTCTTGCACAGAAATCTCACCCTGTGCTTCTATTTTTCTAGCTTTGCCACCAATATGAATAGTGCTATCCACTTTCCCCTGCAAATCATTTTGCGGGAAATTTAATAAACGTACCAGCTTTTCTAGCTTTGCTTCTTTACTAGTTAAAGTCAAGTCTAATTTAGCATCTTGTGCTAAATCTATTGTCCCAGTCAAATAATGTCTGGTAGTCCCATCTTGAAAATAAATATTAGATAAAGAAAGAATTTTATTTTTGCAGGTTATCTCTCCACTTAATTGACTAAAATCCTGTGCTAAAAGTTGACCTTTGTTAGTAAAAAATTTTCCTTGTAATTGCAATCCCTTTTTACCAGTGGAAATCGTTCCTTGCCACGAGCCTTGACCTTTTAGCTGCAAAGCAGGATGGAAACAATTAGCTAAAGTAGTTAAATCTAAATAAGATATATTAGCTTGAAAACTGCTTTCTCTCTTAGCATTGCTTGTTCCCCATACTCTGGCATTAATACTATTTCCTCTGACAACAAAATAAGGTAGAGATAGAGAGCCATTTTGCCAGAAAAATTTGGCCTCACCAGAAGAAAAGTTCATTTTTCTCCAGCTACCATTAGCTAGACTAACTGTTCCACCTGCTTTTTCTAATCTATTTTTAGTTCCAGTAAGCAAAACTGTTCCACCTACTTGAGCATCTAAATCTTCTAAACGAGATGTTGCTAAAGGAAGAGCATGTAAAGGTAGACCTTCTGCTTGGATAGTCAATTGATAGTGCCAAGCAGGTAATTTAATCAAGCCTTTTCCTCTAAGAAAACCATTTGACAATTGAGCAGATGCTTGCTGAATCTCCAATATCTTTTTTTTATAAAGAATCTGAGCCTGTAGATTTTTTATCTTTTGTCCAGCTATTTTCCCCTCTTGAGCTTGTACCTGCCCTTGAACTAGCAACTGAGAGATTGGTCCTAAAAAAGTAAGATGCAAATGCACATTTTCTGCTTTTTGCACAACTTTAAGTTGAGAAAGCCATTGCTGAGAAATTTCTTTTACCTGTACATCAGGTGATTGTAAATCTAAATCTAAAAGAGTAGCTTTTCCGTAATAAACACTACCATTGAGTTGCACTGGACTTTGTCCTAGCCATCCATGCAAATGACGAAAAGTTACTTTTCCAGGTTGCAGTAAAATTTGTCCTTCTATTTTTTGAGCAAACAAGGGAATAAGCTTACTTTTTAAGCTACCCTCATTAACAAAAATTTTGCCTTGATAAGTTAATTGTTGTGGATAATATCCTTTTATTGCTACTTTTCCAGACAATAATCCATCTTTAATATTTATTATTTTAAATTTTGGTAATACTGTACGCCATTCAGACCAAGAAAGATTTTCAAAATCCATTTTTGCTTCCACTTGTTGTGTCTTGAGATTGCAATTTCCCTGCACT
>Ga0079100_1022085_pt1 | contig 11024 bp, 8 predicted proteins | sample ADurb_H2B_03_Slu_FD_74560 | JGI IMG/M metagenome (GOLD analysis project Ga0079100, IMG submission 74560) | Active sludge microbial communities from Illinois, USA, of municipal wastewater-treating anaerobic digesters - ADurb_H2B_03_SludgeMetaT... | ecosystem: Engineered > Bioreactor > Anaerobic >...
GGAAGGCACCGATCCAAGCAAACTCTTATCCAATTCTATAGCTTTTTGGAAGTCCATTCTAGCTTTCTCCGTTTGTCCTAGACTATCATAAACAAATCCCCTGCCAAGATAAGCACTAGCATAATTAGACTGTTGCTGAATAGCCCTAGTATAATAATCTACCGCTTCTTTGTATTTCCCTATTTGCTCATAAGCTAAGCCAATATTATAATAAGCTAGGGCGTAATTAGGAACCAACTCTAAGGCCTTCTGATAATTAACTAAAGCAGCTTCATACTTTTTCTGATAGTAGTAAACATTGCCTCGGTTAAGGTAAGCATCCGCATATTGAGGATTAAGCTGAATTGCTTTATTGTAATCAGCTAGAGCTTTGTCATATTCACCGGAATTATAATAATTGTTAGCTCTGCCATAATAAGCGTTAGCATAATTGGGGTCTAGTTCTATGGACTTATTATACACAGCTAAAGCAGCTTCAGTTCTTTGAAAAATATCATAAACCAGCCCTCTGTTATAATAGGCGATAGCATTATTGGGATCTAATTCAGCAGCTTTATTATAATCAGCCAGAGCTTCTTCATATTTCTGCTGAGAGTAATAGATATTGCCCTTAGCAATATAAGCATTGGCGTAACTAGGATAAATTTGCAAGGCTTGAAGATATTTTGCTAAAGCTTCCTGGTTCTTTCCTTGGTCATAGTAAATCAAGCCTATATTATAATAAGCGTAGGAATAGTTGGGATCTAACTTCAAAGCCTGATTATAATAGGCGAGAGCATCTTCATAATTATGCAATTCATAATAGATGATCCCCAAGTCATTATAAGCAGCAGCATAATTGGGATCTAACTCGATAGACTTTTTAGCATCAGCTATAGCCTGTTGATATTTCTTCAGCTTAGTGTAGACCATCCCTCTATTGCGATAGCCATATACATATTTCGTATCTAATTGAATAACCTTATTATAATCAGTCGATGCCTCTATATACTTGCCCACAGCATAATAAGCGTTTCCTCTATTATTATAAGCATCCACATAATTAGAGTTTAGTTTAATAGACTGACTGAAGGCTTCGATAGCAGCCTGGTAATTTCCTTGGTCATAAAAACTGTTCCCTTTATCGTACCACTGCACAGAAGTAAGTTCCTCTTGTATTCTCTTAGTCTGTTGGAGTATCCGTTCCTTCTCCTGAGAGTTTTGAGTTTTGGACATCTCATTCTTTAATTTGTTATTCTCGGCTATTAACTGTTCATATTTTTTCTGCAAATCTCCCAGTTGTTGGATAGCTTCTTTTCCTTTGTTACTATTCCGTAGATCTTCTATTTTCTTCTGTAAATCATCGTTATCGATGCTAAAGTTGGCTTTTACTGTTAAAACTAGAGCATCTCCTTGAAGTTTTGTTTCTTGGTTTAATATCTTTTCCACTCTGATTATCCCAGAAGCGATAGCAATAATCTCATCCTTGGTTACTTGACCATTAACTACTTGGGTATTGCTTTGCAGGTAAGTCCCGGCTTTCTCCAGAGCCATTCTTTTAGCATCCTGCAAGGCCCATTCTTTCGCCTGGGTTTTGGTATCGTTATCCCCCATTACATAGATCCCCTCTGCTTGGATACTTTGCGGTGCCGCCCAGACAGTTCCGAGGCTAAAACTAAGGATGAGAATACAGAGGAAAATCAACATCAACCAAGAACACTTTTTCACTTCAATCCCCTCTTCCATTATGAATTTTTATATAGTAGTTAAAGCACCTTAACCAAAATTCCTGCTATAATCTTAAATTTTAAACTTAGTTACTGTTCTATAAATTTAAGGAACAATCTACACATCATGGCATCCTTCACAAACCCAAAGTTTAAACCCACTACCTATATCTCCATATTTTCTATATTTCTCTACTTCCTTTTTAACTACTTCACGAATACGGTTATTATATTTAGTTATAAACTTATCCAAATTACCATACTTTCATTGGATAAAAAAACCTTTTCTCTAGCCCAAAACTTATACTTTCTGGTACAGAAAAAGATGGTGCAGATTTATTGTTATCTGTACCCATCCTAGACTTATATCTTAATATTAAAATAGTATTTATTCTGTCAATCCCGGCTACAATAAACTAAAAAACGAAAAGGAAACTAAAGATAATGCGTAAGAAAATCCATGCTTGGCTTTGGTTAGTTTTGATTCTATTCTCAGTAGTGGGCCTACTTTTCTATCCTCCCATAGGCTATCTAGCTTTAATTTGCATGCTAGGCCCGGTAATAACAGCCTTCTTTTGGGGTAGATATTGGTGTGGATGGTTTTGTCCTCGAGGTAGTTTCTATGACCACCTAATAGCTCCTCTAAGCCCTAAAAAGCAGATTCCTCCTTTTCTCAAAACTATGACTACTAGGATATTTATTCTAGTTTCCGTAATGGGACTTTTTCTTTTTCAGATTGTCAATGCTTGGGGAGATTGGTCTGCCATAGGATTTATCTTCATCAGGATGATTCTATCTACTACCATTGTGGGAATTATCTTAGGAATCTTTGTTCATCATAGAACCTGGTGTAATTTTTGCCCTATGGGAACTATGGCCCATCTAGCTGCCAGAGGTAAAAAGCCTCTGAAAATCTCCCCTAAATGCATTGGATGTAAAGCTTGCGTCAAAGTGTGCCCCATGCAAATTGATATCCCTGCCTATAAAGAAAAGGGACTTATTAATCATCCCGATTGTCTCAAATGCGGAAAGTGTCTAGAAAAATGCCCCCAAAAATTTATTAACTACTAAAAACTCTTAATCACAGTTGGCAGCATTTTAAAAAAAGGCACCCTAAACTAGGTGGTCAAGAAGAGACAGAGCTTCACCCCATCTTGTGTTTTACTTTTAACTATTATTCCTGCAATATTCTGTAAGATCTGTCAAGGCAAGCTTTTTCTCTATAGATTTTCTAATAATTTTTTCTTTTCTCCTACCTGTTTTTCAGCCTTCATAATAAAGCGTTCCACCTGCTCCGGAGCTGTGCCCCCTAAAGATTTGCGGGCCTTGACACAATTTTCCACTTTGATAGTTTCTAAAATATCCTCCTGGAAAGCTGGAGAAAAGGCCTGGAACTCTGCTAGGGTTAGGTCATCAATATTCTTGCCTGCCTGAATACAACCAAGAACTAGTTTTCCTACAATCTCATGACACTCGCGGAAAGGAATACCTTTAGCAGCTAAATAGTCTGCTACATCAGTGGCGTTAACAAAGCCTCCTTTAGTAGCTTGACTCATCTTTTCTGCCTTGACTTTCATATTAGACAGCATTTGAGCATAAATAGCCAAAGTAACTTTCACAGTTTCTACCGTATCGAAAAGGAATTCCTTATCTTCCTGCATATCCTTGTTATAGGCCAAAGGTAGAGATTTCATCACTGTCAGCAGTTGTACTAAGTTACCATAAACCCGACCTGTTTTACCCCGTACCAGCTCTGCCACATCAGGATTTTTCTTCTGAGGCATAATGCTGCTGCCGGTGCAGAAAGCATCATCTAGTTCTACAAAGTCAAATTCCGCAGAAGACCAAAGAATTAGTTCTTCACTCAGGCGGCTGAGGTGCATCATGATAACAGAAGCGGCAGAGATAAATTCTAGCATGAAATCCCGATCACTAACAGCATCTAAACTGTTGTCATAAATTTGAGAAAAATTCAAAAGTTCAGCTACATACTCCCGATCAATGGGGAAAGGAGTTCCAGCTAAAGCTCCAGCCCCTAAAGGCAGCATATCAGTACGCTGATAGCAATCGGCTAAACGACCAAAGTCTCGGTCAACCATAGCATAATAGGCCATCAGATGGTGGGAAAACAGAATAGGCTGAGCTCTTTGGAGATGGGTATAGCCAGGCAGAATAGTCTCCATATTTTCTTTAGCAACGTTCAGAATAGCCTCCTGAAAATCAATTACCAGACCCATAATTTCTTTTAGTTCTTCTTTCATGTAAAGGTGGGCATCCAAGGCTACCTGGTCATTCCGACTCCGGGCAGTATGTAATTTCCCCCCTACAGGGCCAATTCTCTCCGTTAGTCTTTTCTCTATATTCATGTGGATATCTTCCAATTCCACTTTAAACTCAAAATTACCGGCTTCGATATCAGCTAGGATGCTTTGCAGTCCTTGGGTAATCTGCTCTGCCTCTTCTTGACTAATAATCCCTACTTTAGCCAGCATGGTAGCATGGGCAATGCTGCCTTGAATATCCTGCTTATAAAGCTTCTTGTCCACATTGATGGAAGAAGTATATTCTTCTACCAGTTTATCAGTGGCCTTCTGGAAACGGCCTCCCCATAATTTCATTATTTAATCCTCCTTCTTTTATAGAGAAATAATCTATAAAATAGACTATGGAAAACCCCTACCCAATTCGGTAGGGGCTTTTATCTTTATTATTTCTTGTTTACTTGTTTATATGTTTTCACCGGTAATCCCCAGATTTCGATAAAGCCTACAGCAGCACCATGGTTAAAGGCATCATCTTGTGCATAAGTAGCCAAGTTCTCTTGGTATAAAGCATAAGGAGATTTACGTCCCACAATAACAGCATTACCTTTGTATAGCTTCATTCTGATGGTTCCAGTTACAGTTTCTTGTACTTTCTCATTGAAAGCATTAAGAGCATCTAGAAGAGGCGCATACCAAAGACCGTTGTAAACTAGCTCTGCATATTTTTGATCTAGCCCTTGTTTGAAGTGAACAGTATCTTTAGGATTAGTAAAGGACTCCAATTCTTTATGGGCTTCTACTAAGACAACTGCTGCCGGAGCTTCGTAGATTTCCCGAGATTTGATACCCACTAAACGGTTTTCTAGCTGGTCAATACGACCTACTCCATGTTTGCCGGCAATTTTATTTAATTTAGTGATTAATTCTACTGAACCTAAAGCTTCTCCGTTTAGTTTTACCGGAACACCTTTAAGAAATTCAATTTCAATATATTCAGGAGTTTCCGGAGCCTTCATCGGATCTGCAGTTAATTCATAGGCTTCTTCCGGCGGCTCATTCCAAGGATTCTCTAAAATACCGCATTCTACACTTCTTCCCCAGAGGTTCTGGTCAATACTAAAAGGATTAGCTTTGCCAATAGGTACAGGAATATCATTGGCTTTAGCATACTCAATAGCTTCTTCCCGGGAAATTGGATTCTCCCGAGCCGGAGCAATAATTTTTAAACTAGGATTAAGAGCATTAATGGAAACATCAAAACGGACTTGGTCGTTTCCTTTACCAGTGCAACCATGGGCAATAGCCTCTGCCCCTTCTTTCTCCGCAATATCTACTAGAATTTTAGCAATCAATGGACGAGCTAAAGCTGTAGCTAGAGGATATTTGCCTTCATATAAAGCATTGGCCTTTAGGGCTGGGAAAAGATAGTCTTTAGCAAATTCCTCTTCAGCATTTATTACATGGGCGCTAACGGCCCCTACTTTTAAAGCCTTTTCTTTAATAAAATCTAAGTCTTTACCTTCTCCTACGTCAATAGTAACAGCCACTACATCTAAACCATATTTTTCTTTTAACCACTTAATAGCCACTGAAGTATCTAATCCTCCAGAATAAGCTAGGACTACCTTACCCATTTTGTTACCCCCTTATATATATTCATTAGAATGTCATTAATATTAATTTTAGCACTTTGTATTCTTGGAAACAAGTCCCTAAATTAACAGGGCCATAATCGCTTTATGGACATGCATTCTATTTTCTGCTTCATCAAAAACCACTGATTGCGGACCATCCATCACTTCATCAGTTATCTCCTGACCACGAATCGCTGGCAAGCAGTGCATAACTATGGCGTCAGGCTTAGCATGTGATAGAAGTTCATTATTGATTTGGAAAGCTCTAAAGTCTGTCATCCGCTGCTCTTTTTCTTTTTCTTGACCCATGCTAACCCAAACATCTGTATAAAGAACATCAGCATCCTTGACTCCAGCTATGGCATCATCAGTGACTTCGATGATGCTTCCGCTGCCTTTGGCAATTTCCTGGGCTTTAGCCAGTATTTCTGGGTTAGGCTGATATTTAGCTGGAGCAGCACAGGTAAAGTGCATTCCCACCTTAGGCGCACCAATAATTAGAGAGTTAGCCATATTGTTATCGCCGTCTCCTACGTAAGTCATTTTTAGTCCTGCTAACTTGCCTTTTTTCTCATAGGCAGTAAAAAGATCCGTTAGAACCTGGGTTGGATGAGCATAATCTGTTAGAGCATTAATTACAGGTACATTAGCATATTTAGCCAATTCTACCACATCATCATGGGAATAAGTACGAATGAGAATAGCATCCACATAACGGGACATAACTTGAGCTGTATCCCCGATAGTTTCTCCCCGTCCCAACTGCAGTTCATTAGCTGCCAAAAATAAGGCATGGCCCCCGAGTTGGAACATTCCAACTTCAAAAGATACCCGGGTGCGAGTAGAATTCTTTTGAAAAATCATGCCTAGAGTTTTACCTTTTAGAATAGGTGGAAATTCTCCCGTTTTTGCCCGTAATTTTAACATTTCCGCAGTCTTAATAATCTGTTCTATTTCTTCTTTATTTAACTCCCCTATGGAAAGCAAGTCTTTCCCCTTCATTGTTATTGACATCTTCTTTTCCCCCTTGAATTTCTATTTTAATTCAGCGATACATTCAGCTAAAATCTTGCTAGCCTCATCTACTTCTTCTTTTCCGATGATTAACGGTGGTACGAAACGGACTATTTTTTCTCCGATAGCATTTAAGATGAGGCCCTTAGTAAAGGCTTTATCTACTAAATCTTTAGATTTAATGTCTTTTAATTCTATCCCCAGCATCAAACCCTTGCCTCTAATGAGTTCAATCTGTCCACTGGACTTCTGAAGTTCCTCCAGCTTACTCCATAGGTAGCCTCCTATCTCTTCTACTTTCTCTAGTAACTGATCTTCTAAAATTACCTTTAAAGTAGTTAGAGCTGCCATACAAGCCAAAGGATTGCCTCCAAAAGTGGTTCCATGATCTCCGGGAACCAAGACTCCACTCAACTCTTCTTTAATCACCATTGCTCCAATAGGAACCCCAGCTCCTAAACCTTTAGCTAAAGTCATCACGTCAGGTAAAATTCCGTAATGCTGATGGGCAAACATCTTTCCGGTGCGACCAATTCCGGTCTGCACCTCATCTAGAATTAAGAGGATACCCTTTTCATCACAAAGCTTTCTCAAGCCCTGCAAATATTCTAAAGAAGCAGGATAGACACCACTTTCTCCTTGGATAGGCTCTACCATGATAGCACAAGTTTCCTCAGTAACAGCTTTCTCCATGGCTGCTAAATCATTAAAGGGCACATAAACAAAACCACCGGGTAGAGGTTGGAAGTCTTCCTGATATTTTGGCTGTCCAGTAGCAGCTAGACTACCTATAGTCCGGCCATGGAAAGAATTATGCGTTGTGATAATCTGATTTTTTCCTCCCAGGTTGATTTTTCCATACTTTCTAGCCAACTTAATGGCAGCTTCATTAGCCTCAGTCCCACTGTTGCAGTAGAAGACTCTGCCTGGAAAAGCTAATTTATTTAAAAGCTCTCCTAAGAGAATGCCAGCTTCATGGTGATAGTAGTTGGACAAGTGAATAAATCTGCCTATCTGTTCAGTAAGAGCTTGCACCAGTTGAGGATGATTATGACCTAAAGCGTTTACCGCAATGCCGCTTAAGAAGTCCAAATACTTTTTACCCTCTTTATCCCAAAGGTAAGCGCCTTCCCCCTTCTCAAAAACCACGGGGAAACGTTTATAGTTTTGCAGTAAAACCTGGGATTCCAAATTAATTAATTCTTGAGAATTCATTATTTTTCCTCCTTTATCACCACTTCTGTGCCAATTCCCTGCACAGTAAATATTTCCAAAAGTAAAGAGTGTTCCATCCGACCATCAATAATGTGGGCTTTAGCCACGCCCCCTTCTAAGGCTCTAATACAGGCTTCAATCTTGGGAATCATTCCTCCCTCAATACTACCGTTCTCAATCATGGCTTTGGCCCTTTGGATAGAGAGAGTCGAAATTAACGAGTCTGGATTGTGGTAATCTTGGAAGATCCCCTGAACATCTGTCAGCATAATTAGTTTATCTGCTTTTAAAGTAGCTGCCAGTTCTCCGGCCACATGGTCGGCGTTAATATTATAGCTTTCACCGTCATGACCCACTCCGACCGAACAGATTACAGGAATATAACCTTTTTCAATCAAGACCTGAATTACTTCCGGGTTAATCTTTTCAATATCACCGACAAAACCTAGGTCCCCTTTATCTACTAGCATTTTCTTGGCCATAATTAGATTACCATCTTTACCGCTTAAGCCAACAGCCTTACTGCCATTTTTATTGAGTAAAGCTACTATTCCTTTGTTTAATTTACCCGCTAAAACCATTTCCGCTATATCCATGGTTTCTTGGTCTGTAACCCTTAGTCCGTTAATGAATTCAGGCTGTTTGCCTGCTTTTTTCATCATTTGGCTGACTTCTGGCCCCCCGCCGTGAACTAAAACTGGGTTCATACCTACATACTTCATTAAGACTACATCTAAGAGGACTTTATTCTTTAAATCCTCTCTAATCATAGCATTACCGCCGTATTTAATGACAATGGTCTTGCCATAGAATTCTCTAATATAGGGTAGGGCTTCCACTAAGACTTCGGCCTTTTTTAAAGAACTTTCCATTTTCTCCCCTCCCTAAGACCGATAGCTGGCATTGATTTTCACATAGTCATAGGAGAAATCACAAGTCCAGGCCACCGCTTTCTCTGTACCAATTTGCAAATCTATTAAAATAGTAATTTCTTTCTCTTCTAAGATTCTCTTAGCTTTAGCCTCATCAAAAGCTAAACCTTGACCATCTTGAGCCATCATCTCTGCTCCGGCAGCAGAAGCTAGAGAAATATCAATTTTTTCCGGGTTTATTTCTGCCCCTGAATAACCTACTGCGCAAATAATACGTCCCCAGTTGGCATCTTCACCGAAGATAGCTGTCTTGACTAAGCTAGAAGTAGCTACAGCCATGGCAGCTTTTTGGGCATCCTCTTGGGTAAGGGCATTTTCTACCTTAATCTCTACTATTTTAGTAGCTCCTTCCCCATCTTTAACTACATCTTTGGCTAAACAAGCAGTTAAGAAATTCAGGGCAGCCTGAAATTTTTCTCCCTCAGGAGTTCCTAACTTTGAAGTTGGGTTATCAGCTAAACCATTAGCTAAGATTACCACCATATCGTTGGTACTGGTGTCCCCGTCCACAGTAATCATATTAAAAGACTGGTCAATGGCTGTTTTCAGCATGGTGTATAAGTCTTCCTTAGCAATAGCAGCATCAGTAGTCACAAATCCTAACATAGTAGCCATATTAGGGTGAATCATGCCAGAACCTTTAGCTATTCCTCCGATAGTTACCTTCTTCCCTCCGATTTCTAGGCTAACGGCCAACTGCTTGGGAAAGGTATCAGTAGTCATAATGGCTTCTGCAGCCGCTAATCCCCCGGCAGGAGTTAGTTCTTGAGCTGCTGCCTTAATTCCCTCTGCTACCTTTTCCATAGGAAGAGGAAAGCCAATTACTCCGGTAGAAGAAACTAATACTTGCTCCCCTTTAAGCTTTAATGCTTCTGCCGCTAACTGAGTCATTTTCTGAGCATCTTCCAAGCCTTTTTGTCCAGTGCAGGCATTAGCATTGCCACTGTTTACTACTATGCCCTGAATTGTTCCTTCCACTAGATGCTTTTGGCTGATGAGAACCGGAGCAGCTTTTACCTTATTAGTAGTAAAAACTCCTGCCGCTAGAGCCGGAACTTCTGAATAAATCAGAGCTAGATCTTTATTCTGTTTTTTTATTTTACAGGCTACCCCAGCAGCTTGGAAACCTAAAGCTGAAGTAATTCCACCTGCTTCAATTATCTGCCAATCATTCTGCAACATTCTTCTTTCCTCCTCTTACGGGAAAATTCCCGGATAATCCAAGCCTCTAGGCTCTGCTAAATCGAACATAATGTTCATATTCTGAACAGCTTGACCCGCTGCACCTTTAATTAAATTATCAATGGCTGAAATAACCATTAGTTTATTGGAATCTTGGTCTAACGCTAAGCCAAGGTCACAGAAGTTAGAACCCGCTACAAATTTGGTCTCCGGCAAGACACCTGGCTTAAGGACCCTAACAAAATATTCATCCTGATAGAACTCCTGATAAAGCCGATGAACTTGCTCTAGGGTTACCCCTGGCTTAATATTTAAATAAATAGTACTAAGCATGCCCCTAATCATGGGAATCAAGTGAGGAGTAAAGGTAATTTTCATTTCTTCACCAGCCAGCTTGCTCAGTTCTTGTTCAATTTCCGGTTTATGCCGATGTTTACCTACATTATAAGCCTTGAGCGTTTCATTGCATTCCGGAAAGTGGGTACCTAGGTTTAATCCTCTGCCCGCTCCGGAAACTCCAGATTTAGAATCTATGATAATATTAGTCAATTCCACCAAGTCAGATTTCAACAAAGGAGCCAATCCTAAAATAGCAGTAGTAGGGTAACAGCCTGGATTACCAATTAGGTTAGCCGTTTTAATTTTCTCCCTATTGAGTTCACATAACCCATAGACTGCCTGAGAAAAGAGTTGTGGCTGTGTATGCTTAATATACCATTTTTCATAAACTGCTAGATTGTCAAACCGGTAGTCGGCACCTAAATCAATTACTTTCTTCCCTTTAGCCAGCAGTTGCGCAGCTATATCCATGGACACTCCATGGGGTAGGGCTAGAAAAACCACTTCGGTTTTCTCTGCCAAGGCTTCTACATCCAGCTTCTGACATACTATGTTGCCCCAATTATGCAAATGGGGAAAAACTTCCCCAATAGTCTTCCCTTCATAACTTTCTGAAACTAGATAAGTTATCTCTGCTTGGGGGTGCCTGGTTAAAAGCCTCACTAATTCACCGCCCACATAGCCCGTGGCTCCAACTATTCCTACTTTAACCATTTTCCTTCCCCCTTCTTCTTAAAT
>Ga0079100_1003593_pt1 | contig 10981 bp, 6 predicted proteins | sample ADurb_H2B_03_Slu_FD_74560 | JGI IMG/M metagenome (GOLD analysis project Ga0079100, IMG submission 74560) | Active sludge microbial communities from Illinois, USA, of municipal wastewater-treating anaerobic digesters - ADurb_H2B_03_SludgeMetaT... | ecosystem: Engineered > Bioreactor > Anaerobic >...
GTTCGCAAGTCGTCTAAAGTATCTCCTACATAAATTCCCAATTGGGTATCTAACCTTTGTCCAACGGTATCCAGTGTCCTAGGGTCAGGTTTGCGCAGACCATCATCATCAGTCAGAATGTACTGACGGGGAATTTTGTTTAAAAGATTTACTTTTTCTAAAACCAATTTAGCTTCTCGCCAATTACGCCCCGTTACAATAGCCAGCTTCTTGCCTAGGGAAAGTAATTTGGCCGTATCTAGAAGAACTTCTTCCTGGTGGATTAAACTCTTGCAGCCAGGCACATGCTTAATTTCACCGCCGTACAACTGGCTGTAGAATTCTTCTCCGGCATAGAACTCTTTACAAATAGTAGCTACTAATTCTTGGACTTCAGGGTTTATTCTCTCTTCCAGTATCTTTTCTGCACTGGCTAAACCTCCGCCTTCCTGAGCTAAATAGTAGGTGTATTTTTCTATATCCCAACCTAAGGCCCTCAATTGGTCTAAATCTTCAGTCTTAAACTCCAGGCTTTTCTTTAAGTAAAACATTACTACTGCTAAAGCTAAATCCCAATCGTTATTGAAACCTCCCGCTTGTTTAAAAAACTCCGTCTCCTGAGGCTCAATAGCCAGATTCTGACCTGACCAACCTTTTATTTTGGTTAGATAAAATTGCACACCCTGAGAAATAGCCTGCCGAAAAGATTCTCCTACCCAGACAATAACTCCATCTATATCTAAAACTAAAGAGTCTACCTGTTCTAGTTTTTCTCTGATACCTTCCTTCAACCATATTTCTTTCATTATTAGCTCTCCATTCTTATTCTTAAAGCCTGAGCATGGGCTTCTAATCCTTCTACTTCCGCTATCTTAATAGCCTTAGGAGCTAGTTCTAGAAGGCCTTGTCTAGTGAAAGCCAAAACACTGGATTTTTTTATAAAGTCATCTACATTTAGGGGAGAGAAGAAGCGAGCAGTCCCCCCTGTAGGTAAGACATGGTTAGGACCGGCTATATAATCTCCCACTGGTTCAGGAGAGTATTCTCCCAAAAAGATAGCTCCAGCATGTTTTATTTTCCCTAAACACTGAAAAGGATTCTCCACTAAAATCTCCAAATGCTCTGGAGCATAGAAATTAGCCATTTCCAGAGCTTCTTCCAATGTAGAAACAATAACAATCAAGCCTCTGTCCTTTAAAGACTTCTCAGCAATTTCTTTCCTTGGCAGAGCGTTAAGTTGTTTCTCCAGTTCCTTCTTCACTTCTTCCACCAATTTCTCGCTGGTAGTAACTAAAATAGAGGAAGCTAAGATATCATGTTCGGCTTGTGACAGTAGATCCGCCGCAATGTAACGTGGGTTAGCCTTTTCATCAGCTACTACTAATACTTCACTAGGGCCTGCCAACATATCTAGATTTACCGCACCATAAACAAACTTCTTAGCCAAGGTCACATAGATATTTCCTGGTCCTACAATCTTATCTACCGCCGGTATGGTAGCTGTTCCAAAAGCTAAAGCTGCTACAGCTTGAGCCCCTCCTACTTTGTAGATTTCCCCTACTCCTGCTTCCTGAGCTGCTACTAATGTATAAGGGTTCATCTTACCATTTTTCCCAGGAGGTGAGACCATAACAATCCTTTCTACTCCTGCAACTTGGGCAGGTAAGGCATTCATGAGAACAGAAGACGGATAAGAAGCAGTACCTCCTGGGACATAAAGGCCAGCACTTTCTAACGGTCTATATAACTGCCCTAAAATGCTCCCATCTTCTTGTGTATCTAGCCAGGAATTTTTTAATTGCTTTTGATGAAAGGAAGCAATTCGTTGTTTAGCCTCCCTAATAGCCAACAAAAATTCCTCATCTACCAATTGATAGGCCTCTTCAATTTCCTCTGGGCTTACCCGCAACTGATTGGCCTCTAAATTAGCACCATCGAACTTAGCCGTATATTCTAATAGGGCTTGGTTTCCTTGTCTTCTGACATTGTCTACAATCTCTCGTACGCGGTTTTCTAATTCCTCTATATTAAAGAGAGACTGCTGTTCCCCCTTTAAGGATTCTTTTTCTTCTAAAGTAGTCACTTTTTTTACTCTAATCATCTCTTCTTCCTCCCGCCTATTCCCCGTTTACAACCTTCTGCAAACCTTTAATTATCTTATCCACTCGATCAAACTCGGTAGCTAAACTTACTTTATTAACAATTAACCAGGAACTGGCTTCCATGATGGTCTCTATTTCCACCAGACCGTTAGCTTTCAGGGTTTTCCCTGTATCTACAATATCTACAATTAAATCTGCTAGTCCAGTAAGAGGGGCTAATTCGATAGAACCATATAGCTTGATAAATTCAGCTTGCACTCCTTTACTAGTAAAGTATTTCTTAGCCACCTCCGGAAATTTAGTAGCTACCCGGACATGCCGATGCATTAATTCATCCCAAAAATCATTTCCGGCCATTCTTCTTGGTCCAGCAATAGATAAGCGACATAAACCAAACTTTAAATCTAAGGGCTGATAAACATCACTGGCTTTTTCCAAGAGAACATCCTTACCTACTATACCAAAATCAGCAGCCCCGTGCTCCACATAGGTGGGGATATCCTGGGCCCGCACAATAATAAACTTCATTTGAGATTTCTCATCAGTTAAAATTAATTGACGTGAATTCTCCTTTAATTCTATATTAACTAATCCCAGCTGTCTAAACATTTCTACTGCCGGTTCAAAGAGTCTGCCTTTAGGCAAGGCAACACTGAGAAATTTCATCTTCCACACCCTCCTTTAAGTCTAATTCAATAACTTTTTCCGTAGTTAAAAATTTAAGAACTGCTTTTTCCTCGCTTTGTAGGACCAAAAGGGTGTTCACTTCTCGTTCTCTACCATATTCATCTAGAAGCTCTATTTGTTTTTCTCCTACCTCTAATTCTATTTTTAGCCCCTTATCCCTAAGCTTACCGGCTAGAGACCAGGCGTGAGAACGCAAAGAAGGTGGAAAAAGTAATAGACAATCATTATTAGTATTCACATCAAACTTTTCTTTTTTCTCTAAAGCATATAAAGTCCTCTCCATGCTTATAGCAAAACCTACAGCGGGGCATTCTTCCCCGAATTCAGCAACCAGATTATTATAACGACCTCCACTGCCTAGGCTAAAACCTACTCCCGGAGTATAAACTTTAAAAACTATTCCAGTGTAGTAGTCAATACCCCTTACTAGGCCAAAGTCAATAAAGATATAGTCCGTTAAGCCATAATCCTCTAAGATTTGATAGACCTCACGCAGATTATCCAAAGCCTTTTGACTGTGCTGATTAAATACCTGGGATTGGGCTTTCTCTAAAACTTCTTTTTTACCATAAAGCTGAGGGACAGCAGTAAGCAGTTGTTTTTCCTCTTGAGTTAAAGAAGTATTAGCTAAAATTTGTTCTAAGGTTAGAAAATCCTTTCTATCTACAGCTAGAATAATTTTTTTCTTTTCTAACTCAGTTAGATTAGTCTGATCTAGGACTCCCCGAAAAAATTCCACCTGACCAAGGCTAATTTGAAAATCCTTTAATCCCGCTGCTTTAAAGCACTCTATAGCTATAGCAATTACTTCTGCATCAGCTTCTCCCTTACAGGTTCCTAACAGTTCTATCCCAGCTTGAGAAAATTCTCTTTGTTTCCCCACCTGAGGTTCATCATAACGAAAGACATTAGCTAAGTAAGACAGTCTTAACGGTCTGGAATAGCGTTTCATTCTAGTTGCCACCACTCGAGCTACTGGAGTAGTAACGTCGGATCGCAGGGCTAAGATGCGACCCTGACGATCGAAAAATTTATACATCTTCTCCAGACTATCTGCCCCCCAACCGGTGAGAAGAACATCTAAATATTCAAAAGTAGGGGTAATAATTTCTTTAAATCCCCAGCTTTGAAATACCTTTTTCACTTTATCTTCCAGCCATCTTCTTCTAGCTGCTTCCCGGGGTAAAGTATCTTTAACTCCTTCCGGTACTTGCCTTTTAGTATAGGATATTTCTTCTAACATCATGCCACCGCCTCTAATTATACTTTAATTAGTTAAATTGTTAAAATGTTAATATAATGATATATTAACATAAAAATATTTTCCTGTCAAATAATTAAGAGACACTTGTTAGTGTCTCTTTTCTATCTAATTAAGCAGACCCGGCTGAAATATCTTCACCTGATTTCTTCCTGAGTTTTTAGCCCAATAAAGAGCTTGATCTGCCCGGACAATTAAAGAATTAGGGTCACATTCTTGACCTAAGTCAGTAGAAGCTACCCCTACACTAATAGAAACATAGTTACTAACTTCTGATTTTGCATGTTCTAAACTTAATTCTTCTACTTTTTGGCGCAATCTTTCTGCTAGTTTTAAAGCCTCTGCCGAACTTAAATTAGGCAAAATAATGGCAAATTCTTCTCCTCCATAGCGAGCAACCAAATCTCCCTGACGAACTGTTTGTTTTAAAGCAGCTGCTACTAGTTTTAGGCATTTATCTCCTTGCAAATGACCATAAGTATCATTATAGCTTTTATAAAAATCTAAATCGATGAAGATTAGACTTAGGGGGCAATTGGTTAGTTTGGCTGCTTTATATTCTCTTTGCCAGACTTGGTCAAAATAGCGACGATTAGCTACTCCTGTTAATCCATCTACCTGGGATAGATCTAGAAGCTGCTCTTCACGGAATTTCCTTTCTTTAATTTCTCTTCTCATATGATAGAGCAGCAAAGAGATTAAAGAAAGGATGATAATACCTGAGTAAAGTAAAATTCTCTGGCGGTTAAGCAACAGTTCTCTAATAGCCGCATCTTTTTTTAATACTTCAATCTCTTTCTTCCTTTTCTCCGCTTCATAGCGAGCCTGAATTCCCGCAGTCTGCTCAATTATCTGAGCTTTTAATATTCTTTCCTGCAAATCTGAATAATGCTGATGAAAAGTAAAGGCTTCCTGATAATTACCCATTCTAGCATGAAGATTGGCCAGAGCGCGATAATTATCTTTCATCATAAACTTTTCTTGGATTTCCTTGGTTAGAACCAAACTAGCCTGATAATATTTCAGAGCATTGTTGTAATCTCCTAGAACCTCATAGGTAGAGCCAGTATTATACAAAGCATAAATCATTCCCTGCTTGTAATTGATTTGTTGGTACATTCTTAAAGAATCTAAGTGATATTTTAAGGCTTTCTGAGGCTTTTTCAACAAACAATAAATTCTACCAATATTATCTAAAGAATAGCCTTCTCCTTGCCTATAACCCACTGTCCTAGCCATATCCAAAGCTTCAAAAAAAACTTGCTGAGCTTCTTGATACTGCTTTAGTTCCCGGTGTACTATCCCTAAGTTATTCAAAGTATTAATTATTCCGCCTTGATCAGCAAGTTTTCTTTTTAAGGCCAGGGATTCTTTTAAAAATTTTAAGGCCTTCTGGTACTCACCTAGTTTTGTATAGGTTCTTCCTATGTTATTCAAGGATTTAGATTTTCCTGTTAAATCGTCGATCTGTTCTCTAATATCTAATGCTTGTAAATGATAATTTAGCGCAGAATTATAGCTAGCTAAATCATAAGATCGATTGCCTAGGCTGTTTAAAGCATTAGCTATTCCTCTTTGATAATCAATCTTTCTAGCTAATTTTAGACTTTGCTCAAAATAATTATAGTCCAGATCCCACCGACCCAATTGCTTGTAGCCTAAGCCAATATTCCGTAGACCATCTACCTGTGTTTTCTCATCCTTGAGACTTGTAGCCAAGTTTAGAGCTTTCTTTCCATAGACTATCGTTTTACTTGGATCTGTTTCCAAGTATCTCCCTGCCAGATCGTTCAATTCTTTCATTTCTGCATCAGTATTTGCTAAAGCATAAGATGGCTGCCAGGTTAAAGAAAAGAAGAGCAATAAGATAACCAATATAGTCCTCACAATATAGTTCCCTGCCTTTTCCACAAAATAAACCACTATAAAAAATTATTCAGCAGAGATGATAATATTCCTTTCGCAATTCAAATTTTTTCCAAATATTTTATGCCTTTTTAGCTACCCCTGTTCTCTTAGCTGCTTCAGCTACCCTTTGAGCAACTGCCATAGCTACCCGCGGATCAAAAGCTTGGGGAATAATATAATCTTCTCTTAATTCTTCCTCTTCTACCAGACTGGCAATAGCCTGAGCCGCAGCTATCTTCATCTCTTCATTAATCTCCTTAGCCCGCACATCTAAAGCACCTCGAAAAATCCCGGGAAAAGCTAACACATTATTAATTTGGTTGGGATAATCAGAGCGTCCAGTACCAATGATATAAGCACCAGCGGCTTTAGCTTCCTCCGGCATAATTTCCGGTACCGGATTAGCCATAGCAAAAATAATCGCGTTAGGTCTCATAGTCTTTATCATTTCCTGAGTTACTGCCCCAGCGCTGGAAACTCCAATAAACACATCAGCTCCATCAAGAACCTGGCTTAAATCTCCTGCTTTTCTTTCTTTGTTGCTCAGAACAGCAATCTCTTCTTTAATAGGATTCATTCCCTTTTCTCGATCTTGGTAGATAGCTCCTTGACGATCACAAAGAATAATATCATTAGCTCCCAAGCTATGGAGCAGCCGGAAAATAGCGATTCCTGCCGCCCCAGACCCATTAATAACTATTCTTATCTCTTTCATTTCTTTTTTTACTAACTTTAGAGCATTGAGAAGTCCAGCTAAAACTACAATAGCTGTCCCATGTTGGTCATCATGAAAAACAGGTATCTCTAATTCCTTTTTTAGACGTTGTTCTATTTCAAAGCAAGCAGGAGCAGCAATATCCTCTAAGTTAATTCCTCCAAAGGTAGGGGCCAGAAGCTTTATTGTTTCTATAATCTTAATAGGATCTTTAGTAGCCAAACAAATAGGAAAGGCATCTACCCCAGCAAAACTTTTAAAAAGAATCGCCTTGCCTTCCATCACCGGCAAAGCCGCTTCAGGTCCGATATCACCTAGACCTAAAACAGCTGTACCATCAGTAACTACGGCAACCATATTTCCCTTACCTGTATATTGGTAAATAGCCTCTTGATTAGCTGCAATCTCTTTACAAGGTTCAGCTACTCCCGGCGAATAGGCTAAGCTTAAGTCCTCTCCGTTTTCTACCGGTACTTTACTAATTATTTCTAACTTTCCTCTAGCCGCCTTATGCAATTGTAGTGCTTTTTCTTTTAAATTCATCAGTCAACATCCTTTCTTCCTTATCCAAACTCTTAACCCGTAATTCGGAGAGAATCTCTACCCAATAGCTGGAAAACAGCTTCCTGAAAAGCGTCACTCCCATCTACCTGATATTTTGTGCTTACGGCTAATAAGGCTTTACTAGCTAAATGAATGAAAAGAGGCGAATTACCAGGGTAAGAACAGATAATCTTTTGCAAGTCTTTGAGAATCTCTAAATTAGTAGAAGGCGGTAATTCTACATGAACTTCCCGGGTAAGTTCCAAAGGATAGAATTCCTCTGCCAATAGTTTGGCTTCTTTATCTTCCTGTTTATCTATCCGCCCCTTAATTAGAACTGAATGATCCAAGCAAATTAATTCGCTATATTTCCGGTAAGGCTTAGGGAAAACTACCACTTCTCCACTACCTGTTAAATCTTCTAAACTAATAAAGGCCATTTGCTCTCCCTTTTTGGTAACTAATGGTTTCAGAGAACTGATTATTCCACCAACAATAACCCTCTCCCCATTTTCCTTTTCATTAATTTCCCCAATAGCAGTAGAAACCTTTTCTCGCCAGACTTTTTCTAACTCAGCTAGAGGATGGCCGCTAACATAAAGTCCTAACAACTCTTTTTCCATAACCAAGAGCTGCTGTTTAGGAAACTCTTCCCTGACCTGAAAAGTAAATTCTTCATTAGAAGAGCCTACTAACTCGAAAAGAGAAACTTGATCACTTTCTTTCTCTCTTTGTCTGCGGTGAGCCCATTCCAGGCATTTATCCATTACTTCTAACAGAGTAGCTCGATTAAATCCCAAGGAAGAGAAAGCCCCTGCCTTAGTTAAATTCTCTACTACTTTCTTATTTACAGAACGGCTATCTACCCGCTGACAGAAATCTTGAAAAGAGGTAAAAGCTCCTTCTTTACTTCGAACAGTTAAAATGTTTTCCATGGCACTACGGCCAACATTTTTAATAGCTGCTAAACCAAAACGGATAGCTCCTTTAGTAACAGTAAAATTGATAGAACTTTCATTGATATCAGGTGGCAGAACTTCCAGATTCATTCGTCGGCAAGACTCGCTGTAAAGAGCCACTTTATCTACATGATCCATCACACTAGTCAAAAGAGCAGCCATATATTCGGCAGGATAATTAGCTTTTAAATAAGCAGTTTGGTAAGAAATTATTCCATAAGCTGCACTATGAGATTTATTAAACCCATATCCAGCAAAATGAGCCATTAAATCAAATATATGACCAGCTAAATCAAGATCTATTCCTTTCAACTTAGCGCCATCTATAAAAACTTCCCGCTGTTTAGCCATAGTAGCTGGATCTTTTTTACCCATAGCCCGTCGTAACAAGTCAGCTTGTCCTAAAGTAAAGCCTGCTAGTTCTTGAGCACAGCGCATTATCTGTTCCTGATAAACAAAAATACCGTAGGTTTCCTGAAGGATCGGCTCTAACAATGGGTGAAGATATTCAATAGGAGTAATCCCTTGCTTACGCCTAATGAAATCCTCTACCATACCACTACCTAAAGGTCCAGGCCGATATAAGGCTAAAAGAGCGATAATATCTTCAATTTGCTGGGGTTTCATTTGTTGAATTAGACTGCGCATCCCACTGCTCTCCAATTGAAATACCCCTAAGGTATCGCCTTTCCCCAACATCTCATATACTTTTGGGTCATCCAAGGGAATTTCTCTAAGATTAATTTCAATCCCCCTGTTTTCTGCCAGTAATTTTGCACATTCACCTAAAACAGTTAAAGTTCGCAGACCCAAGAAATCCATTTTTAAGAGACCTATTTTCTCCAGATTACTCATACTATATTGAGTGGTTAAACTGCCATCCCCTGTTTTTTGCAGAGGAGCATGTTCTACCAAAGGGTCCCGGGAAATCACCACTCCTGCTGCATGAACAGAAGCATGACGTGCCAATCCTTCTAGCCCCCGAGCAGTATCTAAAAGCAATTTAACCATAGGATCTTCTTTATAGATTGCCTGCAATTCCAGGGTACTCTTTAAAGCTTTATCAATAGTAATATCCAGCTCTCCTGGAATTAGTTTAGCTATTTTATCTACCTGGGCTAAAGGCAAATTAAGAGCTCGTCCCACATCTCTAATAGCAGCTCGAGCAGCCATAGTCCCAAAAGTAGTAATTTGAGCAACTCTATCTTGACCATATTTCTCTACTACATACTGGATGACTTCATCCCGACGTTGATAACAAAAATCTATATCAATATCAGGCATACTTACCCTTTCAGGATTAAGAAATCTCTCAAAAAGCAACTTATATTGTAAAGGGTCGATATCGGTTATTCCTAAGACGTAAGCAACTAAACTACCCGCAGCGGAACCACGTCCTGGGCCTACATAAATCCCCTTGTTTTTAGCATAGTTAATAAAGTCCCAAACAATTAAAAAATAGGCAGAATAGCCCATTCGCTTAATAATATCTAATTCATAGAATAACTTATTCTTTAAATTATCACTAATAGAGCAGTAACGCTCTGCTAATCCCGTTAGACAGAGTTCTTCTAAATAGCTTTCTAGACTATAGCCTTCTGGTACCTGATAATCAGGCAAATGGGTTTGAGTGAAATCTAACTCCACCTTGCAGCGCTCAGCAATTTTTACAGTATTATCTAGAGCTTCAGGAAGATGACCTAACGACTGTTCCATTTCTTCTCTAGACTTTAAGTAAAACTCCTCAGTCGGGAAACGCATTCTTTCTTCTTGCTCTACTGTATTGCCAGTCTGAATACAGAGCAAGGTGTCATGCATTGAAGCATCTTCTTTATTTATATAGTGGAGATCATTAGTAGCTACTAAAGGAATATTTAGTTCTTTTCCTAAAGAAACCAGTAATTTATTAATTAACTTCTGCTCAGGTATTCCCTGGTCTTGCAATTCCAAAAAAAAGTTGTTAGACCCAAAAATCTGCTGATATTCTATAGCCACGTTCTTAGCTTCTTCATATTGTTTCTGTAAAAGCTTCTGAGCAATTTCGCCAGCTACACAACCACTTAAAGCAATTATACCTTCACTATGTTGGCTTAGAATCTCTTTATCCACCCGGGGTCGATAATAAAAACCTTCCGTCCAGCCTAGGCTAACCAATCGCAACAAATTACGATAACCTTTATTATTTTCAGCCAATAAAACTAAATGGTGATATTGGTCGTCAATTTTAGGCACTTTCTCCAAGCGACTACGGGGAGCCACATATACTTCACAGCCTAGGATGGGTTTAATTCCTTGTTTTTTAGCTGCCTGATAAAAATCGATAGCTCCGTACATAACTCCATGATCAGTAATAGCTATAGCCGGCATATTCAATTCCTGTGCTTTTTTAATGAGAGCATTAATTTGACTGGCACCATCCAGCAGACTATACTCAGTATGCACGTGTAAGTGAATAAAATTACTCATCTTCCCTCCTCCCTTTCTTAAGTAAAATTATACCCTGGAAATATTTCCTTAACCCTTTGCTTTATTTAATCTTTCTAAAACTACCTTATAGCCATCAGCACCATAATGAAGGTACTTTTTTACTCGACTAATAGTTGCTGTACTAGCTCCTGTTTCCTCGGCAATTTTTTCATAGGTAGCCCCCTCATTAAGCATACGAGCTACTTCCAAGCGTTGAGCCCAAGCTTTCAATTCACTAATAGTCGAAACATCCTCAAAGAATCTATAACAATCTTCTATAGTCTCCAAAGATAAAATGGCTTGACAGAGTTGATCGATTAAAGGATCTTTTAAGCGATCATTGATAGCCACTAAAATCACC
>Ga0079100_1017210_pt1 | contig 10883 bp, 8 predicted proteins | sample ADurb_H2B_03_Slu_FD_74560 | JGI IMG/M metagenome (GOLD analysis project Ga0079100, IMG submission 74560) | Active sludge microbial communities from Illinois, USA, of municipal wastewater-treating anaerobic digesters - ADurb_H2B_03_SludgeMetaT... | ecosystem: Engineered > Bioreactor > Anaerobic >...
GTAGAATCAAAAAAGACATTTCCCATAATACAAAAAGAATTTTTTATTTCTATTCCAGCATATTTTAAGAAAACGAAGCAAGCAAAACCATAAACAAATAATCCGCTGAATGAAAATAATGCTATTGCTAAAAAAACATCTCCAAGCACTCCACCTACGAGTAATGAAATAAATCTGGTGCTAATATTCAAGACAGTTAAAAAAAAACCTGTTTTAAGTTTTTCAGTAATTGAGAGAATTGTACTAAGGGGTGATGAAATGAACCAAAATATTGCCCATATGCTTAATAATTGTGCATATTTCCCTGCTTCTCCCCAAGAATATCCAAATATTACGATAAACAAATCCCATCCAGATATTAAGAGAATAAGCATAGGAAAAACGCTTATTTTCAGTAATATCTCAAAAATATCCGCAACAATTATTGACAAATTAAGTTGATGATATGCTTTCACCCCCCTTTGGAAAAAAACTTGGGCGATAGCTCCTCCTATAAAAGACATAGGTGTTTGAAGTACCCTCATCCCAAGTGCATAAAACCCAACAATAACCGGCGAAAAAAATGCCGAAAGCAATATAACCGGCAGTTGCCAGGAGATAGTATTCAGCAACGCTGATATGCTGTCGATTAATGGGAATTTTTTGTATCTTTTCATCACTTTAATGATGCCCCGCCATTTAACACTCTTCTTGAATTTAACATCGTCGTCCCTCCATATTTGTAACCCTAGCACTCCAGTCGAGACGAGCATGCCTACCAGACCTGCTCCAATCAAGCTTCCTCCAGATGTAAATCCTGATAATCCAGCTCCAAGCTGAACAGTAGTGGTACCAAAAGAATTTGTTATGCGTGCAACAGAAAGTCTTCCGAACTGTCTTGTTCGTGAGTTCCAGTAGTTCAATGCAAGGAATATACCACTTATAAAGACGAAGGGCGGGACTAACCAGAGATAAGTTTTAAGCCCGGATGCCTGAAGGAGATTAGTGATTAAACCCCCTCCAAAAAAGATGATGACAGTCGTGAAAACCGTTATTACCACTACCATCAGCATACACAGGCCAAGGATATTTATTGCATCTTCGTCCCTTTCTGGGAGCATAATTGCTAGTTCGTATCGCATGCATGCAATGACACCGATAATTGAGGTAATTGAGGTGAATATTGCAAATAGGCCAAATGCTTCAGGCCCGTAGAGGCGGGTCAGGATAGGTGAGGCGAGAATTCCAATTGCCTGAGCAATCGTTGTCCCGGTGACCAACTTGAGGACATCAATTGAGAAGGGTGAGATATTTTTTTTATTGTCTTTTGGCATTGATAAAAAAATGATTATATTAGTACTTATTTAATTGATGATTTAATTTTCTAACAATATTTGCCTTATTGTATACAATAGCATTATCTATTATTTCTCCCTCACAACCATTTCCAGCACCTCCGCGAACTTCCTCGCCATCTCTACGTGGCTGTACTTCATGATCTCCTCCTCGATTCCGTGATACTGGACCGCTCCCAGTTCCTTGTATTCATGGTATGCCTGGAGAAGGTAATCGCGGAGTTCCTCCTCTGTTGCGCAGTGGACTCCTGCCTTTGTCTGGTCCAGCAGTTCTTTCACAACGCCTCCATCTGTGTAGCCGAGGGAGAGGATTGGGCGGCGGGCGGCGAGATAATCGAAGAGTTTACCGGTGTAGACACCCCTTTCTGATGGGTCGTTCCACGTAAGAAGGAGGAGGATTTGAGATTCACGTTGTCTCTTTATAGATTCTTCTCTTGATATTGGATTATGAATATGTACAATACCATCTAGGTTATATTTTTTTACATCGTTTTTTAACCAATTCTCATTTCGACCATAGAAGCTTAACTGAATTAATTCAGGTTCTATCGATTTTTCATCAAATAATTTTTTAATTAATCTAAATAATGGCTCAGGGTCTCGTTTTCCTTCATATAAATAACCTGTGTATGAAATACTAAATTTATAAGAATGATAAGTATTTTGATTAATTTGTTCCGGATCAAAACCGTTTGGAATAGAATAAATCATTTTATTTTTATGTAATTCTGATAATTTTTGGGCAAGAGGTTCTGATACGGTTGTAATTGCAGATACCCTTTTTATCGTTTTCACTTCAAGGTGAGTCTCAAAAAATTTTCTGATTTGAGAATGGTGATAATAATGATTTTGTGTCCAGAGATCTCTGAAATCAGCAATCCAGGGGATATGGTATTTCTCTGAAAGATCCTTTGCAATTAGATGGGTTGTTATTGGTAATGATGAACTTAAAATCGCATCTATGTTTTCAGACTGGATAATTTCAGATCCCGCTGCAATCGCGAAGTTAGACCAACCGATATAATTATCTGGATAGGTAATTATTTCATTGGGAATAAATGAAAAGAGATCAACGATTGAAGATTTGTTCTTTTCCGGGTGTAAATTAAATTGGGCATTTAATGATTTATCGGGATTAAGTTTAAAGCACTTCTTTAATAATGCCACGACATCAATCGAAGGTACCTGAATGATTTTGAAAGATGAATCCAGTTTACCTGGAAGCTTTGTGGTTAGGACAATCGGGGTCCATCCAAATTCTTGTAAGTATTTTGCGAGTCCATAGAGACGTATCCCCCCTATTTCAGACATAGGAGGAAAATAATAAGAAATTATGAGAATGTTTTTCATAATGCATTCCATTTATTTCCAGAAATACTCCATAAAGTAAAACCGCCATTTGAATACAATAGATTGATCCCATCATCAATGGTAAGGCGAATAAAATCCTCATTATAAAACCGGTATTTTGCAATTTCTGGGAAATAATCTATATAGGTTTTTTTTTCTCGCAGGGTGATGATGAGGTTCGTGTCTCTGTCAAATGATTGGGCCAACGATGTATATCTATCATACCCAAAGTGCCAAGGAACTTTATTATCTTCAAGATACCTAGGAAGTTTCTGAAGCAATTTTTCATTTGGGGTAAGAAGTATATCCGCAAACCTCCCTGGTGCGGCAAAGATACCGGTAAGTGGGATGTTTATTTCTCTGTTTTGAAAAAAGAACTCCATACCTACGACCTCGGTTCTAGTTGTCTGATAGTTTATTGTCAAATTATATGGAGATGGATAGAGATTAAGCATGCCTCCTAGAAAAAGGCATAAGAGAAGTGCAATTACGATAATTTTCGACGGCCATGGCCTTAACTGGGTCTTATTATTATTTTGGCTTTGAATCAGAAAATATGAGAGAAAATATCCCGATAAAATTACTCCGATCATAGTTACATAGAATAACAATCTCAGCGGACCAAAACCCAGATTAAAAAAATATAGTGCTGGGATGAACATGCACAGAAACCCTAGAGGACCATAAAGTGAAAAGAGGGCTCCATCTTTCTGTTCGTTGAAAAATTTTTTCCATAATAGTGGGAACGCAAGAATTGCGAGAATGAAAACTATGAAAGGAGCTCCTAATTGCTTAAAAATAATTTCAAAGATATTATACCCATAACCACTCGCGTATGTAATTTGGTCCATAAGATATAATCCCTTTGAAGGACTTCCCTCGATACTGATTGCGTTGTATATACTCCTTATCGTGTACTTCCACTCACTAAACATTGAGATCCATAAAATTAACCAGATAATTAAAATTATAAATGGGATCACCAATCTAAAATTTACCCTTTTCCATTTCTTCCAGAAAAATATCTGTCTTTTTAGCATGATATTCCGTAATTTCGATAAATTTCTGGGTATACATAGGGTCAGGAATACCAATCCAATAAATATTGCTGGGAGTATATGGAAAACAGGGTACAATAGAATCATCATCAAAAGAAGAATTCCCCATCTGAAGTCATTTTTTCTAATACTTTTAAATATTAGTAGTAGTACAAGTGGAAAAAACATATTTGAAAGGGCATTAGGGGTCAAGTTTAAGTACCAACCAAAAAGGAACGAGCAACTAATGATCACCGCTAATACTGGGGCGATGCGATTTGAAGTGATATACCTTGTGAGGATATACATGAATAACACACAAAGCAATCCAAAAATCCATGGAACTATCTTATGCAGAAAGATTAGATCGAGCCCAGTGAATAGGATAATATCTGATATATATATATGGGTTATAGGATATATTATCGAAGATGGAACCTGACCTGTATTGAGCGTCTCTTTTATCCAACCAATATGACTGGCAGGATCTCCAGTCATACACCACATATAGTACCCACGGATGATAAACAGGCTTAAACAAATAAGATAACTCAATACGATAAGGAGCAGACCTACCTTCCATAGATATCGCTCCTTTAATTCATTTTTGTCGACGGAAAAAACCACAAGACCGGCACCTATCATCTCCGAAGTAACGACACTAACCCAAAGTAATAGTGGTGTTGAGTGGTAGATAGAGGACTCATAACTTGTAGCTGGTGTATTCCAAGTAGTGATTAAAGCAATAGTTATTAGAAGAAAAAGGAAGACCAGAATTATTTTTAAGAAACGTTCACAGTGATTTTTTTTTTGGAGGAACATGGTTATTGGTTCTCCTTAAAAATCTCTCCCCACCGCTCCACCGCTTTCTCAAATGTGAAGTCCTGCTCCATGTATTTCCTGCCCCTCTCCGCAATCGCCTCCAAATCGGGTGAGTTTAGGGCTCTCTGCACATGCCTCGCGATGGTCTCCGGTTTATTGTCTTCCATGATAAAACCTGTCTCTCCATCTCTGATTACATCTGGAATCGCACCGACAGGTGTCGCCAATACTGGAGTGCCGCAGGCCATCGCCTCAAGCATGATGTTCGGGAGTCCCTCGGTATATGAGGGAAGGATTAGGAGACGGAGCTGATTCAGGTAATGAGGTAGTTCTTCATGTGAGATCCAGCCAGTAAAATCGATGCGATCGGTGATTCCTGCTTTCTGAAGAGAGGCTTCGATTGTATCCTTCAACTGCCCATCCCCTCCAATTAATGCCTTGAGATTTTCCCTCTCGCTCAAGATAGAAGGGAGGGCCTTGACAAATTGCTGGACACCTTTCTCCAGACTCAGACGGCCGATGTAGCCGATAAGAGGGGGGCGGCCTATATAAGGGGTGGTCACAGTGAATGTGGTGAAGTCGATGAAGTGTTCACCGGCGATGATGATTTTGTGGCGGTAGGGTTCAAGTTTCCAATCAGAAATTAATAGTGGAGAGTATAATATGATCGAATTACAAAAAAATCTATTAATTTTTGCTAAAATTAACGATAATTTTTCAATATATTTTTTTTTCAGTAGTACTTCCCGCTCTAATGACCCCCCTAATAGAATTATCGTTTTTTTATGCAAAACCTTTGAAATAATAATAGGAAGAATTAAACCATTATCGATATAAAAAAACCAAATTGTAACATCATTATTCCTTACTATTTTTGAGGAAACAATAATTTGAGTTTTGATATAATTTTTTATTCTTGAAAAATTATTTACTCCAGATTCATGAATAATTATAGAAAAAATCTCATTATCATTATTGAGAATATTATTAATCGATACATTCTTATCTAAAATAGCAATGACAGCATTATCAGAATTAATATTTGATAGAATATTTATCAGAGATACAAATGGTTGAATATTTGCTTTTCCCATAGGGCAACTTACCAAGCCGATTCTTTTTCGTTTATTTTTAAACATATAAAGTATCCCAATATAACTTTTCGGTTCTTTTTGCAATTTTTTCCCACGATAAATTTTGGATTCTTTTTTTCGCTTGGTTTCCTAATTCAATTCTCAATTTATCGTTTTTTAATAAAATAAGAATTTTTTCCGACAAGTCAAATTCATTACCTTTAGTGAATAACAGACCATTTTTCCCATCCTGAATAATGGCTTTTATACATTCCAAATTACTAGAAATTAATGGAAGTCCAGCAGCTGATGCTTCTAATAATGTTAATGGATATGCTTCTGAATATGATGGTAAAACAAAAACATCCGCAGATTTGTAATACAAAACTTTTTCTTTAGGATTTGAAAGATATCCTTTAAAAATAACTGATTTCTCAAGACCCAATTTTTTTGAGAGATCAATAAATTCTTGTTTACTTGAACCATCACCAATAATGATTAATTGAAGTCCATTTTTTTTTGTATATATGTACGAAATCGCTTTTATTAGAAGATCTAATCCTTTACGCTTAACAAGGCTTCCAACAAATAATATTATTTTTATTTTTTGTGATAAATTTAGTAAATTTCTTGCTTTTTCTTTTGAAATTTGATCATTATAATCTAAAAAATTTACTCCATTGGAAATTATTACAATTTTTTCTTGATATTTTCTGATATATTTAGATTCATCAATATGATACTGGGATAAAGCAATAATTTTATCACATTTTTTTAATAAATAATTCGATAAAAACACACAAAGCAATTGTGTGCCCCTATAAAGATAATTACCAAAATTTGAAAAAATATCTCCATGATATGTGATAATCATTGGAATTCTATGGTGTTTTGAGAAGAAATATCCTGAAATGGCTGCTGGAATTGTTCCCATATGAATATGGACGATATCCAATTTTATCCCTGATAAAAAAGGATTAAAAATTAATTTTAGAGAAATTGGCGTCATTCCAAAAAAAAATAATGATTTATATTTAATAATTTTAATATTTTGATAATTATAAGTTTGGGTATTTCCTTTATTTTTATTGGTAAAAATATAAACCTCATGTCCAATTTTTGCCATTTCTATCGCCAAATTATAAACTACCTCTCCAACTCCTCCGCAAATATAGGATTCATATGGCTCTGTAGTAGAGATATCTATTGATGGAAAATCATCAGTAAAAAATCCAATCTTTAAACTATTTGGTATTTTGCTCATTTTTATCAATTAGAGTATTAAATATTAAAATATAATTAATTCATTTCAATGATAAAATTCATATTTCGCTAGAATTAACAATGAGCAACCACCAAAAATGCGCGAACATAATTCTTTGGAGACTTTAGATGTAACCATTCGGGGAATTCGTAAAAATTTCGATGAAAATGGTTGATGTTCATCGATAAGAGAGTATGAGGGAATAAGTGAATAATCAATAATTGAATAATCTGTGTCCTCTAAAATAGATATTGCTAGTTCCTTTGTAAAAAAATGTAAATGCCCTACATATCTCTTTGATTTCAGCAATTGGTTTGGAAAAATTGCTTTAATCCAAATCTCTAATGGAATATTAAAAATAAAGTATTGTCCTCTCTTTTGAATCGATCTCAAAAATCCATAATAATCCTCTAAGTGTTCAATAACATCAATAATAAGTAATAAATCAAATCTTTCTGTTGATTCAAGAGAGAAATCACCTAAATGAAATGAAATGTTTGAATTATTTATTTTTTTACATAAATCATATGCTTGAGGGGAAATATCGTATCCAAAAAATTTTTTATTGCTTAGCATTTTTTGAGATAAGTGGTTTAGTATTTGTCCACTACCACAACCAATTTCACATATTGATAAAGGATCAATTTTATTCTTTTTGATGATCTTGAAAATTTGATTTGCTTTCCAAAGAGCATCATTTGCATGCCAATTGGGGTTTTTTTGGTAATATGTTCCATTAGAATAAATACTCATTAATCTTCTCTCTAGTACTTTTCATCATGGGAAAATGGAGATATTTGCCATAATCGATACAAAATCTAGTTATTATTTATCATTAATTTTTTCAATAATTGATCCCCATTTAATTAATGACTTTTCCCTAGAAAAATTTTTTGCATGAAAAACTTGGATTTGTTCGGGGTCTCTCACCCCACTCATAATCCAGGATCAGGAGCTTTTAGAATCTGAGATGCCTCCTTAAACAACTTAATCGCCTCCTCGATAGTAAATGATAATGGTATTTTAACAGTTGGTATCTTTGGAATTTTTTTTGGGCGAGCGTACTTGTCCTCGTAAAGTTCATCGTTTGTGATCAGGTGCCAGATAATTGTAATAATTTTCCTGGCAAGTGCTACAGCAGCCTTTCCTTTGCCAATGATATCCTTTTTACTTTCATAGAAATCATAGAATACGCTTACTTTCCTTTTAGCTGCTGCATGAGCTACTTGTATCAGAATCCATCTTGCGAGTCTGGAACCTCTCTTTGTAATTGATCTTCTTGAATTATGATCGGCAGATTGGTAGACTTTTGGAACAATTCCAAGCCAGGAGGCTAGTTTATCCGCAGAAGAGAAATCATTAAAATCTCCAATTTCGGCTAAAAGCGTAAATGTAGCGATCTCACCAACCCCTGGAACAGTTAATAAGATCTTATACTCGCGGGGATAGTGCTCTCGTGCAAACTCAGAAGAAACTTTAGTGAGATAATTAATTTCCGCATCAAGTACCCTTAAGACTTCTAAAGAGTGCCTGAGTTGCATCAGGGCATACACTGATAGGTTCTGTTCCAGTAGTTGTCGGATATCACCTCCTTTTTTAATTCGAACTTGCCCTTTTATTGACATCATAATTTCATCCGCAGGGGTCCCTTGGATAATTCCATCCATAATCTTTCGCCCTGACTTTCCAAAAACATCAGTAAGCACATTTGACAAATGGAACATTTCGTTGTCAAAGATATTATGGATGCGATTCTTAAGATCGGTCCTCTTGCGAACTAAGAAGTGCCTCATTCGGACAATATTTCGAAAATCGCGTTGATGGCGGGGAACTACCCGAGATGGATTAATCATCCCTTTTAAGGCTAAGGTTGCAATTATTTCAGAGTCTATTTTATCCGTCTTTTTATGATTCATGACCTTCATGTCATGCGCGTTACCGACAATTACAGTTGTATGATCACACAAACTGTCGTAAATATGGTACCAAAAATTGTTAGTCGATTCACAGGCTACCACTTGACATTTATGTTCAATTATCCAACTCTTTAATGCAAGGAGTCCTTGCATTGTTCTTTCAAATCGTTGCTGGATCTTGAGTTCTTGAGTGGAAAGAATTGTTGCCACAATGAATTTTTTGTGGATATCAAGACCTGCAGCGATTTCGTAATTTTCAGTCATAACTATCAAAAATTGGTAGTTAGCGAATTACCTGGCTGGTTAATTTTGCATTCGCGATCTAAGTCGCAGTCCAGCTTACAAGGGCAATTCAGGGTTAGTTTTTTTAACGGGCTTAGATCCCAAAAAGAAAACAACCTGCACTACCAAAAAGAAGTTTGAACGGAAAATGCTTTTAGTTTTTCATTGGTCAGGCTTGAGGCGAAGCCTCATAAGGGTTTTTTAACAAATTCTCGAGCATTAATTCCCATCTCATTCCGGATATTATCATTAGTAATTAATAGATTTATTTTTTCAGCTAATTCAATTTTATTTCCTGGTTGAAAAAGGAATCCGGAATATCCATCCACAATAATTTCACTTGTTCCTCCAACATTACTTGCAATAACTGCACATCCTGCGGCACAGGCTTCAAGAACTGAAGTTGGTAAACCCTCTGAATATGATGGATTAACAAAAATATCAATATTTTGTAGTATTTCTGGAATCTTTTCAGAATTTATTTCACCAAGAAATGTAATATTTGAAGTACCAATTTTACAAATTGAATCTTCTAATTTTTTTTTATATGGCCCCCCTCCAATAATTAACAAATGTATGTTTCCTAGTAATTTAGGAAGGATTGAAATAAGATCATGAATCCCTTTTCCATAAATCAATCTTCCAACATATCCAATTAATAATGGACAATTATTTGATTTTTTTATCTTTAAATCTGAATATTGTGTGCTATCAATACTATTGTAAATTAAAATAGGATTTGTCGCTCCTAGATGTAATAAGAAAGTAACAGCAGCTTTTGAAACTCCAACATTAATTTTCGCGGATTTTATTAAGAACGTTCCTAATGTATGATCAAATATCTTACAAATTTTTGAAATCACCCAATTATCTATCACCGTATGGCATGATCCGTGTTCAATATGGATTAAAGGTATTTTATAGATAAAAGAAATAGCCGATCCCATTAGACAAATAGGAACGAATCTAGTATTTGTAATAACACATCGATATTTTTTCTTAAACAGGTTTTTAATGAAAAATATATTATTAATATTTATATTTGGAACCGGATACAGATTATTAATGAAATTATAGGATGGCATTTTATAGACATTTATACCATCAATAATCTCATGATTGATTTCTTTATTTGAATTTGAAGTTAATATATCAACATTGTAGCCAATTTCAATTAATTTTAGTGCCAATTCGTGAACAACTTTTATATAACCTCCGATCAAAGGGAGATACCAACCAGAAATAATGAGAATTCTATTATTTTTATCCGTTATTGACAAAGTTTTACCTCAAAAAATAGTTAACTCCCCACATGGTCCGCAACAACCCGGTTCACCTCTTCCGGCATCGATTGGTCATAACTCCGGAGCCCGGCCTCCACATGCCCCAGTGGAATCCTCATCTTTGCCGCAACAAGACTCCCGGCAAGGACTGTGTTTGTATCCCCCTGTACCAACGCCACATCCGGCCGCTCCTCATCATATACCCGTCCAATCCCGCTCATGATCGCCCCGGTCTGGTCGGCATGAGATCCTGACCCCACATCCAGATGATGATCCGGCACCGGGAGGTTCAGTTCCTCAAAAAATATCCGGTCCATCTCATGTGAGTAATGCTGGCCGGTGTGGAGAAGAGAAAAGTCGATATTTCGTCTCTGGCACTCCCGGATGATCGGGGACATCTTAATAATCTCCGGCCTTGTGCCAACAATAATACTGATCATATGATTGTGAGGATATCTTTTCAATGGATCCTGGTTCACGGAGCGATGGTCGGTTTTGTCAGAAATGACTGCCCGAAAGCCT
>Ga0079100_1448294_pt1 | contig 10853 bp, 9 predicted proteins | sample ADurb_H2B_03_Slu_FD_74560 | JGI IMG/M metagenome (GOLD analysis project Ga0079100, IMG submission 74560) | Active sludge microbial communities from Illinois, USA, of municipal wastewater-treating anaerobic digesters - ADurb_H2B_03_SludgeMetaT... | ecosystem: Engineered > Bioreactor > Anaerobic >...
CCTGTTTCTTAAAAAAGAAGCCAAAAAGGGAGAAAAATGACCATGTACGACCTTAAGTCACTGAACCTGCCCAAACTATATGGCGGCGTGTTGAAGTTTTTTTCCGCCGTCACCAGCAACAAATTGACCCGCTCGCTGTTGGTTGGCAGCCTGCTGGAGAATGGTGGAATCCCCAAATTGCGCGAGATGAAATTCATCGAAGAGCCAACCAATTTCCCGCTGGTTATCTCCTCGGAGCGCGCTCGGGAACCCTTGGAACTGCCTCAGCACATCCCCTCGCTGAGCCGCCCCTCTCGTGAACGGTTGCCGTTCAATATGATTCGCGATTTCACAGCGGCCTACCTGGAGGGCGTGGTAACCCCTGCGCAGGTGGCGGAGGAGGTGATTGCGTCTATTGCTGCCAGCCAGCAGACCACCCCGCCGCTGAATGCTTTCATTGCCAGTTCAGCTGAAGATATACGCCAGCAGGCGCGGGATTCAACCGAAAGGCTTAAGAACGGTCAGGCGCGCAGCCTGCTGGAGGGCGTGCCGCTGGCGATCAAAGACGAACTGGACCAGGTGCCTTATCCCACCACTGTGGGCACCCGATTCCTCGGCGCACGGCCTGCCGCGAAAGACGCAACTGTGACCGCGCGGCCGGTGCTGTATTGGTGGGTAAAACCAATATGCATGAAATTGGCATTGCCACAAACGGAGAAAACGTGCACCACGGGCGCATCGCCAACCCGTATGACCTGCAGCATGATCCGGGAGGTTCCTCCAGCGGTTCGGGCGCGGCGGTTGCAGCGGGAATTTTGCCAGCCGCGCTGGGCGCTGACGGCGGCGGTTCGATACGTGTGCCGGCCAGCCTTAACGGTGTGGTGGGACTGAAACCCACTTTTGGCAGGGTGAGCGAGAGTGGCGCCGCGCCGCTATGCTGGAGCGTCGCACATATCGGCCCGCTGGGCGCGTCTGTGGAGGATGTGGCCCTAATCTACCAGGTCATCGCTGGCCCAGACCCGGCGGAGCCCAACACGCTGCAACAACCTCCGCCCACCCTGCGCGGCTGGCATACACCCGACCTGAAAGGCGTGCGCATCGGCATATACGCTGACTGGTTCAACCACGCCACCCAGGAGGTTGTGGCGTTGAATTACGCCGTGGTATCAGCGTTTGAGAAAGCCGGCGCGCAGTTGATAGAAGTGACCATCGCGGAGCTTGACGCGATGCGTGTAGCTCACGCCATTACCATATTAAGTGAGATGGCCGCCTGCATGCGGCCTTACCCGCAGCACTGGAAAGATTTCGCCGCCAGTACGAAGCTGAATCTGGTGTTGGGGCAGGAGTTGACCGCTTACGATTATATCCAGGCGCAGCGTATGCGCACCCGCGCCTTGAACATCTTCGCCGAGATATACCGTGAGGTGGATGTCATCCTCACTCCTGGCACAGCGATGACCGCGCCAATCGTTCCTCCTCAGGCGCTCAGCGCGGGCTGGTCGGATCTGGGCACGGACACTGAAATGATGCGCTTTGTTTACCCTGGCAACCTCACTGGTTTGCCGGCGATCACTTTCCCGGTGGGTTATGATGCCAACGGGATGCCGGTGAGCATGCAGGCGATGGGTCGGCACTGGGAAGAGCACCTGTTGCTGCGTATAGCCTATAACGCGGAGCTGTACACCACGCGCAAACTCCCGCAAACCTATTACGGCTCGCGCATACTGGGTATTTCCTGAATTCCAGGGCAAATAATGAAGATCCCGCGATTGACTCGCGGGATGCTTGATTCCCGGTTGCGGTCGACCGCGAAGTGTTAGATTCTTTTAAGAATGTGCGGGCGAACAGCGCTGCTCTGATCTGGCCACGATATCCTTCTGTCTTCAAGCACGCCTGAGATGATCTCTCCGATCGTTACGATTGTGAGAGGCCCGCGTCATGAACCAGCCTGGGTATGATTTCCTCCCAGCCCACGGTCATGAGGTGCAAGCCGTTCACCTCTTTGTACTGACGGAGCTTTTCAATCAATTCAAGCGCAACCTGAATGCCCTCTTCCTGGGCGTTGCCAGCCGCGTCTGCTTTTTCCATGCGCCGGAGGATATGTTCAGGCACACGCACACCAGGGACTTCTTTGTTCAAGAATTGGGCGCTGCGCAGCGAGCGTAAGGGAGAAATTCCCGCCAGGATATACACCTTGTCAAGAATATTTCGCGCTGCCAAGGCGTTTAACCATTCTTCAAAACGACCCAGGTCAAATAGAATATTGGTCTGAAAGAACTGCGCGCCAGCGTTGACCTTCTTATGTTCCCGCAGCGCTTGAAATTTGACCTCAGATGCCGAGGGTGAAGCCACAGCACCGAGGAAATATTTCGGCGGATACTTGATATTGCGTTCATCCAGGTACCTGCCTTCGTCCCGCATTTCGCGCAATATCCACAACATCTGGATCGCGTCCAGGTCGTATATATCCATTCTGCCGCGCGGAGAGGGTGACAGGCGGTTGCTATCTCCGGTGACACAAAGGATGTTCTTAATGCCCAGGGCCGCTGCCCCCAGTGCTGTGCCCTGCAGGCTCACACGGGTTATATCGCGCGCCGCAATTTGCAACACCGCTTCCACGCCCATCTGCGACGCGATGGCTGAGCATGCCCACGATGACATGCGCGGCGTGGCTGAGGCGCCATCGGTGAAATTCACCGCGCTGGCGTGTTTGCTGACCATTTCGATGTTCTGTTTAAGCCGGTTGGTAGAAGCCGTTTGCGGCGGCTGAACCTCGGCGGTGATCACAAATTCGCCTGCTTTCAACCGGCGTTCCAGCTCTGAAGCATCCCCCTCGTATTTTGGCGCATGGTACACAGAATCGCCGCGCCACCAGACGGGCTGACGCACCGGACGGAAAATACCATCCCAGGTGCGCTGCCGTTTGGCTTTATCGAGTGAAACCAGGCCGGTGAACACCCGCAGCACTCCGTTCTTTTTTACCTGGCCGGCAAGGCGCCCCAACTGTTCTCCGCCCACCAGGTCCCAATCCAGCGGCGGCAGCACCTCCATCAGCAGCTCTTCACGACCGCTTTGGAAAGCGCGTTCGTAGATTTTATACCAGATGCATGGGCGGGTTTCATCCACGTAGCAGTACTCGGGTGTGGAACCGCCGCATGGGCCATTACGCAGCCCCTTCGGGCATTCCATCGGGCATATGAAGGCTGTTTCCTGCAGCACGCAATTACCGCACTGCCGGCAGCCCCATAAGGGGCCTTTGTACAGCATCTCCAGGCGGATGAGCAGCCGGTTGCCCAGTTTATCTTTTTTAAACGGGTAAAAAATCGGCTGCCAACGGCGTCCAGGGGTCAAAATGGGCATAGTGGATTTCCTTTACCGTTCTCCTGATTATATTGGGGTTTCCAGTCACGTCAAGAAGAAAAGAAGGAGCATGCCACGCATGCTCCAATGTGCGCACATCACCCTTATTGGCGCTGGCGTTTATTCTAATGTGGCGGCGTGCCTGCCGGCGAGCATGCCGAAAACCATGGCCGGGCCGATGGTGGAACCGGGTCCTGGATAGGTGTGCCCCATGACCGAAGCGGAAGTGTTGCCTGCCGCGTACAGGCCCTTGATGATGCTGCCATCCTCTCTCAGTACCTGCGCGTGTTCATTGGTAAGCAGGCCGCCCTTGGTGCCCAGGTCTCCGGGCCACACTTTGACTGAATAGAATGGTGGTTGCGTCAGCGGCGCCAGGTTGGGGTTGGGTTTGACCTTGGGATCGCTGTAAATACGATCGTAAGCGCTGTCCCCGCGTTTGAAATCCTCATCCTTTCCATTCAGCGCGAACTGATTGAAGCGAGTCACCGTTTCTTCAAGCCCCTGCGGGTCGACGCCAATCTTCTGCGCCAGCTCGGCCAGCGTGTTTGCTTTGGTCAGCATCCCAGACTCAAAGTACTCTTTGGGTTCCGCGCCTGGCAGCCCCACCCCCAGCGGGTAGTAGCGGTGATGATGCTGGTCGAAGATGAGGTACGCGGGGATGGCAGGAACTTCCTTATTGCGCTCGTACTGCCAGTGACCACAATCGACATAAGAAGCAGACTCGTTCATAAAGCGCTTGCCGGATTTATCTACAATGATGGAATAGGGGAAGGAACGCTCCCAGATCATGAACTGCGATACGCCCTTGCTGTCGATAAAGCAGGGTCCCCACCAGGCATCATCCATCAACGCGGTCGCTGCGCCCACGGCCATGCCAGCCTGGATGGCGGTACCGATATTGCCTTTGTGCGCGACTGTCCAGTCAGTGGTGATGGGGTGTGGGTGGTACTTCTGGCGCATTTCGTTATTGTGTGGGAATCCACCTGCCGCCAGGATGACCGCTCTGGCGCGCAATTCAGTGCGCTTGCCCTCTTTTTCGACAATCACGCCTTTGATCTCGCCGCCTTCACTGATGAGTTCGACCAGGGGGGTATTCAACCAGATGGGAATGTTGCGCTGCAGGGCCAGGAATGTGAGCTGCCCAATCAACGCGCCGCCGATACCCGCGAGCTTCTTGCCCAGAAGCATGCTGCCCATGGTGCGGATGCCAATCACATAAGCGGTGTGCAAAAAAGTGGAGAGCGAACGCATGGAAAGCGCGATCTTGACGCCATCCAGCGTGTAAACTGGGATCGATATGGAGATATTGAGCTTGTCTTTCCACTGGCCCAGTTTCTTCAGGTCAAAAGGTTCTGGTTCCACCAGCCGACCAAGGGGCGAACCGCCGGGCAGCTCGGGGTAGTAATCTGCGTAGCCCTTGCCGTAGTGCAGGCGCATACCCAGGCTCTGGAGCCACTCCACCATTTGCGGTCCTTCGCGCAGATACGCCTCACGCCTTTCAGGCGAGCTGGCTGGCCCTACATCGCCGATGGTCAGGTCCATATATTTGCGGGCCTCTTCGTACGAGTCAAAGACTCCGGCTCTGCGCATCAGCGGGTTGTTGGGGATCCACGCCCCTCCGCCAGACATGGCGGATGAACCTCCCAGTTTGCCGGTGCTCTCGATGATGATGGGATCAAGACCGGCTTCTTTGGCAGCCAGCGCTGCCGTAAACCCGGCTGAGCCCGAACCAACCACGATGACTTTTGAATCACTGCTCTGCATTTTTCTCTCCTCCTCAGGGTCGATCTACAAAATCCACAACGCACGCTTATATATGTCAAATCACATAATATTTGTCTGAATATTTTACCATCAACCCTTAAGGACATGCGGTATTCGCCCCTGTGCCCTCACCAGCGAAGAAACAAACAATAAAAAAACCACCGAAAGGTGGCCTTTTTAAAGTGCATTGCGGGGTGATGGATTGCCTGCTTACCCGGCTTTTTTATCCTCGGCGACGACTTCAAGGAACTGGTCCAGCGTGCCCCGTAGCATCTCTTCGGGCAAAGCGCCGACCTGCTGATGCACCACTTTACCATTGGCGACAAAAAGCATGGTAGGGATACCCTGCACGCCGTATTTCATCGCCCACTGGTTGTTCTCATCTGTGTTAACCTTGGCGACCACGACCTTGCCTTCGTAATCCTTGGCAATTTTGTCCAGGATGGGGGCGACCATGCGGCAGGGACCACACCAGGGCGCCCAGAAATCCACCAGTACCGGCAGAGTAGATTGTAAAACGGCTTTCTCAAATGCAGCATCGGTAACATGTACAGGTTCGTTCATTTTTTTTCTCCTCCAGGATAGGTAATTTTAATCTATTTTGACCAATCGACAGTCATCTGTTTGCGTCCGCGCAGGGTTTTCTCTGCCGCCATCCCGGCGATCGCCCCATCAGCAGCCGCGACCACCGCCTGTTTGATGTGATTGCACAGGATGTCTCCCACAGCGAACACACCAGGAATACTGGTTTGATATTCCTCATCTACCAGCAGGCACCCCCCGTCGTTGAGCTTTAACTGCCCAACCAGGAAATCGGTGATCGGTTTTCCGCCTTGCAGGTAAATGAAGGCGCCGCTCACGGCGAGTTCTTGTTCAGGCAGCCCTCTTTGGGTGAATCTCACAGCCTGCACTTTACCCGTACCAATCACTTCTTTTAGGGCTGCCCCCTTGTATAGCTGAACCTTCGGGTTGGCGGAGATTTCATCGATGAGGGGTTGCGGCGCCTTAAGCTCTGGCGTGGGGCAAAGGAAGTGCACGCGGTTGACAAACCGGGTGAGGAAAAGCGCCTCTTCGATGGCTTCATCGCTGTTGCCCGCCACTATCACATCCTGACCACGGAAGAAGGCCGCGTCACAGGTGGCGCAGTAAGAAACACCGCGCCCCAGCAGTTCATCTTCGCCTTTGATGCGGTTGCCGCGTCCCATTGAGCCGGTGGCGATGATCACTGCTTTACCGGTGTAGGTGCCGTTGTTGCCGTAAACACTTTTCTGCTCTGCGAGCAGGTTGACGCCGATCACTTTATCTGTGATGAACTCTGCACCGAACGAGCGCGCCTGGGCGCGCATGTTTTCAAGCAACTGCGCTCCGCTCACCTCCGCGTTCAATCCCGGGTAATTAGCGATTTTGCTGGTGATCCCCAACGCACCGGCGGTCAAACCTTTATCCAGCACCAGCGTCTTTAACCCGGCGCGGGCTGTGTAAATTGCCGCGGTTGCCCCGGCGGGCCCGCCGCCGATGATGATTACTTCGTATTGTTGACCTTCATTTACCATAAATAGTTCCACAATTAAAAAGTGTTGTTATTTGCATCCATCCTTCAGATGCGGAAGACGCGAAAAAGTGACATGTGAATGTGAATAAAATCTCAAATGCAAAAAAAACCCAGCAGTACAAGGTCAGGAAGAAGCGGTTGAAGGTCACCAGACCGGCAGCCCTGTTGGCCCGCTCGTTCTGGATGCAGCCTGACTGGTAGACCAATGAGAACGGGTGAGAGAATTACGTTTCAACACAATCAGGCTGTACAGCAGGTTGAGGTTTCTTTGCGGAAGCCGAAGAAAGCGGCGAGTGTTCTACCGCCTTTGGCCGTACCAGTCGCAAAATGAGGTTGCCAAACTTCCCGATCAGCAAACGCATCGCCCCATCCAGAAAGGCGGGCGTTCTCATTTCCATCAGGGTTTTCAACTTGGCCATTTTTGCTGTGTTGTACGGCGGATAGCGCAGCAAAGGGTCAAAGCCGGTTCCATGATCGAGCACTGCACGCGCGTTGGATAATTCTCTGAAACCCCATTCACCGTGGTATTTCCCCATACCGCTGTTGCCAACCCCACCAAATGGCAAACCGGTGACCACTACGTGATTGACCGCTTCATTCACACAGGCGCCGCCTGAGGTGGTGCGCGACAGGACATGGTCAATGGTTGCCTGGTCTTTTGAGAAGATATATAACGCCAGGGGTTTATCACGTTCTTGCGCGAAGTGAATCGCCGCGTCCATATCCTTCACTGGTAGCACAGGCAGAATTGGACCAAAAATCTCCGCCTGCATCACCGGGGCATCAAGCTGAACGTTCTTCAAAATAGTGGGAGCGATATAGCGCGCTTCTCGGTCCCATTCACCACCCACAACCACTTCGCCATCGCTCAGGTATTGAAGCAGCTGGTCGAATTGTTTCTGATTGATAATGCGGGAAAAATCGGCGCTCTCGCGGGGCGAAGGTCCGAAAAAGTCATACAGGGCGCTGCGCAACTCAGCCACGAACGCGTCCAGGATTCCTTCATCGGCAAGAACATAGTCAGGCGCCACGCAGGTTTGGCCAGCGTTGAAGAATTTTCCCTGGGCGATACGCCGCGCGGCGACTTTGAGATCGGCTGTGCGGTCAACCAGGGCGGGGCTTTTACCGCCGAGTTCCAGGGTGACCGGGGTGAGATGCTTCGCCGCCGCTGTCATCACAATCCTGGCAGTGGCTGAGCTGCCGGTGAAAAAGATCTTGTCAAACCGCTGTTCCAGAATCAGCTCATTGGGGGTGTCGTCACCAATCACAAAAAAAGCGTCGGTGTCCAGGTAGAGTGGCAGGAGATTGGCCATGGCCATGAAGGCGGCGCTGGCGGTACGAGGAGGTTTAATGACCGCGGCGTTACCGGCGGCGATCGCGTAGACCAACGGGCCAATGGTCAGCAGCAGGGGGTAATTCCACGCTCCTATGATCAACATCACTCCCAGCGGTTCAAAGGTGGTGTAGCTGCGCGCTGGATGGAGGAACACCGGCGTGGGGACGCTTTTTGGCTTGGACCAGTTGCTCAGTTCGCGCAGCGCTTCATCAATTTCCATTTGCAGCAGCCCGATTTCTGTGAGGTAAGTTTCATAAGGGCTTTTACGGAGGTCTGTGGAAAGCGCGGTTTCAAATTCCTGGCTGCGTTCTTTGAGCATTTTGTTGAGCATGCACAATTGCCGGCGGCGCCACGCGAGCGGCTGGGTTATCCCGCTTTTAAAAGTTTCGCGCAGATGGTTGATACGCCCGTTCAGTGTTTTTTCGTCCATGATGGTTGCCAGGCGCTACTGCATCAGGCGGAGCGCCCATACTCCTTAATGAATGATTGCTGCAGCGAGGAAATGGCAGTTGAGATATCACCCCTTGCAGCGATGCTAAGCCAGAGGGAATTATACCCGTTCGTTGGCTGCGGCTCACGCTTCAGTCGTGATTGGCTGCCCTGATCCCTGGCGCGATAACTCACCCATATGGACCGACCGCCGCAGGTTTGCGCGGCAGTCGGTTTCTTATCCTTTAATTGGGTGCAAATTACTGAGCCGGTGCCTGAAGCGGGTCAGGCTGCCTGGTTTTTCTATCCGGCAGGACCAGGGAAAGCACATTCTTCAGACCGATGGTGCTCACCAGGTTGATCAAGAAGAGCACAAACCCGATGCTGACCACCGAACCGCCAATGAACGCCGCCAGCGTATTGGCGCTGAACTCTCCTCCGGTATAGAGGGTGCGGCGGATCATACCGTTTGACCCTGCCATGCCCATGGCGTAGGCCATTGAAACCGAGCCGATGAGCCACAACCACAGGTGCCAGTCAACCAGTTTGGGGTGTTTAAATTCCAGCTTGGTGAGCAGGGGCACCAGCGTGTAGATCACTGAGAACAGCATCGTTCCCACGCCAGTCAACAGGAAGGTGTGCGCGTGCAGCGCCACCACCCACTGCGTGTTATGAAAGACCATGTTCAAACCGACGTTCGCCTGTATCAGCCCGGCGATTCCGCCCATCACAAAACCGAACATGGAACCCAGGGTGAATTTCATCGCTGGGCTCATCTTCACCGGGCGCGCTTTCCAGATGGTCATGAGCGACACGAAGATGGTCAGTCCCATGGTGAAGTACTCGCCCCAGGTGATGAATTGACCGGAGAGGATTTTCATCCACATCGGCTGCGATGTATCTCCCAGCAAATGGTGGCTCCATACCCCCATTGAGACCAGCAGGTCTGCCATGATGACCGTTTTGACCACACCGGCGCCAAAGAGTTTGCGCCCGGTGAGCAGCGGCACTAGCAGGTACCACACCCCGGCGGTGTAGATGAGCGCGTTGCCGTCGGCGACCATATCCAACCCCCACCAATAGATGTTCTTGTAAATGAGCGCGTCCACTGCCAGCGGGTTAAGGGGATGACCGAAGAGCGCGAACAGGCCATAAACCAGGATGAGCACCCCGGCTGATAGCAGCACGATGGCGTTGATGACCGTATCAATGGAGCCACGCGCCACCGCGACGATGAACGGGGGCAGCCCGTTGTAATCCAGGTTGACGGCGGTTTTATCCTCTTTGCCGAACAGTTTCAGCAAACGCGGTATACCGAAAGCGGCGCGCAGGAACTGACCGATGGTGTAAGAGCCCTCACCGTTCTTGCTCAGCACCGTCTTGAATATGTTATATGAGAAGAGCAGGATGTTCACCATGATGGCTGCCGCGCCCAACATGAAGAAGATGCTGCCGACGATCGGTACGCGGTCAAATGCCACTGGCAGCGGCCAGTAAAGTGTGTACATGGCGTTAAACAAACCGAAGAATCCCGCCGCCCAGCAGGTCATCACACCGATGATCTGCAGCCAGAAATTGGCAACCACCAGCTTAGGATGTTTGACCGGCTTTTGGATGAGATACGGAACGAGAAAATAAAACGCCCCGAAGACTGCCATATACACGAAGCCATAAATACCCACGATCGGATGAGCGGAGAGCATGGCGTAATACAGTTCGGCGGTGGTAGGTTCGACATCACCGGGTCTGAGGTTGTTGAGCAGCGCCTCCATACCGTGCAGCGAATCAATATTGTATTGCTGAGAACGCATCAGCATGCCCTCGAAACCTGAAAGCGCCAGGAAGAGGAGAGCCACCACTGCGAAACGCAGCGTCCATTTTTCCATGTTGCCAAGAGTGGTCATTTTTCTTGCTCCTTATTTCACCACAATCGCGTCGCGCACGACCATATCGGAATGTTTGGGCCCGGAGTATTCTGTGGAACGGACGTCAAAGGTGCCCGTTTCATCGAACTTCCAAATGATCTGGTTCTCCCTGCCGGGCAGCACCTGCATTTGAAAGACCATACTGTTGTCTTCGCGGAACACGCCGAAGCCGTAGGTCACATCCGCTGAGGTCGCGGAGAATTGCACGAACTCGCCAGCCTTGATCTGTACCGGTGTATCCATGGTGATGGTGTAGTCGTTATAGGCAACCTTCACCACCTGCGCGGGTTCAGGGTTTTGCCAGAGCTGCCACGACTGCCACGGGATAAGAGAAGAAAGGGTGACGACATTGACGATAACAAACACAATGATCAAAACGTACAACCATCTTTTTTCGGCCTTTTCCATTTTATTTGCCTTTCTCCTTCACCAGGTGGGCAAAGATAAGAAAAAACAAAGCGGCCAACGCGATCAGTGCAGTATAGATCCACCACACCACTTGAGAAAG
>Ga0079100_1466389_pt1 | contig 10710 bp, 10 predicted proteins | sample ADurb_H2B_03_Slu_FD_74560 | JGI IMG/M metagenome (GOLD analysis project Ga0079100, IMG submission 74560) | Active sludge microbial communities from Illinois, USA, of municipal wastewater-treating anaerobic digesters - ADurb_H2B_03_SludgeMetaT... | ecosystem: Engineered > Bioreactor > Anaerobic >...
GAGAATTTGCCAAAATGGCTGGAGTAAGCAAAAGGACAATTGATTATTATACCAATTTGGGCTTGATTACACCAATATCTATAGAAAGCAGATATAGATATTACTCCAAATTAACACTAGTCAGGTTAAAAATGATTGAACACTTAAAAGAAAAACGCTATACTCTGGAAGAAATTAAACAACATCTTCTTTTGCTAGAACAAAATTTAGTTCTAACAGATAATAATCAATTGGATCTCCTCAATACACAGATAGAAGCACTAAAAAAGCAGTTAACAGAACTGCAAGACACTGTTTGCAGCTTGAATATCAATAAAAATAAAGCTGTCAAAGAAAAATTTTTGCAAGGTGTGGCCTTAATTCAATCTCTTACCCTTTACATTGATGAGATAACTTCTCTCATTCAGCTTTAAAGAAAAAGGAGGAAAAAAAGTGAATACTATTAAAACAGCCTTATTAATGACTGGCCTAACTGTACTCTTAGTTTTCATGGGGCAAGCAATTGCAGGAAAAGCAGGAGCAATGATTTTCTTTCTTATTGCTTTAGCCATGAACTTTGTCAGCTATTTTTTCAGCGACAAAATCGCCATTCAAATGACTGGATCTTATCCCGTCTCAGAAGCACAGGCTCCTCAACTCTATTCTTCTGTACGTAAACTATGCCATAATGCAGGTTTACCTATGCCCAAGCTTTATCTAACTCCATCTATGCAGCCTAATGCTTTTGCTACAGGTCGTAATCCCAATAATGCAGCAGTTGCAGTAACAGAAGGATTAATGAAACTGCTTAGTGTTTCTGAATTAGAAGGAGTATTAGCACACGAACTTGCACATGTTAAGAACCGAGATATTCTAATTAGTACAATTGCAGCAACTATAGCAGGAGCTATTGGTATGATTGCCAATATGTTGCAATGGGGTATGATTTTTGGTGGTGGTAACAAAAATGAAGAAGAAGGAGGAGCAGGAGGTCTAGTCGGCAGTTTAGCTATGATAATACTAGCACCTCTGGCAGCAAGTATTATTCAAATGGCTATTTCTCGTTCTCGCGAATTTCAAGCTGATGCAGTAGGAGCACGTATTGCGGGAAGACCACAAGGACTTGCTAATGCACTTTTAAAACTAGAATCAGCAGCCCACCAAATTCCAATGAATGTTAGTCCTGCTGCTTCTCATATGTTTATTACTAATCCTCTATCTGGTGAATCATTAATGAAGTTATTTAGTACACATCCACCAATTAAGGACAGAGTAGCTAAATTAAATAATATGAATTTTTAAGTTAGAAAGTTAAAAAGCAGAGCTAGAATCAGCTCTGCTTTTTACTCTAATATATATACTTTCATCGTTCGTCTTCCGAAACGTAAGGCTTGATGATAATTGTCAAAACATAAATCTATGCGATTTCCTCTAATAGCACCACCTACATCAGCAGCTATAGCATGACCATAGCCTTCTATATAAAGGCGAGTGCCTAAGGGAATAACACCGCGATCCACTGCTACTACTCCGTATCCTGCTCGCATTCCTGAGGCGGTTCGATTCCCGTACTTACCAGTACAACGAGGGTCGGCAGCGTAGGCAGAAGCATTCATATGAACCATTCTTCTATATCTAAAATCCCCGCGAGAAGTTTTTATTGATCTAGACGGGGCTGAAAGCTTCTTAGTCCCTACCACTACAATTCTATTCATCGGTTGTTGGATGATTTTTTCTTCTACAATTTCTTTTTTGTCTATCCGACCATCAACATAAGTAATTTTTGTTACTCTTTCTTTAATTCCATCTTTACCTTGTTGTATCAATTTCATTTTACCCTGAACAAGATCAGGATCTTCTCGTCGCTCTATCCTATTAGCGATAACCACTCTCTTGGTTTCCACTTTCTCCTGTATACGCAAAACTTTGATAGTCATTCCATTTTCTAAGCGTGCCGAAAGACCAGGTCTCACTTGGTCTTTATTACCAAGTATTATACTAGCTTCCTTCAGACACTCAGAAACAGTAGTTTTGCTTGTTTTAATGTGTAAAACCCTGGAATCCGCCTCCACTACAACTTGTTTTTGAGCCCAAATAAAGCCCAAAGTAACTAAACCAGTAAATATCATTAGAGTAAAAATGATTATTAATCCTGCCTTACGTTCCCCCAAGGTTTTCGGAATAAGATTCCTTAAATCTGAGGGAATTTTCATCAAAATATCTACCCCCTTTATAATATTTTAGGTATATTAGCCAATTGGCTAATATACCTAATTTACTTTATTTTATATTATTATCAGTTCTTTGTCAAATCATACAAAAGGGCTAAAAATATCCTTAGCGTTTTTTTTGGTAATTTCTTCTATTTCTTGCAAGGATTTACTTCTAATTTCTGCCAATTTCTCTGCTATCAAAATAACATGAGCGGGTTGATTTCTTTTTCCTCTTAATGGATGAGGAGCAAGATAAGGACAGTCCGTTTCTATTAAAATGCGTTCTAAAGGTACAGCAGAAGCTACTTCTACTGTTTTTTTAGCATTTTTAAAAGTAACTGGACCAGCAAAAGAGATATAAAGACCAAGCTTGACACATTCTTCTGCCATTTCTTTGCTTCCAGAAAAACAGTGTAAAATACCTTTCTTAGGCTTTTCTTCCTGCAAAATACGCAAAACATCTCCATGCGCTTCTCTATCATGTACTACAACTGGTAAGTTTAGTTTATTGGCTAATCTAATATGCTGACGAAAAGCCTCTTGTTGAACAGATCTTGGTGAACTATCCCAATAATAATCTAAACCTGTTTCACCAATTCCTACTACTTTTTCTTTTTGAGTAAGCACTTCCAAAATCTGATAAGTATTATTATCTATAGTTTTAGCTTCATCAGGATGGATACCTACTACAGCATAGATATTTTCATATCTTGCAGCCAAATCTACAGCTTTTTCTGAAGAAGGAAGATCATAACCAACAGTTATGATTTTCCCCACATTAGCTTCTTTAGCCCGAATTAGAACTTCTTCTAAATCATTGACAAATTGTTCATCATTCAAATGAGCATGTGTATCTATAAACATGATTATTTCACCTTACTACCTGGAGCTACTTCTCCATCTAATGTTCCTAAAACTAATCCATTAGCATCTGTAGCTGCTAAAATCATTCCAGCAGACTCTATTCCCCTTAATTTTACTGGCTTTAGATTGGCCACTAAAATAATGTTTTTACCAATTAGACTATCAGGCATATAATGCTGAGCAATACCAGAAACTACTTGTCTCTTTTCTGTTCCCAAATCTATTTGCAGTTTTAATAGCTTATCAGCTTTTTCTACTTTTTCAGCTGCCAATACTTTACCAACACGTAAATCAAGTTTAGCAAAATCATCAATAGTAATTAATTCTTGTACCTCTTCTTTTTTACCCTTTTTAGGTGCTGTTATTTCTTCTTTTTCTAGCTCTAAACGTGGATATATAGGACTTCCTTTTTGAATAGCCTGACCTACAGGAGTAATATTCCACTCTTTAGTTTCTTGCCAGCTTCTCTCCTTAACTTGATCACTAAAACCTAATTGCTGCCACATTTTCTCTGCTCCTAAAATAAGGAAAGGGCTGGTCATAATAGAAATAATACGTAAACTTTCCAAGAGATTATACATTACTGTAGCTAAACGTTCTTTTTTGCCTTCATCTTTAGCCAAAGCCCACGGAGCAGTTTCATCAATATATTTATTAGCACGACTGATAAATTTCCAAATAGAACTTAAAGCAGAACTATATTGTAATTCCTCCATCGCTTTTTCTATGTCAGAACTTACTTGTCCAGCCAAATCTTTTAGTTCTTGGTCTAGTGGTTCTGAGCAATTACTGGCTGGTACAAAGCCTGCAAAATATTTATCTACCATAGCCAATGTTCTATTGAGAAGATTACCTAAGTCATTAGCTAAATCAAAATTAATTCTCTCTTTTAGTGCTTTATAAGAAAAATCTCCATCCAAACCAAAAGGTACTTCTCTTAGAATAAAATAACGTACTTGATCTAATCCATACTCATCTACCAGCTTAATTGGATTAATGACATTACCTTTGGATTTGGACATTTTTTCTCCTTCTACCGTCCACCAACCATGACCAAAGACCTTTTTAGGCAAAGGTAAGTCTAAAGCCATCAAAATAGCTGGCCAAATAATAGTATGAAAACGCATAATCTCTTTACCCACCATATGTAAATCTGCTGGCCAATATTTATCATATTTCACTTCATCATTAGATGCATAACCTAAAGCACTGATATAATTGGTTAAAGCATCAATCCAAACATAAACAACATGTTTAGGATCAGAAAGTACTGGAATCCCCCAGTTAAAAGTAGTCCGAGAAACACTTAAATCCTCTAACCCCTGTTTAACAAAGTTAATCATCTCATTGCGACGGGAAACAGGTTGAATAAAATTAGGATTTTCTTCATAAAACTGCAAAAGCCTATCTTGATATTGAGAGATACGGAAAAAATAACTTTCCTCTTCTACCCATTCAGTAGGGCGACCACAATCAGGACAAAGCTTACCTTCTTTTAATTGATTTTCCAGCCAAAAGCTCTCACAAGGAGTACAATACCAACCTGAATATTTTCCTTTATAAATATCACCTTTATCCAATAATTTTTGAAAGATCTTTTGTACTACTGTCTTATGTCTGACTTGAGTAGTACGAATTAAATCATCATTAGAAATCTGATATTTTTCCCATGTTTTCCAAAAAGATTCAGCAATCTGATCAACATATTGCTGGGGATCAATGCCTTTTGCTTGAGCACTTCTTTCTATTTTTTGACCATGCTCATCAGTCCCTGTTAGAAAATAAACATCATAGCCTGCTAATCTCTTAAACCGAGCCAAAACATCGCAAGCTGTAGTTGTATAAGCATGTCCTATATGTGGAACATCATTTACATAATAGATGGGAGTTGTTAAATAAAAAGTCTTTTTATCCATTTCTTTTACTCCTTTCCTGAACTTTCTAGCGTTAATTCTATCACAAGGTATAATCCTTGTAAAGTTAGCCACAAAGATGATAAGTTTCCCCAAAGGGGGTACTTTCTTTTTTTAATTTTCCTTTTTGCACAAAATAATCCAGTTTTTCTCTTAAACTGTTTATTTCTAGTGTTTTATTTTGACCAAGCTGCTTATTTAACTCAGGTAAGATATGTAAAAGACTGTCCCTACATAAGGGTAGTTTATCCTGCAAGAAATTGAAAAATTCTTCCTCTTCCAATTGATACATTTGTTCTAACTCATCAAAAGGATTTTGAGTATGCAAACTAGTAGTTTTTGTTACTCTTATTCTCACAGCAACTGTTCTGCCCCAAATAGCAGAAGAAATAAAAGCATCTCCAGACCTTAAATAAGGTAAACTCTTTGCTTCCTCAGGGCTTAAATCTGTTTCTTCCTTAATAGTAGCAATATCAGTGGAACGTACTGTTCTAAAAACTAATTTAGTATTAAGCTGAGCAGTTGTTGTTTCATCCAGCAAAGCTGGTCTTTGAGTAGCCAAAAGAAGAAACACTCCATATTTTCTGCCTTCTTGGGCTATCTCCTTAATGATACCTTTTGTAGCTGAATCATAACCACGTGGAGCAAAGTTATGAGCTTCATCTGTTGCTACAACAAAAGGAGGGAAAGGATCTTTCATCTCTTGGCGGAGTAAACCATCTCTATATTCTCTTCTTTGATAATAAAGATTGCTCAAAACATAAGAAGCAAAAACCTGTAAAATGCGGACTGGTCCTCTGATAACTATGAGTTTTCTATTTTTAATAGCTTCTTCCACTAAACGAATACTATGATTAAACAAGCCAGAATTATAAAGACTACGCAGTCTTATAATAATAGCATTAGCAGTAGACATTTGAATCCCTTTATAGTCTTCTAAAAGATCTAAATATCTTTGGTATTGACCATATTCATTACCATTTAATTCTCCACTAGCTAAAGCTTTTTCAATTCTATTATTGCCTTTTTCCAAAGCAGCAGCCAAATCATTAACTCTTGAGCTAAAACTAAGATAAGAATCCTTTTTCTTATAAAGCATTTGCACTGCATTAGTCATATGCTCAGAAAGAGAGCCTACTGAGCCTAAAAGATTACATAAATCTCTCACAGAAAGGTCTTCAAAATTAACGCCAACCTCTTTACCTACTTGAAATATTGTAAAAGATTGTCGAAAGTCTTTGCAGAATTCAGATGGTAATTCAGGAAAATTATGGGAAAAATCCATCTCAAAATGAGGATCAAACACAATTGTAGGGATAGATAACTTCATTAATTCTTCTAAAATAACGCGTAAACCAAATGATTTACCAGAGCCAGAACCACCAAAAATACCCAAATGAGGGTATTGCTGCATATCTTTCAGCGGAAAAATAAAAGGCACTTCCTTTTGTTCAACTATTTTCTTATTTTCTAAGACATAAGCTAGATTTTGTAGTTCCTTGTTTATTCCAGAAGCAGCAACCTCTTCTGTCCCTTTAATAACACCTAATACCAAACCATTCGTAGGATTAGTCTGAATCAATAAATTCTCCACCTCATTAAATAAAGGTGTCCGAACTAAGCAGCCTGTATTCACAGGATAAGCAGCTTCTTCTAAAAGACATACTTTAGCCACACTTATCTCTTCGTCATCAATATTATAGCCTACTGAGCGCAATCCAGAAAGAACTCCTGCATCAACAAAGCTATCATTCAAAGCCAAAGGTAAATAACGATTATAACATTGAGTTTCTACAACTTCACCTAAAAGACCATTTTGATCCTCTATTACTAATAACTCTTTTTTACGAAATTTCTTTTCCTTAGAACAAACAAAAACTTCTCGTGGTGTAGTGATACCTACAACCTGCATTCTAGTCACCTCCTAATACATTCTTTTTTTTCTTTGCGCAAGCAACAGCTTATTTAAAAGTTCAGGAGCAAGATTACTCTTTAGTAAGCCATCCATCAATTGGTGGGTAATTCTCACTTGATTATCCACTATATCCAGCCAAATTGGAATACCACGTCCTTCCTTTGGAGTCAGGGTATAAAGTAAATTGCTGATTAATTTCAGTCGTCCCTTTTGAGCAGCAGGAAAATCAAAAGCTATTACCTGCGGGTCAGAAGATGGACGCAGATAGCAAGTCAAATAGCCTTCTTTTAGTTCTTGTGGTAGTAAAAAGATTTCCCCTTGCTTTAAAAGACCAAAAAGTAAATCACGATCATAAAAATCTTGCATACTTCCTGGCAATCGCTCTCCTAAAAGAGGTGCTAAATAAGCAGAGCTTACTTCTTCAATTACGCCTACTGGACAGACTTCTTTTTCCTGAGCTAAGTTGCAAAATTCCTCCCATAATTCTGGTGCTTTTTTCTCATAACGCCAAAGAGGCCCATCAAAAACAAGCAAGCTGCATTCCATACTCTGTAAGGCTTGATGAGCTACTTTCAACTCTAATTGAGCTAAGCGAAGACTTTTAATCTGATCTTGAATAAAACCTAGTGGCATTTCTTCTTCCATGGCTTGAGCTACCATTCTGGCTCTTTCCTCTCTTAGTAAAGGAGTATGAAAATCTTGCTCTACAATTTCTTCTTTGCTTGTACTTTTAGCTAAAGCCTGAAATAAAGTGAGATAATGAGGAAATGTAGTTCCAACAGTATTCATTGAGCCATCAATGCCTATTAAAGATCGACCTTGCAAAAAATCTTCTATTTCACCCTGAGACATTTGTTGTAAAATCCAAAAATCAGCATTAAGTTCTTTTTTTAGCAAATCCCGTACTTGAAGAGCAGAAAAGTTATCTTTTCCCTCATATTTTTCTAATATTTGTTTGTTCAAAAAAGATAATTTCTCCTGCCAAGCAGCAATTACTTCTTCCCACATGAACATTCTTCCCTTCTTTTACATCATTTCAAAAAAATGAAAAATATATTATAAATCCCTTGACTTTAATTGGAAAAATTGGTATATTAGTTTTACAGAAACTTGTCGAATATTAGACAGATAGGGGGAGGAGAATTATGAAATCAACAGGAATTGTCAGAAAAGTAGATGACTTGGGACGCATTGTGCTTCCGATTGAATTAAGAAGAACTTTAAGTATTGATGAAAAAGATCCACTAGAAATCTATGTTAATGGTGATAATATTATTTTGAAAAAATATGAACCAACTTGTGTTTTCTGTGGTAGAACTGAAAATATCGTTAATTTTAAAGACAAAAAAGTTTGTGAATCTTGTGTACATACTCTTAATGAATTGAAAAATTTACAAGCTTAAAGGCTGAAATTAAGCTTATTTTATGGACAAGTTTGCTTAACTGATATAGAATTCTATATCAGTTTTTTTCTTTTTCCAACAAAATTTGATAGACTTCTCTTTTAGAAAGATTATTTTCTTGAGCTACCTTTTTCAAGGCTTCTTTTTTCTCCCACCCTTTTGCTAAAAGATTCTCCACCTGCTCAACAAGAGAAATATCAGCTTTATCTTCTCTTTGCTCATGATTCCCTTCGATCAATAAAGTTATTTCTCCTTTAGGCTCTTGAAAATATTCCAAAGCAGAAGTTAAATTGCCACGCCATATTTCCTCATGCTTTTTAGTTATTTCTCTAGCTACTACTACTTTTCTTTCCCCCCATATCTCCAACATATCCTTTAATGTCTTTTGTAATCGATGAGGTGCTTCATAAAAAATAAGTGGTCTTTTTTCTTGCTTAAGCTCTCTTAATTTATTTCTTCTTTTCTTTGGTACTCGTGATAAAAAGCCTTCAAAAACAAAGTTATCTGTAGACAAACCAGAAACTACTAAAGCGCTAATTGCAGCAACAGCACCAGGAATAGGAATAACTCTTATTTTTTCTTGAATAGCCAGTTGTACAAGTTCAACCCCTGGATCAGAAATTCCAGGCATGCCAGCATCAGAAACAAGAGCGATGTTTTTCCCTTCTTGCAACAGTCTTAGCAAATATTCCCCTTTGTTTTTTTTGTTATGTTCATGATAACTGGTTAAAGGAGTGGAAATGGCATAATGATTAAGCAGTTTTTGTGTTTGCCTAGTATCCTCTGCTCCTATTAAATCTACTTCTTTTAAAATGCGTAAAGCACGTAGAGTTATATCCTCCAGATTGCCAATCGGTGTAGCACATAAATATAATTCTCCTACCATTTAATCTTGCTCCTTACCATAATATATTTCTTGTAATTCCTCAGTATATTGACCATCTTCTCCATAAATATAAAGAGGAGGCATAATCTTTACATTAGCTTTTCCTTTTTTTACTCCTTCCACCAAAAGCAAGCTTGGTTCAGAATTAGCATAAGGATAAACCAGCCTTATGCGTTTAGGTTCCAAATGATATTGGCGCATAATAAGCAAAATATCTACTAAACGAAAAGGGCGATGCACAAAAGCACATCGCCCATTAGTATTGAGCAAATAAGAAACAGCTTTTATCACATCTTCTAAAGTAGCTGTTACCTCATGTTTGGCTATAGCTACCATCTGATTAGGACTAACTTGAACTCCTCCTGTTAAAGGATAATAAGGTGGATTGCTGACTACAACATTAAAAGAACCAGCAGTAAATTGCTCTTTTACTTGACAAAGATTGCCTTGTAAAATTTTAATTTTCTCTTCTAATTTATTTAACAGCACACTGCGTTGAGCCATATCTACCAGATTTTTCTGTATTTCTAACCCATAAATTTCTTTTGTTTTTTTCCGAGCAGCTAAAAGGAGAGGTATTACCCCTCCACCTGTTCCTAAATCTATTACTCGATCATTTTTACGTATTTGCACAAAATCTGCTAATAATACTGCATCAGTAGAAAAGCGAAATGCTTTTTCACTTTGAATAATCTTTAAATCTTGAGTAATAAGATCATCCACTCTTTCATACTCTTCTAATCTTACTTCCATTTTATTGCTCCTATTTGACTAAATTTATCTTTTTGTGGTAAAATATTTGATGGATATAAAATTATTCTTGCGCCCGTAGCTCAGTAGGACAGAGCAGCAGATTCCTAATCTGTTTGTCGGAGGTTCGAATCCTCTCGGGCGCACCACTTATAAAATGATTATATCAAGGCTTACTGACCTTGATATTTTTTTATCCTCTTCTTATTTTACCATAAATTAAGAAGAGGATAAAACTAACTTTTAAAACTACTCTATTTTTATTCCAATACTACTCGACCCGCACCTATAACAACTCTAGTAATCTCTTTTTCTTCTAAGGGAGGTAGATTGCCATAATGCTTAAATGCTACATCTACTTCGCCTAATCCTTGTGCAATTAATTTTTCTAATTCTTGCTTTAATTTATCTACTTTCATGCTTTAGCCCCCTTTCATGCTTACTATATTATAGCAAAATTGATGCCAAAGATAAAATTAGTTGATCATAAGCATTTTTTAGCCATAAAACTGCTTATATTACTATTTTTACTTGTTTACGCTACTTTTATTATATGTTATGAATAAACAAAAGGACTCTAAGGATTACTATCCCCAAAGCCCCTCCTTCTATTTGCTGATTTTTCATGCTAAAAGATTTAAATTATCTTCTTTTATCTTTTCATTTTCTTCTGTAGAGTCACTATTTTTGACTTCTTTGCTCTGTTTTTTCTGTTCACCCTGAATTTCCTCTGTTTTTTCACCTATTTTTTTTTCTAAATCTTTTCTTCTCTCTTCCAAATTACTAA
>Ga0079100_1017520_pt1 | contig 10670 bp, 3 predicted proteins | sample ADurb_H2B_03_Slu_FD_74560 | JGI IMG/M metagenome (GOLD analysis project Ga0079100, IMG submission 74560) | Active sludge microbial communities from Illinois, USA, of municipal wastewater-treating anaerobic digesters - ADurb_H2B_03_SludgeMetaT... | ecosystem: Engineered > Bioreactor > Anaerobic >...
GGGGTGTGATAGACAGATCGGTGAGTGCCATACCTGTATCAGTTCTGGTACGGGGATGATATGAGATCTGCCTGAACGTGGGGTGTTTTCAGATGAGGGAGAAAATGAACAGATATCTACTAATGGCGACATGCATCGTCCTGATGACATGCGTTGCGATAGTATCTGCTGAATCCTTTGATAATATTGATCAAAATTTGATTATCAAACAGATCCGGCAAAACCATACTGTCTACTTTGGTGAGGAACACCTGGATATCACCAATTGTCTGGGTGGAAACGGGTATATTGTAACGTTGGATGTGGTCAGAAATGTGACAGATCACATAAAAATTAATGATCCGACTGACTTCAATATGCCCACGGATAAAGAAGAGAACGTCTGGTACCAGGCACGAGATGCGAAAACACCGGTATTAGATATGCAGGGAAATCCGGTCCCGGCATTCATTACTCAGGAACCGGTTCTTTCATTCGATATCTGGAATCTGAATACTGACATGAAAGCGAACGCTTCGGTCCAGAGGGGTACGCTTCTTCAGTTCAAGATGACCACCGATACGAACCTCGATGACATAACCAGTCGTCTTGATTACACTCCCGGACAGGGATACATGAATATCGGTGTTGTGGCTCCGGACAGTGAACAGCTGCTTCAGCTCATGACTCTTGGGAAAAACTCCGGCGATGTTGAGATTAAACCGACCATTAACCTTGAGGTTGATCCGTCGGCAGCATGGGTCTGGCCTGAGAACCTGAACTCTGAAACCGCTGATCCAACCGGCTGGATGACCGGCTGGCGTGATGCGGGAACCGGTGTTGAGACTGATTACAATTACAAACTGGGGACCTATGATGTCACCGCTGTCTGTAATGTCAACAACATGTTCAAGAACCGTCAGATTCAGGGCTTTACCTGGGATTCCAATACCGTTACCCTGACTGCACGGGAGATCAAGGTTGATGTATCTGCACCGGTCGGAAAGAGCAGAGATGCCCAGTTTACCGCAACGGTAACCGGTATGCCAAATACGCTCTATGAGATCTTCATTTATGATGAGTGTCCCCCGAAAATCAGCGGAAAGATTTGCGATCGGCCACCCTTTATTATCGGAGAGCGAGCAGCTCTCATGGGGAAAGGCATCGAACTTGATCCGATTGACGGACCATATCCGATTGGAACCCGTCTTGTAGTGGACTGCTGTACCCAGGGTATGAACATCCGCCAGGCTGTACCGTCAGGAGATGCATTCCCGTCACAGGGTCAGAATGTCTTTGAGAAGGGCACCCGGTATTATGCACAGGTCAGAACCGGACCTGATGGAAAGGTTACTGTTCCGTTCTGGATTGATACAACAGTCGGTCCTGGCACCTACACGATTCAGGCACAGGATATCCTCTACAACCTGAAATCAGTTGCCACCATTACTGTTCCCCAGGGAACCATCACCGGTGCAACAAAGGATCCAGCCGGCATTGCCAAGACTGAGTTCTTCCTTGGTGATGAGATCTGGATCGATGGCACCAACTCAGACAGCAACATGACCTATGTCTGGCTTACCGGACCTGGTCTGAACCCCTGTGGTGTTAACCTCTTCAGCCCGCTTGACAGCAATGATCCGGTCAGGGCAGTTGTCTATGACACCAAGGATAATATTGCCAACTACTGGCGTGTAGAACCCAACTGGGACACCGGGGCTGTTCCAATTGGTGAAGGCAAATACACCATCTGGATGGCAAGTGTTGATCCAGGATGCCGGTTCTGTCAGTGTGATGCTGCCGGAGGCGGAGAATGTGGCTTTGGTGACTGTTTCGGAGTAGCATGCGAAGAAGGAGTATGCAGCCTTCTCAATTGTCCGGAATGTGCAGCAGTATCCAGTATTGATGTTACGCTTATCAAGCCTGACATTACCGCTGAAGTGGATGATGTTACCCGCTGCTGTTGCCCTGGCTATCCCTGTGGAGAACTTGGCGGAGTTCAGGAGATCTGGATTGAAGGAAGCTCAGGTGGAAACTCCTGCAAGCAGCTTCAGGTCTGGCTCTTTGGCCAGAGTCAGTTTGGTCTGAAGAACTATCTGATGGCAGTAACTCCCATTTACTGCGATGGCACATATAAGTTCGAACTCAATAAGGGACTTCTGCAGGCAAATGGTATTGACCTCTGCAGCATAGCAACCGGTAAATATGATGTGATTGTCCAGGCACCCGGAGCGAACAATAACTTTGATATTCGCCTTGGAGAGCCTGAAAACACGGGAGACCGGTTTGTCCTGACAACCATGCCAACTGATGACAGCAAACTCTTCAAGATTGAGGGCAAGGATTCCCTCTATGCAGGAGTTGCAGTCAAAGCCCTGATTGACGGGTTTAACCAGGATGGTATTGATGATCTGTATGCCCATGTGACCTTTGAGCTGAAAGACAAGGCCTGTGAAGGCAATGTTGATTTCACAGCCGATAAGACACAGGGCAATGCTCCTCTATCAGTTCAGTTCACTGACACGTCTGTTATGCAGGGTGTCAGCTGGGCATGGACTGCAAATGGTGAGGCATTCTCAACCGAACAAAACCCGAAGGAAGTCTTTGACAAGACCGGGAAGTATACAATTGAACTTACCGTCACTGACGCAGAAGGAGACACCAATACTGCCACCAAGGATAGTTACATCAATGTGATATCCGGCCCGGTTGCAGACTTTAGCTTTAATCCTGCGTCACCAGTAACCGGAGAGACAGTTCAGTTCATTGATGAATCCTTGGGATCTCCGGCATCCTGGCAGTGGAGCTTTGGAGATGCAACCTCTTCATCAGTGCAGAGCCCTGCTCATGTCTACTATCTGCCAGGGACCTACAATGTGACCCTGACGGTAAGTGACAAGTACGGTGACTCAAGTGTGTCCAAATCGGTTACCGTCACTGGTAATCCGATCTCCACTGGATTAATCGCTGACTTCACCATGGCACCAGGATCGGCATATGCTGGTGACCAGATTCAGTTCACCGATAAGTCAACCGGCGGGACACCGACATCATGGCAATGGGACTTTGGAGATAATACGACCTCGTCACTTCAGAGCCCTGTACACACCTATGAAAAACCAGGTGTCTATCAGGTTATTCTGAATGTAGGAGACAGCCGCGGAGTAGGCGTTCCAAAGATTGTTGATTACCTGGTCATGAACGATGCACCGGTGGCAGCATTCTCTGCAGACCCGTTATCATCCGAATTCTACCCGGTTCAGGTGGAGTTTACTGATGAATCAACCGGTGTTGTTGATGAATGGAACTGGCAGATTCTGCGTGAAGGAAAGGTAGTTGCAACATCAGTTGAACAGAACCCGACGATTACATTCACAGTTCCAGGTATCTACACGGTAACCCTTACGGTGAAGAATAACGGTGGATCCAATTCCATCACGAAAGACAATTACATTACCATTGGAACTGGCAGTCAGTTTACGATTGAACAGGGATGGAACCATGTATCTGTGCCAATGGCAGTAACTGAAAATTACGACACCGTCAGTAAACTGTTCACTGGCATACAGACCGGAGGGGTTCCCTATGCAGTCTTCAATAATGTTGCGAATGAATGGGTGAATGTAACTGATGATTATCCGGTCAAGCCTCTGGAAGCTCTCAGGGTCTGGAAGGAAGATCCGGGTTCAATTGTGATAACTCCTGATTATACAAAGGGAGGAATATTTACCCGTGATCTGAAGGTTGGCTGGAATGGTGTTGGTATCATGGCCATGCAGCCGACTCCTGCCAGTGTTGCCCTTGCTTCCTTGGGAGAAGCCTGGAATAAGACACTCATGTTCAATCCGTTAACCCAGCGCTGGGAGTATCCGATTATCAGAGGGGTGGATGATGACAAATTCATGTATCCAACAGTCGGGTATCTCATTGAGATGAACACTGACGGGATACTGATTGGTGGTGAGTAAGATGAGTATGGTGATGAAAGGAATCGGAGCCTGTCTCCTTATCCTTCTTCTTCTTGCAGGTATAGCACCGGCATTGGCAGAGGATGTGGAGATTAAGCAGCTGGTCCCGATGTTTCTGAAAGGAACAGTATATATCGGAGATACACCTGCAAAGACCGGGCTTACTGTTGAATCTGACATTCTCGGATTCTGGGGTGGTTCGGCTGTTACAATGTCGAATGGAACATATGGAACTGAATCGCAGCCGATGATGGTTCAGGCAGGAGCAAACGAGACACTGAAAGGTGAACCGGTTACCTTCTGGCTGAATGGAGTACAAGGTGAGGAGACTATTCTCTATGAACCTGGTGTAAATCTGGAACTGGATCTGCATTTTCCAAACGCAGCAGAGAATAAATTAACCGTAATTCCACAGGGTGGAGACGTCTTTATCGGAGAAGAAGGGCTTGATGTATCCTTGTTTTTAAAGAGCGGAGATACAATCGCCTGGTTTGATCCATCATCTGAAACATATCTTACCGAACCAGTCGCATCCATTGTAATCGACAATCCTAAAAAATTCTTCATCGATCCGGCACAGTTCATGAACCGTACCGGCCGGTGGTGGATATGGACCGGAGAAAAATCCAAAGAACTTGGATTTATTGTAAAGGATCCATCAATTGCCCTTCGCATCTGGAATCAGAATGAAGACCAGGATATCAACGAAGATGGCGGAAAGATACCCGCAGGCAACTTTGTTAACTTCAGGATCGAATCAAATCTTTACTCTGCAATAATTCAACGTGGAAAGGGACTTGAACCGGAAGACCTTGGCATCATAAACATGGTCGGGTCCTCAAATGTCACACAGGTAATTTACAAATTCCTGCGTGGAAACCTCAATGGCGTTCCAGATTCTGACATTTCACTTCGCAAACTTGTAGTAGATGCAAACCCCTGGTTCTGGCCTGGAAATGATAAGGTCACTTCCGGATGGAATACCGGTGCCCTTGCAACCGACCAAAACCGGCTCTATCCAAATGGTGAGTATAAGTTCTATGCAGAGGTCGATCTGAACAATATCAAAAAGAATTATCCTGGTGACCAGACCGGCAAGGCAATCACAAAGATAATTCCTGCAGTCATTGCAGACGACTCTATCGACATTATCATTAATCCTGGAACAGTAACTCGCGACTCTTCCTTCTTCGTAACCATCGGAGGAAGACCTGGTAAAGACTACATCATTGTTATCATGGAGTGTGCACCTGGTGAGACTGATCCGACCGGGTGCTGTGCACTTAAGATGAGCGGGGCACCATGTGAACGTCCGCCAATGATCCGTCCTGACCAGAGTGGAGTTGCGGAAGGCACGATAACCTTCGACGATAAGGAAGGACCGTTTAACATCGGTGGAACCAAACTCTCTCCAGACTGTTGTGAGAAATCAGGCAATATCCGTTCAGTAGTCCCGACAGATGACAAGCCAAATGCAAGGGATGTTGTTGAGAACGGGGTATACTACTATGCCCAGGTCAGAACCGACAATGACAATGAACCAACACCAGGATACAGGACAGTAGAGTTCACAGTCGGACCAGATATTGCACCTGACCGCCCGTACCGGATTCATGTGCAGAGTGTAGAGTCCGATATTTCCCAGGTAATCGACGGAGACGCTCTTGTTCAGGTTAACAAGGGAGTAGTAACTCTTGACATCAAGGAACAGCCGCCATACTACCTTGGCAATGACATCACCCTGACAGGAACCAACACAGACAGCAATACAGTCTACCTGTTCATGACCGGCAGCCAGTGCCAGAACAAGTGTGGTAATGACCTCCTTGGATGGAAACGTCCGGATGAAGCCGAACGCATCATACAGCCAGGATTTGATATGATTGAACTTGGCTGCAAGGAAGAGGCTGACCAGTTTACCACGATCGCTGTCCCGGTAAAGAGCGATGGAACATGGACATATACATGGAAGACAGAGAAGGCTCCGATTAATCCTGGCGAGTATACAGTGTATGCCTCCAGCCAGCCGATCAATGCCTGCTGTCTGGACTGTACATGTGCAGCAACCGCATCACGGACACTAATGCTTGAGGAACCATGCTTTGACGCAATCCTTGAGCCGGATGTCATCACAAAACCGGTTGAATGCTGTCCGGAAGGATGTAGCTGGACCTCTCTTGATAAGATAATGCTCACCGGAAAAGCTTGTGGATTCCCACACACCGGCGAAGGAGATAATGTCACTAAGGAGATCAATATGTGGATCTTCGGCGAAGAGAAGGTCGGAAATGACAAGTATATCAATGCAAAGATTCCGGTCTTCTGCGACGACACCTTCGAGGTGAACCTGCTCAATTACATCAGCCTTTGCGACCTCAAGCCAGGAGATTACAGCATCATCCTGCAGCACCCCATGTATAACCACAAGTTTGACATGGTGGAAGAGACTGATGTCCGCGAGCCAATTGAGGCCAACCGTATCTGGATGGTAACTTCCTATCCGGATGAATGGAGCAAGCTCTTCCCACTCGATGGTCCGGGTTACTACCAGGGCAGCCAGGCAGTCAATGCAATCAGGAACTTCCTTGACCAGAGACTGGTGGATGATAAATACATCATCCTCACCCTGAAAATTATCGATGACCGCGTACCGACCGCCGCATTCAGTGCAGACCCGACAAAAGGCAGCCGGCCACTTGAAGTCCAGTTTAGAGATGAATCAACCGGCAAGGACCTGACTGAGCGAAGCTGGGTGTTTGGAGATGGAACCACTTCAACAGAGATCAATCCAAAGCACAGTTACAGCGAGGCAGGGGTTTACACCGTTTCACTGACTGTCATGAATAAGGAAGGTGCAAAAGACACCGCCACAAAACCTGACTACATAACCGTCCGTGAACCAAAGATAAAGGCAGACTTTGCAGCAAGCCCCACTTCCGGGGCTGCTCCCCTTTCAGTAAAATTCCAGGACAAGTCAAAGGGGTCACCAACCAACTGGTTCTGGGACTTTGGTGACGGGTTCACCTCCGCAGGAGTAAAAGATCCGTCCCATGTCTATCAGTACGGTGGCAAGTACACAGTTACCCTGACCATCACCCTGGGTGACGAGATCGACCGGGCAATTAAGCAGGATTACATCACTGTAATCGGAGGCCCACAACCGACGCCAACCATTGGACCATATGACCCGACCAAGATCCATCTCTTCAGCGGGTGGAACTTCATCTCAGTTGCACGAAACCTTGCTGACGGCTACAGCAATGCAAGTGCAGTGTTCAGGGATGTTCCAACCGGTGGACATGCAATCTGGGCATATGATCCGGCACGGCAGTACTGGGACCAGGTTCTTACCGGAACGGTCATTGCACCGTTGAACGGATACTGGATCTACTCGGTAACTCCGTATACAATCAACCTGACCTTCAAGAACGATCCAATCAGTGCTCCGATAACCAGAAGCCTTCCAACCGGCTGGGCTGCGATCGGATTTACCGGTGGCAACCCTGCAACCGCAAAGGACACCCTGAAATCAGTCAAGGATGCATGGATTTATGCCCGTGGCTATAATGCACAGCACCAGCAGTGGGAGTCAACCATTGTTAATGGCGGACAGGGTGAGAGCACATATCTCTTCCCATCGAAGGGATACTGGCTCTACATGGAAAAGCCTGGAACACTGGCTGCAATTGGTGTGTGAGGAATCATGAATACAGGAAACGTAGCCGTCCAAACGGCCCTGGCTACACTCCTCCTGTTTTCCTTTGTACTTATCTGTTCTGCCGGGGCTCCGGCATTACCCTGTGAGTTCTACGGAACCGTAACCATTGATGGCTCCTCTGCACCAGTAGGGACTATTTTGTCAGCCAAGATCAATGAGGCAGAACGAGGCCGGTATACCTTAGAGGAAGCAGGAATGTATGGAGGACCGGGGACGTTTGACCTGCGGCTCAAAGTAGTAGCAGAAGAAGGTGATCTATCTGACGGAAGTGCACAGATAACCTTCTGGATAGACGGGCAGAAAGCCTGGCAGGAGACCGCATTTAAACCAGGGGTTAGCATGAAGCTGGATCTCTCCATCGGGGGAGATGCACCGGCTGTCACTAATATTGCACCGCCGGAAACATCAGCAAAGTCTGCCCCTGCTCCCGAAACAACTGACAATGATCAACCAGTGGACTTTGCAGTCATTAATGAGCCTGAAGTTATTAATGAACCGGCAATAAGCGATTTGCCGCCTCAGCTTCCTGAAATGGAAAACCCGGTACCTGTCGGGGAGACATCAGAAGATGTCCTCATTGCTGACTTTATCGGTGAACCTGCATCAGGAGTTGTGCCACTTACCGTAACATTTACCGATCTCTCAACTGGCGGGCCTGACGCATGGGCATGGGATTTTGGTGATGGAACGACCGACATGGTCGCAAATCCTGTACACCAGTACATGCTGCCTGGAACTTATACCGTCCGCCTGACGGTTTCAAACCTTTATTCCAGTGCAACACAGTTAAAAGAAGGGTATATCTTCGTCTCTGATCCAGGAACACTTCACGCTGACTTTGTTGCAGAGCCAGTATCTGGTAAACCTCCGCTTAAAGTGCAGTTTACGGACAGATCTTCTGGGAATCCGACGATGTACGCATGGACTTTTGGTGACGGGACCGGAGACATGGTTGCAAACCCGTCTCATACCTATACCAGTCCTGGAAAGTATACCGTCAATCTGACAGTCGCAGATGAAACTGGAATAAGCTCTACCGAGTCAAAGAAAGAACTTATCAGGGTAGAAGGGCCAGTAACCCCGGTACCAACCCTGACTCCGATTCCAGTTCCAGCCGTTCCCCAGACCTTTGTAGGGACAGTGGAGATTTACGGAAAGCCTATCCAGAGTGGAGGCACAGTTGAGGCCAGGATTCCAGGATATGACATCTCCGGACAGTTCAATCCTATAAAGACGGCAAAAGGAGTATTCGGAAAGATGGGGACATTCTCTCCGAAATTACAAGTCCAGGGAGTCCCAGCAGAGACTGATATCGAGTTCTGGGTCGCTGATGAGATGAACAGGATGGTTCGTGCTTACATCCTTCAGGATGATGGTTCGTACCTCTGGGCAGTTCCATATCAGCCAGGTAAAGAGACCTATCTGCGACTTGTCGCCCTTAAAAATCCGCCAAGTGATATCCCGCCGATTCCTGTAACGCCTGTTCCAACCGGTTGTGCAGGAATACCCTCTATCCCAATGAGTATCCAGGGAGATGTCAGGATTACTGATGGAACAGAGTACCTTGATGAGGGTGGAACATGTCACAACTGCCAGCCAAATATCAGGATTGGAGGGATGATAGAAGCCAGGGTAGAAGGTTCCGATGTATCAGGGCCTGAAAATCCCTTTAAGATGATAAATCCCGGTTATTTCGGTAGTGGTAACAGCAGCTGGGCAGATAAGCTCACTATCCAGGGCAGATGCCTTCCGGAGAATGCCAATGTGACCTTCTGGGTTAAAGATGACGGATGGCCAAGGTATACCCAGGCATGGATAGTAAAAGAGGCCATAGACGACAATGAGACAAGAAGCATTCTTGGAGAAACCAGGGAAATCCCTTACGAGGGAGGTATTTCAAGAACTGTCCATCTCTGGGCCGGTCCATTGCCAACAGTTCCGCCAACTCCGACTCCGACACCTGCACCATCAGCCTGGGATCCACAGTACTTCTATGGTAAAGCCGAGTTTAACGGATACCCCCTCAGGGTAGGTGACCGTGTCATGGCAACAAGAGAGGGAATCGATCTCTCTAATCCGACCAATCCGATCTCTGTTCTGAAATTTGGAGAGTTTGGAGATCTGGCTGGTAAAGAGATGCTGGCCGTAGACGTTCCATATGAGTCAATTGAGCAGCGTGATCCGATATCCTTCTGGATAAAACCGCAGGACTTTGAATACTGGTATAAAGCGGAAGTAAAAAATCCACTGTCCAGCGCTGACTGGAGTTATACCTATCCGTTTACACCAGGATCCATCACAAATCTTGATCTCAGGTCTGATGACCGGTCAGATTTCATGTACTTCTACGATATAGTGGAAACAATCAGCAATGTTATCCTGCCGGATGATTACTCCGGCTGGTAAAATCAGGTGAAAATATCACCTTATTTTTATGATACCATGACAATCAAGTGTACCATCTGGATGCCGGTTCTCCTAATGGCCGGCATATGTATAGCCGTATGCGGAGTTGTATCCGCTGCATCTCCACAGCTTCCATGTGAATTTTATGGAGCTGCATCAGTACAGGGAACTCCTGCCGTGGTTGGAACCGTCATCACCGCCTACGTTAATGGAATCCCACAGGGACGAATTACCATCACCGAAACAGGTATGTTTGGTGGCACTGGAACATTTGATGAACGGCTGATAGTCATGGCCGGTGAAAATGACTTTTCAGACGGGGTTCCGACCATTACCTTCAGGATAAATGAGCAGAACGCTGACCAGACAGCACCATATCAGCCTGGAGCCAGCACCCAGCTCAACCTCTCAGTCGGTGGACAGACAGCAGTTACTGCACCGTTAGAGCCCGTCGCCCAGGGAAATAATTCAACCCAGGTTCCTGTCATTGTTGCACAGGTTCCTGTAGAGGCTCAGGCTTCTGCTCCAGTACCTGTTGTAACTCCGATTCAGAATCAGAGTTCACAGCCGGTTCAAGCGGTAAACGAGTCCGCTCCGAC
>Ga0079100_1014693_pt1 | contig 10359 bp, 4 predicted proteins | sample ADurb_H2B_03_Slu_FD_74560 | JGI IMG/M metagenome (GOLD analysis project Ga0079100, IMG submission 74560) | Active sludge microbial communities from Illinois, USA, of municipal wastewater-treating anaerobic digesters - ADurb_H2B_03_SludgeMetaT... | ecosystem: Engineered > Bioreactor > Anaerobic >...
CCCTCTTTAGAGGGGGTTACACACTATCACCCCCTCTTTAGAGGGGGAATCAAAAGGGGTGGTGCTATTAGCCCACCCCCCCGGTTTCTGTGGGAAGGTGAGGAGTTTGTCGCGGTAGTATTCGTATTGTTTTCGGCGCAGGGCGATCTCGGCGGGCAAGCCGCTCTTCAGATCGTTGACCAGGGTGTCAAAGCGGTCGAGAATGGAGACGATTTGTTCTTGAATTTCAATTGGGGGAACCGGGAATTTATATTTCATAGTCATTTCTTTACTTCCCCTGGGCATTCCAGCACCTCTCATGAAGTTTATTGCGTAGGTGAAGAATTCCTCCGAAGAAAGAATTTGATATAAGAATCGGGGAATTATTTTTGTTTTTGCTTTATCATTTATTTGTATACAAAGGACATCTCCATTGGTTCCGCCTTCACTATCCGCCAGCCAAATCTTTTTGAGATAAGGTCTTATATTCCCAATAAGAATATTGCCTGCCCGATAACGAATCAAACGACCTTTCTCGGGAACAAACTCGGAAGCCACTTTTCCTTGTTTATTTTGAAGAAGATTGTCAACCCCAACATAACTATCTTTGTCGATTTCTGAAGCATCAATACTTTCTTTAGAATAATGACAAATTTCCCCTAACATGACTCTTTCCAAGGCAATTGTTGAAGACTCTGTGCAGCGGAACAGTAAGTTTTGGCGGTAATGTTCGTATTGCCTGGCGCGGGCTGCCTGCTCCGCTTCCAATTCATTCTCCAGGGCGGTGAACGTGTCCAGAATGCGCACAATTTCCTCCTGCACAGGCGGGGGTGGGAGGGGAATAAGAACCTTTTCGATGTCAGCTTTATTTAAGGCAGGAATACTTCCTCTTGCTACCAAAGAATCCATAATTTTTCGTTCAGAATTTTTTAGAACATAAAAAAGGTATTTGGTTTGAGCCTCTTTTTCATTTCTGGAACGATACGGGTAACACAAACCTCCAGCCCAAAATTGTTCGGAAACATAACTTATGAATCCTGCGTACTCCCCTCTTGATGCAATAACTAAAGCATTGCCATCATTATTGTATTCACTATAATACCCATAATAATCTCTGCCAGAATTAACCACTGGATATCGAAAAGCTTCACTAAGCTTGCCTTGGGTGAGAGTTCCTTTTGTTAGTGATGTGCATAATCTACCCAAAGGTAAATATTCCACACCATCGGGACAAAGAGTCTGGATCAGGTCTTCCAGCCGGCTCATTCGTCCAGCTCCTGCCCGGCGTTGGAGGGATCGATCTCGGCGATGATGGCGTCGATCTGGGCGCGCAGTTCATTGACCCTGGCAGTCACCTGCCTGATCGCAGCATTCAATTCAGCGATATCCACCACCTCACGGGTGTCTTCTTTTTCAACATAGGTGGAAACAGACAGGTTGTAGTCCTGCTCTGCTATTTCACTGTTGGGCACCAGGCGGGCTTCGTAAGCCACATCCGCACGGTCAGTGAACAAGCCTACAATGCGGTCGATGTGTTCCGATGCGAGATTATTGATGTTGCCCACCTTGATAAACATCCGGGAAGCGTCGATGAAAAGGGTGTGGTTGTCGCGTTTGGACTTCTTGAGCACCATGATGCAGGTGGCAATGCTGGTGCCGAAGAAAAGGTTATCCGGCAGCTGGATGACGCAGTCGACATAGTTGTTGTCGATCAGGTATTGGCGGATTTTGCGCTCGGCGCCGCCGCGGTACATGATGCCGGGGAAGCAAACGATGGCAGCTGTGCCGCTGGTGTCAAGCCAACTGAGGCTGTGCATGATGAAAGCCATATCCGCCTTGGATTTTGGCGCAAGCACCCCGGCAGGGGAGAAGCGCGGGTCGTTGATGAGCAGGGGGTTGCTATCACCAGGCCATTTGATGGAGTAGGGCGGGTTGGAGACGATCGCTTCGAAAGGCTCATAATCCGCGAGCTGTGGGTTGAGCAGGGTGTCGCCCAGGGCAATGTTGAATTGGGTGTAACCGATATCATGCAGGAACATGTTGATGCGGCAGAGGTTGTAGGTGGTCAGGTTGATCTCCTGCCCATAAAAGCCCCGGCGGACGTGGTCCTTGCCGAGGATCTTGGCAAAGTTCAGCAGGAGCGAGCCGGACCCGCAGGCGGGATCGTAGACCTTGTTGACCTCGCTTTTGCCGACCAGGGTCAGGCGGGTGAGCAGCTCGGAGACGTATTGGGGGGTGAAGAACTCGCCGCCGCTTTTACCGGCGTTGGAGGCGTACATGGTCATCAGGTATTCGTAGGCGTCGCCAAAGGCGTCGATGTGATTATCCTGGTAGCTGCCGAGGGACATCTCGCCGATGCCGTTCATGAGGGCGATCAGGCGTTTGTTGCGTTCCATGACGGTGTTGCCGAGCTTGTTACTGTTGAGGTCGATGTCGTCGAAGAGCCCTTTGAAGTTCTTTTCGCTTTCCGCGCCCTGGGAGGAGGCTTCGATGTCGCGGAAGACGCGCGCGAGGGTCATGTTGAGATCGGGGTCGTGGGGGGCTTGTCTACGCACGTTTTGGAAGAGTTCGCTGGGGAGGATGAAGAAGCCCTTGGTCTCGACCAAACCCTGGCGGGCGGTCTCGGCGACTTCGTCGGAGAGTTTGGCGTAGTCGAAGTCAGGGGCGCCAGCCTGGCGCTCGCGACTGTTGATGAACTCAGAGAGGTTCTCGGAGATGTAGCGGTAGAAGAGCATGCCGAGGACGTATTGTTTGAAGTCCCAGCCGTCGACGGCGCCGCGCAGGTCGTTGGCGATGTTCCAGATGGCGCGGTGGAGTTCGGTGCGTTGGGTGTGGTTGTTTTTGGGGTCTGCCAAGATGGTCCTCCCTGGGAGTAAGATTTTGTGTGAGTTGATTATAACGCAGCAGTGGGTCAATGAATACGCCACCCCCCGGTTTCACCGTCCCCCTCCGGTGAAGGGGGTTATTAGCCTTTACCCCTTCTTTAGAGGGGGAATCAAAGGGGGTGGTGTTGTCAGCTCACCCCCGGTTTCACATGACCGCCACCCCCCGGTTTCACATGACTGCCACCCCCCGGTTTCACTTGACCGCCACCCCCCGGTTTCACATGACCGCCACCCCCCGGTTTCACCGTCCCCCTCCGGTGGAGGGGGTTATCAGCCCACCCCCCGGTTTCACCGTCCCCCTCCGGTGGAGGGGGTTATCAGCCTTTACCCCCTCTTTAGAGGGGGTTACACACTCTCACCCCCTCTTTAGAGGGGGAATCAAAGGGGGTGGAGTTGTCAGCCCACCCCTCGGTTTCACATGACTGCCACCCCCCGGTTTCACCGTCCCCCTCCTGTGGAGGGGGTTATCATCCTTTACCCACTCTTTAGAGGGGGTTACACACTATCACCCCCTCTTTAGAGGGGGAATCGAAGGGGGTGGTGTTATTAGCCCACCCCCCCCCGGTTTCACATGACTGCCACCCCCCGGTTTCACCTGACCGCCACCCCCCGGTTTCACCGTCCCCCTCCGGTGGAGGGGGTTATCTTACACACTATCACCCCCTCTTTAGAGGGGGAATCAAAGGGGGTGGTGTTATTAGCCCACCCCCCGGTTTTACATGACCGCCACCCCCCGGTTTCACATGACTGCCACCCCCCGGTTTCACATGACTGCCACCCCCCGGTTTCACCGTCCCCCTCCGGTGGAGGGGGTTATTAGCCTTTACCCCCTCTTTAGAGGGGGAATCAAAGGGGGTGGAGTTATTAGCCCACTCCCCGGTTTCACATGACCGCCACCCCCCGGTTTCACCGTCCCCCTCCGGTGGAGGGGGGTATCATCCTTTACCCCCTCTTTAGAGGGGGAATCAAAGGGGGTGGTGCTTACTTCCCGGTAAACAGCTTGCCAGAGCTGCCGAAGTGGTGGGCGAGGGTGCCGTCGGGGAATTGGATGGTGGTGTTCTTGCCCTCCCGCCGCACTTCCAGACCCCTGAAGCGCACAATTAGCGGCCAGGGGCAGGGGTTCTCCCCCGAGATGCTGACTTTCTGCTCGTTGATGATCTGGATCCCCGCCAGTTCAAGCAGCAGCAGCGGCGGCAGCAGCCCGCGGATGCCATTGCGAATTCCTCCGGCAAAGCCGCTGCTGCTGTGGAAACCCTCCAGCAGGGCATGTTCGCGCTTCAACATACCGGTGAAGCCCAGCATCAACCGGCTGAGGAGGTCGAAGGCGAGTTTTTTCTCGCCGATGCGGTTGAGGTGCTCGATCAGGAGGCAATTCCAGCCGATGTTCACCCTCCCGCCATCGGTTTTGGCGGGGTCGAGGTCAGTCGGCAGACCAAAGCGGTAGCGGTATTCCTGCGCGGCAGCCCAAGCGGGCATCTCTGCCTCACCGGCTTGCCCCTCCCAGCCCAACTGCTGGCTGATATCCGTGATCTGCAGATCGCTGGTGTAGACCGTCACCGAGCCTTTGGTAACATCCAGCGCCTCCAGGCGGTCAAAGCGCGAGAAAACGTTTTGGGTGGTGATGTGGAAACAGGTTGGCAGCCAGAGGATCAGGCTGGAATCGATCGTTTCGCGCAGCTCCTCCCCGCGCCTGCCCGCGCCCACGACCTGGAACTCTCCGGGCATGGAAATAGCGGCGCTTTGCTTGATCAGGATGTTCAACCTGGCGGGGGTATCGAGCTTTACGCTCTCCCAGTTCGGATCGGGCAGTTGCACGTCTGAAAGCTTTTGGAATGGGTGGACGCGATGGGTGTCGCGGTCGATGAAGGAGGCGTTGGGCTGCTCGGAGCGAAAGCGGGCGATGGCGACCCCCAGGCGTTCCTGGTAAGGGAGGATTTGCGCGGAGAGCGCCTCATCGCCCAAAACGCGCGTCATGCGCTGAAGCGTTTCAAGCTCGTCCGAGAGCAGGACAGCCAGCCCCAGGCTTTCGGTGCTTGAGATGCGGGTGGGGAAGGAGTCTTCCCGCCAGACATCGAAGTTAAGCAGGTCTGAGAGCCTGGCGTGGTCAGGGTCGGGCCACTCGGGCAGCCCGTCCTGGTCGCGGTCGTACTGCGGAGAGAACCAGCGTAGGGTTTGCTCCGCCAGCACCGGCAGGCATTCCGCCAGGAATTGGGGCTGCTGGTAATAGGTGTGGACGTCCCAAACCAAGGCTGCGAGCTGCGGAAACGGCGGTGCGTATTTGCATTGCGGGCTCTTGAGCACCCCGAGCACCAGCTCGACCGCGGTCTGGACCTGGGCGGGCAGCAGCGCGCGCACGAACTGCCGGATCTCGAGCATCGACGGCTCGTCCGAGGTCGGAACCCAGAACCTGGGCTCAAACGCCTTGCCAACAGGGCTGTGCGTGTTGCGCTTATCAAAAAAGGTCAGTGCTTGCTGGTTATCCTCTGGCTGCCTGACGAGCAGGTTGGCTTGATCTTGCAAGCTCTTGAAGACCAGATTCCAGTCGTGCAGCGGGGTTTCGATTTCGAGCGTGCGGGCTTGATCGGCGACCTCGAGGCGGGCAACTTCCGCCTGCCAGGTGGCGGGGAAAGGTTTGAGGGCGCGTTCCTGGCTCTGGGTGGGCGAAAAAGCCAGGCTGCAGCGCCAGATCGTGGAAAATTCTTCGCCCGGCAGCAGCAGCTTGCTGACTTCGAGCGCCTGGTTGGGGCTGATGACCGGCTTGGGCGCGCCATCCATGACCAGCGCGGCGGTCAGCTCACCGCTTTGCCCGCGCAAGTACGTTTTGTAATCCAGTTTCGTGATCGACATACCCTGCCCGCCATCCAGCGGCACCAACAAGCCCGCCACACGCGCGCTCAGCTCGGCATTTTCGCTGCCGGTGTTGCGCAGCGTGACGCGCCCGCTGATGGCATAGGGCTCGCGCACCCAAAACTCAAAAAAAGCTTGCGTATCCGGGTCGGGCGAGAGATTCAGCCTGGCGTAGTTTGAGGTCAGGCTGTCGATGCGGGGAGAGGTGAGGAATTCGTTCAGGTTTTGGTAAAAGTGCTTGTTCCGACCGACGAAAGGGAAGATGCGGAAGGACTGCGCCTGCAGACCCAGGCTGGTTTGCAGTGAAAGCGGTTGAGCTGAATCGAGATCCAGCTGCCAGACGATATCCGGGCTTTCCAGATCGGTCGCGAAGGTATGATCCGCAGCCAGCGTAAGGCTGATGGGGTCGGTGGTGAAGTAGGGTCCCGAAGGCATGGAACAAGTATAAACTGTTTACCTCTGACGCTGCGCAAACTTGGTGCACGGCGCATCCTGGCATTTTCAGCTTATGTTAAAATGTCACTATGGATAACAGGATGGACCCTACAATGGACGAGAACGAAAAGAACGAAATCAAACCCGCGGAATACCAGGAGTTGGGCGACTTTAAAGAAACGCCCGGATACAACCCTGCTCTGGATCCGGTCAGCAAATTCGAAACTTTTGAGGGATACGGCGCCAAAGATATGATGGAACCTTCGAGGGAAGCGGAAGCGGATCACGAACCGGAGCCTACCTCAGAACCTGAGCCTGAACCGAAGCCTACCTCAGAACCTGAGCCTGAACCCGAGCCTGCACCTGAGCCTGAGCCGGAAACGCCGGCAGATTCGAGTTACTTTAGGGAACTGGCTGGATTTAAAGAGGTCGAAAGTTTCCCGGAACCCGATTGGGAGCCGGAAGCCATTACTGACTTTAAGACCGGTCACTGGGCCGTGGAGCCAAAGTCGCAGGGGGAGGCGCCGCAGACGGTGATGGAACCAGTTCAGCCTGAAACCATCCTCACCCCTGATGACATCCCAACCATCCCGCCCCAGCCAGAAGATCTCCCCCAGGCTGCGGAGCCCCAGACGGAACCGCTGCCCCAAGCTGTGGAGGTCGTTGACCCGCATGCGACCGTTCTGGCTTCCACAGCGTTCGCCAACAACGTCAATCAAGCTAAGGAAGGCACGCAGCCTGTGCTGACCTCGCATACCCAGCCCAACAAATCCACCCGGCAGGCTCAGCCCAAACCCGCGGCTGGCAGGAGCGGAAAAACACCAACGAAACCCAAGCCCGCAAAGGGGGGGAAGAAAAGCGGTTGTTTTGGCAGGACATTGTTGATTGCAGCGATTGTCTTTTTGCTGATGATGATGGGTGTGGCAGCTTTTGCGATTTACAAGTACTTTGATATTGCCAAGACCCTGCCCGCGGTGGATGAGCTGCAAAACCGCGCCTCGCAGTTTGAGACGACGCGCATCCTCGACCGCAACGGCAACATCCTGTACGAGATCGTGGACCCAAACGCCGGCAAGCGCACTTACATACCACTTGAACGCATTTCCCCTTACCTGATCGCCGCGACGATCGCCACCGAGGATAAGGAATATTACAACCACCCCGGGTTCGACCTCGTGGCGCTGGCGCGCGCGCTCTACACCAACTACACTTCCGGCGAAATCGTCTCTGGCGGGTCCACCATCACCCAGCAGCTGGCCCGCATGCTGCTGCTGCCGGAAGAACGCTTTGAGCAGTCCTATGAACGTAAAGCACGCGAGATCATCCTTGCGGCAGAGATCACACGCCGCTATACCAAGGAACAGGTGCTGGAACTTTATCTCAACGAAATTTTCTACGGCAACTTTGCTTATGGCATTGAAGCTGCTGCTGAAACCTACTTTAACACCACTGCCGCGGATCTGACCCTCTGGCAATCCTCTTTCCTGGCGGGTCTGCCGCAAGCGCCAGCAGTATATGATATTTACAACAACCGCGAAGCTACTCTCAACCGGAACAAAACCGTGCTCTTGCTGATGTATCAACTCAGCAACGAGGAAGGCTGCATCTATATCGGCGAAAATCTCACCCCGGTCTGCCTGGATGCCATTCAGACGCTCGAAGCCTCCAAAACGCTGGAAGCCTATGAGTTTACCAAACAGGATTCTGTGATGAAGTTCCCCCATTGGGTGGTGTTCATTCAATCACTGCTCGAATCGCAGTTCGACTCACAGACGATCTACCGCTCCGGCTTCACGATCTACACGACCATCGATCCTGACCTGCAGGTACAGGCGGAAGAGGCGGTGCGAAACCAACTCGCCCAGATGACTGAAAACAATGCCACCAACGGCGCGGTGATCGCGATGGACCCTAAAACTGGTGAGATCCTCTCGATGGTGGGCTCGGCAGACTTCAATAACGCGGAGATCAGCGGGCAGGTCAATATGGCGCTGACCCAGACCCGCCAGCCAGGTTCTGCCATTAAACCGCTCACCTACCTGGCGGCTTTTGAGAAAGATTGGACCCCCGCCACACTCATTTGGGACGTACCCGCGAGCTTTCCGCCTTCCGGCGACCCGAATGATACCAATCCGCGCTATGAACCGGTCAACTATGACGGCCGCTTCCACGGACCAGTGACTGTGCGAGACGCACTGGCGAACTCCTACAATATCCCGGCTGTGAAAGCGCTCGAGTACGTGGGCATCTATGATGATCCAACCACACCCAACCCGGATGGTTTCATCAACCTGGCGCGCCGGCTTGGTATCACCAGCCTGAACCGACCCGATTATGGGCTCTCATTGACTCTGGGAGGCGGTGAGGTGAGCCTGCTTGAGCTCACGGGCGCTTACCAGGTGCTGGCAAACGAGGGGCGCAGAGTGGCTCCGGTGGCGATCACCAAGGTGATCGATCACACGGGAAACGTAATCTATGAATATATCCCGACCAATGGGGAACAAGTGGTTCGGGCGGCACACGCCTACCTGCTTTCTTCGATTTTGTCCGATAATAACGCCCGCGCGCCGATGTTTGGCACCAACTCCGTGTTGGCGTTGCCTTTCCAGGCGGCGGTGAAAACCGGAACCACCAACGACTACCGCGACAACTGGACCGTTGGCTATACTCCCGACTTACTGGTTGGGGTATGGGTGGGGAATGCGGACTATACGCCCATGGTCAATACCTCCGGCGTCAGCGGCGCAGCGCCAATCTGGGCGAACATCATGCAGACTGGCATTCAGCAGCTGCGCGGTGGCAGCGCTACCGCCTTTGCCCGACCTTCGGACGTGGTGGATATGACAATCTGCTCTGTCTCGGGGACTGTGCCAAGCGAGTATTGCCCCAGCCAGCGTACAGAAGTCTTTGCCTCGGACCAGGGTCCCCTGCCTAAGGAAGAGGACCTCTGGGTAAAAAGCATGATCGACTCCTGGACAGGACTGCAGGCTTCCCCAGCTTGTTCCGAGTTCACAAAAGAAGTCCTGGCAATCAACGTGGAAGACGAAGATGCCATCAAATGGCTCAAGACAGATGCCGGTAGAGCCTGGGCGGATAACTACGGCTTCCCGGATCCGCTGGTGATCAAACCCGAAAGGGAATGCCGTCTGGATGACCCTCGTCCAATCATCGACCTGATCGGGCTGCAAGATGCAATCACTGAAAACCCGTTCAAGGTGGTTGGCGTTGTGGATGCGACAGCGAATTTCAAACAGTATAAACTCCACTGGGGTGAGGGCGAGGACCCAACCGAGTGGAACGCACTGCAAGAAGATTGGATCACGACGCCGATGCGCAGCGCGGGTGTGCTGACGGAATGGGATGTCAGTGAGCTGGACGGAAAGGTGATCACGTTGCGCGTGACTCTGCACAGCACTCAAAACACCGAGGTGCAGAAAAAGTACATAGTGCGCTTCGCGCTGCCAACTCCGACACCCACGCCAACGCCCACTCCTACCCCGACAGCGGCGCCGACCTTAGTGCCGACGGAGACGGAAACACCTACACCTACAACCGTGCCGGATGAGCCAACGCCAACGGAAGGCACACCTTAATCGTTAATGAAAGTCAGGTTCCAAAGCGGATCCTGACTTTGTAATTCCTAACGTAAGATGGCGTGAAATTAAGTTGATATTCGAGGTGTCGTGGAATGCCAGCCCACAATATAACTTTAAACCCACTTTGAAAAATCTTAAGAGCAGACTGCCGCGCCCCTTCCACACTTGTATGTTAGCTTTGTCGATTGAACCGGGGCTTGCAGTGACGCACCGCTCGTCATCGCGAGCGAAGTGTGGCGATCTGCCGTTTAACACACGATTGTTCCGGGCTCCTGCCCGGGCATAGTATCTCGCTAAAGGCGTCCAAAATCAATTGGAGACCTTCGGTCGGTTCACGTACGCGGTCTGGAGACCGGCACGAACGGGAGCATTGCCATCTAGATCACATTCAGCGGCGGATTGAGGGCACGACACGTTCGTTCATCATATCGCCCGTGGTGCCCTCAAGCTCGCCCTTGTATCTTTATAGGGATCTCAATTACGCTATAGATAGAGGTCAGTCAGGAAGGTGAGGGTGAATCCGGGCTCGCCCTTTGGAGCGAATCCTGAAACGTAGAAAGGATCCCCTCACCCATTTATTCACAAAGATCGGACGGTATCTGGAGCGTAAGAGCTCG
>Ga0079100_1003554_pt1 | contig 10347 bp, 9 predicted proteins | sample ADurb_H2B_03_Slu_FD_74560 | JGI IMG/M metagenome (GOLD analysis project Ga0079100, IMG submission 74560) | Active sludge microbial communities from Illinois, USA, of municipal wastewater-treating anaerobic digesters - ADurb_H2B_03_SludgeMetaT... | ecosystem: Engineered > Bioreactor > Anaerobic >...
GCAATTTTTTCCTTTATTAGATAGAAGAACATTCTTGTTGATATTCTTTGAGTTTATATTGTAAAGTTCGTAAACTAATGCCTAATATTTTAGCTGTTTTAGTTCGATTACCTTCTGTCTCTTCTAGAGTCTGTATAATCAATTGCTTTTCTGCTTCTCGCAAAGAAGTAGGCTTGCTTTCAGAAATTTTTGCAGACTGTTGACGACAAACTGCCTGTGGTAGAACATTGCAATGTAAAAGTGAACCATTGGTTAAAACAACTGCTCTTTCTAGTGCATTTTCTAACTCTCTGACATTACCAGGCCAATGATATTTTTTCAGTAAGGACCAAGCTTCTGGTACTATCTCTTTGACTTCTTTATTCATTGTCTTATTCAGCTTGGCTAAAAAATGCTCTACCAAAAGAGGAATGTCTTCTTTTCTTTCTCTTAAAGGAGGTAAAAAAACAGAAACAACATTTAAGCGATAATATAAATCTTCTCTAAATCGCCCTTCTGCTACTTCCTTTTCCAAATCTTTATTGGTCGCAGCAATTACACGTACATCTACTTTAATAGTATTAGTTCCACCTACTCTTTCAAATTCTTGTTCCTGCAGCACCCGTAACAATTTAACTTGCGTAGCTAAACTGATTTCACCTATTTCATCCAAGAAAATAGTTCCTTTATGAGCTAACTCAAATCTACCTAGTTTGCGATTAACAGCTCCAGTAAAAGCACCTTTTTCATAACCAAATAATTCACTTTCCAATAAATTTTCTGGCAAAGCAGCACAATTCACTTTTACAAAAGGACAAGAATTACGATTACTGCTAAAGTGAATAGCCTTAGCTACCAGTTCTTTGCCAGTACCACTTTCTCCTAGTATAAGTACCTTGGCATCAGTAGGGGCAACTTGATTAATGAATTGATAAAGCTCTTGCATTTTTTCTCCTTGCCCGATTAAGCCACTAATACCACTATGATTGTTCAAACGTAAATAAGAATTTTCCTGAGTCAATCTTCTACAAGCTAAAGCCTTTTCTACTAAAAGAAGGATTTGATCTAATTCAAAAGGTTTGGTTATATAATCATAAGCTCCTTGCTTGATGGCCTCAACAGCATTACGAATAGTAGCATGAGCAGTCATCATAATTGTTTCTGTTTTGCTGCCTATCTCCTGCAGTTTCTGCAAAACCTGCATCCCATCAAGACCTGGCATAATTAAATCCATAATTAATAAATCAGGTTGAAGCTCTTTTACTTTTTCTAAGGTTTCCTCCCCATTTTTGACTGTAAACACATGATAACCATTTTTAGTCAAAAGTTTTTTTAATAAGAAACAGATAGTTTCTTCATCATCCGCTACAAGAATGATTGGCTCTTTTTTCTCCATGATTCTCCCCCCTGCTCCTATCTCTTTTTAGGGGCAGCTATCAGCAAGTCAATTTTTCGCTCTTCCAAATTGGCCCCAATAACTTTTACCTCAATCTTATCTCCTATTTTATAAGTTTTTCCCGTTCTTTCTCCTATCATAGTATAGTTTTCAGGATAATAATTATAATAATCATCATCTAAATTGCTAACATGAATCAAACCCTCAATTAAATTCTCTAGTTCCACAAAAATACCAAAAGGCTGTATACTACTAATTATACCTGAGAATACTTCTCCAACCTTACTTTGCATATATTCTACTTTTTTTAAATCAACAGAATCTCTTTCTGCTTCTTCTGCAATTCTTTCTCTGGTGGAAGTATTGCCAGCAATTTGCGGCATTACTGCTGCTAAATGCGCATATCTTTTTTCATCTAAACGACCTTTGCTCCTTACCTCCCTCATAATACGATGGATAATCAAATCAGGATAGCGTCGAATAGGAGAAGTAAAATGACTATAATATTTTGCTGCTAAGCCAAAATGTCCTAAACTTTCATGATCATAACGAGCTCTTTGCATACACCTTAAAACAATAGTATTAACCACTCTTTCTTCTGGCTTTCCACTTACCTTATCTAAGACAGCTTGGAAAGCTGCTGGATGTCCTTTATCTAAGTTTTTAGGATTATAACCTAGATTGTGTAAAAATTGTTGTAAAAAAATAACCTTTTCTTCTGAAGGATTTTCATGCACACGATAGAGAAAAGGTACTTGTAACCAAAACATTGTTTCTGCTACAGTCCTATTGGCTGCTAACATAAACTCTTCAATAAGCTGTTCAGCTACTGTTCTTGGTCTTTTTTGCAAATCAATAGGCTTACCCTGTTCATCTAAAATAACCTTTATCTCAGGGAAATCAAAATCAATACTACCATTGGCAAAGCGATTTTTTCGCAAAATATCGGCTAGTTTTTCCATCAACTGCAAGTCATTTAATAAGTGATTATAACGCTGACAAACAGCTGGTTCTTTATCCTCTAAAATTTTCCGCACATTAGTATAAGTCATTCGTTCTTGAACACGAATAACTGTGTCTTGAATATCACTGCTCACCAAATTGCCTTTAGAATCAAACTCCATAAAAGCAGACATGGCTAAACGATCTTCATTGGCATTTAGACTACAGATACCATTAGAAAGCTCTGGAGGAAGCATAGGAATGACTCTATCAACCAAATAAACACTAGTTCCTCTTTTATAGGCTTCTTCATCTAAATAACTGCCTTCCTTGACATAATAACCTACATCAGCGATATGCACACCTAAAAGATAATTGCCATTTTCTTTACGAGAAATAGAAACAGCATCATCTAAGTCTTTAGCATCTTCACCATCTATAGTGATTAAAAGTTGCTCTCGCAAATCCACTCTCTTAGCTATCTCTTTTTCACTAATAGTCTGGGGAATAGTTTTTACTTCTCTCCAGACCTCTTGTGGAAAATCTTCTGGCAAATTATGCTGACGAATAATAGAAAGAATATCTACACCTGGGTCATTTTTATGACCTAAAATTTCAACTACTTCACCTTCCATATTCATTCCGTTTTCTGGCCATTTATAGATTTTTACCACTACTTTTTCATCATTCTTAGCTCCCTTTAATTTGCCTGCTGGTATATAAACATCATAAGTGAGAGATGAATCATCAGGCACAACAAAACCAAATCTTTTGTTTTTTTGTACTATCCCTACAATTGTTTCATTAGCTCTTTTGACTATTTCAACAACTTCACCTTCTAGCCTTTTTCCTTTACTACTTGGTAAAAGGCGAACAAGAACATGGTCATTATGCAAAGCATTGTTTAGTTCTGTTTTAGCTATATAAACATCTGCATAACCTTCTTCCTCAGGAAGAAGAAAAGCGAAACCAGCTTTATGCACTTCTAAATGACCTTTGATAAGCTTACTTTCTTCATTGGTTTTCTTTTTTTTCTCTTCTATTTTTAGCATCAGGTTTTTCTGGCCTCCTAACTGTTAGTTAAATGATAGGATAACCGCAGAAGCTCAACACCTAGATCAACATTACGTAGTTTGATATTTTCTGGCACTGTAACTTGTGTTGGGGCAAAGTTGAGTATACCTTTAATATCACATCCAACAAGTTGATTAACAACTCTCTGTGCATCTTTTGCTGGTACAGTTACCACAGCTACTTCTATATCTTTTTCTTTAATTATTGTATCCAGTAATCTTAAGTCATAAACTGAAATTTCCTCAATCTCTTGTCCTATTTTCTCTGGATCACTATCAAAGGCAGCTACAATATGAAACTGTTCTTTACTAAAACCTCTATGCCGCAGTAAGGCTGTACCTAAATTTCCTACACCTACTATAAGCATTCTTCGTTCTTGGGTCACACCCAAAATACGCATAATATCTTCAATTAAGCTTTCTATTTCATAGCCTATTCCTCTTCGACCAAATTCTCCAAAATAAGTTAAATCTTTTCTTATTTGAGCAGAGTTAACTCCTATTCTTCTCCCTAATTCTTCAGAAGAAACAGTTCTAATACCTTCTGCTTTCATCTGCAAAATACAACGGTAGTAAATAGGCAATCTTTCTATAGTTGGTTGTGGTATTTTCTCTTTTTTCATTTTTCCTCCTAAACGGACTTTTTATCTACTTATATATTGTTCTCTTTTTTTTGTAAAGAAATCCTGCTTAAAAGAAAAAAAGCACTGAAGAGACTTCAGTGCTATTTCACGATATTAACTAATATTGAAAGTATCATAAACAAAACGGCACAACCGATAGACCATTTGCTTAACTTACCTTCTATTCCTTTAGCTTTTTTACCCATGAGCATCTCTGCTCCTCCAGCAATAGAGCCTGATAATCCTGCACTTTTGCCAGGTTGTAAAAGAACTAAGGCTATCAATGCCAAAGAAACTAGGCAGAGTAAAAACATCAATAAGGTTTTCATCATTACACCCCCTCTATGCTACACAATTCAGTATAACATAGATATTACCAGTCAGTAAAGGATTAATTATCTATTTTCTGTTATAAAAAGCTTCTAAGCCAGGATAAATAGATACTTCTCCTATTTCTTCTTCTATTCTTAATAATTGATTGTATTTAGCTACCCTATCGGTACGAGAAGGAGCACCTGTTTTAATTTGACCAGCATTAGTAGCCACAGCTAAATCTGCTAAAGTAGTATCTTCTGTTTCTCCTGATCTATGAGAGATAACAGCAGTATAACCAGCTTTTTTAGCCATCTCAATTGCTTCTAAAGTTTCAGTAAGTGTACCAATTTGATTTACTTTGATTAGAATAGAATTAGCAATTCCTTTTTCAATACCTGTTAGTAAACGATCAGTATTAGTTACAAAAAGATCATCACCAACTATTTGCACTCTTTTACCTAATTTTTCTGTCATTAGATGCCAACCATTCCAATCATCTTCTGCTAAACCATCTTCAATAGAGATAATCGGGTATTTATCTAGAAGTTGAGCATAAAAATCTATCATTTCCTCAGAAGTTTTTGACATGCCTTCTAGCACATATTTGCCATTTTCGAAAAGCTCAGTAGCAGCTACATCTATAGCAATATAAATATCTTCACCCGCTTTGTATCCAGCAGCTTGAATAGCTTCCAAAATAACTTCAATTGCTTCAGCGTTAGATTTTAGATTAGGAGCAAAACCACCTTCATCACCAACAGCAGTGTTCAATCCTTTTGCTTGCAATACTTTTTTCAAATTATGAAATACTTCTGCACCCATGCGTAATGCTTCGTGGAAGCTACCTGCTCCTACAGGCATAACCATAAACTCTTGGATATCCACATTATTATCAGCATGCTGACCACCATTAAGAATATTCATCATTGGCACAGGCAATTCTCTAGCATTTACTCCCCCAATATATTGATAAAGAGGTAAATCAAGAGAAATAGCTGCTGCCTTAGCCACTGCTAAAGAAACACCTAAAATAGCATTAGCACCTAGTTTACCTTTGTTTTCAGTTCCATCAAGACTTATAAGTAAATCATCAATCTCTGCTTGACGAGTAGCATCCAGCCCGATAATTTCAGGAGCAATAATTTCATTGACATTATCTACTGCCTGCATAACACCTTTACCTAAAAATCTTTCTTTATCCCCATCTCTTAGCTCTACAGCTTCATGAGCTCCAGTAGAAGCACCAGAAGGTACAGCAGCTCTACCCATAGTTCCATCTTCTAAGTATACTTCCACCTCTATAGTAGGGTTACCACGAGAATCTAAAATCTCTCTAGCCATTACATCAATAATAGTTTGCATTTTTTTCTTCCTCCCTTTTTAATAATGATTGACCAGTCATTTCTACTGGTTTTTCTAAATCAAGCAAATAAAGAATAGTTGGAGCTATATCAGCTAAATAACCAACTTCTTTAGTCAGTTGATAGCCTTTAACTACAGGTAAGAATGGTACTTTATTTGATGTGTGAGCAGTATAAGGTTCCTTAGTATTTTGATCGACCATTTTTTCAGCATTACCATGGTCAGCAATAATAAGAACAATTCCATCTTGTTCTTTGACTGCTGTCACCATTTTTTCTAAGCATTTATCTACTGCTTCTATAGCAGAAATTGCTGCTTGTAAATCGCCAGTATGCCCTACCATATCTGCATTAGCATAATTGAGAATAATAACATCATATTTATTATTTTTAATTTGCTCTATTACTTTGTCTGTTACCTCATAAGCATTCATTTCGGGCTGTAAATCATAAGTAGGTACTTGTGGTGAATTAATTAAAATTCGGTCTTCTCCAGGAAAAGGAGTTTCCTCTCCACCATTAAAAAAGAAAGTAACATGAGCATATTTTTCTGTTTCAGCAATTCTCAACTGCTTTAAACCAGCTTTACTGAGAACAGCACCTAAAGTATTTGTGATTTCTTCTGATGGAAAAACAATTGGTAAGGCAAAATTAGCATCATATTCAGTAAAACAATAGAAATGTCTATCCATCAGCTTAGAAGTTAATTGTCTAGCTCTATCAGGTCGAAAGTTAAAAAAAATCACTACATCATCACTATCAATACAAGTAAGAGGTTCATTATCATTATCTACAATAACTGTTGGTATAACAAATTCATCTGTTTCTTTCTGCCTATAAGCATAATTGATAGCCTCTTGTACATTAGATGAAGTTCTTGCTTTGCCACAAGTTAAAGCATCTAAGGCTAACTCTATTCTTTCCCACCTTTTATCTCTGTCCATAGCATAATAACGCCCTGCCAAAGAAGCTATTGCTCCATATTTCAATTCAGCAATTCTGCCTTCTAAAGCAAGTAAATATTGACGAGCACTAGAAGGAGGTACATCACGTCCATCTAAAAAAGCATGTATATAGGTGTGAGGAACGCCTTCTGCTTTAGCCATTTCCAAAAGAGCAAACAGATGATCAATATGGCTATGCACTCCTCCATCAGAAAGCAAACCTAATAAATGCAGCTTTCGTCCATTTTTTTTGGCCTTCTCCATTGCTTCCAATAAAACAGGATTACTGAAAAAAGTTTTCTCTCTAATAGCTTTATTAATGCGAGTGAAATCTTGGTAAATCACTCGACCTGAACCAATATTTAAATGTCCAACTTCAGAATTACCCATTTGGCCTTCTGGCAAACCGACAGCTTCTCCTGCTGGATCTAATAAACCTAAAGAATATTCTTTTTCTAGTTTATCCCAAAATTTCTTTTTTGCTTGGGTAATAGCATTATCAGCAGTTTGCACTCCTATACCCCAGCCATCAAGTATCGTTAATACTATGGGCTTTGGTTTCTTTTCCATCTTTTTTCTCCTTATTTTTTCTGAGCCACTAGTGCCGTAAAAGATTGTGGTTCTAAACTTGCACCACCAACTAATGCACCGTCAATTTCTGGTTGTTGCATTAATTCCGCTATATTCTCTGGCTTTACGCTACCACCATATTGAATACGAATTAATTGAGCTTTTTCTTGTCCAAACATTTCTGCTAAAAGTGAACGGATAAAAGCAATAACTTCATTAGCTTGCTGGGCAGTTGCTGATTTACCTGTCCCAATAGCCCAAATAGGTTCATAAGCAACTACTAAATCTGTTACTTTTTCAGCAGGCAAATTAGCTAAGGATTTATTTACTTGTTCTCTGATTATGCTCTCTGTTTGTTTATTTTCTCTTTCTATTAATGTTTCTCCTACACAAACAATGGGTTTTAAACCATGCTCTAAAGCTGCTTGAGCTTTTTTATTAATCATAGCATCAGTTTCAGAAAAATATTGTCTTCTTTCAGAATGACCTAAAATAACATAGTGACAACCTAAATCCAACAACATCTCTGGAGAAATTTCCCCAGTATAAGCACCTTTCTTTTCCCAGCACATATTTTGTGCACCTACTTTTATTTCTGTTCCCTGTAAAACTTCTGTTACTGAAGATAAAGAAGTAAAAGGCGGACATACTACCGCCTCTACTTCTATTTGCTCTGCTAGGGAACGTTTTAGATATTCCACCAAAAAGACAGCTTCCTGTGTATTCAGGTTCATCTTCCAGTTACCTGCTATAATAGGCTTTCTCATTTTTGTTCCCTCCTTAATGAATTGATCCTTTTTCAGCTAAAATAGCAATACCTGGTAGTTCACGTCCTTCTAAGAATTCCAAAGAAGCACCTCCGCCAGTAGATACATGATCCATTTTATCTGCTAAAGCAAATTTTTCTAAAGCTGCTACTGAATCGCCTCCACCTACTACCTTAAGAGCAGGACTTTTAGAAAGATAATCAGCAACAGCATGTGTTCCAACAGCAAAGTTATCCATTTCAAAAACACCCATCGGACCATTCCAAACAATAGTTTTTGCCTGCATGATTCTATCTTTGAAAATACTGATAGTTTCTGGGCCTATATCTACTCCCATCATATCTGATGGAATATTATCAATATCCACAATTTCCTCTTGGGCATCAGGCTTTAACTCTTCTACCGCAATAGTATCCACAGGCAAAAGAATTTCTACTCCTTTTTCCTTTGCTCTTTGCAAAGTTATCCTAGCAACCTCTAGCTTTTCTTCTTCCACTAAAGACTTACCTACATCATAACCCTGTGCTTTTAAGAAGGTATAAGCCATTCCTCCGCCAATAATTAAGCTATCCACCTTGTCCAATAAATGATGAATAACCCCTATTTTACTGGACACTTTAGCACCACCCACAATAGCTAAAAAAGGCGATTCAGGGTTATAGGTTACTTTATTCAAAAATCTGATTTCTTTTTCCATCAAGAATCCAGCTACAGCAATAGACATTAGCTTAGCCACACCAACAGTAGAAGCGTGAGCACGATGACAAACTCCAAAACCATCACTCACATAGATATCTCCTAATTTAGCTAATTGTGTAGCAAAAGATTGCTCATTTTTTTCTTCTTGAGCATAAAAACGCAGATTTTCCAATAAAACGGTTTCTCCATTTTGCATTTTAGCAACTGTAGCTTCTACTTCGGAACCAATACAATCATCTAATTTTTTCACTGGCTGTTTAAGTAGTTCGCTTAAACGCTTTGCCACAGGATCTAAACGTAGTTTTTCTACTACTTGTCCTTTTGGTCTTCCCATATGTGCCATGATAACTACACGAGCACCTTTTTCTAAAAGATATTGCAAGGTTGGAAGAGATTCCACAATTCTTGTATCCTCTGTAATATTCCCTTGTTCATCTAAAGGTACATTATAATCAACTCGATAAAGTATTCTTTTTCCCTGCACATCAATGTCTTTAACAGTTAATTTGTTCAATTCAATTACCTCTCTTTACAGACCTTTTTGTCCAACCATAGCTACCAAATCAACTACACGAGAAGAATATCCCCACTCATTATCATACCATGCAACCACTTTAACCATATTATCTTCCATTACCATTGTCAAAAGACTATCAACAGTAGAAGAAACATTGCTTGTTGTATAATCAACAGAAACAAGAGGTTCCTCACTATAAGCTAAGACACCTTGTAAAGCACCTTGAGCAGCTTCTTTTAAAGAACTATTTACTTCTTCTTTAGTAACAGGCTTAGCTAATTCTACAACTAAATCCACTAAAGAAACATCTGGAGTTGGTACTCTTAAAGCATAACCATTTAATTTTCCTTTTAATTCTGGTAAAACTAAAGCAACTGCTTTAGCTGCTCCTGTTGTGGTAGGAATAATGGAAAGACCAGCAGCTCTAGCTCTTCTTAAATCTTTATGTCTTGTATCTAAGTTAACCTGATCATTAGTATAAGCATGTACTGTAGTCATTAAACCTTTCACAATTCCAAATTTATCATTTAATACTTTAGCTACAGGAGCCAAGCAGTTAGTTGTACAAGAAGCGTTAGAAATGATATGATGTTGAGCAGGATCATATTTATCATGATTAACACCCATTACTATAGTCACATCTTCATCTGTTGCTGGAGCTGTGATAATTACTTTTTTGGCACCTGCTGCTAAATGTTTAGCTGCTCCTTCTCTTTTAGTAAAAGCACCTGTAGACTCTACTACTATATCTACACCCCATTCTTTCCAAGGCAATTGAGCTGGATCTTTTCCTTGCGTGATTTGAAATTCTTTTCCATCCACAAGAAAAGATTTTTCTTTAGCCTCCATTGGTACATCCCAAGTTCCATGTACTGAATCATATTTAAGTAGATGAATAAGAGTTTTAGTATCCATACTACCACCATTAACTCCGACAATCTCTATATCTTTATTGCCCCATGCTGCTCTAAAGACTAATCTTCCAATTCTTCCAAATCCATTAATAGCTACTTTTACTGACATAATAAATCCCCCTCACTAATTTATTTTATTTTTGCTTTTTTAGCATAATCAATATTCATATTCTCTTTTTTTTTCTTAATTCCTACTTTTTGGGAAAAGAAATAGACTTTATTCCCTCAGCTATCTCTTCTAATTTTC
>Ga0079100_1021128_pt1 | contig 10121 bp, 7 predicted proteins | sample ADurb_H2B_03_Slu_FD_74560 | JGI IMG/M metagenome (GOLD analysis project Ga0079100, IMG submission 74560) | Active sludge microbial communities from Illinois, USA, of municipal wastewater-treating anaerobic digesters - ADurb_H2B_03_SludgeMetaT... | ecosystem: Engineered > Bioreactor > Anaerobic >...
ATTTTATGGAAGGAAGGGAGGTTATCTCCGTGCTAAAAATATTAAAGAATTTGCTGTTGGGAGATTCCACAGCTAGAGAGATTAAAAGACTGAGTGGAATTGTAGAGCAGATTAATGCTCTAGAGCCTGAGATAGAGAAATTAACTGATGCAGACTTAAGAGGTAAGACCGTGGAATTCAGACAACGACTAGAGCAAGGAATAGCTCTGGATGAATTATTGCCAGAGGCTTTTGCCGTGACCCGGGAAGCTGCCAAGAGGGTTCTAGGAATGCGCCATTATGATGTGCAACTGATGGGTGGCATTATTCTCCATGAAGGCAAGATTGCCGAGATGAAGACTGGAGAAGGTAAAACCTTGGTGGCTACTTTGCCTGCTTATCTTAATGCTTTAAGTGGTAAAGGTGTGCATATTGTTACAGTGAATGACTACCTAGCTAAGCGTGATAGCGAGTGGATGGGTCAGCTTTACCGTTTTCTAGGTCTCAACGTGGGACTGATTCTGCACAATGCTGATTATGGTGAGAGAAAAGCTGCCTACAATGCAGATATTACCTTTGGGACCAACAATGAATTCGGCTTTGACTATCTCCGGGATAATATGGTTATCCACAGCGATCATATGGTGCAAAGAGAACTAAATTTTGCTATTGTGGATGAGGTAGATAGTATTTTAGTCGATGAAGCCAGGACTCCTTTAATTATTTCTGGACAAGGGGAAAAATCTACCGATCAGTATTATCGGTTTACCAAAGTAGTTAATCGGCTAGAAGCAGGAGTGGACTACCAAGTAGACGAAAAAGCCCATGCCGTGAGCATTACCGAAGCAGGAGTAACTAAGGTAGAGAAGCTTCTAGGGGTGGATAATCTTTATGAGAATACCTATATGGATTTAGTTCACCATCTTAACCAGGCTTTACGGGCTAAGGCTCTAATGAAAAGAGAGAAAGACTACGTGGTTTTAAATGGGGAAGTAGTTATTGTTGACGAGTTTACTGGACGTTTAATGGAAGGCCGCCGTTACAGTGATGGACTGCACCAGGCCATTGAAGCCAAGGAAGGGGTGAAGATTCAGCATGAATCTCAAACCCTAGCCAGCATTACTTTCCAGAATTACTTTAGAATGTATAATAAACTTGCCGGGATGACCGGAACTGCTAAGACTGAAGAGGATGAGTTCCTGCAGATTTACGGCTTGGAAGTAATAGTTATTCCTACCCATAAGCCGATGGTCAGAGAGGATTATCCCGATGCCATTTATAAGAATGAAAGAGGCAAGTTTAATGCTGTGATCGATGAAATTGCAGAACTGCACAAGGAAGGACGTCCTATCCTAGTGGGAACCGTTTCCATTGAAAAATCTGAACTTCTGAGTAATATGTTAAAGAAACGGGGTATTACTCATCATGTTCTCAATGCTAAGTATCATGAAAAGGAAGCTGAGATTATCAAAGATGCCGGTCAAAGGGGAGCAGTGACTATTGCCACCAATATGGCTGGCCGTGGTACTGACATTGTTTTAGGAGAAGGGGTAACTGAATTAGGAGGTCTGCACATTATTGGTACTGAACGCCATGAAAGCCGCCGCATTGATAATCAGTTAAGGGGACGGGCTGGTCGTCAAGGTGACCCTGGTTCTTCTCGTTTTTATCTTTCCCTGGAAGATGACCTGATGCGGGTTTTTGGCTCTGATAATATTAGTGGTCTTTTGGAACGTTTGGGCTTTGAAGAGGATCAACCTATCGAGCATAATATGATTACCAAGGCCATTGAGAATGCTCAGAAAAAGGTGGAAGCTAGAAACTTCGGCATCCGGAAACAAGTTCTAGAATACGATGATGTAATGAATAAACAAAGGGAGGTTATCTATCGGCAGCGCCAGCAGGTACTGCGGGAAGAAAGCCTGCAAGAAGCTATTTATAAAATTACTGACGAATTAATTGAAAAGGATTTAAATTTTTATCTCAGCCCTGATCTGCATCGGGAAGAATGGAACTTTGCTGCTCTTATTGAGAGGATGGAGCATCTCTTCTTAAGTCCTGGACAATTAGAGGTGAAAGAGCTAGAAGAAATGGACCGCCTAGAGGTAGGAGAAACCCTCAAAAGACTATTTAGAGAAAAATACTCCGCCCGGGAAGAGGAAATCGGTTCTGAAAATATGCGGGAACTAGAAAAAGTGGTTATGCTAAAAGTGGTAGACAGTAAATGGGTAGAGCATTTACAGGTTATGGACACTTTAAGGGAAGGAATCGGCTGGCGGGCTTATGCCCAGACTGATCCTTTAATAGCTTATAAGAAAGAATCTTATCAAATGTTCCAAGAACTGGTGGAGAATATCCAGGAGGATGTAATTTACTATCTTTTCCGTATTGAAGTGGTAGCTCCACAAGCTCCTGAACCACCTAAAAATCTAAGCTATTCCGGCGGAGAAGAAGCTTTAGCTCCTCAACCGATTAGAAAAGAGAAAGTAGGACGCAACGATCCTTGTCCTTGTGGTAGTGGGAAAAAATATAAAAAGTGCTGCGGAGCTTAAAGGGGGAAATTTGATATGCTGATGCATAGTGAATTAGCCAAGGAGTTAAGACAATTAGGGGATAAATTAATAGAAATGAGGGACTCTCTTTGATTTAGCTAGAAAGGAAGTGGAAATCGCTAAACTGGAAGATCAAATGAATGCTCCTAATTTTTGGGATGATAATAATAGAGCCCAAAAAGTAACCCAGGAACTTAGTCTGTTAAAGGATGAAGTCCAAGCTTTTCAGCAATTGCTCAGTCAGCAGGAAGATCTCCATACCCTTCTGGACTTGGCTTTAGAAGAAGAAGATCAAGAGACTGCTCAGGAAGTAGAAGCCGGGATTAATTTCTTGCAGGAAGAACTGGAAAAGTGGGAACTCCGGCTGCTTTTAAGCGGAGAATATGATAGCAGTAATGCTTTTGTGGCTATTCATGCGGGCGCTGGAGGAACAGAATCCCAAGACTGGGTGGAAATGCTGCTGAGGATGTATACCCGCTGGCTGGATAAATCTGGCTATCAGGTGGAAGTCACCGATATACTGCCAGGGGATGAAGCCGGGATAAAAAGTGTTACTTTATTGGCTAAAGGACCTAATGCCTATGGATATCTAAAAGCTGAAAAAGGGGTGCACCGCTTAGTGCGGATCTCCCCTTTTGATGCTTCCGGCAGAAGACATACCTCCTTTGCTTCAGTAGATATACTGCCGGAGATAGATGATGACAAGGATATCGGCATCAAACCGGAGGATATTAAGATGGAGACTTGTCGTTCCGGTGGTGCGGGAGGTCAGCACGTCAATAAGACCGAGTCAGCAGTACGCATCATACATCTTCCTACCGGAATTATTGTTCAGTGCCGCAGCGAACGCTCTCAGCATAACAACCGGGCTTTAGCTTTAAGAATGCTGAAAGCTAAACTAGTGGAACGGGAACTGGAAGCACAGCGGGAAAAGCTTTCCCAGTTGAGGGGTGACCAGCAGGAGATAGCCTGGGGGAGCCAAATTCGTTCCTATGTTTTCCATCCTTATAACTTGGTGAAAGACCATCGAACTAGTTATGAAACAGGGAATGTTCACGCCGTCATGGATGGAGAATTAACTCCTTTTATTGAAGCTTATCTACGCCATGCTTTAAAGAAGCAGGAAAGCTGAGGTGGAACTTTTGAAAAAAGCAAAAAAAATTTGGTTATTCCTCCTAATGATAGGTCTTTTAACCTCCTTAATAGTGGGGTGGCAGCGCCACCAAGTGGAACAAGCTAATAAGACGGTAGAAATGGTTCTAGATTATAGTGACCTGGTAGCTTTAGCCCAAAGCCAAGGCTATGATTTAGACAGAGTGTTGCAAAAGTTTAAGGAGGCAGGGGTAACTTCCCTAGCGGTAGGGGAAAAGACTTTGGAGGATTGGGAGAAAAGTGGTGAAGTGGGAATCCTAAATGACTCCGAAGTGACTAGTATTCGTTTGTTGACTGGACGTGGTCAACTACCTGCCGGGGAAAAACGGGGAGGGGAAACTTATCTTCTAACTGCTCAGAAAGATATTTATCTGCAGTTAAAGGATGCTTTAGCTAGGAAGCTAGGACCTAGTAAAGTTAAGGATGAATCCCAAGGCGAACGTTATATCCTCCGGGTAATGCTGGGGGAAGATCAAATCAAGGATGTCCCGCTTTTTTTACCTAAAGAGGAACTGGCTAAAGTCAAAGAGGCAGGATTTAAGTTAATTCCCCGCTTTGGTAATTATTCCCGAGTAGATAAACAGGGAGTCAATGCCAGCTTTGCTCAATTGGAAGGTTATTCTAACCTTTCCACCGTGATTTTTCAAGGCGAAGAGGCTTTAGGGTATCAACTGCCTGATAATTATTTAGAGACCACCCGAGAGAATCTGGCTCAGGGGAATTTAACAGTAGGCTTGGTTGAGTTTGTAGAACAAAAAGGGGTAGCTACCTTAGCCCGCGGTTTAGACTATCAGGCTATCCGGGTGCACAGTATACCTCCCAGGGAAATGGAGAAAATGACTATAGATACTGCTTTAGCCCGCTGGACCAGAGCAGTAACCGAGAGAAACGTAAGAGTGGTTTATCTAAGGCCTTTTTTGAGTGGAGAAGCCTTGGCCGGGAAAGACCCTCTGGCGGTTAATGTTCAATACATAAAAGATGTTGCTCAAAATTTACAGCAAGCCGGTTTCCAATTAGGACAGGCTAAACCTTTTAGAGACTATCAGGTGGGGAATATTGCTGCTATCCTCTTAAGTTTAGGGACCTTAGCTGCCGGAATTATGCTCTGGAAATCCTATTTCCCTAAACCTGTTATTTCTGAATATCTTTTATTTGTTTTAGCTTTAGGGGCCGTAATAGGGCTATTCTTGACAGGCCATGGTTATCAAGCTAGAAAAGTATTAGCTCTAGCTGCTGCTGTCATTTTCCCTACTTTAGGGGTAATCAAGCTGCTAGAAGACTGGCGGCGTAGGAAGAATGTCGGCCCACTCCTAAGCTTATTGAAGGCAGGGGTCTACTCTTTGATAGGAGGTCTTTTGATAGCTTCTTTATTAGCAGATACTTCTTTCTTTCTAAAAATCAACAGCTTTTCTGGAGTTAAGCTACTCCACGTGATTCCTCTAGTCTTAATTACCCTCTACTATTTCTTCTTTGTAGAAAGGAAGAAAGGGAAGCGGATTTGGGAAAGAATTAATGATTTTCTTGATCAGCCTATTTTGGTAAAATATGTTTTCGCTATGTTCATATTAATGGGTATGGCTTTTATTTATCTAACCAGAACCGGGAATACAGGGGCAGTACCGGTCTTTAATTTAGAAATCCAGGCTAGGCAATTCCTAGAAGACCTTCTAGTGGCTCGGCCAAGAACTAAAGAATTCCTACTAGGCCATCCTGCGTTGCTGCTGGGATCAGCTTTAGTCCAAGGCAAGAATTACGACTATCTTTTTCCTGTAGTTCTTTTAGGTTCTATCGGACAGATATCCATTGTTAGTACTTTTACTCATCTTCATACCCCTTTGTTTATTTCCCTGCTGCGTTCCTTCAATGGGATAATCTTAGGCGCTGTTTTAGGTTGGTTCCTAGTAGCCCTGTACCGGTTTTGGAGAAAGAGGGGAGAGAAGAATGCCTAAGGTAGTGATTTCAGGTTATTATGGTTTTGATAATACGGGAGATGAGGCAATTCTAGCAGCTATCATTCAGGCCTTACGGAAGCAGGACCCATTGGTGAAAATAGTCGTTCTATCTGCCAATCCGGGGAAAACTGCTTCTACCTATGGCGTAAAAGCAATTTCTCGCAATAGTTTGCCGCAAATTATAGAAGAGCTAAAAAGTAGTCAACTTTTCTTAAGTGGTGGGGGCGGCTTGCTGCAGGATGTCACTAGTCAGCGAACCGTTCCTTATTACCTAACCTTAGTTTATCTAGCTAAATTCTTGGGAGTCCCTACTGCTTTTTATGCTCAAGGCATTGGGCCGCTGCAAGGTAAGCTGGGACGCTTCTTGACCTCCTGGATTGGTCAGAAAGCTGATCTGATTACTTTACGGGATGAGAAATCCTGCCAGGAATTATTGAATCTAGGTTTCCCCCCAGAGAAAATTAAGGTTACCGCTGACCCTGTTCTTGCTCTTTTACCGGAAGGAAAAGGGGAAGATCTACTAGCTCAAGAAGGAATAGTTAAAAATGGGAAGCCTCTTTTAGGTATTTCCCTTCGTCCCTGGAAGGATTTAGAGGAATACAAGAAAGTAGTAGCTAAGGCAGCCCAAAGGGCTATCAAAGAGTGGCAGGCTCAGATAGTTTTCTTGCCTTTCCATCTTCCTGGTGACTACGAAACCTGTTTGGAAGTAGCTCAGTTGATAGATGGTGAGACCAAAGTACTCTCAGGGGACTATCATCCTACCCATTATCTTAGTTTGATCGGTCAATTAGATCTCCTATTGGGAATGCGGCTGCATGCTCTGATTTTTGCTGCCCGGGTAGGGGTGCCTTTGTTAGGTATAAGTTATGACCCCAAAATCGACCGCTTTTTACAGTTGGTAAATGCTCCGGGAATTCCAGTAGAAGCCATAGAGTTTTCCTCTCTCTGGTCTTTGCTGCAAGATACTTGGGATCAGAAGACTAGTGTTAGCAGCCAGCTAAAACAGCAGATCCTTCCTTTAGAGGAAAGAGCTTTAGAGAATGCCAAGCTAGTATGGCAATTAATAAAGGCTAGGTGAATAGAATGAGGAAAAGAGTAGATATTCTAGGGGTCCCCATTGATGTTCTGACTATGGATCAGGCTATCCAGCGAATAGAAGGATTTATTCAAAAGGAGACTCCTCATCAAGTTATTACTGCCAATGCGGAAATGGTTATGCATGCCCAAGAGGACCCGGAATTTAAGGAACTGCTGCTGAAGGCAGATCTGGTCACTGGCGATGGAGCGGGAGTAGTTTGGGCTTCCCGAAAAACTGGTCCAAGATTGCCGGAAAGAGTGACAGGAGTGGATTTGGTCAATAACCTTTTACCTCTAGCAGCCCAGAATGGCTATGGAATTTTTCTTTTTGGCTCTGCTCCTGGAATAGCTGAAGAAGCTGGGCGGAAAATGCAAGAAAACTTTCCTACTCTAAAAATAGTTGGAATAGAGAACGGTTATTTTCAGCCCCAAAATGAGCAAACTATAGTAGAGAAAATCCGTCAGTCAGGGGCAAAAATTCTTTTAGTAGCCTTGGGTTTTCCAAGACAGGAGAAATGGATTCAGAAGCACCTACATAATTTAGGAGTTCCCGTAGCGATTGGGGTCGGGGGGACTTTAGATGTCTTTTCCGGGCGGGTCTTGCGAGCTCCTGTCTGGATGCAGAAGAGCAACTTGGAGTGGCTGTATCGGCTTTTAAAAGAGCCGCAAAGAGCTATGCGCATGCTGGCTTTACCTAAGTTTGTTCTGCGGGTTTTAGGCAATACAGAAAAAAGAGGGTGATTGGAATCAAGAAAAAGATTTTCGTAGATTACTTGGGAATCTTGATAGGTTCCTTCTTGGTAGCCTTCGGATTGCAAGCTCTCTTAATCCCAAACAAAATAGTCCAAGGCGGGGTTAGCGGTTTAGCTACTATTATTCACTATGTTACCCATTTTCCTACTGGTCTGACTATGCTGGCTTTTAATATTCCTCTTTTTATCTGGGGAATTAGGCTTTTAGGCGTAGGATTTGGGGCTAAAAGTTTTTTTGGTGCTGTAGCTACCTCTGTTTTAGTTGACCTATTAGCCCAGTTTGATATTGTTTCTTTGCTAACCCATAATGCCTTGTTAGCCTCCATTTATGGAGGGATTATCGTCGGAATCGGCTTGGGAATTGTTTTCCGTTATAATGCTACCACCGGGGGAAGTGACTTGGCTGCCCAGCTTCTCAATCATTATTTTGGTATTAGCATGGGTCAGGGCATTCTGATTATCGACTTTTGCATTATTGCCTTATCAGCTATAGTCTTTAATATGGAACAAGCTATGATTGGTTTACTCTCTTTATTTGTTACCAGTAAAGTAGTAGATTTGCTTCAAGAAGGGGTCAGCTATGTGCGGACTGCTTTGATTATCTCTAACAGCCCGGAAAAAATAGCCAAGAATATTATGTCTGAGTTGGACCGGGGGGTTACTGCTCTAACTGGTCAAGGTTTATATACCAAGACAGATCGACAGGTGCTGCTCTGTGTTTTACCCAGAGGGGAGATTAATCATTTAAAGGAAATAGTAAGAGAGGTAGATAAAAAAGCTTTTGTCATTATTACCGATGCTTATGAGGTTTTAGGGGAAGGTTTTAAACCTTTTAATTAGAAATTTAGAGGAGGTCAAGGGATGGAAAGAGAAGAACTAATTAAAAAACTGAAAGAGAAAGCGACTATTTTACGACAAGATGTAGTAAAAATGTTGGGGGAATCTAAATCAGGACATCCAGGCGGTTCTTTATCCGCTGCTGATATTCTAGCTGCCCTTTATTTTCATCAAATGCGTCATGATCCGCAAAATCCCCGTTGGGAAGATCGCGATCGCTTTGTCTTATCTAAAGGTCATGGTGCTCCCATTCTTTATGCCGCTTTAGCTGAAGCCGGTTATTTTCCTAAAGATCAGCTAGCTTCTTTAAGGAAGACTGGAAGCATGCTTCAAGGTCATCCAGATATGAAAAAGACTCCTGGGGTAGATATGTCCAGCGGTTCCTTAGGGCAAGGTTTGTCCGCCTGTAATGGCATGGCCCTAGCAGCTAAGTTGGATGGGAAAGACTATCAGGTTTATGCTTTGTTAGGAGACGGCGAACTGCAGGAAGGACAAGTCTGGGAGGCTGCCATGACTGCTGCCCACTATAAATTAGATAATGTTACTGCTTTTATTGACTATAACGGTCTGCAAATTGACGGACCTATTGAAGAAGTTAAGTCGCCGGAGCCTATCGCTGATAAATGGCGAGCCTTTGGTTGGCATGTGATTAAAATTGATGGACATGACTTTGAGCAAATCTTGGAAGCCTTGGAGGCTGCCAAACAAGTTAAAGATAAGCCAGTAGCTATTGTAGCCCGGACCGTCAAGGGCAAAGGTGTTTCTTTCATGGAAAATCAGGTAGGCTGGCATGGAACTGCTCCGAGCCAGGAACAAGTAGAAAAAGCCATAGCTGAGTTAAGTTAGGAAAAGAGGTGAAAGTAATGAGTGAAAAGAAGATAGCAACCAGGGAAGCTTATGGGGAAGCTTTGCGAGAAGCAGGAAAAAAGAATAAAGATATTGTAGTTCTAGATGCCGATTTATCCAAATCTACTAAAACCAGTGTCTTTGCCGAGGCTTTTCCCGAGCGATTTCTGAATATAGGGATTTCCGAACAAGATTTAATAGGTACTGCTGCTGGACTAGCCGCTGCAGGCAAGCTGCCTTTTGCCAGCACCTTTGCTGTTTTTGCTACCGGCAGAGCTTTTGAGCAAATTAGAAATTCAGTGGCCTATTCTAAGCTGAAGGTTGTTGTGGCTGCCAGTCATGCGGGAATTACTGTAGGAGAAGATGGAGGTTCCCACCAATCCATTGAAGACATCTCCTTAATGCGCAGTCTGCCTAACATGACTGTCATTGTGCCCGCTGATGCTACGGAGACTGCCAAGGCTGTAGAAGCAGTGGTAGAACATCCGGGTCCTGTCTACTTGAGATTGGGGCGTTTAGGAGTACCAGTAATTTTTCCGGAAGATTACCAGTTTACTATTGGTAAGGCAGCTTTGTTAAAAGAAGGTCAAGATGCTACTATTATTGCTACTGGAATTATGGTAGCAGAAGCTTTAAAGGCTGCAGAGAAATTACAGGAAAAAGGATTGTCTATACGGGTAGTCAACATGCATACCATTAAGCCTTTAGACCAAGAAGCAGTAATAGCCGCAGCCCGGGAGACCGGAGCTATAGTTACTGCAGAAGAGCACAACATTATTGGGGGCTTAGGCAGTGCGGTGGCTGAAGTATTAGCAGAAAACTATCCTGCACCTTTAGAAAGAGTAGGCGTACAAGATGTCTTCGGCGAATCCGGTACTCCGGCAGAATTGTTGGAGAAATTTGGTCTGACAGCCAACCACCTAGTAGAAGCGGTAGAAAAAGTAATCAAACGCAAATAGAAAATCAAAATTAAT
>Ga0079100_1010552_pt1 | contig 10120 bp, 8 predicted proteins | sample ADurb_H2B_03_Slu_FD_74560 | JGI IMG/M metagenome (GOLD analysis project Ga0079100, IMG submission 74560) | Active sludge microbial communities from Illinois, USA, of municipal wastewater-treating anaerobic digesters - ADurb_H2B_03_SludgeMetaT... | ecosystem: Engineered > Bioreactor > Anaerobic >...
CTGGAAAGAGGTGCTCCTTTCAAGATGAAGGCAGAAGTATTGTCTATAGGTACAGAACTTCTTTTAGGGGAGATTGTAGATACTAATGCTGCTTATTTGGCAGAAAAACTAGCTGGTCTAGGAATAGATCTTTATTTTAAGACTACTGTGGGAGATAACCCGGGAAGAATTATTCAGGCTTTAGAACAAGCTTTAGATAGGGCAGATTTGATTGTTACTACAGGGGGGCTGGGTCCTACTACTGATGATTTAACTATTGAAACTATTGCCCAGTATTTTAGCGAAGAATTAGTAGTAGATCAGCCTTCTTTAGAGAAAATAGAACATTTTTTTCAAACCCGTGATCTAAAAATGCCCGAAAGCAATAGGAAACAAGCTTTACGTCCTAAGAATGCTAGTATTATAAAGAACTCTTTGGGGACTGCTCCGGGAATTATTCTAGAGAAAAATGGGAAAATTGTTATCTCTATGCCGGGCGTACCTAAGGAAATGTATAGAATGATGGAAGAAACAGTAATTCCATTCTTAGAGAGCAAATTAAGCGGGGAACAAAGTGTTATCACATCGAAAACATTGAAACTTCTTGGTTTAGGTGAATCTAGTGTAGAAGAACAAATAATGGATTTGATGCTAAATCAGTCTAATCCGACCATTGCTCCCTATGCTAAGGAATATGAAACTCACCTAAGAATTACTGCTAAAGGAAAGAACCAGGAGGAAGTAAGACTACTAATCCAACAAACTGAAGAAATGATTAGAGAGAGACTGGACAGATATATTTACGGGGTAGATCAGGAGAAGCTAGAGCATTTAGTTGCTATAAAATTAGCTGAAAAGAATCTGACTATTGCTGTAGCAGAATCTTGTACAGGTGGTCTAATTGCTCATCGTCTAACCAATATTCCTGGCATTTCTCAATATTTAGAAAGAGGAGTAGTTAGTTATAGCAATGAAGCTAAAATGGAGATCTTAGGGGTAAGTCCGACAATTTTGGAAGAGCACGGTGCTGTTAGTCAACAGACTGCGTTGGCTATGGCAGAGGGAATTCGCAGAATAAGTAGAACTGACTTCGGATTAGCGGTTACGGGAATAGCCGGGCCTACTGGAGGGACTGAAACAAAGCCAGTAGGGCTGGTCTATATTGCTTTATCAGCTAATTCAGGTCAGAGATGGGAGAAATACAATTTTTCTGGAGATAGGGAATCTATTAAAATGAGAAGCTCCCAGATGGCTTTAAATATGGTAAACAATTATTTGGAGGGATTGCAAGAATGTTAAAAGAAAAGAAAAAATTTGGTGAATTAGAATTGAGTGAGGAGATTGTACAGGCTGTTCAAGACATGGGTTTTGAAGAACCTTCTCCTATTCAATCTCAAGCTATTCCTTACCTTTTGGAAGGCAAGGATGTAATTGGGCAGGCTCAAACAGGAACTGGTAAAACAGCGGCTTTTGGGATTCCCATTATTGAGAAGATTATTAGACCTAAATACAGGGTACAAGCCCTAATTCTTACTCCTACTCGGGAATTAGCTATTCAGGTATCGGAAGAACTAAGTAAAATTGGCAAATATAAAAAGATTAGAACCCTTCCTATCTATGGTGGCCAATCTATTGAAATGCAAATAAAAGCTTTGCAAAGAGGGGTGCATATTATAGTAGGAACACCAGGTAGAATAATGGACCACTTAAGAAGAAAAACTCTAATTTTAGACCAGGTAAAAACTGTGATTTTAGATGAAGCAGATGAGATGCTGGATATGGGGTTTGTAGAAGATATAGAATTAATACTAAAAGAAGCGCCTACACCACGGCAAACTGTACTGTTTTCAGCTACTATGCCTAACGCTATTAAGAAATTAGCTGGAAATTATATGCTTGAACCCAAAAGCATTGCCGTAAGTAGAGATATCCTAACTGTTCCCAAAATAGAACAGTTATTCTATGCGGTACGTAAAGATAATAAGCTGAATGTACTCTGTCGTATTCTAGATATAGAAAAGATAGGTCTATCTATTATTTTCTGTCGTACTAAAAAAGGAGTAGATGAATTAGCAGAAAGTCTGCAAGCTCGAGGCTATTTAGCGGAGGGATTGCATGGGGATTTGAGTCAAGCTCAGCGCAATCGAGTGATGAAGAAGTTCCGGGAAGCTAATATTGAGTTATTAGTTGCCACTGACGTTGCAGCCCGTGGTTTAGATATCGATAATGTTAGCCACGTAATTAACTATGATATTCCACAAGATCCGGAGAGCTATGTTCATCGCATTGGTCGAACTGGTAGGGCGGGAAAATCAGGTTCTGCTATTACTTTGGTTACCCCTTGGGAATTTAAGCAGCTTAAGCTTATTGAACGTGTAATTAAGAAAAGAATACGTCGTAAAGAAGTTCCTACAATGGCTGAAGTAGCTGAGAAACAGCGTAGCGTAATTAAAGAACAAATAGGTGAGATCATCAGTAATGGCAAGTTAGGTACTTATAAAGAGATTATAGAAGACTTAATGGACGATTACGATATGATGGATTTAGCTGCTGCTGCTTTAAAATTAGCTTTTGAAGATAATGGAGAGTCTACTAAAAAGAAAGCAAAATAAGTTGACATTCCCCACCAATTAGGATAGAATTGTCATATACGAACAAATGTTTGATAAATATCCTAAATTAGAAGGGTATTAGGAGGGATCGATGTGAACGATAAGAAAAAGGCTTTAGAAATGGCCTTATTACAAATTGAGAAGCAGTTCGGTAAAGGATCTATCATGTGCTTAGGTGAGGCGGGAAGCAAGTTCCAGGTTGATGCTATCCCAACTGGTTGTTTACCTTTGGATATTGCTTTAGGGGTTGGAGGAATTCCTAAAGGGCGAGTAATAGAAATTTACGGCCCTGAGTCATCCGGTAAGACCACAGTAGCTTTGCATGTAATTGCAGAAGCCCAGAAAAAAGGAGGAACTGCAGCATTTATCGATGCTGAGCATGCTCTTGACCCTGTTTATGCTAAAAATTTAGGTGTAGACATAGATAATTTACTAATCTCCCAGCCTGATACCGGAGAGCAGGCTTTAGAAATTGCTGAAGCTCTAGTTCGCAGTGGTGCTATTGATATTATCGTAGTGGATTCGGTGGCAGCGTTAGTACCAAAAGCAGAGATTGAAGGAGAAATGGGCGATACTCATGTAGGCTTGCAAGCTCGTTTAATGTCTCAGGCTTTAAGAAAATTAACAGGGGCTATTGGGAAGTCGGGTACTGCCGCGATCTTTATTAATCAAATTCGTGAAAAGGTAGGGGTTATGTTTGGTAACCCGGAAACTACTCCTGGTGGTCGTGCTTTAAAATTCTATTCTTCAGTGCGTTTAGAAGTTCGTAAGGTAGAGTCATTAAAGCAGGGGACTGATGTGATTGGTAACAGGACCCGGGTCAAGGTGGTCAAGAATAAGGTAGCTCCTCCTTTTAGGCAAGCTGATTTTGATATTATGTATGGAGAAGGTATTTCTCAAGTAGGTTGTATTGTAGACATGGGTGTAGACATGGATATCATCAATAAAAGTGGGGCCTGGTATTCTTATGCAGATAACAAATTAGGACAAGGTCGGGAGAATGTTAAAGAATTCCTAAAAGCCAACCAAGCTATTGCACAAGAAATTGATGGCAAAATAAGAAAGGCTGCAGGATTAGCAGGGCCTAACGAAATTAAAGAAGAAGTTTCAACTGCTATAGAAAATTAAAAAGATTCTTTAAGGGCTGTAGCATACCACAATGATATGCTACAGCCCTTTTTGTATATATATACAGACAAAATAATGAATACATTAGGGAAAAGCCTTGTGTTTTTCTTCTTTTAATGGTAAAATATAAATCATAAAACTTGGCACTATAATTAACTGAGCCAATATTTGAGAAAGTTTGTTAACTAAGTTATTTATTAGATAACTGTTTAGTTAAATATAGTTTGGCTTACTGGTAATTAATCCATTAAGGAGGGATAATATGGTTAAGGAATCTTTTGCAAAAGACTTGCAGCATTTAAAGAATAAGGATATTAAAATTGTGGATACTACTTTAAGGGATGGAGAGCAGACAGCAGGTGTAGTATTCTCTAATTCTGAAAAAGTTAGAATTGCTCGGATGTTAGATGAGATAGGGGTTCACCAATTAGAAGTGGGTATCCCTGCTATGGGTGGAGACGAGAAAGAGGCTATTAAGCAGATTGTTAAGGCAGATTTGAAAGCCAGTATTATGGCTTGGAATAGAGCGGTTATAGAGGATTTACAGAATTCAATTAGCTGCGGAGTAGATGCAGTAGCTATTTCTATTTCTACTTCCGACATACATATTAAGCATAAGTTGCAGAAGAGTCGTGAATGGGTTCTGGATAATATGGTAAAGGCAGTTGAGTTTGCCAAAAAAGAGGGTATGTATATCTCTGTAAATGCCGAGGATGCATCCCGTACCGACATGGATTTTTTAATTGAGTTTACTAGAACTGCTAAAGAAGCAGGAGCTGATAGAATTAGATTCTGTGACACTATTGGCATCTTAGGTCCATTTGAAACCTATTCTATTATCAAAGAATTAAAAGACGCTACTGGAGAAGCTATTGAGATGCATACCCATAATGATTTTGGTATGGCTACAGCTAATGCTTTGGCAGGCTTAAAAGCAGGCGCTAGTTTTGTAGGCGTAACTGTAAACGGATTAGGAGAACGAGCTGGCAACGCTGCTTTGGAAGAGATAGTAATGGCCCTTAAATATGTTTGGGATATAGACTTAGACTTTAAAACTGAGAACTTTAGAGAGCTATCAGAATATGTGGCTCGGGCTTCTGATAGAGTTCTACCTGCATGGAAGAGTATTGTAGGTACTAACGTTTTTGCCCATGAGTCAGGCATTCACGCTGATGGTATGTTAAAAAACCCTAAAACCTATGAAATTTTTTCTCCGGAAGAAGTAGGTCTAGAGAGACAAATTGTTATTGGTAAACATTCAGGCACTCATTCTATCTTGAAAAAATTTGCGGAATTTAATATTCTATTAGAAGAAAAAGACGCTGCTGCTGTTCTGGAAAGAGTAAGGGCCATGGCGGTAGATTTAAAAAGAGTCCTTTTTGATAAAGAATTGAGACTTATTTATGAGGATTATAGGAAAGAACAAGGCAATAAATAAATTAAATATGGGGTGATAGATGTGCATAAGATTACTTTAATTCCTGGAGATGGCATTGGTCCTGAAGTGACAGGAGCTACTAGAAAAGTTATTGAGGCTAGTGGAGTAGCTATTCAATGGGAAGTTGTGGAAGCTGGAGAAAAGGTAATGGGGGAATATGGCACTCCGTTACCGGACTATGTTTTAGAGTCTATAAAAGAAAATAAGATTGCTCTTAAAGGCCCTATTACTACTCCTGTAGGGACAGGATTTAGAAGTGTTAATGTTACTTTAAGAAAGACTTTAAACCTTTATGCTAACTTAAGACCTATTAAGACTTTACCAGGGGTAAAATCCCGTTACGAAAATATTGATTTAGTAGTGGTAAGGGAAAATACTGAAGACCTTTATGCCGGGATCGAAAGGCAAATTAGTCCTGATGCAGCAGAAAGTATTAAAGTCATTACCCGGGAAGCATCTGAAAGAATTGCTCATTTTGCTTTCCAACATGCAGTGAAGAATAAGAGAAAGAAAGTCACTGCTGTACATAAAGCTAACATTATGAAGCTAAGTGATGGACTTTTTCTGGATAGCTTTCGGAATGTAGCCAAAAATTATCCTGATATTGAAGCAGAAGACTTAATTGTAGATAATCTTTGTATGCAAATGGTTATCAGACCGGAAAGATTTGATATTTTAGTTTTACCTAATTTGTATGGAGATATCGTTTCTGATCTGGGAGCAGGTCTAATTGGTGGATTAGGAGTAGCTCCAGGTGCTAATATTGGACTAGACGGGGCTGTTTTTGAACCTGTTCATGGTTCTGCTCCTGATATAGCAGGTAAAGGTAAAGCCAATCCATTAGCTTGCTTGCTTTCTGGAGTTCTAATGTTAAAATATATCGGGGAAATGAATGCAGGGGAAAGAATAGAAAAAGCTATTCAGGCTGTTTTGACTGAGGGAAAAGATGTTACCTATGATTTGGGCGGAACTGCTTCTACAGACCAGATGGCAGAAGCTATTATTGAAAAAATGAAATAAACTTCTAGCCTACCAGTACTTCTGGTAGGCTTTCTTATGAAAATTGGCTTAAAACAAATAGTGCCAATCTGAGGGATATTTCTGACTAGCTTCACATAACATATTAACAACAAGTTTAGGAAGGGTGAAAGCATGGCCAGAAGGTGGAAAGTAGATGTTTGCTACTTCATTAATCGATTGGAAGGGATAATGGTTAAAATAGTTGTTTTAGGTATCCTATCTCTGATAATCTCTCAAACATTGCTTACTAACGAATATGGCCGCAACCTACTAAGTCAGACTGACCGAATAGAGGGAAGCACCATTCAATCTCTACATTCTTTAGAAAAGAACTTCAAGTTACCACCGCCGGAGCTAGGGGTAAATAATGCTAATTGGCAGAAAACAGGTTTTATTTCCCTAAGGCTATTAGATAATACTCAAGACGGAAAAGTAAAAGTTCTTCTGAATGGGGCTGAAGTGGCTCAATTTACCGATGAAATGTTGACTATTAGAGTAAGGGAAAAAGATTTAGTCCAAATTGATACGGCTGAATGTTCTAGTAATGTTGCCTTACAAATTGTTGCAACTTCTGATAATTTAATCACTCCAAGGAAGAATACTAAAATAACTAGTAATGGTAATATAATTCAGGTTGGCAGGATTAAAATAAAAGATAATTTTTAATTAAGACCTTTCTTAGCGGAAGGCTTATTTTTTTCAGATTAGGAGGAATATTTTTTATTTTTGTCAAAACTACTATATAAAGGTAAATATCTGACAGGAGGCTGAATTTTTTAATGAAGGAAATATCTATAGCTATTGATGGACCAGCGGGGGCAGGGAAAAGTACTATTGCTCGTAGAATTGCTCAACATTTAGATTATACCTATATTGATACAGGGGCTATGTATAGAGCGGTTACTTTAAAAGCCTTAAGACTAGGAATAGACCTACTAAATGAAAAAGAACTAGAGGAGATAGCTGGCAAAATACAAATTATCCTTAAGTCTTATACTTCTTCTAACGACGAATATGAAAATCGGGTAGTTATGGATGGAGAAGATATAACGGAAGAAATAAGAGTCCCTTTAATCAGCCAGAATGTTTCTTTAGCTGCTAAAGCTCCAGGGGTAAGGGAACATCTGGTTAGATTACAAAGAAGGATGGCTGATACAGGTGGAGTAGTAATGGATGGCCGTGATATTGGGACGGTAGTCCTACCTCAAGCAGAACTGAAGATTTTCCTTACAGCTTCTATTGAGGAAAGGGCAAAAAGAAGATATTTGGAACTGATTGAGAAAGGATATCCGGTAGACCTAGCTGCTTTACAAGAAGAGATAGCTTTGCGAGATAGAATGGATAGTGAAAGGGAATTTGCCCCTCTAATGCAGGCTTCCGATGCTATTGTTTTAGATACTACTAACTTAACAATTCTACAGGTAATAGAACGGATTCTGCAGGAATATCAAAGAAAAAGAGGAGGCTGTTAGCCTTGTTTTATTGGTTTTGCCATTTTATAGTTGGTTGGTTTTTGAAAATATTTTATGGTCTTAGAGTAGAAGGGTTAGAAAACTTCCCAGGGGAAGGCCCTGTTTTAATGGCTTCCAATCATCGCAGCAATATGGACCCAGTGGCAATTGGGTGCGCTCTAAATAGGGAGATTCACTTTATGGCTAAAGAAGAATTGTTTGAAATTCCTGTTCTTAAATGGATTATTATTCAGTGGAAAGCATTTCCAGTCAAGAGGGGTGGAGCAGATCGTCATGCTATCAAATTAGCTTTAGATATTTTAGCCAATAATGGTGTAGTAGGTTTATTTCCTGAAGGAACTAGGAGCAAAACAGGAGAATTGGGACCAGCTCATCCTGGGATAGGGTTATTAGCTGCTAAAGGAAACTGCCCGGTAGTTCCTATTGCTTTACTAGGAACTGATAGGCTTTTTGGTCCTATTAAAGTCAAAATTGGTAAGCCTTTACAGTTTTTCACTGAGGAGGAGAAGTTAAAAGCGGAAGAAATAAGTAAAAGAATCATGAATGAAATAGCTAAGTTACTGAAAGAGTAAGAGGTGAAAGTCAATGGAGCTGAGAATTGCTGAACAAGCTGGGTTCTGTTATGGGGTAAAAAGAGCCTTAGAAATTGTAGAGAAACAGTTAGCAGAGAGAAAAGAAAAAAAGGTCTATATTTTAGGTCCTCTCATTCATAATCCCCAAATAAACCAGCTTTTAGTGGAAAAAGGTTTACAGATAGTTGGCAACCTAGATGAAGTAGGAGAAGGAATTCTAATTTTACCCTCTCATGGAGTAAGCCCTATGGTTGTTAAACAAATCCAGGAGCAAGGAATAGAAATACAAGATGCTACTTGTCCTCATGTAAGGAAGGCTCAACAATTAGCAAAGAATTTGGATCAGGAAGGATATCAAGTAGTAATTATTGGTCAGGCTGAACACTCAGAAATAAAGGGTATTTGGGGATATACTCAGAAGAAGGGTATTATTGTAGAGAACTTGGAAGATATAGAGAAGGTCAATTGGGGAAATAAGTTGGGTATAGTTGTACAAACTACTCAAAGTGCTGAAAAATTAAAACAGATAGTTGGGGAATTAGTTGTCAAAGCTCAGGAAACAAAAGTACATAATACAATTTGTGGGGCTACTAAGGAAAGACAAAAAGCGGCAGCAGAACTAGCTCAACAAGTAGACTTAATGATAGTAATTGGCGGATACAATAGCGCTAATACTAAACGATTAGCTGAAATATGTAAACAGATGGGGAAATGTCAAGTCTACCATATAGAGAAATTTGAAGATTTAAATCCCCAGTGTTTAAAGGAGGCTAAAAAGATTGGCCTTACTGCAGGGGCATCTACACCCCAATGGTTAATTGAAGAAATTAAGGAGAAAGTAGAAGCTTGGGGGGAGGAAAGATAACTTGGAAAGAGAGAAAAGAAAAAATGAACACTTGCAGTATGCCGTTCAGCTAGAAGAGACATTGTGTTCTTCGGGTCTAAATGATATTTATCTAATGCCAGATTCTCTACCTAATTTAAGTTTGGATGAAATAAACATTAAGACTTCTTTAGGCTGCTTGGAGCTGGACAATCCTTTGATTATTAATGCTATTACGGGAGGAACTGTTGAAGCTAAGAAAGTGAACTATTTTCTAGCTCAGGCAGCCAAGATTTGTCAGTTGCCTATTGCAGTAGGTTCTCAAACTGCTGCTTTAGAAAAAGAAGAGTTGGCAGAGAGTTTTCAAATAGTGAGAAAGGTTTACCCTCAGGGTTTAATTTTTGCTAACATAGGTGCCCATGTTTCACTAGAAAAAGCCAAAAGAGCAATAGAAATGATAGAAGCAGATGTTCTCCAAATCCACCTAAATGTTCCTCAGGAACTAGCTATGAAAGAAGGAGACCGAGATTTTAAAGGTTATTTAGAAAATATTAGTGCAATACGGGAGGCAATAAATATTCCTATTATAGTTAAAGAAGTCGGTTTTGGTTTATCACGAGAAACAGTAAGAAAACTGAAAAACATAGGGATAAGAATAGTGGACATAGGAGGTAGAGGTGGCACCAATTTTGTTGCTATTGAAAAATCTCGGGAGTCTGTATCCTTACATGAAGAAGCTTTTCTTAATTGGGGATTATCTACTTCTGTAAGCTTATTAGAATGTTTGGAAGAAATGGGAACTGAGGGAGAAATAATTGCCAGCGGGGGTATTACTAATGGCTTGGAATTAGCCAAAGTTCTAGCATTAGGGGCCAGAGCAGGAGGTATTGCTGGATTATTTTTAAGAACGTTAGTTTTACATGGGGAAAAAGCTTTAGTTGCTAAAATGGAAGTGCTAAAAAAAGAATTAAAAATGGCTATGCTAATGGTTGGGGCTAAAGATATTACTACTCTTCAGCAAAAGCCAGTAGTGATTTTAGGTACTACTAAAGAATGGCTAAGGCAAAGGAATATAG
>Ga0079100_1026386_pt1 | contig 10058 bp, 13 predicted proteins | sample ADurb_H2B_03_Slu_FD_74560 | JGI IMG/M metagenome (GOLD analysis project Ga0079100, IMG submission 74560) | Active sludge microbial communities from Illinois, USA, of municipal wastewater-treating anaerobic digesters - ADurb_H2B_03_SludgeMetaT... | ecosystem: Engineered > Bioreactor > Anaerobic >...
TTATAGTGAATAATGAACTTACTGAAGTGAGGTGCCAGGCTTACCGCCTGCTGTCTTACCGATGGTATACGAAGAAGGAAATCGAAACAAAGTTGATTCAAAAAGGTTATAGTAAGGAAATGGTTCAAGTTGTTATTAGTGAACTGGAAGAAATGCGCTACTTAGATGACCAGCGTTTCACTATGAACTGGATAGAGGGCAGAGCACAAAGAAAGTTATTGGGTAAAAAGCGTCTAAAACAAGAGTTAAAAGATAAAGGAATTGAAGAAAGGATTATTTTACAAAAATTAGAAGATTTCTTTTCAGCGGGGAAAGACTTAGAGTTGGCACTACTGGCTGCCCGGAAAAAAGCTTCTTTGTCTAGAGATTTAGATAAAGACAAACTTAAGAGAAGACTAGCTGATTTTTTACAAAGAAGAGGATTTGATTACCAGATTATTAAGAAGGTAATTACTATCTTAGAGGAAGAGGTTAATAATAAATGAAACTGCTATTTTTAACTGATACTCATATTCGTGGAACATCTCCTATTAATAGGAAAGATGATTTCTTAAAGACCTTGGGAACTAAGTTAGAAGAAGTAATTCAGTTAGTTAAAGATAAGAAAGTGGATTTTTGTCTTCACGGTGGAGATATGTTTGATCGCCCAGATATTTCACCTTCTATTGTTAGAGAACTTGGTATAATTCTCCGCCAGTGTTCTGTACCAATTTATACGGTGGCTGGAAACCATGATATTTATGGACATAATCCAGAGACTATTCATAGGACTATGTTAGGTTTATTAGATGGTCTAGGTATAATAAAGCTTCTCTACCCAGGTAAAAAAGTTTTTTTAAAGAAAGATGAAGTGACAATTCAATTAACAGGACAACCTTTCCATTATGACTTAGACCGGGAAGGAAAATCAGAAGGATATTTGGTAGAGAAAGAAATAGGGGTTAATTATGCCATCCACTTAGTTCATGGACTACTTTTGGAGAAGCCCCTCTTTCCAGGAATTCCTTACACGCTAATTGAGCATATACTAAATACTCAAGCTGATATAACTCTGGTAGGTCATTATCACCGAGGATTTAGAAAAATTATTCAAATGAATGGTAAATATTTTGTTAATCCTGGCAGCCTAGTTCGTCTGGAAGCAAGTACAGCTGAAATCCAAAGAAAGCCTCAGGTTGCCTTGATAGAACTTAGCAAAGGTGAAGTCGAAATAGAAATGTATAGATTGAAATCGGCTCTGCCGGGGTCAGTAGTATTAGATGAGAATCAATTATCTATACGTGATTATCGAGAGAAAAGAATGGCAGATTTTGTCCAGGGTATTAAAGAGGTAGGAGAATTCAAAGCATTTAACATGAAAGAAATTATGGAAATGATAGCAGAGAAAGAAGGTCTAAAGCCCAAGGTTAAAGAAGAAGCAATAGCCAGAATAGGAAAAGCTCAGGAAACTTTATCAACTAAAGAAGAAGATATTATTTAGGGAGCGAGGAATATGTCTATAATCAAAATAGTAGAGATAGAAAACTTTCAGTCCCATGCTCATACAAAGTTAGAATTAGGTCCAGGATTAAATGTTATTGTTGGGCCTTCTGATCAAGGCAAGTCAACGGTGATTAGAGCACTAAGATGGGTCTTTTACAATGAACCTCGAGGAATGGAATTTTTCAGGGTAGGCTCTAACATTTGTCGAGTTGTAGTGACATTAGACAGCGGTGAACAGATAGTGCGGGAAAGAACTAATAGTAGGAATCGCTATATCTATCGCAATAATAGTAGAGAAGAAGAAATTTTCGAAGGCTTTGGCAATACCGTACCTTGGGAGATTGCTAAGATATTACAGATGCTAAAAATTTCTTTGGATAAAGATACAGAAACTACTCTTAATATTTCCCACCAATTGGAATCACCCTTTTTAATGAATGAAAGTGGGTCTTTAAGAGCTAAAATGATTGGTCGTCTTACCGGAGTTCATATTATTGATGCAGCTATTAGAGATGTAGCCAGGGATTTAATGAATCAGCAGCAAGAGGAAAAACGTTTAGATGAAGAATTAAAAGAGCTCACTGAAGAACTAGGTATTTACAGCTATTTACCCGAATTACTAGAAAATATTAAAAAAGAAGAAAAAATTTTAGAAAAAATTAAGATTCTTAATGTTCAGATGGGTCTACTACAAGAAATCCGAAGAAACTGGGAGAGTCTTTGTGAAGAAGAAAAAAAAGCTGGAGAATTTCTGTCTTCCCTTCCTCCTCTAGACAAAGTAGAGAATTTAATAAATCGAGCTGAAATACTTAACCAAAGGGAATTCCAACTAGATAAATTAAATCAACAATGGATAAATATGAAGAAGGATTTAGCCCGGGCCAATTACTTTTTAGAACATACTACAGGAATAGCAAAAGGAGAAGAACTTCTAGCACAAGCAGAAGACAGTGTTAAGAGACTTAAAGAACTTTTACATTTACAGGAAAAGATTAAAACATGGAAAGAGCAATATCAACAGGCTAAGGATATTTGGCGAGGGCTAACTAAAGTACCCGAGTCTGAAGAAACAATCAAATTAGTGGAAGATAAAGTAAAAAAATTAGAAAAATTAGAGAGATTGGCTAAAAATCTAAGAGAGATTGAAGCAGGTATCATTAACTGCGAACAGGAATTAGAAAAGTTAGAGAATAAACTGAATATAGTTTTTGAAAATTATCAGCTTAAATTAAAAGAGACTGGTAAATGCCCGCTCTGTTTTTGCCCTCTTGACGAAGAGACTTTTAGAAGAATTACTTGGAATTACTCAACAAAAGGAGGAGAATAAATGTCTTTAGAGCAAGAAAAGGAATTAGGAATTTTAAAGGAAAATCTAGAGAAGATAAAAGGTTTAAAGTATAAAACTGAAGCTAGAATAGAGCAGTTACAAAAACGTAAGGAAGAAATTTTAGAAGAAATAAAGAATCTGAAAGTAGATCCAGATAATTTAGAAGGGGAAATAGAAAAATTGAAGAAAGAGATATCCAGTCTTTTACAGGAAGCTAAAAACTATTTGCCTATAGATATCTTAGGAAAAGCCAAGGTTTAAGCTACTTTTGTTGCTTGACACGAATATCAAAAAAAGATACAATAAAGTAGATATACTTCAATTTATCAGGGTAAATAGTTTTGCCACTTGGCTTAAAGAAAAAAATAATATGGAGGAGGTGAACAAGTATTAATTTAGTAAATATTGTCTACTACGTTATAGGAATGCTTGTTGCATTAGCTGGTGGCTATTTGGTGAGAAAATATATAGCTGAAGCTAAAATCGCTTCAGCGGAAGAGGCTGCTAAGAAAATTTTAGAAGAAGCTGAAAAGGGTGCGGAAGCTAAAAAGAGGGAGTCTATCTTAGAAGCCAAAGAAGAAACTCATCGAATTAGACACGAAATGGAGAAAGAAGTTCGTGACCGGCGTAATGAGCTGCAAAGACTAGAAAGAAGATTAGTACAAAAAGAAGAAACCTTAGACCGAAAATTAGAAGCATTAGACAAAAGAGATGAAAAAATTGCTAAACATGAATTAGAGTTAGAAAGAAAAGAAAAAGAAGTGGCAGAACTTTATGCTCAACAGAGAGCCGAGTTAGAAAGACTTTCCAATCTATCTAGCGAAGAGGCTAAAGAATTATTGCTAAGAGATGTAGAAAATGAAATTAGACATGAGTCAGCGATGCTAATTAAAGAAATTGAGACTCATGCTAAAGAGGAAGCGGAAAAGAGAGCAAGAGATATTATTTCCCTAGCAATCCAGCGTTGTGCTGTTGACCATGTTGCTGAAACTACGGTTTCCGTAGTTGCTCTTCCGAATGATGAAATGAAGGGAAGAATTATAGGTAGAGAGGGAAGAAACATTCGAACATTAGAGACTCTTACCGGAATAGACTTAATCATTGACGATACTCCTGAAGCAGTAATTTTATCTGGTTTTGATCCTATTAGGAGAGAAGTGGCCAAAGTAGCTTTAGAAAAGCTAATTGCTGATGGAAGGATTCATCCGGCCAGAATTGAAGAAATGGTTGAAAAAGCCCGTAAAGAGGTAGAAAATACTCTTAGGGAAGAGGGAGAACGAGCTACTTTTGAAACTGGAGTACACGGACTACATCCTGAGCTGATAAGACTTTTAGGTAGGTTAAGATATAGAACAAGCTATGGACAAAACGTGTTACAACATTCTATTGAAGTGGCCCATTTAACTGGGATTATGGCAGTAGAATTGGGTCTAGATATTCAGGTAGCCAAGAGAATCGGCTTACTCCATGACATAGGAAAAGCCGTGGATCATGAAGTAGAAGGACCTCATGCCTTAATAGGGGCTGATTTAATTAAAAAGTATCAAGAATCTCCGGATATTATCAACGCTGTTGCTTCTCATCATGGCGATGATGAACCAAAAACTGTGGAGGCAGTACTGGTACAAGCAGCTGATGCTATTTCTGCAGCTAGGCCAGGAGCGCGTCGTGAGACATTAGAAGCTTATATCAAGCGACTGGAAAAACTTGAGGAGATAGCTAATTCCTTTGAAGGAGTAGAAAAATCTTTCGCTATCCAAGCTGGTCGTGAGATTAGAATCATGGTCAAGCCTGAAAAAGTGGATGATGTTATAACTGCTAGAATTGCTAGGGATATTGTAAAGAAGGTAGAAAGTGAGCTAGAATATCCTGGACAGATCAAAGTTGTGGTTATTAGAGAAACTAGGGTAGTTGACTATGCAAAATAGCCGAAAAGAAAACGACTCTATATAGAGTCGTTTTTATTTGTTTTGAATATTATGGACTAGGTTAGTTTTTACCCTTTTCAGTAAAATGTTTCTAAGTAAAATTAAGAGTATAAAGCAGGAATTAGCGCAAAAATGCAGAATTAGAACGTGAGAACCTAATAGCACAGAGAGGATGATGATACACATGATGAGAATGCGCTATAAAGATGGGGAGGAAATTTCTAATAGCGTGGGTCTATTAATTTCAATATTAGTAAGGTATCCTGAGATAGGTTCAATTAATTTTAGTCCTAGGAGTAAAGTGTTAAAATTTAATTTTATTTTAACTCAACATTTAGCTGATGTTGAGTTTAATAACTTCCATGATCAACTAGTAAATAGCTTAGATGTGTATAATATGCTGGAGGGAAAGAAAACAATAATAGCTGAACTGAAGAAAATTGAATATGAAAAGATAACTCTTTTGGAAATAGAGAGAGATGTGGAGACCTTAAATCAGGAAGAAATTTCTCTGATTATTAGTCTAATGAGAGATAAATTTGGTGGTCTTTTGGCGACTGATGGAGATTGTGATTCTTTTTTAGAAGAAGAGTTGGAAATGCAAGAAGAACTTATCCAACATATGCTAGAAGATACTAAAACATCTTTCCCGGAGAAAAATCTGATTGGCTTTAGAGAAGAAGGGAAGGTGTTAGTTTTTAATAAAGATGCTCATGAGCCAAAGAACTAAAAGGAGGATTACGGTTGAATATTCTGGTAATCGGCGATATATCAGGTAAGCCAGGTAGAAAAATGATTAGAGAGATACTACCTAAAATCAAGGATAAAATGGAAATAGAATTTACTATAGCTAATGGAGAAAATGCTGCTGGTGGAGTAGGGATTACCAGGGAAATTGCTAACGAATTATTTTATCACGGTATAGATATTCTAACAATGGGGAACCATACTTGGGATAATAAAGATATTTTTAATTTTATTGACCATGAGAGAAGAATACTAAGACCTCTAAACTATCCTGATGGAACTCCTGGGCAAGGATCTACCATTATTGAAGCTCCTAATGGCCTGAAGATAGGCATTATTAATTTATTAGGTCGAGTCTTTTTAGCCAATGTAGAATGCCCCTTTAGGACTGTTGAAAAAGAAATAGCCCATCTACAGAAAGAGACTCCTATTATTTTGATTGATTTTCATGCAGAGGTGACCTCAGAGAAGGTAGCTTTAGGCTGGTACTTAGATGGAAAAGTGACAGCTGTAGTAGGAACTCATACTCATATTCAGACTGCTGATGAAAGAATTCTGCCAAAAGGCACAGCTTATATTACTGATTTAGGAATGACTGGCTCTCGGAATTCAGTTTTAGGAGTGAAGACTGAGCTAGTAATCCAGAAGTTCTTAACTCAGTTGCCTGTGCGGTTTGAAGTCGCTAAAGGAGACGAGGTTCTCTGTGGAGCAATAATTGAAATAGATAGCAATACCGGTAAAGCGGTTAAGATAGAAAGAGTGCAAGAATTTTCAGTTTAGTTTGAAAAAGATAAAATTTTTATTAGCAGAAGAAGGAATCTATTGGCTAGAAGAGAAATATATACTAATATACAAGAAATACAAGTGAGGAGGTAATTAATAATGGAAGTATTGAAAGTGTCAGCAAAATCAAGTCCTAATTCTGTGGCAGGTGCCCTAGCCGGTGTTTTACGGGAAAAGGGAGGCGCAGAAATCCAAGCAATTGGAGCGGGTGCCCTAAATCAAGCAGTAAAAGCAGTAGCGATTGCAAGAGGATTCGTAGCTCCTAGTGGTATTGACCTAATTTGTATCCCAGCCTTTACTGATATTCAAATTGATGGTGAAGAAAGAACCGCTATTAAATTGATTGTAGAGCCTAGATAATATACTAGGTTATTATAGAGAATAAAATTTAAATACTAAAGCCTGTTTATCTTTTCTTTAGAGATAAGCAGGCTTTTCCTATAATGATGGGGGGAATGATATTGTATGGCGATTTACACTTGCATACTACGGCTTCCGATGGACTCTTATCTCCTATTGAAGTAGTAGATAAGGCTCATAATTTAGGAATGGCTTTTTTATCTATTACTGATCATGATACAATTCAAGGTACTGCTATTGCACAAGAAAGAGGCAGAAACTTAGGATTAGAGGTCATTCCAGGAATAGAATTAAGTGCAGAGATAGAAGATAAAGAAATTCATATTTTAGGTTATTTCTTTAATTATCAGGATCCTGATTTATTGAAAATACTGGATAAATTAGATGATGCTAGAACGGAAAGAGCAACGATAATAATAGAGAAATTAAATAGACTGGGTATCAGCTTAACTATGGATAAGATAAGAGATATAGCAGGAAAAGGCGTAGTTGGTAGGTTGCATATAGCTAGAGCTATGGTATCTATGGGGTATGCAGAAAACGTTGGAGATGCTTTCCAAAAGTATATAGGCTATAAAAAGAGTGCCTATGTAGAACGTTATAAACTTTCTATTCGAGATGCTATAGAGGTTATCTTAAAAAATAAAGGACTGCCAGTTCTGGCTCACCCTTCTCTTGTAGGCCAGGATGAGTTAATCCCTAAATTAATTGCTTACGGATTACAGGGAATTGAAGTTTACCATACTGAACACAGTTTTCGTCATATTCATCACTATTTACAGTTAGCTAAAAAGTATAATCTACTAGTTACTGGTGGTTCTGACTGTCATGGTCCTTTATATAAGAGTAGGTCATTAATGGGAAAAATAAATATACCTTATAAGCATTTAGAAGCAATGAAAGAAAGGAAGAGAAGTATATTCTAAGTGGCTCTTCAATGGAGGTCTATAATGAAAAGAGGAGGGAATCTAAATGTTTTATCCTGGATTCTTTTTTGACTGGACTCAGATAATTGTTTTCCCTGCAATTATCTTAGCTATTTATGCACAATTTAAGGTTCAGAGTACATTCAATAAATATTCTCAGATAAGATCTATAGCAGGAAAAACAGGAGCAGAAGTAGCTAGAGAGTTATTGAATAGAAACCGCCTACATCATGTAAGAGTGGAAGAAACTCAGGGAACTTTGTCAGATCACTATGATCCCCGGGATCAGGCAGTACGTTTATCTCCGCAGGTTTACAATAACTCATCTTTAGCAGCTTTAGGTGTAGCTGCTCATGAGACTGGCCATGCTATTCAGCATGCTCACGGTTACGCTCCACTTCAAATTCGCCACAGCTTATTTCCAATAGCTAACATTGGTTCTGGTGCAGCTATTCCTCTGTTTTTTTTAGGTTTTATCTTTAGTATTCCTTTCTTATTGAAATTAGGTATCTTCTTTTTTAGTTTTGCTGTTTTATTTCAAGTAATTACTCTACCAGTAGAATTTAATGCCAGTAGCCGAGCCTTGACCTTATTAGGTAATGGAAGATATCTTACTTCCCAGGAAGTGGCAGGAGCCAGAAAAGTGCTTAATGCTGCTGCTCTAACTTATATAGCGGCTACCCTAGTATCAATGTTAGAACTACTGCGTCTAATAATTCTTAGTCGCCTTGGAGGTAGAAATGAATAAAAGAATGCAGGCAATTATTGCCTGCATTCTTTGCTTAACTTTGCTTCTTGAATGCTATTAGATAATACTTATCATTCAAATCTTTTTCAACATCTCTAATTCTACCTATTTCTCCTTGGCTAAGGCTAGCAAAGTTTATTCCTGTAGTTTCTATTTTTTCCTGCATTGTTTCCCTCCTCTCTTCAGAAGCCTATTCTTATTATGTTCATTATAAAAATTTTTAAAGATGTAAGATACAAGCAAAATTAATTTTCATAATAAAAGGAAAAAGAGTCTCGTTTTCAGACTCTTTTTACAATCCAGTTATAGAATAAACCACATATTCTCATCAGTTGGGTGAAAGGTTCTTATATCAATTATTTCGTAATGTCCACATACCGGACAAACAACTTGGTCCTGGCTTTCAATGGAAGAAGTGTAACAGTTAGAACAATTTTTTGGAAACATGAAAACGCCTCCTTTTCATATTACGAAATTACTTTTTACTATTGTATCATTTTCTGAAAGGCAATTCTATAAACAGATAAAAGTATATTGTATTACTAGTTTTTTTTGTCACACTAAGAGGTCATTTAACACATAATTATAGTAAGTTAGAATAAGAGGGAGGGATAAAAGTGAATAGCTATCAAGTTATTATGAATATTGATATTGATAAGGATAGACAGGCTAATCTATTTATAATATCTTCCTCTTTTGAATATGCTAGAAGAATAGCAGGAGAAATACTAATAGAGAAAAAAGACACAGAAGTTATAGAAGTTCAAATACTTGAGTTAGAAGAGGAACAATTAGCTTATTGTTATAGCGGTAACGGAATAAGGCATTAATTTAAATTTTCGTAATGAGATTATTTCTTCGTTGGTAAGCTTTTTGCTGGTAGCCTGGAACAAATTTATCAAGAAGCATTCTAACTCTTTTATAATTCGACCAACAAATGGCAGAGATATAATGGTTAGTACAAAGAAGTAACTTTACCTTTTGGAAATTAGTTCTAATCTTTCTTAAGGATACTAGACTTTTATTTAAGTTATAGATAGTAATAGAGTTTTCAATGTCTACTAACAGAGTCAAAATTTGCCTTTCCGTTTCCCAATGAAGATAGTCAGCTAATAAGTTTCCTATTTCGTGGTCTGGAATGGATAGTAGCCTGCTTAACAGACTATCTTTATTAGCCAAATCTTGTTGAATAATTTCTATTTTTCCATCCTCCATTGCTTTAATTAATTCTAGAATTTTATCTTTTTCTTCTTTGGTTTGGGAATTAATACTCTCATTTTCATTTATCTTTAGCTTATTAAGAATTAAATCATTAATAGCCGATTTATTAGTATAACAATTCAGCAGTTGTAGTGCTATTTTTAGTTTTTTTAGTAATTCATTTAATTTTTTACTTTCTTTCATAAATTCTTCCTCCTCTTCTTTTTCTTATTTTTACCAGAATTACTTTTTTAATGAGCGGAAAAGCTAGAATCAAAAAATATTTTAGGGAGATAATAAGAAATGAAGGCTCTATTTAAAAGGAGGTAGGGAAATGGGTTGTGATTGTGGTGGAGAAAATAAAATTAATGCTAATATGACTATTGCGGAAGTTTTGAGAGTAAATCCTAAAGCTACGGAAGTGTTAAAATCTATAGGAATGCATTGTCTTGGGTGCCCTTCGGCAGCAGGGGAAACAATTGCTCAGGCCGCAGAGGTTCATGGCGTAGAACTGAATGAATTATTGAAAAAGTTAAATAATACCGGTTGTGACTGTT
>Ga0079100_1004281_pt1 | contig 9828 bp, 3 predicted proteins | sample ADurb_H2B_03_Slu_FD_74560 | JGI IMG/M metagenome (GOLD analysis project Ga0079100, IMG submission 74560) | Active sludge microbial communities from Illinois, USA, of municipal wastewater-treating anaerobic digesters - ADurb_H2B_03_SludgeMetaT... | ecosystem: Engineered > Bioreactor > Anaerobic >...
GGCTTTTTCAGAGCCGTGCTTGGAAATGATAGTTTTTAATAGGGCTAAGCGTACAGATTAGCACATATATCATGTGAAGGGTATCACCTGAATCAGATCAGGCGAACCTGCGGATGGGAGGCGTAATGATGAAGATATGGAGATATTTGTCAATTATTCTGCTTATATTCCTCTGTGGTGCAGCTGTTGCACAGGAGATTGTGTTCTCTCCGACCGGGGAAGCAGGAGAAGAGATCCAGGCGGGGGATATAACATTTAGTACCCCGGTAAGTGCATCAAGTGGTATTGCAATCCTTTCGGTTGCACAAAACCCAGATGAGTATACCATTGCGAATACCGTGACGGTAGACACCGCCGGATTTGATCTCTCCTCAGAGTCATGTGGGGGATCTGAGAAGCAGATCACCTTTGGAAACCTGAATCACATAAATCCGAAAGTCTCGGATGGAAGGGTTGTTTTTGAAGAGTGGAATGCCGGGGTGTCGGGAATCGGATTATATGATATCCAGTCAGGTGGCCTTTACCAGGTGTACCCGGGTAAACTTCACCAGGCCAATCCTGATATTTCAGGAAGGATAGTGGTGTATGAACAATCAGGTGCAGGATCAAACCAGGTTGTCAATATTCACGGATATAACCTTGAGACCGACACAGCTGCACCGATTTCATCATCCACCTCCAACCAGAACCAGCCGGTTGTGTCAGGAAGGTACATAGCATGGCAGGACTGGAGAAGTGGGAATTCCGATATCTACATGGCTGACCTTAATACTGGAACAAGCCAGGTGGTAACGAAAGATCTTGCAGAACAGAAAAACCCCGACATATCAGGATCATATATCGTCTGGGAAGACTGGAGGAATGGAAATGCTGATATTTACCTTTATGATATCACTGCTGGAAAAGAGTACCAGCTCACAAACCATCCGTCTGACCAGGTAAAGCCAAAGATAAGCGGAAAGATCGTGGTCTGGGAAGATAACCGGAATGGTGTATCTGACATTTTTGCCATGACACTGGATAATTTCCAGGAGTACCAGCTTACTGACGGAAAATACAAGGCTGTAAACCCGGATGTTTCAGGTCCGCTTGTTGTATGGGAGGACTACCGGAATGGGAATGCGGATATATACCTGCTCGACCTGATCACCGGGTACATTTACCAGATAACATCCAACCAGAGTGACCAGAAAAATCCGTCAATCCACGGCAATCACCTGGTCTGGCAGGATTACAGGACAGGAAATTCAAACATATTCCTGTACTCATTCTCCCAGTCTGTTGGATCAGCAAAATACCAGCTATATGGTTCTGCACTGCTTGGTGGAACGGCCGCTCCTGTTGGCACTGAGGTTAAAGCACTGATAGACGGGGTTGTCAGGGCAAAAACAACGGTGCAACAGGCCGGAAGTTATGGTTCATCATATGGGCCATTCCTTGAGGTACCGGTAACCAGTGCTGATACCGGAAAGATGATAACATTCAGGCTGAACGATTGCCAGGCTGACCAGGTTCTCACGGTCGGCACAGGCGGAGTCATGAGACTTGATCTCTCTGCCTCGTCCATAACACCTGTCCAGACCTATACCCTGTCAGGTAATGTGTTGCTGGACAACCTGCCTGCACCGGTTGGAACTGTCATCTCTGCAACCATCGATTCCCAGGTCAGGGGGCAGGTTACGGTAACCTCCGCAGGCTCATATTCAGGTCTTACTATCCCTGTCAGCCAGGCTGACTATGGAAAGACTATCGTATTTAATGCAATAACAGGCAGCTCATCACTTCAGGCCTCACAAGGTATCAGCGTCGGGCAACAGGTTGGCAGCTGGTTTGACCTGACCTTTGGCACGACCACCCCGCCGGAGACGTACAGGTTCAGCGGTTCAGCCCTGCTTGACGGGCAGTATGCACCTGCTGGAACAGTTCTCTCGGCAGTGATCGATAATCAGGTTCGCGGGCAGACGACTGTAACCACACAAGGTACATACAGCAACCTGAATGTTCCGGTATACCTGACCGATAATGGAAAATATATCTCATTCACAGCCCAGTTCGGTGGTGCAACCTATATCGCAGGACAACAGGTTGCTGTGTCTTCCGGGCAGGTCGATATTATCATCGCATCTGAAGATGTCTCTGCTGCTGCCGGCCAGGTTATTAAAAAGAACCTGGATCTGACCTTTACTGTATCAGCTCAGACCAAGTACTCTTTCTGGGGCCGGGCAAACCTTGACGACTCACCACTTGCTGCAGGAAATACCATCTATGCACTTATTGACAACCAGATCCGGGGACAGATTGCGACACAGGTTGCCGGTTCTTATGGTTCTGACAATGGTCCTTACCTTGAAGTACCGATAACCAATGCAGACATTGGAAAGACCATCAGGTTCCAGACCGCGACCGGGGCAGAAGGAGACCAGAGCCAGCTGGTTGTGAGCGGCCTGAAAGTATTAAAGAACATTAATTTCGTCTCAAAGCCATCAACCGCGGCCGACTTCTTGGCAAGCCCGACCCAGGGGACAATACCTCTCTCTGTAAAGTTCACAGACAAATCATCCGGAAGTCCGAAGTCATGGTACTGGGACTTTGGAGATGGATCAACATCTACTGAAAAAAATCCGACCCACGTGTATACCAGGAATGGGGTTTATTCAGTTGGCCTGATGACAACTTTGTGGAACGGGCAGACCAAGACAGTTGTTAAACAAAATCTGATTACAGCTGGAATTGTCAGCCCGCCAGAAGCACAGATAAGCCTCAACCAGGGATGGAACTTTATTTCAATTCCAAAGATGCTTGCAGACGGACAAAATACAGCAAAAGCCCTCTTTGGTCATGTTGATGTAGGTGGTCACAGTATCTTTGCCTACAATCCAAGAACAAAATCATGGACGACCGTTAGTGCGACGACGGTCATAAACCCACTTGATTCGGTCTGGATCTACTCTACCAAGAAAGACTCAGTATATCTCTACTTTGCAGGGGACGCCCTTCAGATTCCACCTACCAGGAAACTTGTCAAGGGCTGGAATACTTTCGGGGTTACCAGCCTGAACACGGTTCCTGCACAAAACGCCCTGCTGTCAGTAAAAGATCAGTGGATTTATGTTATAGGATTTGACTCCTCTATCCAGAGGTACCAGGGCACCATTATGAACGTTCCTGATAGCAATGCCAATGTCCTTTATCCGGGGTATGGGTACTGGATATACATGAGTGAAGAGGGAGATCTTGCCGCTATAGGCATATAAGGAGAATAAATTACAATTTTTGAGGAAAACCCATGAAAATTGCACCTATATTAATGATGGTTCTGACACTCCTGCTGCTTGCACCCTGCCTTGCAGAGGATGACAATGTCGAGTTTGAACCTATTGCGAGTTTTTCAGCCGAAGCGATGATTGCACAGGCCCCTGGTATTGAAGAGCAGATGACCTTTGACTCGGTCTTTGACTGGGATCCAAAGGTGGACGAACAGTATGTCACATGGACACAGTACGAAGGGCAGGGAAAAGTCTGGTTTTATGACATGAAATCAGGAAACCGGCAGATGGTCGCCAATATAAACAGCGATCAGAATAACCCGGACATTTCAGGAGGTATCATCGTATGGGATGACAGCAGACACAAAAACTCTGACATCTACTCGTACAATATCCCGATGCACAAGGAAACCCCTGTGTACGTTGATACCACCAACAAATTCAAACCGGCAGTCTCCCAGGACATGGTTGTCTTTGAAGACTTTGGAAATGATGACATCAGGGATATCGGGCTCGTAAAAGTAGGAACCAGTGCCAGACCGGTATACATCAATCCAAATGGCAAGGACAAGGCAAACCCTGACATCGACGGAGACTGGATCGCCTACCAGCAGCTTGATGACAACAAAAATGACTGGAACATCTACATCTACAATTACAAGACCGATAAAACCGTCCAGGTAACCCGTGACACCCGTATCCAGCAAAATCCACGTATATCTGGTGATTTTGTCGTCTGGGAAGATAACCGGAACGGGAAATGGGACGTCTTCATGTATGATATCAAAAAGGAAATGACAACTGCCGTCACCTTTGATGATTTCGATAATGTAGAGCCTGCTGTATCAGGGTCCAAGATCGTCTGGACCAGGTACGACCAGGAGAACAACAGTGATATCTACATGGTGGATCTTCAGATTCCAAAGACCTATGCTGTATGTGTGGGACCAGGAAACCAGATAAGGCCTGACATCTGCGTTGACAAGATTGTCTGGCAGGATGACAGGTTTGGCGGATGGGATATCTTCATCTACACTCTTGAACCTGTGACTCCGTTCACGCCGTACCAGTTCTATGGCCCGGTAACCTTCAACTATCTCCCTGCCCCGGTAGGCACTGAGATCATTGCCAAGATTGACGGAGTAACCAAGGACTCTATTGTTACAACCCAGCAGGGATATTACGGAAGTTCAGGAAGTTTTGGAGATCAGCTGACAGTCAGGATAAACCAGGCTGATATCGGACGCCAGATCTCTTTCTGGAGCGATGGAATCCAGGGGGCACCTTCCATTACCGTAACAGGTGACGGTTCACTGATGGAGCAGCCGCTAAACTTTGTCTATGCACAGCCGCTCCCTGACCTTCTGTTCTATGGTTCCGTTACTATCGATGGCCAGCCGGCGGCAAAGGGAACAGTCCTTAAGGCGGTTATTGATGGCGTGGTCAGGGGCAGCCTTGACATCACCCAGAGCGGGCAGTACGGAGGGCAGTACGACACTGATCCTGCATTACGTGTTCAGATAACGGTTGATGATATCGGAAAGCACATCACTTTCATGGAAGATGATTATGCCGCAGGCCAGACCTTCCAGATAACCAGTGGCGGCAGGTTCAGGCAGGACCTTACCTTTACCACCGTTCCACCAATGAGCCCGTACGAGTTCTACGGGTACGTCCAGATTGACGGTAAATCTGCCCCGATTGGGACCATGATCCAGGCAAAGATCGATAATACTCCTGTTACCAACTATGTAACAAGGTATGCAGGTTCATATGGGACACCAGGACAGTCACCTGATGATCCCCGCCTTATAGTTCCGGTAACTGAAGCAGATGCCGGGCGAACGATATCATTCTGGATTGGAAATATTAAGGCAGGAGCAACGCAGGTCATCACCCGTGGTGGTGAACGGATCATCCGTAAGGATCTTGACTTTGGCAGCTCACCTCCGCCAGGCATCCAGGCTGATTTCTCTGCATCTCCAAGAAGTGGTGCAGCTCCCCTGACTGTCCAGTTTACTGACCTCTCAACTGGCGGACCAACCATGTGGTACTGGGACTTTGGTGACGGAATTATCCCGGCAGATGCTTCATGCACTTCTGAAACAGATTGTCACAATATCGCAAACCCCATACACACCTACAGAAATGACGGGATATATACTGTAACCCTTACCGCCTCAAACCAGTTCGGGGCATCTGATACCAGGGTAAAGTCCGGGTTTATCACGGTAGGAAGCGGTCCTCAACCGGTTGATTCTATCCGGATTTACCCTGGATGGAACTTCATCTCTGTTCCAAGAAAGCTTGCACCAGGCAAGGATACTGCAGCGATTTTCAGCCATATACAGGTGGACGGTCACAGTATCTTCCAGTTTGATGCAGTCACCGGGCAGTGGATTACCATGACCTCATCCAGCCAGATAAAACCGCTTGATGCAGTCTGGATCTATTCACGAACAACAGATACGGTCCCGCTCACCTATAACTCCGATCCCCTGCAGACACCACCGACAAAAGAGCTACGTAAAGGCTGGAATGCTGTAGGATTTACAGGACTTGAGCCACTGGAAGCCAGGTTCACATTCCTGTCTGTCCAGGACAAGTGGGTAAACTGCCTTGGATTCAACGAAGAGAAACAGCAGTACGATGAGATGATCATCAAGGGCAGGAATGATGATTCACGCCTGTACCCACATAACGGTTACTGGTTATTCATGTCTGATAACGGTACTCTTGCCGCAATATCAGCCTGATATTTTTTTGGGATGATAAAAGTGTGGGGGGATGTGATATGCAAACAAAGACAGGATACAGATGGATACCATTAAGTCTGTATGAGATAAGGTACGGTTTAGGTGGGTGTGTCAGGGACACATTTCACAAATGCTGGTGGTGGGAAGAATGAAAAAAATAGTGTGTATGCTCACTCTGTTTCTGGTGCTTGCACTTGCGGCATCAGGTGTGGTTTCAGTAGCAGGTGAGCAGACAGGTAAGGCAGGAGCTGGAGAGGCCATCTGTGATGGTCCTGGTGGTGCCTGTATTATTGCAGATTTTATCGGGAGTCCTACGGATGGAGTGGCTCCGCTTCGTGTTCAGTTTCTTGATTCGTCAACCGGTTACCCTGCAATGTGGGCATGGGATTTTGGTGACGGAAAGGTTGCATCAGGAACGGCAAATCCTGTCCATGTTTACAGGGAACCGGGGATTTATACTGTTACACTGACTGCAACAAGTCTGACCGGTGCATCAAGTACCAAGGTCAGGCAGCAGTACATAATTGTCAGGGATAAAAGACCGCTTGAGGCCGACTTCCTTGCAAATCCGACCTATGGAAAGGCGCCTCTTACTGTTCAGTTTACTGACTGTTCAAAAGGTGCTGTGCAGGAATGGAGATGGGACTTTGGAGATGGAGGCACTGCATATGAACAAAATCCCATCTATGTCTATAAAAGGCCTGGAAAGTATACTGTCACCCTTACGGTGAGCAGTCCTACTGCCGGTTCAAGCACGAAGGTGAAAGAAAAGTACATTATAGTTGAGCCTTCCTGCATCATTGAAGCCAGGTTCAGTGCAGATCCTGCGTCTGGAACTGCACCTCTCAAGGTGAAGTATACCGATCTTTCGGTTGGAGGACCGACCATGTGGGCCTGGGACTTTGGGGATGGTACCACCGACATGGTAGCAAATCCTGTCCATGTTTACAAGAATCCTGGAACTTACCAGGTTCGTCTTACGGCATCCAGCCAGCTTTGTGAACCCGGAATCAGTGAAACGACCATAAAGGTGAGTCCACTGGCTATAAAAGCAGATTTCTCCGCAGATCCGCAATCCGGAGAGGTCCCGCTGACTGTGCAGTTTACCGATCTCTCAACCGGAAACCCGACAAGGTGGATGTGGGACTTTGGTGACGGTAATATTATCCCGGCCAGTGAAGAGGACGAACTCTTCAGCGACGGCGAGGATGTAGCCTGTGACGGTGGAAGATGCCCGCCACAAAATAAGTTGCAGAACCCAAGACACACTTACCGGGTTCCTGGAACTTATGCAGTAACCCTTACCGCATCCAACAAGTACAGTTCAGATACCGTAACAAAGACCCAGTACGTGACAGTCACACCAAAAGCCATCAAGGCTGACTTCTCTGCTGAACCCAGAACAGGTGATGCTCCGCTTACCGTCCGGTTCACCGATCTCTCGACCGGAAACCCGACCATGTGGGAGTGGGACTTTGGTGACGGTAATATCATTCCGGCCAGTGAAGATGGCGAACTCTTCAGCGATGATGATGAGGTAGCCTGCGACGGTGGAAGATGTCCGCCCCCAAATAAGATGCAGAACCCAAGGCACACTTACCGGGTTCCTGGAACTTATGCTGTGACACTGACCGCATCCAACAAGTACAGTTCAGATACTGTAACAAAGACACAGTACGTGACAGTCACACCAAAAGCCATAAAAGCTGACTTCTCTGCTGAACCCAGAACTGGAGATGCTCCGCTTACTGTCCGGTTCACCGATCTCTCGACAGGAAACCCGACCATGTGGGCATGGGACTTTGGTGATGGTGCAACAGACATGGTGGCAAACCCTGTCCACGTGTATACCCAGCCAGGGACCTATACAGTAACACTGACCGCATCAAACCAGTATACCTCTGATACGGTACGCAAAGATCAGTGGATTACCGCTAAGGATGTATCCATCAATGCAGACTTTGTCGGTACTCCAACCAGCGGGTATGCTCCCCTGACTGTTCAGTTTACCGATCTCTCGACCGGAAACCCGACCAGGTGGGAGTGGGACTTTGGTGACAGGAACATCATCCCCGCCAGTGAAGAAGGAGAACTCTTCAGCGAGGAAGAAGAGGATGAGGTAGCCTGCGACGGTGGAAGATGTCCACCCCAGGAGAAGCGTCAGAATCCAAGGCATACCTACCGGTTCCCAGGCACCTATACCGTTACCCTGACCGCTTCAAACCAGTACGGTACGTCTGATACTGAGGTAAAGCAGGGATACATTACTGTCTCGGCAAATGCAATCGTTGCTGACTTTGACGGATCGCCTCGTTCAGGATGTGCTCCCCTGACTGTTCAGTTTACCGACATGTCATCAGACTCTCCAACCAGGTGGGAATGGGACTTTGGCGACAGGAACATCATTCCTGCCGGTGAAGAAGGAGAACTCTTCAGCGAGGAGGAAGAGGATGAGGTAGCCTGCGACGGTGGCAGGTGTCCACCCCAGGAGAAGCGTAAGAATCCAAGGCATACCTACCGGGTTCCTGGCACCTATACGGTAACACTGACCGCATCAAACCAGTATGGTGGAACAGGCACGATCACAAAACAGGGCTTTATCACTGTAGAGAGCTGTCCGCCGGTCAGGGCAGATTTTGATGGAACCCCAAGAAGTGGCAATCTTCCACTCTCTGTCCGCTTTACCGATCTCTCTACTGGAAACCCGACTATGTGGGCCTGGGACTTTGGCGACGGGGCTACTGACATGATTGCAAACCCTGTTCATATCTATGACAGGGAAGGAAAGTACACTGTCACCCTTACTGCGTCAAACAGGTATGGATCTGACACCATCTCAAAATCTGAATTCATCTCTGTAAATACCCCGTATGATGATGAGATCCCGGTATCCGGTGGATGGAACTTCATATCTGTTCCGAAAAAACTCGCCCCCGGGTATGACACGGCGTCTATCTTCAAGGTAATCGACTCAGGAGGTCACAGCATGTTCCAGTATGATACAGGAAAACACCTCTGGCATGTGCTTGATCCTTCAAGCCCGATAAAACCCCTTGAAGGGTTCTGGATCTACTCTAAAGGAACCTCAAAAGTCCCATTAAGGTACGATACAAACCCGGTCCAGACTCCACCGACAGCATACCTGAAGAAAGGGTGGAACGGCATAGGGTTTACTGGAAAGACACCCATTGAAGCAAAATTCACTCTCCTCTCCGTGGAAGACAAGTGGGTGAACTGTGCAGGATTTAATGCACAGATCCAGCAGTATGACCAGATGATAATCAAGGGCAGCAATGACGGGACCCTTATGTATCCGTTCCGTGGTTACTGGTTATACATGACCGCAGATGGTGTACTTGCAGCAAATGCTGCATAAACCACCAGACTTTTTTATATAAGCCGTTCCTGTCTTGTAAATGGCTTGATGCTGAGAATTTTTCTTGCTGCCTCTGATATGGCATCGGTCATTCCTTCGGGAGCATAAACACCAAGCCGCCACTGGCTTCTTCTGGTCTCGTTCAGGGTTGTGACAAGGGGTGATACCTCTTCAAGCCTGCTTACTGAATACCTCTCCTTAACCATGACATCCATCCAGATATCCCGTGGAAATGCAGGAATATCAACCATAACCTGCCCTGGACTGACCCCTGCCTCAAGGGCAATATCCTCTGCAAGGTCACGTTCCCGGAGGAATGATTCATCGGTAATCTGGTGAACATCCCTGACATCATCCTTCCCCACGTAAAGTGCCCGTTTAAAGAGCTTGCGTTCGTAGAGGTTTTTTGCAAGGCCGGATACCAGTGGAT
>Ga0079100_1018498_pt1 | contig 9811 bp, 10 predicted proteins | sample ADurb_H2B_03_Slu_FD_74560 | JGI IMG/M metagenome (GOLD analysis project Ga0079100, IMG submission 74560) | Active sludge microbial communities from Illinois, USA, of municipal wastewater-treating anaerobic digesters - ADurb_H2B_03_SludgeMetaT... | ecosystem: Engineered > Bioreactor > Anaerobic >...
GCTTTTTTCTATCTCTTCTTCAATTTTTCTAACTCCGGCACTAGTTTATCATTGAGCACTTTAATATAAGTACCTTTCATTCCAAGTGATCTAGCTTCGATTACCCCTGCACTTTCAAACTTTCTCAGAGCATTAACAATTACTGACCGAGTAATACCTACCCTATCTGCAATCTTACTAGCCACTAATAATCCTTCTTCTCCTTCTAGTTCTTCAAAAATATGTTCTACTGCTTCTTGTTCTGAATAAGAAAGAGTATTTAGAGCTATTTGCACAGCAGCTTTTTTTCTTGCTTCTTCCTCAATCTTTTCACTACGAATTCGTAAAATTTCCATACCTACTACTGTAGCTCCATATTCAGCTAAAATTAAATCATCATCCCCAAACTCTTTATCGAAACGAGCAATAATCAAAGTTCCTAAACGTTTTCCTCCCCCATTAATAGGCACTATGGTAGTAATCTTCTGAGCAAAAATACAAGATTGTTCTCCTTTAAACACACAAATACCAGTAGGTTGTTTTAGATTAGCGAGAGTTTCTGAAAAACTCAATAACTTTTCATTATATTCTTTAGGAAAAATACCATTATCTAAAACTTCTTCTTTCATAATTTGACATTCAAATTCCCCTAAAAGAGCATAGCCTAAAACAATACCTTTAGCACTAGCCACATAAACATTAGCATAAATACACTCACTAAGAACCTGACACATTTCTTTGAAATCAACAGCATGTCCTGCTGCTGTCTGTAACAACTTATTGATTTTTCTTGTTCTTTCTAATAAGCTCACCATTGCTTTTCTACCTCCTCGTTTATAAGATATATCTGCTTAAATCCTCATTCTCACTAATATCCTTTAATTTAGCATTAACATACTCTGGGTCAATAATTATTTTTTGCCCATTAAGCTCAGAAGCTTCAAAGGATAGTTCCTCTAAGAGTCTCTCTAATATTGTGTGTAATCTTCTAGCACCAATATTTTCTGTTTCCTGGTTGACTAAACAAGCAATGTGAGCAATCTCTTCAATAGCCTTTTCTTCAAAGACTATCTCTACACCTTCTGTTTCTAACAGTGCTATATATTGCTTAATCAAAGCATTCTGGGGTTTAGTCAGAATCTGTTCAAAATCTTCCTTAGAAAGATTCTCTAATTCTACTCTAATAGGAAAACGACCTTGCAACTCAGGAATTAGATCAGAAGGTTTAGACACGTGGAAAGCTCCAGCCCCAATGAAAAGAATATGATCAGTCTTAATAGCTCCATGCTTAGTCATGACTGTAGATCCCTCGATAATAGGTAAAATATCCCTTTGCACTCCTTCCCGGGAAACATCTGGTCCGCCTCCACCATAGCCTTTTCCAGCAATTTTATCTATTTCATCAATGAAAATAATGCCTGACTGCTCAGTCTTGATAATAGCTTCTCGGGTAACTTCATCTAAATCTATTAATTTTTGAGCTTCTTCCTGCTGTAGAATCTTTCTAGCATCATCTATAGATACCTTTCTCTTTCTCTTCTTCTTAGGTAAGAAACTGCCAAACATATCTTGAATATTAATTCCCATTTCTTCTACACCTGAGCCAGAAAAAATCTCCACCATAGGAGGAGCACTATCATCTACCTCTATTTCAATAATTTCCTCTTCTAATTGCTTACTTTTCAGCTTCTCTTTCATGTCTTCTCTGGACTTCTTTGCTAATTCCAAATTGCTTGTAAATTCAGAATCTTCCTCCGAATTGCTATTATTTATTCCACCGAAAAGTATTCCTAAAGGATTATCTAGTTTATTCTCTTTTTCAGGTAGAGGAGCTAAAATATCTAAAAGCCTTTCTTCAGCTAAAGTTGTAGCCTTATCCGCTACTTTATCCATTCTCTCTTGCTTTACCTGGCGGATAGCTGTTTCTACCAAATCTCTAATCATAGATTCTACATCTCTACCCACATAACCTACTTCAGTAAACTTCGTAGCCTCGACCTTAATAAAAGGTGCGTCTGCTAGCTTAGCTAATCTTCTAGCTATTTCTGTTTTCCCCACTCCGGTAGGTCCAATCATGAGAATATTTTTAGGTATTACCTCATCCTTTAAATCGTCGGCTAACTTAAGTCTACGGTAACGATTACGTAAAGCAATAGCTACTGCCCTCTTTGCCTTTTGTTGGCCAACAATATATTTATCCAATTCTCCCACTATTTCCTTCGGAGTCAAATTTTCCATTATTCTGCCTCCTTATAGTTCTTCTACTACTATATTATTATTAGTATAGATACAAATAGAAGCAGCTACTTCTAAAGATTTTTCAGCAATTTCTCTGGCAGAAAGTTGGGAATAGCCTAATAAAGCTTTAGCTGCAGCTAAAGCGTAAGGTCCGCCTGAACCAATTCCTACTATTGGTTCATCAGGTTCAATTATATCTCCAGTTCCGGAAATTACTAGTAGGTTTTCTTGGTCAGCTACTATCAGCAAAGCCTCTAATTTTCTTAACATCTTATCCATACGCCATTCCTTAGCTAATTCTACGGCTGCTTTGGATAGATTCCCTCTAAACTCTTCCAATTTAGCTTCAAACTTCTCAAAAAGCGTAAAAGCATCAGCGGCTGCACCAGCAAACCCAGCTAATACTTTTCCTTTATAAATTCTCCGTACTTTCTTGGCTCCATGTTTCATTACAGTGTTGCCAAAGGTTACTTGGCCATCTCCTGCTATAGCTATTTGATTATCTTTCCTCACAGCAATAATAGTAGTAGCCATAAACATCTCAATCACCTCTTTTTATGACCTGGGATGAGCTTTCTGGTAGACCTTTTTCAGTCTCTCCTTAGTAACATGAGTATATATCTGAGTGCTAGAAATATCTACATGGCCTAGCATCTCTTGAACTGCCCTTAAATCAGCTCCTGCATCTAGGAGATGAGTAGCAAAAGAATGTCGTAGAACATGGGGACTAATTTTTTTCCCTAAGTTTAACTGCTGCCCATACTTCTCTACTATGCGAGCTATGCTGCGAACTGAGATTCTTTCCCCTAGTTTGTTTAAGAATAAGGGGCGCTCCGAAGAATATTCCTTTAACATTTTAGGCCTAGCATCAGATAAGTAAAAACTTAAAGCTTCTACAGCTTTTGAACCTAAAGGAACAACTCTTTCCTTTCTTCCCTTACCTAACACTCTAATGAACCCACCTGTTAAGTTTAAGTCCTCTAAATTTAAAGCAAACAACTCGCTAACTCGAATGCCAGTAGCATAGAAAAGTTCCATAATAGCACGGTCTCGACAGCCAAAAGATGAATTTTCTTTAGGCTGTTCTACCAAAGCTTCTGATTCTTCAAGAAAAAGAAATTTGGGGAGTCTTTTTTCTAGCCTGGGAGTTTGAATACCTTTAAGGGGATTCTTGTCGACTATACCTTGTTGACATAGATATTTGAAAAATGAGCGTAGACAAGTAATTCTCCTAGCAATAGTAGTTCGCTTATAGCCTTTTTCTTGTAGATAGGCTAAATATTTTCGGATTTCCAGGTGGCTAATCTTTTCAGTTTCCAAGGGAAGCAAGAATTCTTTTAAGAAATTTACAAAACTAGTCAAATCTCTTTCATAACTAATAAGGGTATATTCTGAATAGTTCTTTTCTATACCTAACTGAATGAGAAAACTCTTAATATATTCAAACATTTCTTTCACCAATTGCAGTATCTTCGTGATATTTCTTTCTATAGTAACATAAGGGAATTTTTTCTGCAAGGCATCAATTCTAAATTTTCTTAAATTTCTCTAAAGCACTTAACGCCCTCTTGGCTAGGGCTGCGCCTCTTTCTCTTTTACTTTTTATCCTTTGCTCTAAGGGCGGCAGTAGACCAAAAGTTACATTCATAGGCTGAAAATGTTGGGGATTAGCATTGGTTATATAATGACATAATGCTCCATGGGCTGTAGTAGGTGGAAAAACTACTAAATCCTTTCCAGCAATCATTCTAGCTGCATTAATTCCAGCCACTAGACCGTTAGAGGCAGATTCTACATACCCTTCCACTCCTGTTATCTGACCTGCAAAGAAAATATTAGGATAATTTTTCATTTGCATACTCGGATCCAATAGTTTTGGTGAATTAATAAAAGTGTTTCTATGCATTACTCCAAAGCGGACGAACTCAGCCTGTTCCAAACCTGGAATCAGACTAAAAACCCGTTGCTGTTCTCCCCATTTTAAATGAGTCTGAAAACCAACTATATTATAGAGAGTTCCTTCCCGATTATCCTGACGCAATTGGACTACAGCGTAGGGTTGCTTCCCTGTTTTAGGATCAGTTAATCCAACCGGTTTTAGAGGACCAAAAAGTAAAGTCTGTTTGCCTCTACTGGCCATCTGTTCAACAGGCATACATCCTTCAAAGAATACTTCTTTCTCAAAAGATTTTAGAGGAGCTCTTTCAGCCTTAGTCAATTCTTCCCAAAATTGATTGTACTCTTCTTCATTCATAGGGCAATTAATATAGTCTGCTTCACCTTTATCATAACGGGAAGCACGGAATACTTTTTCCTGATTGATAGATTCTAAAGTTATAATAGGAGCTGCCGCATCATAAAAATAGAGATAGTCTTCTCCAGTAATCTCTTGAATTTTTTCCGTTAAAGAATGGGAAGTCAAAGGTCCAGAAGCTATAACTAAAGGTGCATCTAGAGGAATATCTTTTACTTCCTCTCTATTAACAGTAATGTTAGGATGCTGAATAATCTTCTCTGTTATATAGTTGGAAAAACCTTCCCGATCCACCGCTAATGCTCCTCCCGCAGGTAAACAATTAGCATCGGCAGATTCCATAATCAAGGAACCTAACTGACGCATTTCTTCTTTTAATAAACCTACTGCATTTTCTAGAGAAGCAGCTCTTAAAGAATTGCTGCACACTAACTCTGCAAGCTTATCCGTGTGATGAGCAGGAGTAGTCTCCTGGGGACGCATTTCATATAAAGTAACCTCGACTCCTCGGTTGGCAGCTTGCCAAGCTGCTTCACTTCCTGCCAATCCGCCTCCGATAACCATTAATTTATTTCTCATTCCTTTATACCTCCCTTTTCCTGTGACTGCTGATAACTACACCCTTCCCGAGAACAATAGAGGAGATCAGGCTTGCCTCTTTTACCCTTCTCCAGTAGTAAAAAAGATTCACATTGAGGGCATTTCTGTTGAATTGGTTGAAGCCAAGTAGTAAAATTACACTCTGGGTAGTTGCTACAGCCATAAAATTTTCTTCCTTTTTTCGTTTTCCTCTCCACTAAAGGCTTCTGGCACAATGGACAAGGCAAACCAACTTCTTTTAGAATGGCTTTAGTATTTCGGCATTGGGGAAAACCCGGACACGCTAAAAATTTACCAAACCGACCTTGTTTGATTACCATATTTTTTCCACAATGCTCGCAAATCTCTTCAGTAATCTCATCCTTTATTTCGATTTTTTCCATTTGTACTTCTGCTTTTTCTAAAGTCTTAGCAAAAGGCTGATAAAAATCTTTAAGGACTTTAAGCCAAGATACCTCTCCCTCTGCTATTCTATCTAGATAATCTTCCATTTCTGCTGTAAATTCCGCATCCATAATTCTAGGAAAATGTTTAACCAGCAAATAGTTAACTATTTCACCCAATTCGGTAGGGTGAAAGCGTTTATCTTCTAAAATAACATAGTTCCTTTCCCTAATAGTCTCAATAATAGGAGCATAAGTACTAGGCCGTCCAATCCTTTTTTCTTCTAAGGCTTTGACTAAAGTAGCCTCTGTATAACGGGGCGGAGGTTGGGTGAAATGTTGTTTGTCTTCTAAATCAATTAACTGAAGGATTTGTCCTTCAGTTAATTCAGGCAGCAATCCATCTTCTCTCTTCTCCACATCATCTTCACCTTCTACATAAATGACCATAAAACCTGGAAACTGAACACTAGAACCAGTAGCCCGGAATAAATAGTCATTAGCACTAATATCTACAGTTAAGGTATCTAAGACCGCTGACTGCATTTGACTAGCTAGAAACCTTTCCCAAATCAATTTATAGAGACGGTACTGATCTCTAGATAAATATTCTTTAACTTTCAGAGGCTCCTTCAAGACTGAAGTAGGACGAATAGCTTCGTGAGCATCTTGAGCATTTTCCTTGGTCTTATATTTACGAGGAGAAGAAGGCAAATAGCTCTCCCCATATTTCTCCTTAATAAAATCCCTTGCTTCTTCTTGAGCTTGGGAAGAAATTCTAGTGGAATCCGTACGCATGTATGTAATTAAACCAGTACTACCTTCCTCCCCAATTTCTAATCCTTCGTATAACTGCTGGGCAGTAGACATAGTTTTTCTAGCTGTAAATCCTAGCTTTCTAGATGCTTCCTGCTGTAATGTGCTAGTAATGAAAGGAGGTGCAGGATTTCTTTTCCTTTGGCTTTTTTTCACCTTTTGAACTAAATACTGAACTCCTTCTAGCTGTTTTAAAATATTAGCTGCTTCCTGACCATTCTTTATTTCTAGCTTTTCTTCTTGTTTCTGCTGTAGTTTAGCAAAAAAACTTCCTTCTTTTTTCTTACCTGTTTTTAGATTAGCTATAATAGACCAATACTCTTCTGGAACAAACTGCTTGATTTCCTCTTCCCTTTCACAAATCAAACGAACAGCTACTGACTGCACCCGCCCTGCACTTAAGCCTTTTTTTACTTTCTTCCATAAAAGAGGACTTATCTTATATCCTACTAATCTATCCAAGATCCTTCTCGCCTGTTGAGCATTTACTCTATCCATATTAATAGGCCTGGCTTTTTTCAAAGCAGCCTGAATAGCATCTTTGGTTATTTCATTAAACTCTATTCTGCAAGAAGTTCTTCTATCTAAATTTAGCAATTCAGCTAAATGCCAAGAAATGGCTTCCCCTTCTCGGTCCAAGTCAGTAGCAAGATACACCTTACTGGCCTTGCCGGCTTCTGATCTTAATTGTTTAATGAGATCACCTTTTCCTCGAATATTAATATATTTAGGTGTAAAGTTATTTTCTAAGTCTACCCCCAACTGACTCTTAGGTAAATCTCTTATATGCCCCATGGAAGCCTTAACAATATATCGATTACCTAAGAACTTCCCAATAGTTTTAGCTTTAGCTGGAGATTCCACAATAACTAAAGATTTAGCCACCTAACCACCTCCGAATCCTAGTAAGCCTCAGCTTAAATACTCTCTATTTTCCTCATCAATAAAGAAATCTACTGTCCATTCATGGTTAGTCATTAAAGTAAAGCGAGTAGAGTCATCTACTATTTTCTCTATTACTTTCCAAAGTTCGTCTACTTCTACCTCTTCCGGTCTTTTAACTACCCAATTAAGAATCCTTTCCAATTCATAGGAAGTAATTAAATCAGATTCCACTAAACGAATTATTAATCCCTGGGCCTCCAAACTTAACTTAAATCTCTCTAAATAGGTAAGAAATCTCTTGGCATCACGGTTCTCAACACCCTTATGCAGTGGATTTTTCTCTATCTTTCCCTCCAGAGAAAAAATCAATACGAAGGCCATATTAATTTCCTCTAACTGATATCCCTGGTTAATTAGCATTTCTATAATCTCTTGGTCACTACTAACTTCCTTACCGTCTTCTAGAAGTTCCTTAACTAATAAACTGATAATTTCAATTATTCTTCGTCCAAATGAATTCTTTTTACCCTCTTCCATCTCTTCCCTCACCTTTCTAATAATTCAAGGGAACTCATTACTTAATAGTATTATATTTAGCTAAAAGAATCAATATCTCTTAAAAGCGAACAAATAGTTTGCCGGGTAGTTGAACTACCAATCCGCTAATTTCCAACTCCGTTAATGCTGTAAAGACTTCAGAAAAACTCAACTTAGTTTCCCTTAAGATATTATCTAAATGCTTAGGCTGACTATTCAAGGCTTCTAAAACTATTCTTTCCTGTTTAGACAAGTCGATCAAATCTTCTTTTGTGCCCTCTACTTCTGCTTGATAATGCCAGCCTAGCTCCTCCAAAATATCCTCTATATTTTGTACTAACTTGGCACCTTGTTTTATTAAGTTATTAGTCCCTTCACTTTGTTTATTGGTAATCATCCCAGGTACCGCAAAGACTTCTCTTCCCTGTTCTAACGCAAAGTCTGCAGTAATTAGAGAGCCACTCTTCTTAGCTGCCTCGATTACCAAAACACCAAGACAAATGCCACTAATAATCCGATTACGCATAGGAAAATTATTAGGCTCCGGAGGAGTATGTAGAGGAAATTCACTAATTAGTGCTCCATTTTCTACTATTTGTTCTGCTAGTTTTTTATTCTCTGGAGGATAAATAGTATTTAGCCCGCAGCCTAAAACGGCTATAGTCCGCCCATTTTTCTTTAAAGCACCTTGATGAGCAGCTGTATCAATTCCCCTAGCTAAACCACTAACTACAGTTACCCCATTTTCCACTAATTTACCGCTTAATTCTTCAGTAATTCTTAAGCCATAAAAAGTAGCCTTTCTAGAACCCACTATAGCTAAAGCCTTTTGATCTTCAGGCAAGATATTCCCTTTTAGATACAAAACAGGGGGCGAAGCATAGATTTCCTTTAAATTAGGAGGGTAATTGTGATCATTGCTGGTTAGAACTTGAATACCTAACTTTTCAATTGCTTCTAATTCTTTTTCTGGAGAAAACTTTTTCTTAGCTTCTAGAATATTATTAATAGTCCGGATATCTAAGCCTTTTACCTCTTTTAATTCTAGCGCATTTGCTTCCCATGCTCTGGCGGCAGAACCAAAATAATCTGTTACTTTCCTTAATTTTACCGGACCTAATCCCCCCACCCTATGGAGAGCCAGCCAGCAAGCTTTTTCTTCCATTAAAACCACTCCTAAATTAATTGATTACGGTCCAATGTCCTATATTGGACAGCTTCAGCTAAATGATAATTTTGTATTTTCTCTTCTCCAGCTAAGTCAGCAATAGTTTGAGCTACTTTAATGATTTTATAGTAGGCCCTAGCACTTAATGTGAACTTTTCTAAAATTTTAGCTAAAAAATCTTTATTCTTTTTATCTAAAAGACATAATCTTTTCACTTCTCCTGAACCCATCTGGGCATTGCTATAAAAACCAAATTTCTTCAATCTCTCCAATTGTCTCTGTCTAGCCAATTCCACTCTCTTTCTAATTTGTGAAGAACTCTCCCTCTCTCTCTCTTGTATAAGCTCTTCATTGGTCAAACGAGGTACCTCTATTTGAATATCAAAGCGGTCCCATAGCGGTCCTGAAATCTTGCCAAAATATCGTTTTACCTGTCTTGAATCACACTGACACTCTTTACTAGTATCTCCACGGAAGCCGCACGGACAAGGGTTCCGATAATAACTTAGGTCTTACTCTGATTCACAAGACAGAATTCTACCCAGAATTCCCGCTTCGGAGTGGTAGTATAAAAGAAAGAATTGCCTGGGCTATAGCAAAAAAAAATCTAACTATATCCTATATAATGAAAAAGACTGGACTTAGTTTTTCAACAATTAATAATCCTAAATCTATCACATCCCTGCGCCTTCTAGCTAACATTCTAGAACAACCTATAAAAATCCTTGGAGGTTTTGAAAAATTATCAGAAAATACTTTAAGTCAACGAATAACTAAAGCGAGATTATTCCATGGCCTAACGAAAGAAGAATTCGCTAACCAATTAGGTGTGGATATTAGAACTCTACGAAGCTGGGAGCAAGATAAGCATCAACCGACTAAAGAGAATATATCTATACTAGAAAGATATTTGTCAATACTAAATAATTAGCAACCTAACATAAATTTTAC
>Ga0079100_1015366_pt1 | contig 9706 bp, 12 predicted proteins | sample ADurb_H2B_03_Slu_FD_74560 | JGI IMG/M metagenome (GOLD analysis project Ga0079100, IMG submission 74560) | Active sludge microbial communities from Illinois, USA, of municipal wastewater-treating anaerobic digesters - ADurb_H2B_03_SludgeMetaT... | ecosystem: Engineered > Bioreactor > Anaerobic >...
CCATTGTCCACTACAGCAATTACCATAGGAACCCCTATTTCTTTCGCTTTTTCTTCACATTTTTCCACAATCTTTTTGGCTAATTCCAGATTCAATTGCTTACCCCCCTCTAACTGGGTTAGTTTTTCATAAACCTTCTGTTTAATTAATCCCACTAATTCTCTTTCTTCTTCTACCCGAGCCAAAACAAAGAGAAGATCTGACAGACGATTAAGATAAACCAGAAGTTCTTTATTTATTTGGTCCTCTCTGGCTAAACCCACAGCCAGCCTCTCAGCTCGCCGCACAATAGTTCTAGCCACATCTAACGCTGCCGAAGCAGGAGAACCTCCTGGAATAACAAAGCTGTGGTTAGGAATCCTTTTCGCTTCCAAATGGTCAATTAGATATTCTAGATCAGCAATCCCCTCTTGATTTATTCTCTCTTTTAATTTTTCTCTCTTTTCTAGAGGAGTAGCTAGTTCTGCACCTAAAACAAACATGCTTTTTTGTAGTTTGTAAAGGATGTCTTTAATTTCCTGGCTTTGACAAAGAGAACGGGCCAGACCCATGACAGAATTAGCTTCATCCACCGTGCCATAAGTATTTACTCTTTGGTCATCCTTGCCTACCCTTTCTCCTCCGAAAAGACTAGTTTGCCCTTGATCTCCTGTTTTAGTATAAACACTCATTTTCATCCCTCTTTTTGCATTTCATCTACAATACCTACAATAGAAGCATCTACTGGAGCCTTGCTATTCTGGAGGACTGCTCTAGCCGGGCTTCCTCTAACTACTAAAACTGTCTCTCCTACTCCAGCTCCTACTGAATCCACTGCCACCAGAGTCTGACCATCAGCTTGTTCCTGACTATTTAAAGGCTGGACTACCATTAGCTTGAGACCAACCAAATTCTCATCTTTACGGGTTGCTACCACTGTTCCTACTACTTTAGCTACAAACATGCACTTCACTCCCTCTCTTGCAAAAGCAGTCTCACGCCATGTTTCTTAGCCAAGTCCTGAGCTAAAGGAGTAATCATGGTTCCCTTGGCATAAAGAATATCCTGTTCTTGAAAAGCTGCTGCCATAATCTCTTCCCTGGTAATTATTTTTTTGCTGATAGAAACTGTAGAGCGAGAATTAGTCCTTGGCAAAGAAGCAGGAAATACAGAAGGATCTTCTTCCCCTTCCACAATCTCTCTTGCTGCCTTGCTTAAATCCTCTACATCCACTAATCTAACTCCAAAACTCTGTAGTCTGACTACATGTTCATCCATCATTTGCAAATATCCTGGGGAAGGATTAGCTAAACCCCTTTGCGAAGCAAAGTAGCGGGCATCACCAGCATTGCGAGCTGCTAAAATGGGTTTACCCAAAAGCAGCGCCATCTTTATCAGCAAAGTAGGCAAAGTATCAGCCAAACCTAAAGCTACTTTCACTAGAGAGTTTTGACTGAGTACAGGGATTAAAACCAAATCCAATTCTCTCTGTATTTCTAGAGGAGAGCCATTCAAAGGGCTAGTTAAAAACTGACTCTCAGGAAAATTACGCCTTAATTCCTCTCCATAAATAGCTTCCCCACCTTGGGAGCAGGCAAAAGTTAGTCTCCAACCTTTTTCTGCTAACTCTTTAACTTGCCTAAAGGCCGCTTCATATTGGGTCTTACCTCCGGTAAACAGAACCAAAGCCCGATAGGCTCTATTTTCTTCTTTGATAGCTTGTAAAACCTGAGACACTACCAGTCTAACCAAGGCCTCCAGTTCCATTAGCACCACCTCCCTTCTCTAGTCTAGGACTAGCTCCAGTTGGTCATCATTTTTTAGCCAGGCAGCGTTAGCTTCATCAGTATCTAGGTGCAACTCCAGGACAAAAGTGTCCCCCACTCGTAAGAGAACTTGTTCTAAAATCATTCTTCTCTCACCTGGTACTTGCACCTTAACCATGCTGCGATCTTGTAAACCCAAGGCTTGAGCTTCCTTAGTAGACATATGAATATGTCTTAAGGCACAGATAACTCCTTCTTTAATGGTTACCGATCCCTTAGGTCCTACTAGAGTGATTCCTGCTGAATCGTCTAATTTACCGGACTCCCGCACCGGAGCCTTGACTCCTAGAGCAAAAGAATCAGTTCGGGAAACTTCCACTTGGGTTTGCTTGCGGGTAGGACCTAAAATCCGAACATTTTGGATAATTCCTTTCGGTCCTACTAAAGTTACTGTTTCCTGAGCTGCAAACTCTCCTAACTGCTTTAGGTCTTTTAATTTAGTTAATTGATGACCAGAACCGAAAAGAGTAGCTAAATCTTCTGGGGAAAGATGGATATGACGATTAGAAATTCCTACAGGTACCAGAAAAGGTTTTTTCTTTTCCTGTCTCATTCTTTCTACTACCTCTTCTACAATTCTGCTTATTTGCTCTGACCCTTGCATCTTCTCACCTCTTTTTCCTTGAGATCTGCCTTTTAATACTTAATTAAGATTCTCTCCACATCTTCATGAGGTCGAGGAATTACATGAATAGAAACTACCTGGCCTACTCTCCTAGCAGCAGCAAGACCGGCATCAGTAGCTGCTTTAACAGCTCCCACATCTCCCCGGACTAACACAGTGATTAAACCAGAACCAATTTTCTCGTATCCTGTCAAAGTTACATTGGCCGCCTTAACCATAGCATCAGCTGCTTCAACAGCACCAATAAGACCTCTAGTTTCTATCATTCCTAAGGCTTGACCTCTTACTACTGAATCAGCTTCTTTATTTTTGTTCGTTTTCCGGGTTATAGTGTATACATTTGACTTTCGGTTCCCCCCGCTGTCTTGGACAATCTGGGTCGTGACAGAGGTTGCAGGTAGGCTCATTCTCTCTTTCCTCCGTTTCAAATCCAATTAGTTCCCTAATCTTCTGTAAATCCATGGGGCTTTCTTCCACCACTGTTAGCTTCTTCTCTTCTTTCGGTGCCTCTTCTTCAGTTTTTTTTTTTCTTCAGGTTGTTTTTCTTCAGGTTGTTTTTCTTCTATAACTAAAGGTTGTTTCTCTTCTACAGGTTGACCCTGAACACCCATGGTTTCTCTTGATTTGATCAAAGCATCTAAGTTCTCATGAGGACGAGGAATAATCAACTGACTCCAGACCTGACCTATCCTCCTAGCGGCAGCCACTCCAGAGTCCACAGCGGCTTTCACGGCACCTACATCCCCAGCTATTTTGATAGTAACCATTCCACCACCCTTAGTCAGTTCATAACCGATTAAAGTAACGTTAGCAGACTTAATAGCTGCATCTGCCGCTTCAATCCCTACTGCCAAACCCACTGTTTCAATTAATCCGATGGCTTGTCTGCTCATTATCTCACCTCCTCCCGCTTTTCCTGTAGAATCCGCTGCACTACTTTAGTTATTGTCTTAACCAGTTCTTCCTGCTCTTGACCCTTAGCTAGGAAATTCTCCCCTGCTTCCTCTTCTTCAAAGAACTTGAAAGGGTTTCCCTTGACTAAACGGGCGGCATTGTTACCCATAATCCGACCCAGAGCAAAGGTATATTCTCCTCCGGAAAGAACAAAAAGAGGGGAATCAGGGTCCAGGCGATGATAATGGAGCACAACACTCTGGTCTCTATCTACGCCTAATCCTACTCCTAAAACAGAAGTTTCTGCTGCAGCAAAAGCCAAGCTCTTGATGGAAGAAAAATCTGTTTTCTCTTGACAGCTGAAAGGTATACCTTCCTCCTCCAAGCCAAACTTGACCTCTAAGAGATAGGGAGTGTTTTTGGCCTGAGGATGATGAAACACTACCACCTGTGGAGGCTGAACAGTAGTTAAGTTAGGATTACCCATTTTCATCACCTCTCCTATTCCCTAGCAGTTAGTACCAAGCCAGTGGCCACCGCATTCCTTGGTCCTTCTGTGCCTCTAATGTTACCCCGGCCTGCCACAATACCATATTCGGCTAGACTCTCCGTTACTAATTCCGGTACTTCAAAGTCTAAAGATGATCCCCCTACTAAAACCACAAAATCAATATCCCGGATATTATTAGTAGGAGATACTCTTCTTAACGATCTGAGAGCATTAGTAACAAAGACCTTTTTCTTGGCTTCCCTGCGAATAGTTCGGATTTTTTCCAAAGAATGCTTAGTAGGGATAGGAATCATTTCTTCATCTTTTAAAATAACTACCCGTGCAAAAACCCTAGGGTCTAAAGGAGTATCAAAAAACTGTACACTACCATCTTCTAAACGGATGTGAAAAAGACTTTCTACTTTAGCTAGAGGATATTTCTTTATTTCTTCCGCTAGATGAAAATCATCCAGTCCTAATTCTGAACTAATCAGCAAGGTAACCATATTGCCAGCTCCGGCCAGATGGATAGAAGAAATAACTTCCTGGCGGTTAATAATAGCAGCATCTGTAGAACCGGCTCCCATGTCGATAATAGCTAAAGGCTTATCTGTCCCTGGGGTAGTCAAAGCTCCTAAAATGGCCATATTAGCCTCCACTCCCCCTACTTCTACCTCTACTCCTGTTTCTTTAGACAACTCTTCAGCAATCAACTGCATCTGCAGCTTATCAGTTTTGACCATTACCGCCAAACCCACGGCATTTTCTAGAGAAAATTCTTCTGCTAAGCCACCTCTGACCTTTTGGGGGACAAAGGTATCCACCGCTAAAAGATCTTGAATCTTAATCTGGCTGATACTTTGCTTGGTCAAATCTCCCATTACCTGGCGAACTCTCTCGATCATTCCTCCTACGTTGGTTCCAGCTTCCCCTTGAACATTGGAAATGGGCTGCACCTCTTCTAAAACATTCATAATAGCTTCTGCTCCTGCTCCCACATCAATGGAACGCTGATGCCTTTCTCCGGAGATAATCAGATTGCCGGCGGGAATCCGTCTTTCCTGCACATCTCCTTTAGGAGTTTTAATAACTACAGCGGAGCGATTGCCGATTAAAGCTCTGGCAATAGGAACTATTTCTTTCGTTTCGTCAGGACTAAGACCAAAAACTGTGGCTATTCCGTAGGGATTAGAAAGAGTTTTTACTCCCTCTCCTGGAGCAGCTACTTCGATAGCCGCCATAATGCCCAAAGGAATTTTCTCCACCAACTTTACCTCATCTACTACAGGAATTTTTTTGTTCAGACGATTAGTAATTAATACAGCATCGTCCCTTTGAGCAATAGCTCCTTGCACATCCACTCCCCTTTGAATAGCTATGTTGATTACTTCCGCTGCTTTGGCGAAGTCCCATTCTTTAGGAATAATCACTAATACTTTTTCCTCTACAGGGAGTTGCGGCAAATCTTCCATAGAAACGGTTTTTCCAATTCCTAATCCGATTCCCCCGGGAGTAGAAGGATTATGTCCAATCATAGTAGACTCAGTAATAATGGTTTCACTAATAGTTTCCATGGCTACATCACCAATTACCGGAGCTGCTTCATTAACCCTGATTAAATTAAGATCTTTAATCTGTAAATTAACGTTTCCTAAAACCTGACGCAGGGCATCCAAGATTCCTTGGACATTTTGCAAAGTCCCCTTAATGCCAGTGGTATTGACTAAACCACTGGCAATAAATTGGGGTGCCTCTCCAGAAGCAATTTTAGCTACAGCTACCTCGGTGGTGGAATTGCCTACGTCTATTCCCGCTACTAGTTTCATTGGCTCTTACCTCCACTTTAATCAGTGCGTAAACGTCCTCTTCTTTCATAGACATCAGCTGCTTCCCTAACCAAAGCTGCATTAACTCTAGCTTGATACATGGTTTCTAATTCTGCTGCAATAGCTAATAATTCCGCTTTAGTGGAGCGATAAGGACGAAGGGCATTGTAAATTTCTAAGATTCTATTATCAGGAACTTTAGTTAACTCTGCTGCTCTTCTTAAGTTGCGGGCAAATTGAGAACGACCTACAGATTCCGCAATCTTAGCTTGCATTTCCAGAGTTTCCCCAGTAATCCTTACATCTTCAGACTTGATCTCTCCATTGATTACCTTCTCTAGAGTAATATCTCTTAAAGTCTTACCAGTAGGAGTTGTAACCAACTCCGGACGTCTACTGGCTAACGGATAATCACTTTTAGGATTTAATCCTCCGCCAACTGCCGTAGTAGTAGCTACTGATGCAGTAGGGGCTTGGCCCATAGAACCAAGGACCTGGCGGACGATTTCTTCTATCATTTTATCTTGACTCATCTTCTTCACCTCCGGATTATTTAAAAGTGACTTCGAATTCTACCGGCTTAGCACCTGATACTACATTCTCAGTTTCCTTGATGTGTAGAACCGCAGCTTTAGCTTGATATTTAGGACGAACCATTTGGTCGTTTTTAGTGGGAACTGGAGTTGGAGATTCTCCCTTAGCATACTTGGCAGCATTTTTCCCGATAGCTCTATAAGTTTCTAAATCTAGTAAAGGAGCTTGAGGGAATAATTCTAAGTTACTAAGAGGGAATAAGTCTTTTTGGTGAATAACCGTAGTCCCTCTGGATTGAATACCGATACCAATACCAGAACCGCTTAATTTAGCAGCATCATGAGCAATGAAAGCTACGTCAGAAGTTCTTAATACTCTTACTACTCTGGCTTTTACACCCTCTTCTTCAATACCGGCAATAAGTTCTCTTAAAATATTAGAATGAGGAACATCTACAATAGATCTATCTTGTTTATAGGCAAAGGCTGGGGCTAGAGCAATAACTACTTCGTCACTTCTAGTTCCCACTTTTGCTTGTCCGATTTCTCTTAAAGTCATTTCCCGACCAGCAATAACAGTTTTCCTAGGAGCATCTACAGGACCCACGTTCCCCATGTTTTGCAAAACTTCTTTAATTACGTCACGCACTAATTGTTCATTAATTTGCATCTTACCACACCCCTCTTTCTAAACATCAAAGGCTTCAGGTTTTAAAGCCTGTCTGATGTTTTTAATTTCATCCCATCTTTCTTGACTCATTCTGTATCCAGTACCTGGTCCTGTGTAGTCATTGTAGTCATTAACGGCACTGATAACATTGAAGTCTTTGTCAAAGATAGCGGAAGTATGGAGATAGTCTCCGGAAACTCTTTGTTTTAAAAGGTTAAGAACTTTTTCCGCTACATCGGCAAAACCTCTTTTGGCTAGAGCTTTTACCACGTCAATCCCGGTAACACCTTTCTTCATCATCTCTTCAATAGCTCTAAGGTCTTCTACCATGTTTCTAGTTGGCATATCTTTGCTTCCGTGAGCATAAGTTGCTGCTTCAACCTCCTCATCAGTGATTGGAGGGAAACCAAGTTCTGCAAAGACAGCTTGTAAAGCTCGAGCAGCTTTGTTTCTGATAGCGATTACTTCTTCTTCAGCAACTGGTCTTAAACCACCGTCTACTTTCAAATCCCGCTGGATAATATTCCAGTCGTCAAAATCTTCTGCATCTACGTTAGACCCGGCGAACATGTTGTCATAGTTAGGTGTAGCACTGTAGCCGGAAGTGATAAAGTCAGTTCCTGGCAGCATTTGCATTAGTAGTCTGGCAGTTCTTCTCATATCAGAGTGGGAGAAGGTTTGGTCATTACCGGAGGCAACTTCCATATCCAACATCATAGTGATCAGGTTTTCTGCTAGTACTGCCCGAATACCGGATGGCACAGCACCAGGAATACCGATACAGCTGATGGAACCATTCTGTAGACCTTGTACCCCGGCACCTTTAGTGATAAAGATGCAGCGGGCTTCTAAGTAAAGCATGGATTTGCCTTCGGCATAACCCATTTGCACCTCAGAACCAGTTCCAGAAGTATAACGCATTTTTAATCCCCGGGAAGCATAAGCGGAAGCTAGGAAAGACTTGGACCAAGGAGTATCGTCCCCATCAATGAAAACCGGCTCTGTTCCGTAAACGGAAACAGTTTCCGCATAGGCAGTCAGACCTCTCATCCCTAGAACTAACTCAGTAGCTTCTTCTACGGCACACTGGGTTAAAACCCCGCCCCGACCTACTTGAGAACCTACTAAAAGGGATAAAGCATTGAATGGAGCCATCCGAGCTACCCCTACTGTTGTTTCATGCTCATCAAAGCCCCTTAAAGCAGCTTCCGCTGAGTCAGCAGCAATTTGCACCGGATGATCTTTTAGATTAGTAACGTGACATTGGTTGGATGGAGTTTTCCGGCATCTCATTTTTTGAGCGGCCATCATCATTTCTACTACGTTCATTTGGTTAACTACATCCACAATTTTAGCTGGAGTCATCCCAGTAGTTAATTTTACGATTTCTGAGCGAGGAACATTAACATCAACCAGCATTCTGGCTAACTGAACAGAATCCATACCCATAACCCTTTCTGCTTGTTCCAGGTTAATGGCATGGTCAGCAATGAACTGGTCAATCATATCGAATTGTTCCCGCGGCTTACCATCTAACTCTAGTACTTTTCCATTCACTATTTTAATGCTAGGAACCGGGTCATTAGGACTTCCCATAGCAATTAAACCTACCTCAGGCCACTCTGCTACGAATCCGTCTTCATTCACCGGTCTTTGGGCAAGAACTTCAAAACGTTTTGATCTTTTCACCTTATTCCCTCCTTCTATATCTTATTAAATATAAGGTGTAGTTACAGATGGCGCTGGCCCACCTAAGGTCTCTAACAATTGTTTTCCTACATCCCGGGCAGCAATGATAGCTTGACGAACGGCACCGGAATCTCCACTGACAAAAAGGATAACCTCATTGGAATGGCTAGTACCGGAAGCTGGACTGGCATAGCCAATCACATCTACAGTAGCAGACTTAACAGCGGTATCTGCCATCATTACCCCAATACCCGCAGGAGCACCTACAGTAATACCAAAGGCTTTCCCTAATGGAGCACCAAAGGCTTTTTCTAAAGCTAAACTAGCTCGAGCTGTATATTGGAATTCTAAGTGACCAGCAGAGTTAGCATAAACATCACCAAAGGTTCTCTCCAAGTCACTAAGAGCTACTTCAATAGCCCGGCGGGCATCAGATACTTCTTCAGCACCAAAGATAATTAAGGAACCATGACCGGCACCGCCTTCAGTATCTCTGGGCAGTTCAATAGTCACAATCTCAGTATTAGTCGCTTTCACCGCTTCATCAGCAGCAAAGATTTGCGGACCGGCCCCTACTCTGGCGCTTAAAATACCAATAGAACGATATTTGGTATCTAATCCCATTTTTTCATGTAAAGTGCGGTCTACGTTAGCTATTACTAATCCAATAGTATTACCGATAGCAGTCCCAACAAATTCAGTTAGTCCGCAGCAGCGTTTTAGACTAGCTTCCGGTGCCGCTGCAGCTTCCGCAGCCCCTCCAGCTTTTTTCATAATCTCTGACATTACTTTTTCCACCAATTTTTCTTCATTCATCATTTTCCACCTCCATTAAATTTCCTAGCTATTGTAAATGAGGTAAGATTCTTTCCACTTCAGTGTGAGGACGAGGAATTACATGAACAGAAACTACCTCCCCTATCCGTTGAGCGGCAGCAGCTCCGGCATCAGTGGCAGCCTTAACAGCTCCTACATCACCCCGAACCATAACAGTGATTAAACCGGAACCGATTTTTTCATAGCCGACCAAACTGACATTAGCTGCTTTCACCATAGCATCCGCTGCTTCAATAGCCCCTACTAAACCCTTAGTCTCTACCATCCCCAATGCTTCTTGAGGCATTGGCGACACCTCCTTTAAAGAAATTTTACTTGGGAAAGTCTTTTTTCTGCA
>Ga0079100_1022109_pt1 | contig 9615 bp, 10 predicted proteins | sample ADurb_H2B_03_Slu_FD_74560 | JGI IMG/M metagenome (GOLD analysis project Ga0079100, IMG submission 74560) | Active sludge microbial communities from Illinois, USA, of municipal wastewater-treating anaerobic digesters - ADurb_H2B_03_SludgeMetaT... | ecosystem: Engineered > Bioreactor > Anaerobic >...
ACCAGCTACTTGAGACAATTGACTAGGATGAGCTGTGATAAGCAATTCCCCCTCCCTGTCTGTTTGATTTTCCAGTTCTGCTCTAATTTTATCTAACATTAGCGAAGCCTCTACTAGTTCCCTAAAAGCAGGATGGTAGGGGCCTCCTAATATTTCTCCGTCCTCACGAATTTCTTCAGTTGTTTGTAGACCCAAACGAATAACCGGTATTTTATGAGCAATTAACTTCTGGTAAGCGGCTTTACAAATTTCTACTGCTTCCTCTAGAGCAAGAGGAGAATACTCCCCTAACAAGTACATCTCAGCTAAAATAGTATCTTTGATAATTAAAGTAGGATAGATTCTGATAAAATTCGGTCCTAGACTAATTACTTTCTCTACTGTCTTCAGAAAAGTCCCTCTACTATCTCCCGGTAAACCCAGCATCAACTGGAGACCTAACTGAAAACCCGCTTCTTTAATCAACTTTACTGCTTGATAAACATCTTGACAGCTATGTCCTCTTTTGCTTTTTCTAAGAACTTCTTCATCAAGGGACTGGACTCCTAGCTCAATAGTAGTTACTCCCCAAGCTTTCAAGAATGCTAAAATAGCCAAACTAATATAATCAGGTCGAGTGGATAAACGAATACCTTGGATTTTGCCCTGATCTAAAGCGTCTTTGGCAGGAATTAGCAGCTCTCTTTGTTCTTCTAAAGGAATACCGGTAAAGCTGCCTCCATAATAGGCTACCTCTACATCTCTATCTTCTTTTACTTCCAAAGTAGTTAGGTATTCTTCAATAATTTCTTCTACATCTTTCCCTGTTACCAGCTTCTCTTTTCCCGTTATTTTTTTCTGATTACAAAAAACACATTCATTTTGGCACCCCCGATGAGGAACAAAGATTGGAATAATATACTTTTTTTTCATCTCCCTAGTACCTCCAAAAAAATAGACTTAAATAAGAGTCTTATTTAAGTCTGCTAGAGCTTGCCGAGCAGCTTCCTGCTCCGCCTCTTTTTTACTTTTCCCACGGCCCTTGCCTAATACCTTGTCATTAAGTACTGCTTGAATCTCAAATATTTTGCAGTGATCTGGCCCTTCTTCTTTCACTACCTCATAATGAGGACAGCATTTATAGTCCTTCTGAGCCATTTCTTGTAGAATGCTTTTATAGTCCTTAAACAGTTCATTGCGTTTTGCTGACTCAACTTTATCTTCTAGTTGGTTAATAATAAATCTTTTAGCTGTATCTAAACCTTGATCTAGAAAGATAACTCCAATTAGAGCTTCGAAAGCATTAGCTAGGAGGGAGGCTCTTTCTCTTCCACCTCCAGCTTCTTCGCCCTTACTTAAAAGCAGATATCTACCTAGCCGCAATGTAGCAGCTTTCTGAGCTAAGGTCGGCCTGCTAACCACTGCTGCTCTAACCTTATTTAACTCACCCTCAGAAGAGTCTTCATATTTAAAGTAGATGTATTGCGTTATGGATAACCCTAAAACACTATCCCCTAAAAATTCCAGACGTTCATTAGAAACTAGTTTTAAATCCTTACGCTCATTGGCATAGGATTCGTGAATAAAAGCTTGGTTTAAAAGCTCCAAGTTATGGAAGGAAATATTTAGATTTTCTTCCAACTGTCGGAGCAACTTTAATCTACCCTCATCCAATACTAATTTTTTCACCTAACCACCTTCACTCTCAGAGCCTATCCCTCATATTTTTTTACCAGAATAGTAGCATTATGGCCGCCAAAGCCTAGTGAATTGGAGATAGCTGCTCTTACTACCATTTTCTTAGCCTGATTAGGAGTGTAGCTTAAATCACAGTCTGGGTCTGGATTTTCGTAATTAATTGTAGGAGGAACAATATCTTCCTGCACGGCTAGAGTAGCAGCAATAAATTCCACCGCCCCTGCTGCTCCTAATAAATGTCCAGTCATGGACTTGGTAGAACTAATAGCTATTTCCTTAGCATAGTCCCCAAAGACTCGCTTAATAGCTAAAGTCTCAAACTTATCATTCATGTCAGTAGAAGTCCCATGGGCATTAATATAGCTGATATCGGTCGGCTCTAAGCCTGCATCTTTAATAGCCATGGACATACCACGAGCAGCACCTAATCCCCCTGGGTCCGGCGCAGTAATATGGTAAGCATCACCAGTTAAGCCATAGCCAGCCACTTCAGCATAAATTCTAGCTCCTCGGGCCAAGGCATGATCCAAAGTTTCTAAGATCACCATACCGGCTCCCTCTCCCATGACAAAACCGTCTCTTTCTGCATCAAAAGGGCGGCTGGCTCTCTGAGGTTCTTCATTTCTGCTAGACAAAGCCTTTAATGAACAAAAACCTGCTAAGCCTAACGGAGTAATAGGCGCTTCTGTTCCCCCAGTGATTACTACTTTGGCATCGCCTCTCTGTAAAAGTTTGAATGCATCTCCGATAGAGTGAGTAGAAGAAGCACAAGCGGTAACAATAGTGCTGTTAGGACCTTTAGCTCCAGTGGAAATAGAAATTTGTCCACCAGCCATATTAATAATCATCATGGGAATTAAGAATGGACTTACCCTACCTGGGCCTTTTTCTAGAAGGATTTTGTGCTGTTCTTCCAGGGTCTCAATACCGCCAATCCCAGAAGCCACAATGACCCCTACATCTTCTGCATTCTCCTCAGTTATCTCTAAGTTAGCATCCTGTAAAGCCAGTTTAGCTGCCGCTACTCCATACTGGGTGAATTTATCCATTCTTTTAGCTTCTTTTTTGTCTAGATAATCTTGAGGATTAAAATCCTTCACTTCTGCAGCAATTTGGGTACTATAATTAGAGACATCAAAACGGGTAATCTTATCCACCCCAGATTGACCGTTAATTAAAGATTCCCAAAATTTTTCCTTACCGATGCCAACTGGGCTAACTACTCCTAATCCTGTAACTACTACTCTGTTTTTCATTATGCTATCACCTCTTTACCTAGATATTCTTCTGCTTCTGTCACTAGGTTATTAATAATTTGTTTTACTGGTAAAATATCATTAATCTCTCCCACTCTTTCGCCGGAGAATACTAGTCCGTCTTCCATGTTCCCTTGGTATCCATGGTCAAGAGCTCTCATGATGCAGAAATTCATTTTGCATTTTTTCAAACATTGGAAGCATTCTTTGGGTTTTAGGTTTTCGCCACTGAATATTCTTTCCACAAATCTATTCTTAATCGCCCGACCAGGCATTCCCACCGGGCTGCTAATTATCACTACATCTTCAGGCTTAGCTTTCATATAAGCCTCTTTAAATTCAGGGGCTACTGTACATTCTTCACTCAGTACAAAGCGAGTAGCCATCTGCACCCCATTGGCTCCTAACCTGAATGCTTCAGCTATATCTTTGCCAGTCAGAATTCCCCCAGCAGCGATTACTGGTATTTTTACTTCTTCCCTAACTTCAGGCAAGATTTCTAGAGCAGGTCGGTCAGTTCCCAGATGTCCTCCTGCCTCTTTTCCTTCCACTACTACGGCAGCGGCCCCTAAGCTCTCGGCAATTCTAGCTAATTTAGCACTAGAAACAATGGAAACAATAGGAGTATTGGACTGCTTTCCGAGGGGAAAGATATCCCGGGAAAAACCGGCTCCAGTCACAATTAAGTCGATACCTTCTTGAATAGCTACCTCTACCAAATTAACAAAGCGTTTAACGGCAAACATGATGTTGATACCGATAATTCCCTTAGTTAGTTCCCTGGCTTTTTTGATCTCTTCCTTCAATTCTGAATCAGTTAAGCCGGAAGCTGCAATCAATCCTATTCCCCCAGCTTCTGCCACAGCAGCTGCCAAAGGAGCGGTAGATACTTTTACCGCCATACCTCCTTGGATAATAGGAATCCTAGCCACTAAATCGCCTATCCTCAATGGTGGTAATTTCAACTTTACTCCTCCATTCGCCTTTTATCTAAATTTTAAGATAGCCCCGTAGATTTACTACGGGACTATCTATGCTTTTTCCCTTACTGGTGCTTTTTGATATAATCAACAACATTACCTACGGTTTTAATTTTTTCTGCATCCTCATCAGGAATCTCTAAATCAAATTCCTCTTCTAGAGCCATGATTAACTCTACGATATCTAGGGAGTCAGCTCCTAAATCATCGATAAAGGCAGCCTCTAGAGTTACTTCTGCCTCGTCACAACCCAATTGGTCAACAACTATTTCTTTTACTTTTTCTGCAATTTTATCCATGTTTTCACCTCCTTCCACTATATTTTTCTATAATAATGTTCTGATTACATGAACATTCCGCCGTTAACACTAATAACTTGACCAGTTATGTAATCAGCAGCAGGAGAAGCTAGAAAAACTACAGCCTGAGCTACTTCCTCTGGAGTGCCTAAACGTCCCAGTGGAACCTGCTTAAGAATGTTCTCTTTTACATCATCAGGCAATACATCAGTCATTTTAGTCGCAATAAAACCAGGAGCCACTGCGTTAGAAGTAATGTTGCGGGCTGCTAGTTCCCGAGCTACAGTCTTAGTAAAACCGATGACCCCAGCTTTAGCAGCAGAATAGTTAGCCTGCCCCGCATTCCCCATTTGTCCGCTAACAGAAGCAATATTAATAATCTTTCCGCTTCTTTGTTTCATCATGGGTTTAGCTACTGATTTAGTGCAAAGGAAAATACCTTTTAGATTAGTTTCTAAAACAGCATCCCAGTCTTCCTCCTTCATTCGCATCAGGAGATTATCTCTAGTGATCCCTGCATTATTAACTAAAATATCTATTTTACCGAATTGTTCTAGAACATTTTTCACCATTTCCTCTACATCTTGACTACTTGCTACATTGGCTTTTACAGTAAATGCTTTGCGGCCCATCTTCTCTACTTCCGCTTTTACCCCTTGGGCAGCTTCAGCATTACCACTATAGTTTATTGCTATATCGGCCCCTTGAGCTGCTAAAGCTAAGGCTACTGCTTTACCGATCCCACCGGAAGCACCAGTAACTAAAGCCACTTTATTTTCTAGACCCATTTTACTGAACCCCCTTTAAATAATCAAGGGTTTTTTCCAGCGAAGCCAAATCTTCTACATTAAGAATGCTGGCACCCTTATGAATTTTTTTAATTAATCCACTCAACACTTTTCCCGGACCTACTTCGATAAAAATATCTGTTCCTTCTGAAACCATATTCTTTATAGTTACTTCCCACTGAACAGAATTATATACCTGTTTAACTAAAGCTTCTTTAATATCTTCTCTTTCTTGGCGGTACTTTCCATCCACATTGGAGACTATCGGTATCACAGCATTATGAAAATCTACCTGATCTAATTCTAGAACCAGCTTTTGACTAACAGGCTCCATCAGACTAGAATGAAAAGGACCACTAACTGCCAGCTTGACTGCTCTTTTAGCTCCCTTTTCTTTAGCTAGTCTTAAAGCTTCTTCTAGGGCCTGATTCTCTCCAGCAATTACTAACTGACCAGGACAATTATAGTTCACCGGCTCCACCACTCCTAAAGAACTGGCTTCTCGGCAAGCTTCTTCCACTTTTTGATTATCCAACCCTAGAATAGCAGCCATACCGCCTACTCCTTGGGCAGCAGCTTCCTGCATCAGTTCTCCCCTTCTTCTCACTAGCTTTAAAGCAGTAGGGAAATCCAAGACACCGGCCGCCACTAGAGCTGAATATTCACCTAGACTATGCCCCGCTGCTACTTGAGCCTGCACTCCTTTTTCCTTTAATATCTCGCAGCAAGCTACGCTAGCTGTAAGAATGGCAGGCTGAGTATTAATAGTCTTTTGCAGCTCTTCTTCAGGTCCAGTAAAGCACAAATCTATTAGATTTAAGCCTAGAGTTTGATCTGCTAAGCTAAAAACTTCTGCTGCTTGGCAAAAATTTTCAGCTAAGACTTTTCCCATCCCTACGTATTGAGACCCTTGGCCAGGAAAGACAAAAGCAATTTTAGCCATTTTCTTCCCTCCTTACTAAGATTTATTTTATACCACCATTAACTATTATATATTCTCTGGAGGCGTTCCATTTCTTTTTCTACTGAAGTCATGATCCCCTCAATAATTTCTTTGGCAGGCTTAATTTCTTTCACCATACCAGCACTTTGCCCCAACATAACAGAACCCCATTCCGTATCTCCATCTACCACCGCCTGGCGTAGTCTACCTACCCCCATTTTATCTAATTCTTCTAGAGGAGCACCTTTTCTTTCCATCTCTTCAAACTGACGAGACAATTTGTTGCGTAAAACCCGCACTGGATGGCCAGTAGTCAGACCAGTAGCCAGAGTATCTCTGTCCCCAGCTTTAATTACAGCTTTCTTATAGTTCTCATGAGCTGTACATTCCTCAGCACAAATAAAGATAGTTCCCAACTGCACGCCCTGGGCTCCTAAGGATAGAGCTGCCAAAACCCCCCGACTGTTAGCTATTCCTCCCGCAGCAATTACAGGTATTTTTACTGCATCTACTACTTGAGGAACTAAAGCCATGGTAGTAATTTCTCCAATGTGCCCCCCTGACTCAGTGCCTTCCGCAATAATAGCATCTACCCCTAGTCTTTCTAGCCTTTTAGCTAGAGCTACAGACGCTACTACTGGGATAACTTTAGTCCCAATCTCCTTGAGAGCAGGAATGTATTTCCCAGGGTTACCAGCTCCGGTAGTAATAACCGGAACTCTCTCCTCCATCACTACTTCCATAATTTCTTCTAGAAAAGGAGACATGAACATAACATTGACCCCATAAGGCTTATCGGTAAGTTTTTTAGCCTTTTGTATCTCTTTCCGCACTAAGTCAGCAGGCATATTTCCTGCTCCAATAATTCCTAAGCCGCCTGCATTGGATACAGCAGCAGCCAGTTCAGCGGTAGCTACCCAAGCCATTCCACCTTGCAGAATTGGATATTCTATTCCCAATAAGTCACAAATAGCAGTTTTAAGCATTTAGTTTCTCCTCCTTTTTTCTACCAACGCAATATGCTAGCAGCCCAGGTTAGTCCTGCTCCAAAGCCTACCAAGGCTATAATACGTCCATCCCTGACTTGACCTAATTTTACTGCTTCATCCAAGGCAATAGGTACAGAAGCTGCAGAAGTATTGCCATATTTGTTCACATTCACATATACTTTCTCCATCGGTAAATCCAAACGTTTAGCAGCAGCTTGAATAATTCTGATATTAGCCTGATGAGGAATTAGATAATCTAAATCCCCTTTAGCTAATCCTGCTTTCTGTAAAGCCTCTATCACTGCTTCCCCCATAATCTTTACTGCAAATCGATAAACTTCATTACCGTTCATTTGGATCAACCCGCCATGTTCTAATTTAAGTAGGTCTCCCCCCGACCCATCAGTTCTTAGAGTACTGGCCAATATTCCTTTCTCCGAAGCTTGGACAGGCTGTAAGACTGCAGCTCCAGCTCCATCACCAAAAAGAATACAGGTATTACGGTCTTCCCAGTCGGTAAACTTAGAAAGAGTCTCAGCACCAACTATCAAAACATTATCATAAGTTCCGGAAGCAATAAACTGCCTTCCTACCTCTAGAGCGTAGATAAAACCTGAACAAGCGGCTCCTAAGTCGAATGCCCCTGCTTTCTGTGCCCCAATTCTGTCTTGTATTCCAGACGCTACTGAAGGAAAAAGCCCATGGGGAGTAACAGTGGCCACGATAATTAAATCCAAGTCTTCAGCCAAAACCCCCGCAGCCTGCAAAGCTTTCTCAGCGGCATTAGCAGCCAAATCCACTGTGGTCATGTTCTTTTCACAGATGCGTCTTTGTGAAATACCAGTTCTGGAAACTATCCATTCATCACTAGTATCTACCATCTTTTCCAAATCTTCATTAGTTAAAATTCTTTCAGGCAGATAAGAACCGGTACCTGTAATGGCTACCCTTCTTAAGTTAATCATTTCCTTCACTAACCCCCAATTTAGCTACCCCTTGGCAGATGTTCTCTACTACTTTGCCTTCCACCACCTCTTTAGCCACCCTGATAGCATTTTTAATAGCTTTTTCATTGGAACTACCGTGACTAATAATAGATACTCCATTCACTCCTAAGAGAGGAGCACCTCCATATTCAGTATAATCCATTTTCTTTTTCAGGGCTTTAAAAATAGATGCTAGAAAAACAATGCCTAGGCTAGCTAGCCAATTTTTCTTAATTTCACCTTTTATCAATTGAAAAATACTACTAGCTAACCCTTCGCCAAATTTTAGGACTACATTTCCTACAAAACCGTCACAGACAATGACATCAATATCTCCCTTAGTAATATCTCGGCCTTCTGCATTACCAACAAAATTTAGATTAGATTGTTTCAATAACTCATAAGTAGCGATAGAAAGTTCATTACCCTTTGTCTCTTCTTCACCAATATTTAAAAGTCCTACCTTAGGTTGGGAAATTCCCCAAATTTTTTCCACATAAATGCTGCCCATTAACGCAAAATGTACTAAATGCTTGGGCTTACAGTCTGCATTAGCTCCCACATCTAAAAGCAAGCATTTTCCTTTTTCAGTCGGTATTATTGCCGCAATAGCCGGTCTTTCGATTCCCGGGATAGAACGGAGTCTTAGTTTAGCTGCTGCCATAGCAGCCCCAGTATTTCCTGCAGACACTACTGCTTGGGCTTGACCTCTCTTTACCAGGTCAGTGGATACCATAATGGAAGAATCTGCTTTTTTCCGTACTGCTGAAGCAGGATGTTCATCCATAGCAATTACGTCTAACGCTGGTACTATCGAGATTAATTTTTGGTCAAATTTATGCTTATGTAATTCCTTTTCCAACTGCGCTGGGTCCCCTACTAAAGCAATTTCCACATTTAGCTCTGCCGCAGCCTTTATTGCACCTTTGACAATCTCTTCCGGGGCATAATCTCCCCCCATAGCATCCACGGCTATTCGCATTAGTTCTGTCCCCCACTTCCATCTTTATAATTGTTGACGGCTACCACTACAAATTTCCCACTAAATACTTCTTCTTTTCCGACTTTGGTGGAAACTGCTACGGTATATTTATTGTCTAGCTGAGCAGTTACTCGAGCTTTCGCGATGAGCTTCTCTCCTAAATAGACAGGTCTGCGGTAACGAATTCTGGCTGCTCCCGTCAAGGCTACTTCCGCATTGATAATGGCTACTGCCAAAGAATTGGCTTGAGCAAAAATATAATGTCCCCGCATAATCTTGGTCCGATGAAAAACCAGTTCTGGAGTTACTTCCAGAATGGAAAGACCCTCCACATTTAATTCTACATCTATTAATTCTCCAATAATTTCTTCATAAGCAATGGACCTAATTTGAGCATAAGAATCCTCTGCCATTTTTTTTACTCTCTGCCTTACTTCGGGAATACCTAATTCCTTCCGGTCTAGGCGAACAGTAGGTATGCTGACATGAAAGAGATGAGCTAACTCTTCATCAGTAAGAAAAGGGTCTTGAGAGATTTTTTCTAAAAGAGTTCGGTGTCTGGTTTCTTTGTTTAAACGCTGCTCCAACTTCCCTCCCCCTCCCTTTTGTCTCCTAGTTATATTACCATATATTATTACCTAGTAATAATTATATTATAACTAGGGATAATATGCAAGTTACAGAAAAAAGACAGCTACCCCTAGGCAGAGAAGCT
>Ga0079100_1044415_pt1 | contig 9441 bp, 11 predicted proteins | sample ADurb_H2B_03_Slu_FD_74560 | JGI IMG/M metagenome (GOLD analysis project Ga0079100, IMG submission 74560) | Active sludge microbial communities from Illinois, USA, of municipal wastewater-treating anaerobic digesters - ADurb_H2B_03_SludgeMetaT... | ecosystem: Engineered > Bioreactor > Anaerobic >...
ATTCTTGAAGGAGGAAAACTTCTATCTCTTATTAACCTGCCAGCCTCCGTTATCGTATTTGTAGGTACTGTAGCAGCTATCATGGTTAGTTTTCCTATGAACAGAGTGGCGGCTATTCCTGCTCTAACTCGAAAAGCCATGACCCAAGAAAACTATAACATGGAAGAAATGGTCAGCAGTTTAGTGATGTTTGCTGAGAAAGCTCGGCGGGAAGGCTTGTTAGCTTTAGAAAATGATATCCAAAGCTCTGATAATGAATTTCTCAAAAAAGGCCTTCAATTAATTGTTGATGGAACTGATCCGGACTTAATCCGGAGTATTTTAGAAACTGAATTGGTTTTCATGGAGAAAGAACTGGAGGAAAGAGCAGCAGTTTTTGATTCTGCTGGAGGATATGCTCCTACTCTAGGAATTATGGGAACAGTAATGGGTCTAGTAAATGTATTAAATAATCTTTCAGAGCCTTCAGAGCTGGGTCATTCTATAGCAACGGCGTTTATTGCCACCCTTTATGGTGTAGGTAGTGCTAACTTATTTTGGTTACCTGTAGGAACTAAATTAAAGATTAAAGCTAAAGAAGAGGTTTTACTATATGAAATGATCTTAGAGGGTATTCTCTCCATTCAGGCAGGAAATAACCCAAGAATTCTAGAGGAGAAGCTAAAATCCTTTATACTTGCTACTGAGAAGAAGCAGCAAGCAGCAGAAGGGATGAGTGCAGATGTCTAGACGGAAGAAAGACGGGGGAGGGCACAAGGGTGGTAATCATGAGCGCTGGCTAATCACCTATGCTGATTTAATCACACTTCTAATGGTATTCTTTATTGTAATGTATGCCATCTCCACTGTTAATCAGAAAAAATATGAAAGTCTAGCTGCTTCTCTTAAAAGCGCTTTCAATACTGGTTCTGGTCAAAATACTATTGCTGAATTTCAAGGAGAAGGAATTCTTTCTAATATAAAATATCAAGTTAATAATGAAGGGATTAAAAGTCCTGAGGATAATGAGCTAAAGAAGGTAATGATGAAAATTAAGGAATATGTAGATGAAAACGGACTACAGAAGTCCATTCACCTAACTCTCACTGAAAGAGGACTAGTAATTAGCTTGGTAGATACAGTTCTATTCCAGTCGGGGCAAGCAGATTTAACCCCACAGGCTAAACTAGTTTTAAATAAAATAGTTGGTATGATGGCTACAGTTACCAACCAGATTCGAGTGGAGGGGCATACTGATAATATTCCCATTAGCAATGTGCGATTCCCTTCTAACTGGGAGTTATCTACAGCCAGAGCTACAAAAGTAATTTCTTTCCTAATTGATAAAGGTTTATCACCAGAAAAACTTTCCGCAGCCGGGTATAGTGAATATAGGCCAGTGGTTCCTAATACTAGTGAACAGAATAAAGCTCTTAATCGGCGAGTGGATATAGTTATCCTCCGCTCCAGTCTTAATAAGCAAGAACCACCAGTTTTAGGAGATAATCCAACTGTAGAGGAGCAAGAAAAGGTACAAAACCAGTAATAAGCTATTAAACTATCTCAAAGATGTATTTAAAATAATAATGGACTTGGTAAAGGAGGGAGCCACATGGCAGACGGACAATCTAAGAATAATACCTTAGTGTTAGTAGTTGTTGTTTCTGTAGTAGTTGTTTTATTGGCAGGAGGAGTTTCTTATTTCATTGTCAGCAATCTTTTAGACTCCAAAGGTGTAATGGGCAAACAGCAGGAAGCAAAGAAAAAAGAAATCGGTCCACTATTTCCTATGGAGGAGGAGATTATTGCTAATTTAGCTGATGAGAATGCGGACCATTTCGTGAAGGCTAAAATCACCCTGGAATTAGATGATAAAAAATTAGCTAAAGAGATGGAAGAAAGAGCTCCCCAAATTAGAGATACTATTTTAAGCATCTTACGTTCCAAGCAAACGGCAGATTTAAGAGCAAAAGAAGGTCTTAACAATGTAAGGCAAGAGATTATGCGTAAATGCAATGAGAAACTTATCCATGGTAAAGTGGTCAATGTTTATTTTACAGACTTTGTCATGCAGTAGTGAGGTGAATTAAATGTCAGAAGTCCTTTCGCAATCCGAGATAGATGCCTTGCTCTCTGCCCTTTCTACCGGAGAGTTAGATGTAGAAGAAATGAAGACTGAAGAAAAAGCTAAAAAGATTAAAATTTATGATTTTAAGAGGCCGGATAAGTTTTCTAAAGACCAAATCAGGACTCTACAGATGCTGCATGATAGTTTTGCCCGACTCATGACCACTTCTCTCTCTGCTCAGTTAAGAACTATGGTGCAAATTCAAGTGGTTTCTGTAGAACAGCTTACTTATGAAGAATTTGTCCGTTCTATTCCTACTCTGACTACATTAACTATTTTTGAGATGGCACCTTTAGAGGGCAGCGGTATCTTAGAATTAGGTCCTAATATTACTTTTCCTGTTATTGATAGACTACTGGGAGGACCGGGCTATGCTCCGGATAAAGCCAGAGAACTCACGGATATTGAAGAAATTATTATAGGTAAAGTCATCAATAAAATGCTGGATAATTTCCAAGAGTCATGGAAAAATGTTGTGGAAATGAATGTAAGTCTAAAAAGCATTGAAACCAACCCACAATTTGTACAAATCGTACCTCCTAATGATATGGTGGTGTTAATTACTTTTAATGGAGTAATTGGACGAAATGAAGGGATAATGACCATCTGCTTGCCATATATCGTTTTAGAACCTATCTTGTCTAAGCTTAGTGCTCATTATTGGTTTTCCAGTACAAGGAAAGAGACCACTACTGAACATCTTAGCCTAATTAAAAAGAAAATTGAAAAGGCTAAAATACCTGTGGCAGTAGAATTAGGAGGAACTGTTATCCCTATTCAAGACCTTCTGCAATTACAAGTAGGAGATGTCTTACCATTAGATGCTTCTCTTGACCGGGAATTAGATGTGAAGATAGGGACTAGAACTAAATTTAAAGGTCGTCCAGGACTAGTGGGAAATAAGGTAGCTATACAGATTACCTCTATAGTAGAAGAAGGAGAGGATGAGAATAATGGATACTAGTGGTATGCTTTCCCAAGAAGAAATAGATGCTCTCTTAAGTGGCAGCAACGATTTATTAACCCCTGCAGCTGCGGATAGTGAAATATTGAATGATATGCAGAAAGATGCTATAGGGGAGATTGGTAATATCTCTATGGGGTCTGCTGCCACTGCCTTGTCTTTATTGCTAAATAAGAAAGTAGACATTACTACTCCTCAGGTTAGCATAACGAGTATACAGGAATTGAGGAATGATTACCCTGTTCCCTGTGTAGTCATTGACGTAAAATATACCCAAGGGCTAAAAGGCAGTAACCTGTTGATGATTGGCTTAAGAGAGTCTGCTATAATTGCTGATTTAATGATGGGGGGAAGTGGAGATAATCCACCTGAAGAATTAAATGAGCTGCATTTAAGTGCAGTTTCAGAAGCTATGAATCAAATGATGGGTTCTACTGCTACTTCTCTATCTAGTATGTTTAGTAAGAAAATCGATATTTCTCCTCCTAAAGCAGCTAAGATTAATCTAGGTTTAGGAGATGAAACTATTGATAGCCTTGAGGAAGATAAGCCCATTGTCAGAGTATCCTTTTCCATGAAAGTGGGAGATCTGATTGACAGCAAAATAATGCAGCTAATTCCTATTGAATTTGCGCAAGGAATGGTAGAAAATCTTTTTGGTACTATGGGTGGAGGGGGAGAAGAACCTAAAGCAGAGGTAGCAGCTGCCCAAGCTAGTCCAGAGGTAGTAGATAAAGCTCCCCAAGAGATTGTACAATCAGTAACTCCTCCTCCGATAAGTGCTTCGCCGACTCCAATTTCTTTAGATTCGGCACCTCAGTATCAAGCGCCACCACAAACTATTATTCAACATACTGAGCCAGTTCATGTTCAGCCAGTGCAGTTTACTTCTTTAAAGCCTGCTCCCCCTATGGTTGAGCCTACCAGTATTGGACTGCTAATGGATGTTCCTCTACAAGTGACTGTAGAATTAGGTAGAACTAAAATGGCTATTAAAGATATACTTGAATTAGGTACTGGATCTATAGTAGAATTAGATAAACTGGCTGGAGAACCAGTAAATCTTTTGGTAAACGGTAAATTAATTGCTAAAGGAGAGGTGGTGGTTATTGACGAGAATTTCGGTTTACGCATAACTGATATAGTAAGTCCAGCAGAAAGAATGAATAAATTATAAGAATCATAAATTTAGAGGATAAAAAGGAGGCAATTTCCAATGGCTAATAGAGTGTTAGTAGTAGATGATGCGGCTTTCATGCGCATGATGTTAAAGGATATTTTGGCAAAGAATGGTTTTGAAGTAGCGGGGGAAGCAGAGAATGGTTTACAAGCTATAGAAAAGTATAAAGAATTAAAACCAGATGTTACTACTATGGATATTACCATGCCTGAAATGGACGGGATTTCTGCTGTTAAACAAATAAAATCTCTAGACCCGGGGGCTAAGGTTGTTATGTGTAGTGCCATGGGGCAGCAAGCCATGGTTATTGAGGCTATTCAGGCGGGAGCTAAAGACTTTATTGTTAAACCATTTCAACCAGAACGAGTAGTAGAGGCACTGAAAAAAGTATTAGGTTAGTGTTGGCTTTCCTAAAAGAAAGGAGCTTTTAGGTTAATGCTTAAAAAGGGCAAGTTGTTGATAATATTGAGTTTCACCTTAGTATTTACCGTCTATTTTACCCTGCCAATTAATGCTCAGCCCAACAGTGGCTATTTAGACTATCGAGAACCAGAACAAGTTAGCCAGCCTAATTTGTTCTGGGAACTAATTAAAGTGATACTAGCATTAGCCTTTGTCTTAGCAGTAGCTTATTTAATTTTTCAATTTCTTAGCAAACGGAATCCTCTTTTAGCTCGAGGGGAATTCATTAATATCATAGAAAGTTCTTATTTAGCTCCCAATAGGAGTATTTCTATAGTTGAGGCAGGTAACAAATTGCTTATTTTGGGAGCAACAGAACAACAGATCAATTTACTAACCGAGATAACTGACCCACAGATGATCACTTTATTAAAAGAGCGTGGTCAGGGAAATGATGGACAAGGATCGGAAGATTCTTTTGCTAATCATCTAGCTGGATTTTTAGGCAAACTCAACTCATTGGGTAATCTTAAGACTCCAAAAGAAAATAGTATTGATGATAAGCAGCTTAATAATTTACAGGAATACTTTGCAAGACAAGTAGAGGAGATAAAAGTATTCTCTGTTAATAATTCAAAGAAGGCAACTAAGAACGAGCATAGTAGAGAAAAGGATGAAGGATAATGGATTTAAAAAAAATTAAGGGCTGGCTAATTATTATCTTAGTTATGGGGTTTTTGCTATCAGGTCATAACCAAGCTTGGGCAGCACCTTTTCTTCCTTTTCCTCAGATTCAAATAGGTATGAGTGAGGGTAGCGATAATCCTCAACAGACAGCTGCTAGTCTGCAAATTCTTTTTTTATTGACGATTTTATCTATCGCACCAGCTATCCTAGTGATGATGACTTCTTTTACTAGGATCATTGTAGTCTTATCCTTTTTACGTAGTGCTTTATCTACTCAACAGATGCCTCCTAATCAGGTATTAATAGGTTTGGCATTGTTTCTAACTTTCTTTACTATGTCCCCTACTTGGAACCAAGTAAATGAGCAAGCATTACAACCCTATTTGTCAGGGAAAATAAACCAAGAAGTAGCTCTAGGAAAAGCTATGGACCCTATTCGGGAATTTATGTTTAAACAGACTAGAGAAAAAGACATAGCCCTATTTGTTCATTTATCAGAAATAAAGAGGCCTCATAATCCAGATGAGGTTCCTACTTATGTATTAATACCATCTTTTATTATTAGTGAGTTAAAGACAGCCTTCCAGATAGGTTTTATGATTTTTATACCTTTCTTGGTTATTGATATTGTGGTAGCCAGTACTCTGATGTCTATGGGGATGATGATGCTTCCACCTGTAATGATTTCTTTACCCATGAAAATAATGTTATTTATTCTGGTGGATGGATGGCATTTAATTGTCCGTTCCTTAGTCTTAAGCTTTAATTAAAAGTAGGAGGGGAAAGCATGACGGCCGAATTTATAGTGGACCTAGCTCAGAATGCTTTACTGACTGCTTTGTTGGTGGCAGCACCTATGTTAGGATTAAGTTTATTAGTGGGTTTAGTTGTTAGTATTTTACAGGCTACTACTCAAATTCAAGAACAAACCCTAGCCTTTGTGCCCAAAATAGTAGCGGTCTTAGTAGCTGTAGTAGTCTTTGGTTCATGGATGTTAAAAGTGTTAGTCCAATTCACTACTTATTATTTCCAGAACTTAGCTGCTTTTATTCGCTAATCTTAAAATTTAGAGGATGGTTTAGTTGGAAAACTTACAACAAGTTCTTAATCAGTTTCACATATTCTTGTTAATAATGGCTAGAATGACTGGTATCTTTACATCTACTCCTTTTTGGGGAAGTAGAAACATTCCAGGTCAGGTGAAGATTGGTTTGGCCTTTATTTTTGCTTTTATTCTTTTTCCTCTTGTAACTAGGCCTTCTTTGGCTATACCTGATAATATTCTCGCCTATTTTTTGTATTTGGGTGGTGAACTAATTGTAGGTTTGATTATCGGCTATATAGCTATGCTTATTTTAATGGCTATTCAGTTTGCGGGACAGCTAATTGATATTCAAATGGGTTTGTCCATAGTCAGTGTTTTTGATCCCCAATCTAGCATGTCTATGCCTTTGATGGGGCAGTTCAAATACTTGCTGGCTTTATTGGTCTTTTTAGGTTTAGATGGACATCATCAGATCGTGATAACTTTGTTCAAGAGTTATCAAGTAATTCCTCTTCTCGGTTTCCACTATTCAGGAGGACTGTTAGACTATCTGTTTTATCTAGTCCAGCAGATGTTTATTACTGCATTCTGTCTTAGTGCTCCTGTTTTAGGAACATTATTTATGGTGGACGTGGTATTAGCCATCATGACTAGAACAGTCCCTCAATTAAACATTTTTGTGGTTGGCTTTCCTTTAAAGATTGCTGTAGGAATGATCATACTTATTATAGTTATTCCTTTGTTTATTACTCTTTTAAATGACTTATTTGACCAAATGTTTAACAGTATTTTAATAACTCTAAGGAACCTTCATTAGGGGAAATGAAAATGGAAATTAAGTGGCAGATAAACTTACAACTGTTTTCTGGAGAGAAGACCGAAGAGGCTACTCCAAGGAAAAGGCAAGAAGCCCGGAAAAAAGGACAAGTAGCTAGAAGTCCGGAAATATCATCTGCCTTAATTATGTTGGTGGCTTTTCTTAGTCTAGGATTTTTAGGTCCTTTGCTCTATCAGCAGATGATAGAACTAATGCGGTCAGGTCTATCTACAATAATAACGAAGGATTTAACAGTTGAAGCCGTTCATCACTTGTCAATTGGGTTAATTATTTTGTTATTGAAGGCTTGTCTTCCTTTAATGCTAGTCATAATGATCATAGCCTTAGTCTCCAATATAGGTCAGGTCGGATTTTTATTAACTACTGAGCCTTTAACTCCTAAGTTAGAGAAATTAGACCCTATTAAGGGTTTGCAAAGGATTTTTTCCAAAAGAGCTTTCGTAGAATTGGCTAAGTCATTGTTTAAGGTAACTGTTATTGGTTATTTATCGTATATTACTATTAATCAACATATAGATGAGTTAATTTTACTAATGAAAATGCCTCCTACGGAAATTGTAAGGGTTATTGCCTCTCTTACTCATAAATTGGGGATAAGAATTGCTTTTGTTCTTTTACTAATAGCCTTTGCTGACTACGCTTACCAGCGTTGGGAACATGAGCAAAGCTTAAAAATGTCTAAACAAGAAGTAAAAGAAGAACATAAAATGATTGAAGGTAACCCTCAAATTAAGGGGAAAATCAGAGAAAAACAAAGGCAAATGGCTATGCGTAGGATGATGCAAGCTATCCCCCAAGCAGATGTAGTAGTTACTAACCCTACTCATTTAGCAATAGCGTTGAAATATGATCCGGCTAAAAGCAATGCGCCTTTTGTTCTAGCCAAAGGAGAGGGTCATGTAGCTCAAAGAATTAAACAGATTGCTCAGGAGCATCGGATTGTAGTTCTGGAGAATAAGCCTTTAGCTCAAGCGCTCTATAAGGTTGTAGAAATTAACCAGGAAATTCCTCCCGAATTATATCAGGCGGTGGCGGAGGTCTTAGCCTTTGTCTTTAAACTAAAAAGGAAAATATAAGAGGGGGATCTAGGTAAATGGCAGTGAGATCTCAAGCAGTTCCAGCTTTTAAGATATCAGAGTATAGTGATATTCTAGTAGTATTAGGAGTAATAATGGTGGTGGTAATGATGATTATACCGTTGCCACCCATCTTGTTGGATGTTCTTTTAGCCTGTAACATAACCTTAGGGCTAGTTATTTTAATGGTCACCATGTCTATAAAGAAGACTTTAGAGTTTTCTGTCTTTCCTTCGTTATTGCTGATTACTACTCTTTTTCGTTTAGCTCTAAATGTTTCGTCTACCAGATTAATTCTCCTGCATGGTTATGCCGGAGAGGTTATTATGTCCTTTGGTAATTTCGTGGTAGGAGGGAATTACGTAGTTGGCTTTGTTATTTTTGCTATTTTAATAGTTATTCAGTTTATTGTTATTACCCGAGGGGCAGAAAGGGTAGCTGAAGTAGGTGCCAGATTTACTTTGGACGCTATGCCAGGAAAACAGATGAGTATTGATGCAGACTTAAATGCTGGTTTAATTAATGAACAGCAAGCTATAGAGCGTCGAAAAGAAATTAGGATGGAAGCAGATTTCTATGGAGCCATGGATGGAGCTAGTAAATTTGTCAAGGGTGATGCCATTGCTGCTATCATTATTATCTTTATCAATATTATCGGTGGTTTGATTATTGGTATGATGCAGAAAGGTATGCCATTGATGCAAGCTTTGCAGCACTATACTCTTCTTACCGTAGGTGAAGGATTGGTTAACCAGATTCCTGCATTGTTAATCTCTACAGGTACTGGTGTCATCGTAACTAGGGCAGCTTCAGAGGCTAATCTGGGAACAGATTTAATTAAGCAGATGGTTAATCAACCAAAAATTCTTATGGTTGCCTCTGCTATTTTGGTATTTTTTGGACTAATACCTGGCCTTCCGAAGATTCCTTTTTTTATTCTAGCTGCTTTGATTGGAACTTTAGCTTTCTCTATGCAGCAACGTATTCAAGACAGTGTAGTCCAAGAGGAAGAGGGAGAGAGAGAGAGGTTGAAATGGGCGAAGACAGAGAAGAAAAGGCTTCGAACACGCAATCTTTCACCGTCACGATGTGGACAGATGAGAGAGAAATCAGTCTTCGCTGTTTCATCGGTGAAGTGAGAG
>Ga0079100_1033664_pt1 | contig 9348 bp, 11 predicted proteins | sample ADurb_H2B_03_Slu_FD_74560 | JGI IMG/M metagenome (GOLD analysis project Ga0079100, IMG submission 74560) | Active sludge microbial communities from Illinois, USA, of municipal wastewater-treating anaerobic digesters - ADurb_H2B_03_SludgeMetaT... | ecosystem: Engineered > Bioreactor > Anaerobic >...
TTGTGTATGGTTGTGTTGTTTTTTAAGATGTAGAAGATAAAATTAGGGAAGTGTGGAAAGTTGGTAAGGGTTTTTAGTTAGTGGTTTCGTATTTTATTATGTAAGTGATTAAAGAGGGGGTGCATTTCTCCCTCTTTTTGTTTAGGTGGTGTAGTGTGATAAAAAGAATTTTATTAGTATTGGTGGGGGTGAGTTTGTTTGTTAGAGTGATGGGTCCCGGTCCTGGTCAGGATGTGGTTGATAATTTACAGATAGATAATTGGCAGAGTATTCTCGTAGAGAGGGGTGTTTCTGATCAGGAGTTGTTTCGCCTTTTTGAGATTTATGCATTGGTTGGGTCTGATTTGAGGGATGTTTTGTTAGATATGCATTATGTAGAATCTCGGTACGATAGTTTGGCGGTTTCTTTTGGTGGAGATTGTGGCATAGGGCAAATAAATCCAAGATGGTGGTCAGGGCGCAATTTTAGAGATTTTCTTGTAGATTTAGATTTATCTTTAGATTTATCATTTAATGATGTGGTGTTTTCTGCAGAGATGTGTGTTTTGTATTCTGAGTGGATATTGCGTAAGCTTTTGGATAAAAGTGGAGGAGACATTCGATTAGCTTTGAAGTATTATAATGGGTCTTGGGATTATGTGGATAAAGTTTTGGGATTGAGGAATGAATGAATTACTGAAAGCGAAGAGTGCTTTAGAGAGGTTGCAGAGAGGGCAAGGGGGAGTTGCAAGGTGGGATTATTTAATCAGAAACTTACCTAATACTGGGTTTGTTCCAACTTCAGTGACAATTATGGGGGTGACAATAGGACAGCCATTTTATTATGTTTATGAAGCATTTGAGGGTCAGGAGCAGTTAATTATTAGAAAACAATCTGGGGGTTATTATAGGTTTGGTAGTTGTTTTGGATTTTTTGGTATTTCTTATTTGAAGGATATACCAAGAGAGATAACTCTTTGTGAGGGTGTGGTGGATTGGTATGTTTTGCGGGGTTTGGGATATACAACTTTGGCTTGCCTTACTTCTGGGGTGAGCACCTATCAAAGATATCTTTTGAGGCATTTGACTAAGGTATTAAATTTAGCTTTTGATGTGGATAAAGTAGGAAATAGGATTGATCCTCGATTAACTAGTATTTTTGAAGTGAGATTGTTGAAACCGCCTGTAAAGGATTTTGGAGCTATTTTGGAGGATGAGTATTTAATGAAATTATATTTGCGGGAAAATTAATGTCGTATTTTCAAAGTAAGATTTGAGGAGATTAAATGTTAGCTCAGAAATATAGACCAGTAATGTTTGGGGATGTTGTAGCACAGGATTCTGCTGTGAAATTATTGAGAGCTGTTTCTCAAAATAGGGATTCGGTTTGTCGGTCAATGCTTTTGTATGGTGAGTATGGTACAGGAAAAACGTCTTTGGCAAGGGTTTTTGGAAGAAGTTTGCGTTGTGAGTCTTTTTTAAAGACAGGAGAGGTGTGTGGTAAATGTGAGGTTTGTAGAAAGATTGATTCTGTTGGAACGGGTTATTATGAATATGACTCTTCAATCACAGGAAATGTAGAATCTATTAGAAATATGTCATCAATGATAGATTTAACTGTAAGTGATTGGAGAGCTATAGTTTTTGATGAAATTCATGTTGCATCTAAGCAAGCTCAGTCAGCTTTGCTTAAGTTAATAGAGGAGGGTTCTCCTAAAACATTTTTTATTTTTGTTACAACAGCTCCTGATAAGGTGTTGAAAACTATCCATTCTAGGTCTTTACCTGTAGAATTTAATGCTATTCAGTTAGATGATATGGTTCAGTATTTGAAGAAAGTGTGTATTTTAGAGGATCAAGATGTTTCAGATGATATTTTAAAGAGAATATCATTTAAAGCTAATGGGCATATGCGGGATGCTTTAATGTTGTTAGAATCTTATTTTACTTCTCATGAGGCAATTAATTTGCCTACTGATGATATAGCCAAATATGTAGCTTATTGTGCTATGGGGGGGAAAGAGCAAGCTTATCTTTTGATAGATAAATTAGTTAAGTATTCTGTAGTGGATTTGGGTAGGGGTATTAATTTTGTTGTTAAGGAATTGGTGAGAACTGTAGCTTTGGGGGATGGTATGTATAAGGGAATAGCAAATAAAATAGGTACTCGCATTTATAAAATATTTAGATTGATTTGTGAATCTTGGGTTCAAGAGTCGTTTAAAAATGAATATTTGTTAATATCTTTTTTGTATACATTTGTAGATTTATGTTCAAGAATTTAGATGAAAGCAAGAAAGTATGGAAAGCTTTTGGAGAAGCTTTTTCGCTAAGGAAGGAATTGTCTTTATATATGGGTGTGCATTATTATAGGTGGTGGTTGTGGTTTATGTTGCGAAATAGGGAGCCTTGGCTATCTATTAAAGCAGTTAAAAAAATAAGTTATTTAAGTGGAAGTTATCAGTATCACAGATTATATTTATATCATAAACAAAAGTCTTTGTGGGGTTATTGGATAATGAAGAGTAGCGAAGATGTTTGTTTGAAAATTCCAGACAATTGGGTTATTCCTGTTTTGATTGAAATGTATATAGAATTTAAGGATTCAATTGAGGTTAGATTTGATGAGTATGTAGTAAAACTCAGAAATCGGGGAGAGTTGTTTGTTGAGAATGTGAGAAGAAGGGCTAATTTTGATGATTTAGTGAGGAAACTATGTCAGTATCGTTCATTTCCAGCGAAAAATTAAAACAATTTCTTAATATGGAGGATTCCGATGATGTAGTGGCGGAGGTGTATAAACTAATTGATATAGTTTTGAGTAGGTATTTCTCTTCTTATGATGCGGATATTGAGGAGTTGAGGGCTGTAGCCATTCATTCATGTTGGCAATTAGCGGTTAGGGGAGATTATAATCAAGAGATGTCTCCTTTAAATTATTTAATGACTCGGATACGGAATTCTATACATAATTTTTTGACAAAAAAGAAAGAATTGGCTGTTGAGGAATTACCAGAAACTCCTGTATATGATTCTTGTTTTTCTGAGGCGGTTTTAGAGTTTATTAAATTAGAGATTCAGCATTTAGAGGTTTATTTTTCAGATAAGGTGTTGCGATTATTGGATGGTTGGGCTTTATCTTTGATTAACTGTGAAAGTTTGGTTTCAAGTATAGATTTATCTGAGGTGGATGTGGAGGAGTATATTTTTGCTACTAATATGTTGAGGTATCGTGTGTTTTGCAAGTTTTTAGAAGGAGATGTTTATCGATCGCCTCTTCTTGAGTTGTTACGTCGGAGTGGCGTATCTGAAGGATTTTTAGGTGTTCTTTTAAATATTTTTACAGAAGAGGAGTTGGAAAAATTTGTAGTTTTATTGAGTGGTGTGTCTCGTTTTAGAATACCTTCTGTATCAGTTTTAACAAAAACTGATACTTATTTAGAAATAGTTAAATTAGCTGAGGAGGGTATGACTGTGGAGCAGTTATCATTAAGGTTTAAGAAATCTCAGAAGACTATAGTATCTATATTAAAGAGGTTTGGATATGAATCAGGAGCTTAATGATTTAGATGTTGTTGAGATTGATGATTTTTCTGAAGTAGCAGAGGTTTCCTCTTCTGAAGTTTCAGAATCTTATAAATCTATTAAGGAGGTATTGGAGTATCTTTTGCGTGAATTGGATTCATCTCAGGATTATACAAAAGTAGTAGCTTTGTTAAATGAAGCTACAATTGGATTGACAGTTAAATGTATAAGTAGAGTAGCTAAGATTTTGTCTTATTTAGATAGGGTAGAGGATGTTTTATTTAACTTGGATGTATCATCTCAGTCGATTTTATCAAATCAAGAGCAGATTGCTAAGCAAGCAGTGTCCGTTTTGGAAGTGACGAGGAAGTATATACTTTTAGTCAAAGATCTTGATATTTCTGCGGAATCGTCTCCCAAGAGGAGGCAACTTTTAGATTTGTTAGAAAATTTGTCTGATGCTGATGTGGATAAGTTGTTAATTTTAATTGAGGAAAAAATTAATTGATAAGGCATATATTTATAATGATTGTATTATAGTTTGATGGAGGAAAAATGAAAGCTAGGCCGTTTTATTTATCAGCTCAATTTTGGATTAATATGATAGCTTTGGTTGTGTTTATAGTTCAATTTTGGGTTAAGGATTTTGTTATACCTGTAGAAGTTCAGGCAGCTATTTTGGTACTTATTGAAGTAATTCTTTCTTTAATTTTGAAAGAGGATGTAGTGTTGACTAAGTCTAAAGCAGAGTTATTGAACAAAAAACGAGGTTTGAAGTGAAAAATTATGTTTGTGAAAAATGTCGTAAACCTGTCGCTCTTAGCGACAAGTTCTGTGGTAATTGCGGCTCACATTTTTTAATTGATGTTGGAGAAATTGTGGATTTGCCTGATGGTGAGTATGGTTTGGCGATAGGGTTTGATTATGAACATGCTAAGGCTATTGTTAAGGGAGGAAAGGCTAAGTTGTATTTGCCAAAAGCTCGGCTTTTAGCCACATATACTTATGAGGGTGATATGCCGTATCTTACAGGATCTTATGATGAATATTGGGAGGATAGTCTTGCTGTTAAGTTTGGTTTTGGTGAGGATGTAGAGCCTTGGGATTTAATTAAAAATGAACAGTTTGTGAGAAAGGCATTTCCTTTAAAACCCGGAGAAACTTTAGTTTATGGTATGAATGATACTTATGAGGGTGGTTATGTAGATGCTGTTCAGTTTGACAATTATATTTATGTTGGTGATTTGGTAGAGGTTGAGAATGATTCATTTAGTGATGATATTTTTAAAGTGTGGGATGGACTTGTTCAAGGTCGAGAGGTATATTTTAAGTTGGATGAATCTACTGTGGTAGAAAGTCAGGAAGTGGAAGATGCAATTGAAGCGATGAGGCATATGTCAACGAATCAGTGAGTTAAAAGTATTGTAGGGTATATTAACAAATAGGTTTGTTGAGATTTTAGTGTTAGGTTAAATATGGTTGAGTAAATGTTATTATCAGAATTTGCTAGAGAGCTTAAAAAGTTAAATTCAAAAGAAATTCTTACTCCTGGGGAGTTTTTGGCAAGTGAGTATTATTCTGGTTTTTCAGAAGGACAAATATATGATTTTTGGAAGAGGGAGATTGAGGATTTTATTAATAATGATTATATAGAATGGATTATTACAGGTTCTATAGGTGCAGGTAAGTCTTTAGCTTCTTGTTTGACTATGGCTTATATGATATATCATTTGTTTTCTCATGAAAATATATTTGAATACTTGCAAATGCCGAAACAGGCATATGTTTATGGTGTCTATTTCTCAGTTTCAAAATTACAAGCCAGATTGACTGGTTATCAAATGTTAATGGATATTTTAGATAATTCTGGGTGGTTTATTGATAATGCTCCTCGTGATGAGTTAAATTCTGTTATTTCATGGCGGGATAAGAAATTTTCGGTTGTGTCTGGTTCAGCTTCATCTCATATTGTTGGTATGAACTTGTTATTTTCAATGTTAGATGAAGCTAATTTTTTTATAAAAACTACAGGTACATTTGATGCTTCTTATGCAAGGGTAGCTCAGCTTTATGATCAAATATTGGATCGACAGTTTTCTCGTTTTAGAAAAGAAGGAGTGTCTAAGTCACGTTCTTTGTTGATATCTTCTGCAACATATACATCTTCTTTTACAGAATCTAAAATTAATAATGCGGGTCCTCATGTTAAGATAACTAATGCTGTGGGGTATGAGATAATGCCAAAAGGAACTTATTCAGATGAGCGGTTTTTGGTATTTAAGGGGATGGGAAAGTATCCCCCACAGGTAGTAGAAAATGCAGAGAGTTTAGAGATGTTGTTGAAAGAGTTGGGTACCCATTCTCTTGGGGGTTTTTCTTTAAGCTCTATCCCTGTTGATAAGAGTGGGCTGTTTGTGTCGGTTCCTATTGATTTCTTGGATTTCTTTAGGAGAAATCCTATTGGAGCTTTGCAGAATCATGCTGGTGTGTCTGTGACTCCTCAAGAAAAGTTGTTGCAGGTGCACTATCATTTTTTAATTAGTGCATATGATTTTAATTTGAAGCATCCGTTTATTCAAGATGAGGTAGAACTTTCTACAGGGGATTCTTTGGCTTTGAAGGATTATTTTTTCCCAGATATGATTGTAGACCGAAAGAAGCCACATGGGATTCATGTAGATCAGTCCGTGTCTCATGATTATACTGGATTTTCTATGGTTCGTTATGATGGGGAGGTTATGGAAAGTGGTGCGCCTCGTCGCAAATATACACAAGTGTTTTCAATTAGAATAGTTCCTCCCCGGCCTCCCCATCAGATTGATATAGCTAAGGTTTATGATTTTATATTTTATTTGGTTTTTGATTTGGGTGTTAATGTTGTTAGGGTGACCTATGATCAGTATCAGTGTTTGAAAGGAGACAGTTTAGTTCCTACTTTGGAGGGAGAGAAAAAACTTGAAGATATAAAAATTGGGGATATTGTTTGGACAGAGTCAGGCCCAAATAAAGTGAAATCAATTTTTGTTTATAGAGATGTTCCAATTGTTAGGATAATTACTAATAGTGGTTTGAAATTAGAAGGGACAGCTAATCATAGAATACGAGGAGCTGTTGTGGAGAGGTTAACTAATAGTGAGTTGTTTTGTAGGGATTTTTGTTTTGTTTGGAGAGAGCTGGGTGAATTTAGAGTGGGTGATGTGGTAAAAGTTGCAGAATGGGTTTTTGGTCAAAAGTATAAGGATATTGCTTTTGATGTTGTCAAATCTATAGAGTATGATGTGGGCACCGTGTTTGATTTAGAGGTAGAAAATGATGCATCTTATATGGTTAATGGATTTGTAAGTCATAATTCAACAGCATCTCAGCAGGCATTGCGAAAGAGGGGAATTAATGCTAATTATAGATCGCTTGATAAGGATGATTCTGCCTATTTGCTTTGGTTGGGTCTTTTAACAACTCATTCAGTTAGGATGTATAATTACCCACCTCTTGAGCAAGAAGCTGTGGATGCAATTCATTATAGAGAGAAAAGAAAAGTGGACCATCCTCCAAAAGGTAGAATAGATGTACTACAATCGTTTGTGGGGGCTTTAGCTAATGTAGCTGAAGAGGATATTTATGTACAGGTTGATCCGTCTTTATATGTAGATTCTTTAGATAATAAACCAGAATTTAGTTTTTTAGAAGTTCCATGTAAGGTAGTGGATATAGAAAGCGCTATAGAAGAGGCGAGGAGTAAAAAACTTGATGAGGAATACATGAAGGTGAGGTTTTAATGTTAGATTCAAAGGTATCTAATTTGATGGATTCTTATAAGCAGGCTATGCTTGATGCTATGAGTGGGGATCAGGAGGTTATCAAGCAACTGCGGAGTTTGCCTTCAGATAGAGTAGAGAGGGAAAAGGATTATTTAGGAATTAGGAAAGACCCTTATGTGAGATTGGCTGTTTTGCTTTTGGCTAATGAGGCTTTGCAACCTAATCCTGTAACAAGAAAATTGATTTGGGTTGTTGGTCGGGATGCCAAAATAGTGAAGATACTTGATGATAGGTTAGATGCGTTATTAAGAAATTATTTATTTTTTATAGCAGAGCAGGTGTGTCTTACTGGCATTTGTATGTTTAATGTTAATAGGGATAGTAAGGGAAGGATAATAAATTTGTTTCCTATTCTTGATCTTGAAAATTATGAATTAGTTCAATTTGAAGATGAGGATATTATTAGAGTTTTGAAGAAAGTAGATAAGGGAGATAGTTTTATAGTAGATGAAAAGAAGATAGTATTTTTTATTAATTTTTCTTTAAGTAATTCTAAAATGCGTGAAATTACTCTTTATGAGAAGGTTCATGATGAGGAAAAGCAGGTTAAAAAGCAAGTTATTATTTTTCAGGAAGAGGCAATAGTTGGTGAGTCGGTTCGTGAGACATATAAAATTTTAAAGGAATTGGAAGATGGTATTATAGCTACTCGTTTAGCAAAATCAAAATTGATTAGAATTATTAATGTAGATATAACTGGTTTAGAGGATGAAGGAAAAATTCAAACAGTCGTTTCTTATGTAAGAAACAAGGTAGGAATTAACGAAGTTCAAGGTGGGGTTGGTCAGTTGTTTCTAAATCCACAACAGAATAGACAATCAGTTGCTGTGTTTCCTGTACAGGGTGAGCGTGGAAAAGTTACTGTTTCAGAGTTTGGAACAGATGCTGATATTGCTGCTATTGTTGATGTAGAGTATTTTAGGTCTATGTTTATGGCAGGACTTGTTATTCCAAAGAAGGTGCTTGTGGGTGAGGAGGATGTTTCTGGTTATTTGTCTCAGAGAAATCCGAGTGTTGCTAATATAGCAAATAAGATTCAGGTTGTATTGCGCACGGGGTTTATGCAATTGTTGGGGTTGCTTGTAGATGAGTATATAAGACCTGAGGTGCGTAAGTATTATGCAGGTGAGTTGGTGGAGTTTCCTAAAGTAGATGTTGCTGAGTATTCTGTTCAGATGACACATATTGTGACACCGACCGAATTAGCTCGGTTTGATGAGATGTCTCAAGTGTTGCAACATTTGAAAGATTTAACTGAGCAGATAACAGATGGTTCTGTGGAAGAAAGATTTTTATTTACTAAGTTATTTTATGAAAAATATATAAAGGATCCAGAGATGTATGTATTGTTAGTGCAATTTGAGAAGGAAAAGAAAATGTTAGGGCATAGAGAGGTTTCTGGGGGATATTTTCCTGAGGAACTCCCCGAAGAGGAACTCAATCCAGAGGAGGAACTCCCAGAGGAGGAACTCAATCCCGAGGAGGAACTCCCAGAGGAGGAACTCCCGGAAGAGGAACTCAATCCAGAGGAGGAATTATGAAGGAGAAATTGATAGGTCCTGAGGTTTTATTGGATTTAAATGATAGGATGTCTGATGAGTTGATTAAGTATCAGAAATTATTTTATGAGAACCAGTTTAAGTGGAGAGAGGGGATGCAGCGGGAGATAATGAAGGGTGCAAATACATTTTGGGAGATGAGAATACCTTTAGGTTATAGTGAAGAAGGTATCTATTGTAAATTAGTAGGACAGGTGTATAAGTTTCGGAAACCTCCTTTTAGAAGAGCCAAAGATTTGGAAGCATATTTAGAAACTACTGATGTGGTAAAGGATATGCGATCTAAGGCAAATTTAGAGTTGAAAGTTTTTATGGGTGGTGAGAGGCATATGGGTTATGTTTATTATATAGAGTTTATTTTGACGTAGTCATATGAAATGAAGTTATATATTGTATTGGTGGGTAGGATTTTGTTGGAATTGTGAGAGAAAGTTGTATTAGTGCGGTGAGTGAGTTTTGATCCCCCC
>Ga0079100_1045240_pt1 | contig 9292 bp, 3 predicted proteins | sample ADurb_H2B_03_Slu_FD_74560 | JGI IMG/M metagenome (GOLD analysis project Ga0079100, IMG submission 74560) | Active sludge microbial communities from Illinois, USA, of municipal wastewater-treating anaerobic digesters - ADurb_H2B_03_SludgeMetaT... | ecosystem: Engineered > Bioreactor > Anaerobic >...
GCAGTTCAACAATTACGTTGCTTGACCACGCTAATTAAAATTGTGACCCCTTGAAAACCTCAGCTACGCCGAGGAAAAATTCCGGTATATCACAATAGATACGGCGTAGCCAATTAAGACTCTAAGAGTCCACCCGTGCGGCCACGGCACGGTACAGGTTTAAAGTTCCTGATAAAACTAGTGATAACCTCACTACTGGGGTGTTTAACGTCAACCACGACGGTGCCGCTCTATTACTAAGGAGTAATAGGTTGCGGAGGAACGTCCTCGTAATAAACACGAGGCAATCCAGTCCAAAAATAAACTTGAAAATCTTCCCCAGCGGCAACATGCATATCGATTTGCTGTTCAATTGAAGTGTGTCCTTCCCAGGACAATCGATACAAATTCTGGTATGTACCAGCTTGAAAAGGTGGATTATTGGCATTCGTCATTCTAGCCAATTTTCCTGGAACAAATCGATATTGAGTCTGATATGGAACCTCAAACTCAATGTTTGGGTTAATAACATCAGTCGCGTAAACACTTCCTCTGGTACCTGTCGGAACCCTATCCGCAAAACCTGGAATTACTGATTGAGAAACTAACCACGCTGGATCCGTAACCATAAGCGAATCAGCATTGAAATAAGCGGGATTACTAGACGTGAGAGGATCCAATCTCTCAACGTAAACACGAGAACCAATATCATCGCAACACTTGGCTTCTGGGCCAGAGCATCCAGCACTTTTAGTATACAAATACTTGTACCTGATGGACCCTCTGTAACCAGAAAAACATGCTGTCACCCAATGCAGCAAAACTGTGTTACAAAAATTATAGCCCCCCGAATCGCTAGCCTCAATAAAATCAGTGGCTGCTCCTTTGCGATAAAAGGGGAAAGCTAAACGTTGTCTAGTAATCTTGCGGAAATCTTGATTACCAAGCAGAGAATTTCTCTCTCTGCGCCATAAATTGTATCTTTTCAACAAAGGACGAAAAGACAAAATGGACTCACCTGCAAAAACCATGTTCAATTCTGACGAATACTGAAGATCAGCGCCCATATGGTCGGATTCAGCTTGTTGTGGAGCAGATGGTTCAGAAGTATTCTGAGATTCTGGGATGACCTCAGTTCCTGATTGCGAAGGAAAAAACACAAATTTCTGAAAATTATCTTCGGGCACAAAGACCTCAAAATCATCTCCAGCGGACACAAACACATTTATAGAAATATCATTGTTAATGGCACTATTGGGGATTGTGAGTTCATTCAGTACACGGACTGAAATCACTCCGTTACACAATCCTCTCAAACTAGAGCCATAATTTACAGTGGAATATCCTTCAGTTGCTGAATCCAAACCTGGATCCAAATGCCTCAACAAAGAATAAGGTTGAGAATTGGTCACTTCAATGGTAAAATCTTGAGTCTCCGCAATATCAATCATTTCAATGTAATTGATGTTATACTCAGATGAGGTCGACGGATCGACATGCCCAGGATCATACCTAATCTCAAGCCTTCCTTTATGGAACGTAGAACAAACAATCTGAAATCGAAATTTCATAGAGCCATTCCAATATCTAAAAGGCAGAGCAGCAACAGCACAAGGAGGCAACATAATAGCTCCATTGGCATCCTCCTGCCAAAGACACGGATTGACGCGTGCATTCCACAACAAAGAGGCTGATCCTTCACCAACTGGCCATTGAAAACTGGTCAAATAAGCTTCTCTTTTGGCAATATCCCTAATCACCATTGGATCGTGAGCACCCACTCCAGAAACCCGAGGATCAATTGTCAACTCCTGTTTATCATCCACAGTCATCTTCAATGCTGTATCAGGAGTTGTCGTTGTTGCCAACTGGGAAATAGGAGTTGGTCGCAAAGGATCAGGATTTTTAGTGTTAGCTGGTCTACTATAGCCCATAATCTTCGCAGCAGAAGCAACGGCACCTGCAACTTTGCTAGTCGCCATCGCATATGGAGCTATAGGAGCGTAACCTGCAGCTATACCAGCAAACTTTGAAATCGTAGTTGCTGGTCCTGAAATCATTCCTTTGGTATTCGCCTCATTAATTTCAGCTCCTGATTGAGGAGTCAAAGTTTGAGCATCAACAGATGTAGGCATAGCCAATTGAACATTCTCTGCCCAAATGAAAAATGATATAGTAACCTTATCATCAGCTCCGTTTGCATGTTTCAAAGGTGTCAGAGTGCGCAACAAAACTGTGCCAGCACTAGGAATACCAAGATCACCTCCCCAAGAAACTCCAGGAATATCAAAATAATTCTCATGCCAAAAGAACGGAATCTTCATTTCTCCTCCAGTTGAAGTTGTAGGATCAATAAAAATATGTGGCAACTGAGAAGTTTGAGTCAAATCAACAGGATCCAATGCAGTATGCGTTGAAAGATTATCATAACCAGACATCGGCCAATAAGCTACAATCGCTCTGCCATACTGAAAACCGTTACCATTAACAACAACTTTCATACGCAAATCACAACGCAACAGTTTAAAATTTGCCAAACGATTTTGAACTCTCTTGTTTGTCAAAAATTGTCGCCAAGGATTAAAATCACCATTAATAATGCCATTTGTGTTCCACTCAGCCTCAAAAACTTTCTGAGGTCGAGAAAAGAAATCAGCCAAAGGCACATCATCCTTGTCTTGTAACTTACGCGTTGGATCAACAAAAGATTCAATATCATTCTGATGGCCAGCATATTGATCACGAAAACGCATGGTTTGATGAGTGACATCAGATCGTGAATCTACAATGTTGGTATCAGACGTAATACCAGACTGAATTTTGAAAATGGGAACATATTCATTGTAAGAATCCTCCAGTTCAGCTACAGGAAAATCTTGAAGTGGCATGCCCAATAATTGTTTCTCATAAAGGGCAAAATTCCTCTCAATTACCACTATCATAGGATCAACATCGTTAACCCATTTAAAAGTGGACAACACATCCGTGTCGATTTTGTGGTCGTCACGACCACCGGTTTGCTTTTGTTTAATACATTCATATGTGTTTTTGTTGGTCAAATTATTTAACCCATCTCCTTTATCAACCATCAAGGGTGGGGTTTGACTATGATGACACTTCGTCATCATAAAAATTGTGCTTCAAGCCTATATTATCGGTTAGTCACTCCGAAAAATATGGTATCCAATAAAACACAACAATTTTGCTAACCATCAGATTTGAAACTGGGGGATGAATTTTACGCCATTCCAAAGGCGAGGTGCAATTAAAATCCATAGGTACGTAAACGCATTGCACTATCGTGTTCACGCACATCTCGCCACATAGAAAAAGGGAGTCTTATATCTTCCCAATAACCATCATGGCCCGTCATTGTAACAGGCTCATATCCAATGGGAGTCAACAAAACACCGGCATAAGAAATGGAAGGATTCAATACAGCGGCTGCGTAACACAGTCTACGTAATTGCTTCCTACCTTTACTGCGTGCCGAAGCTAAATTGGAATCTTTAATCTCCAAAAACACCACGTGATGCACACCCATAATAGTGGTTTGAAAAACCAAATCTACTTCTCCAATACTATGAACAATGATAGGAAAATCCATGGCAATTGCTGTCAAAGGTATATCAGTAAGCGCTTTAACATACAATGGCCGCGATAACTCCTGCTCCTCTCCCGAATGGGGATCATATCGCTCATGCCATTGTTCAACTTTTTCTTCATAAGACACATGCAATTGAGTACACAAATTTGTCAAACGGGCTAATCTTGCAACTTCTCTCATTTCATCCCGTCTATGCTCATAAACTTTTGGTCCATGATTAAACCATTCCATCAAAGCTGTGTCAATGTTCATCGCGCAAGCTTCCACTTCAGAAAGAGGCGAATTTTTCTCACGCAAAAAGCAATGGAGCATTTTAAAACATGAATCCTCTGCTAAAGCTCCAACTTCATGCCCTAAATCAGCATGAAAAACTGATTTGCGTTTAAGAAACTCCAGCTGATCAATGGTAATAAAATCAACCATATCACTTTCCTTGTCTGGCATAGTATAAACCTGGCCAAAACGTGCTAGAACTTCCGAACAACTCCTGATATTAAAATCTTCGTAATCAGGAGAAACTGATCCGGCATTATCATCACCATATGTTATCAATGCACATGCCTTGCGAAAGTCTATGGCTCTTGGATAAATAGTATAAAAGCAACATCTCATGTTCAAACTGTTGCAAATGCTATTAAGAACGGCAGTAAGTGGATTTCCACTAATATGTCCCCCACTATTCAAACCAATCAAGTTACCATCAAATGCTATCATGGAGAAAACTAAATCTCCTGCCATAGATTTCATAACCCCAATATCCTCTTCTTTATAACCAGGACATACACTTGCACAATCAATGAGAATCCTCAAACCTGCAAACAAAACTTGAGAAGGCAATTTTTGATCAAACTTGCTATAATCACCAGCAAGAAATTTCTGATCATTTTTTGAACGCAAATATTTCATAAGTTGATCCCATTCAGGTCCATGAGAATTAATTCCCACAGCACATTCAGACTTAAGTGGATTCATCATTAAAACTCGAACCAAAGGCAAAAAATATCTACGAACTAAAAAGGTTAAAGCAATTGAGTTTCCGTAAAAAATACGGCACTTTTCTTTTGCTAAAATCTCATCCTTCTTACAGGCTTTAGCTATAGGATAAGCTCGCTCACCACTCAAATAACAAGCTTCACAACGCGCAATTTCTTCAAGCACATAATCCTTGAATTTTCTATCCAACAATCCATCATTGTCGAACACATCAACATCAAGCATGTGCTCGCTCTTTGGTCCTGTCAAAGGGAAACCTATAGACGTTCCAATTTTGATGGCATCCATGAACTTAACACCTGGAACGCCATTAATGTTTTCCTTGTCGTTCATAGGAGCCGCATCATTCCACAAGCTACTCTGAAACAATTCGATCAATGGTTTCTTGTAATCTTTGACCGCTCTAACAATAAGATCATGTGGGAACGGTTCCCCAGGATTGGATAAATTGGCCAAACAAGTTTGCCAACCATACCAATCAGGGTTCATCTTAGGCGGTCCCCACTTATTTGGAATGCCACACACATCGGTAACCAAATGGCTAATAGGTGTGACCTTAACTCGAGAAACAGCCTTGACTTTACCCGGACATGCGCCATAATACTCGATTTGAGAATCTTCCGGCATGAAATTGATTGGATTCTTCTTGTGAACTGGTTGATCACAAAGTACTGTTACACCAAGAACCTGTGGTGAAAACTTTTCTGCAGCACCAGATAAAACAACAGCATCAAATTCATCAAGCTTCTTAATAGCTTCATCCAACTCTGGTTTAATGAAAGAGCCATAACATCCCATTGGAGTTCCAGCATGACCACCAAGATGTAATCCTGTAATGGCACCATGGGCTCCTCGTGAAATCAAAACAGCTCCACATAAGCCAGCAAAAGTATTTTCACTCAAGGTTTCATAAACACCACCTTGAAAAGACACTACAGTTTGCACCTTTTTTGGTTTTGCTCGACCTTCCATGATCTTAATTGAACCATCTTTAAGCCTGTAAATCATCTCAAAGTTATGCGCGGGGAAATGATCTAAAGGAAAATAATCAACAATATCCTTAAAAGATCCCCCGTTAGGTGAGTAACACACACGCATATCCGTATTTGGAATGAGAACAGATGAATCCATGTGCAGTTGTGTTGTGAATTTACCTCCACATTTTTCAGGATTTTCTTTCCTGAAAATAACCTTGAGAGCATTTGCTCCATCAAAATAATGATTTGGAATCATAACAACATTAGAGCGCAAAAATAAACCATTAACCATCAATCTCTTGTCACCAACTTCAACAGTTCCGTAAACCAAATTTTTGTCAATAATATCCTTGATATGGTCACGACAACTCAGGAATGATTTGTGTGTCAATGGTAAACGTCTGGTTGCTACACCAGACCAAACATTGTCCTCTTTATCTCTTTGTGAAACCTCTTCGATAGTTGTGGGTTCAAGGGAACCTTGTGGGTTCAATCCAACCCACCGCTTGTACAATTTGGCAAGTGTATAAGCAACACCCATAACAGCCGATGCTTTAAGAATCTTCGACAAATGGTTATCTCGCAATTCTTGAAGAATGGGTCTCAAGCTATTTCGATTTGCTAAATCCGATACGTAATCTTCTTTAACAAGCTTGATCATGTGCGATTGTCTAAAAGCACAATAGCCAAAACCAAGCCCCAATGCACCCAAAGTCAAACATTTATCTTTCCTTGGGATAAACTGGGAAAAAATGCCAGACAATCCTAATAAGGACCACTGTACACAAGATTTCTTAACGTAAGTATCCCTCAACTTGCGAGCTTCACACAACATGAAAACTTTTTGTAGTCTAGGATCACTAATCCAACTCGTTGGAATAACAGTTATCCAATCAAATCTTCTAATCAAAGCTCGGGCAGCCAAAAGAATACCAGTAGAAACAGATGTTTCAAGAAAATCGATTGAACCAAACACATCTCCAACAATTTTATCCTTAGCAATACGCTTAACTTCATGACAGACACCCATAAGACGTGATCCAACCTGAGGTCGTTTCTCATCATCACTGTGACTGTCAAAAATGTCATTCGACGCATTTTCTCCAGAAAAATTAAAATTAGATTTGCGAATGTCAAAAACAAATTTACTGGTACAACAATGTTCCAAACAATGGTTCTTCAATTGTTTGCATCCATCAACACCGCAAAGAATAATATCACTAGATCTGGCATCTTGCAAATTTACCAGATCAAATTGCTCTTTACGGTGTTTGTGAAACATCTCAATGCAATAATTGACTGCAGTGCACATATCAACACGTTCCATGACATTTCCACGCCATTCAATAATTTTGTACGACGCTCCCGTTTTCAAATTTGGAGGAGGCACAGCAACAGACAAAGTTAGCTCCCACACATCATCAAATGGTGGAGGTTCATATTTTCCGTCGACCGTATATTTCTCCAGAACTTTGTTTGAATCCAAACCAAGACAAATACCATCTTTGGTCTTCTGGAATTCTTTCTTCGCAAAAACATCAATGACAACATGCATACGTCTTTGAATGGAATAAGGACAATTGGAATATAAACGAGCATCCAAATCCTTAACATTCGTAGTTACGGTAACCAATTCAGGTTCAAGCCATGTTTTTTCTTTCCGAGCCAAATCAGCCATTGGAGCAACACACGGAGCATTATCACAAATCTTTTGTATGGCATCACAAGGAGAAACTTCAACGAAATCGGAACGAACATTTCCATGATCATTAATAATAAAATGATTAATATCCGATCTTGCACCATCCCAATGTTTCTTTGAAGAATCAAACATGAACTTCTTTCCTTTAGAATTGTCAATACCAGCTGATGCAAACAAAGCAGCTGTAATTTGCTCAGCACAAAAAGTTTTACCTTGGCTACTTGGACCAAAAAACTCAATTGCAAATGGAGCCCTACGGTAACCAGCTGCCATCTTAGAAATGGCATGATCATTGATTATAGACAAAATGTTAGCGAATTTTCGCTCAACTACCTGTTTGTCTAAACCTTTCAAAGTGGGAATTATACGGCGCAATTTTGTTGCCATATTTTCAAGACGTGAAACAAATTCAGAATCAGTAACACCGTGCATACCTAACAAATTACCATTGCGAGCCAGATCCCAAAAGCGAACCAACTCGTGATACTCCATATCCAAATTTGAGGCATCAGTATTTCCAATAATAAAAGGGGCAAAACTCTTAGTCTTCCATGCGGCATAGCAAGATTCAACCCAAAATACAACTGTATCACAACAAGCTGAAATAATATCTTGGGCATCACCATGAATAACCTTAAGATCTGGTTCAATAAGTTTGTAACCCCTAATATCAAAAGTTACATTGTCGGCATTGCAAAGGCCGAAAGTTACTAATAAACCAAAAATCTTGGAAAATTGTCCAAACAATCTGTTTCCTTTGCAAAGAGTCCAATTATCCTTAATGTCCTTGATAAATTGGATCCATTCATTTTTCCCACTATCAGTATTGTGGGAATATTTTTCTTCACCATCATGTGGGAAGAAATCAAATTCCAAAGCTTCACGAATATACGTGATAACTGAAGAACTTATTGATTTCGGAAATTTTTCTCGAATGTATAAAAACAATCCAGCAGACATAGTTACATAATCTCTAGCTCCAGATAACACAACTAATAAGGCAGTAAGTCCTTCAACTTCTCGAATAATTTCTTCTGTCAAATCAATGCCACCAAGCGATGCAAGGCGGTTCAAGGATGGAGTAAAAAATTTCTTCACTTCATCACCAAAATGTGGTGACATTTTTGTTTGTTTAAAACGTGCGTTTCCACGTTTATTGAGAACTTTGTCTCTGTTTTTCTGTTTTTTTGCGTGATTCAACACCACGCTTAAAAGATTCTCTGCGAAAATCTTTTTCAAGGATTTCAAAATCCTTTTGCTCAAAAAATGAGCTGGATACAAGCTCTTTTGTCTTATTATCCATTATGCCAATATTACCACCTAAAACTCGTTTTAATCTTTGTATAACTTTATTTCATGAAGGGTGGTTTTCTTGGAATTTTATGAACGGGGTCCTTGCTTAACCCTATCCAACAAATAGTTTCATATAGTATTCTACAAGCATCAAAACTAACTAGATCAGAATTTCGGATTTACCCATACGGAACCGGTCTACACTAGCTAACAATAATGAACTTCACTAAAACTTTCTCAGCACCCTGACATAGTCTATTATTTCCAAAAGGATTAGTAAGGAATTGGCAAAACCTTATCTAACGGTCTTCACAACCTATAATAAACTAATCGGTAGCTATACTTGTTAAAGATCCATAGAACCAAGTATAGCTCTACATCCACTAAATGTGGACCTTTTGTGGTAAAACCACTGGGACGTAGTCCCAAAACATTTTAAAAATCTTGTATTATTATAACAGGTTCATATATATTAATACAAATTAAAATGTTTAATCAACAGTTTGAACCTAAAGCGTGAGATATTCCAACCTTTACAAAAATATCTCAAAATGGGCACTATTTTAAAATTGATAAATCAACGATGTGCTACTCCGCTGATGTCGTTTGTTAATTAGACAAATTAAACCCAACGACAGGGCAAAAACTAGTTTAAACGAATTTAAATTGTTTGAGGTAGTATAAAAGCGCAGGATTGCGCTAAAATACTTCTCTTAGTCAATCATACGACTACTTTCTCAA
>Ga0079100_1029318_pt1 | contig 9231 bp, 8 predicted proteins | sample ADurb_H2B_03_Slu_FD_74560 | JGI IMG/M metagenome (GOLD analysis project Ga0079100, IMG submission 74560) | Active sludge microbial communities from Illinois, USA, of municipal wastewater-treating anaerobic digesters - ADurb_H2B_03_SludgeMetaT... | ecosystem: Engineered > Bioreactor > Anaerobic >...
GGGTTCAAGCAGTCCGGCCGGGATCTCGGTCATCAACCGTTCGTTGGCAATCCGATATTGTTTGACAAAATACATTTCACCCTTGATCACCGCCAGGACCGCCACAGCACCGCGGTGGGTGACGATTTCGCGTTTCGAAAAACTGCCGTCGGGAAGCTCCACATCATCAACCCGCAGGCTGACGATTCTGCCCTGGTAGATCTCCTGGGTCTTTATCGTTTTTTCATACTGTTTCATGCATTCCCCTCGGTTTGTTTTTCTGAGATCAGCCGCTCCAGTTCATCCATGAACGAGGCCACGTCCTTGAACTGCCGGTAAACGGAAGCAAACCGGACATAAGCCACCTCGTCGAGTCCTCTTAACGCCTCCATGACCCGTTCGCCGATCAGTGAAGAGGGTACTTCCTTCATTTCACTCTGGTAGAGACCGCGTTCCAGATCATCCACAACTTTCTTGATGGCATCGATCGGAACCGGACGCTTTTCACAGGCCTTGATCATCCCGTTGAAAATCTTGTTTTTGTCAAATGGCACGCGCTGGCCGCCCTTTTTCACAACGATCAGGGGGATATTTTCCACCCGCTCATACGTTGTAAAGCGTTTATTGCACTTGGCGCATTCCCGGCGCCTGCGGATCATCGTTCCGTCTTCACAGGGACGGGAGTCGACCACCCGGCTTTCGTCAAAGGCACAATATGGACACTTCATTTCCGATTAGTCTTCACGCGTCAGGAAATCAGGGATTGAAAATTCACCCGCATTGTTCGTGCTGGCACTCTTGACAACCTTTTTGATTGCCGCTTTTTTATCTTTTTCTTCACCGGACAGAAAACCTGTCGCGATAACGGTAATCTGGATTTCGTCACCCAGCGATTCGTCGATGGTTGCCCCAAAAATGACATTGGCATCCGGATCCGATGCTTCTCGGGCAATGCTGGCCGCTTTGTCCACTTCAAACAGCGACAGATCTTCGCCGGCCGTGATGTTAAGCAGCACGCCAGTTGCCCCGTCGATCTGGGTTTCCAATAGCGGACTGAGAATCGCCTGTTTGGCAGCCTCTTCCGCACGATTATCGCCGGAAGCGCGACCCACACCCATGTGTGCCAGTCCGGTATCTTTCATGATGGTTTTAACGTCAGCAAAATCAAGACTGATCAGACCCGGCATGGCGATCAGGTCGGAAATACTCTTAACCCCTTGCAGCAGCACGTCATCGGCCAGCTTGAAGGCATCTTTGAGGGAGGTCGATTTGTCGGCAATTCTCAACAGGCGGTCATTGGGAATGGTCACCAGCGAATCGACATTTTCCTGCAGAAATTCACTGGCAATCTGCGCATTGCGCATACGGACGCGGCCTTCGAATGAAAATGGTTTTGTTACCACCCCGATCGTCAGGATGCCCATATCTTTGGCAATTCTGGCAATGATCGGCGCTGCCCCGGAACCGGTTCCGCCACCCATCCCAGCTGTCAAAAACAGAAGATCGGTGTCTTTAATGATATCGGCAATGGCATCTTTGCTTTCTTCGGCCGCTTTCTGGCCAATCTCGGGATTTCCGCCGGAGCCCAGTCCCTGCGTCAGCTTCTCGCCGATCTGCAGTTTCTTTTCAGACAAAGCCAGGGCCAGAGCCTGTTTATCGGTGTTGATTGCAATAAAATCAACGCCTTTCATGCCCGCTTCGATCATTCTATTAATCGCGTTATTTCCACCGCCACCAACACCGACTACTCGGATTTTTGCGAAATTGTCGTAATTTCCATCTAATTCAAACACTTTTTTTCCTCCTCTGACTAAACAGCTTTCTCGTTACACTTTTATTTAGAAAATTTAGCATTCCTTTTTCCCGGACTTCACAAAAAGCTCCGGTTTCTTTTTATCATTATCTCATCGATCTTTTCAAAATTCATGTAAAAAAATCTTCACTTCTTTATATTAACCTGTATTTACAAATTTTTCAACTGTTGAATTTTAAATTAAGAAAAATATCCCGCAATATTTTTCAAATCGCTTCATTTTCCTCTTCTCAATTTGAAATCAGCCGGCGACTCCGCCTCATCTCGCTTTGATAACCGGTTTTGTTCCCACCGTCAAATTAATCAGCATGTTGCTTGTATTGGCCGACAGGTTGCTCAAAATATAGTCTTCGTTCTCCGAAAAATTATCGTAATCCCAAAAGCTGAAAATCGTGCCGTTCTTGGTCACAATCTCATAGGTATTATTTTCCGTCATCCGAATTTCGGAAATCTTCACCAGGTCGCCACGATCATCCAACTCTTTAAGAATATTCATGACCGTGTCAAAACGCCAGTAGGGTTCAATCACAACTTCGGCTCCGATCTGCGATTCCGTGACGCTTTCACACCCAAAGACGAGCGGAATATCGGTTTTTCTCAAGTATTCGCTGTTTTCAATCAGTTTCTTGTCCCGGGTCAGATAATAAACTTTATTGTCTTTGCTGACGGCACAAATCGGCTGCGATTCTTCCAGCCGGATCATAATTTTATTCGGCATGATTTTCGAGATGACCAGATTATCGAGGCTCATCAGCGAATTGATATTGTAGTTCGCTTTATTCAGATCAACCAGAAAAATGCTCTCGCCCACCTGAATACCCGAGGCATCAATCACTGTCTGCGTATCGACAATCTGGTTGCCAACCACTTCGATTTCCGCCACGTTGAACAGGCCCAGTTTCATTGCCTCATAAGCGCCAAAACAGACACCGCCAACTACCCCCAGTATGATCAGAATGGTAATCAGAGCGGTCATGATGCGCTTTCTTTTTTTTATTTTACGTTGCCGCCGGCGCTGGGCCCGCAGTTGCTCTTTCGACAACTCATATAGTTGCGATTTTTCTTTGTCTTTTCCTTTTTTAGATCGTTTCATCGATTCTCCATGAGCTTATTTATTTCCATATAAATACGGTCTCCGGCATCAAGAATGCTCTGTTCTCTGGTAATCTTTGACATCAATTTCAATCTGGGTTCATCTTTTAAAAGCGTTTCGACTGTTTCAACGAGGCTTTCACCCGTCACGGCTTTATCCTCAATCAAAATCCCGCCACCCTGATCGGTTATCACCCGGGCGTTGAATTCCTGGTGATTTCCGGCTGCCAGGGGATAGGGCACCAGAATGGATGGCACCCCGGCGGCTTCAATTTCAGCTACCGACATGGCGCCCGCCCGGCTGATGACGAGATCCGCTGCTCCCAACAGTCGATAAACTTCATTGCTGTAGGCTTCAACCACAATGTTGCCAGCCGCCGTCAGGCCCCGTTCCCGCATGGAGGTTTTGATCTGATCGTATTGTTCTTTTCCCGTCAAATGATAAATGACGCGATCCGGCCGGTTTTTGTAAAAATCCATCAGCGCCAGTGCGCCCCGATTGATGGAACCGGCGCCCTGACTGCCGCCCATGATCAGGATCAGCTTCTGCGCCTCCATCAGCTTGAGACTTTCCCGACAACGATGGCGGTCGATAGCCTGATACTCCGAACGCACCGGGTTGCCGGCCAGAAAGGTCTTGCCCGGGGGAAAATACGGGGCAGCTTCCGCGAAGCTGATCGCCACACGATCGACCTTTTTTCCAAGCATCCGGTTGGCTTTTCCCGGAAATGCATTCTGTTCATGAATCATCGTCGGAATTTTTCGCCGGCTGGCCTGCAAAAGCAGGGGACCGGCCGTAAACCCGCCGGTTCCAATCACCAGATCAGGGTGATGCCGTTCCAGCACTTTTCTGGCATCCCGCATGCCGTCAAAAAGACCTTTGACGGCAGCCAGTGTTTCCAGAGAAACTTGCCGTTCAAACCCCCTGACGCGAATGTATTCGAGCGCATAACCCAGTTGCGGAATAATATTTTTTTCCATCCCGACCTGCGATCCGATAAAAATGATCTCTGCCTCCGGGTGTTCTGTTCTGATTTTTTCGGCGATGGCCAGACCCGGATAAATGTGTCCGCCCGTTCCGCCGGCTGCTATGAGTACTTTCATCATCACCCTCACAATCTGTTTCTGCTAAGATCAACACTCCGGGAAATATTCAAGATCGGCCCCATCATCGCAAAGAGAATGATAACCGACGAGCCGCCGGCACTCATAAATGGCAGTGCCATCCCGGTAACCGGAATGATGGCCGAGGCCACCCCAATATTGACCAGCACCTGAAAGGCCAGCAGCATCATTACACTGCTGGTGTATAAGTAACCGAAAGAATCCGGCGACTTCTGAGCAATCTTGAAGCCGCGCCAGATGATGAAGGCAAACAGACACAGCACCAGCAGACAGCCGATAAAGCCAAATTCCTCGGCGATGTTTGCAAAAATAAAATCATTCTGCAATTCCGGCAGAAAGGAATACTTCTGCTTGCCGTTGCCGAGGCCCTTGCCCCAGAACCCGCCGGTCCCGATCGCCAGAAGCGATTGGGTTATCTGATAATCGTAACCGCTTTTTCCCAGGAAAACATTAAACCGGTCCAGCCGCCAGGGTTCCGCAATCATCAGGCCGATAAAGGCCAAAAGTCCGAATCCGATATACGGTAAAAAGATCTTAAAGCGGACGCCGGCAAAGTATAAAACCGCGCACGCTCCAACAGTGATGGCCATGGTCGCACTTAACGACGGTTCAACCACCGTGATCGCACAAATGATGCCTAACGGCAGCATGCAATACAGAAAGAACGGAATCGGCTCGTACAGAATCTGGCGATTTCTGGAAATCAGCGTACTGAAATACAGAATCACGGCCACTTTTGCAAATTCGGAGGGCTGAAAGGTGGTCACTTTCAGGTCAAGCCAGCGCCTCGCATCATTGACTTTTACCCCAATGCCGGGGATCAATACAATCAGCAGCAAAAAGGCGGCAATAACCATCCCGAGGATATAATACTTCTTGTAGGTCCGGTAATCAATCCGGCTCATGACCATCATGACGACCACCCCCAGCACATCAAATAACAGCTGTTTCAGAAACAGCGTATACCCTTTTTCCCCACTGATTGTCGCTGAGTACATACTGGCACTGAAGACCATGATCGCCCCAATTCCCGCCAGTACCAGCAACGCAATCAGAAATGGTCGATCGATTTTTCCTTTATTCATGGGTTACCCCCCAGTTTTCTTATTGATTCTTGGTCACTAATTCCTTAAAAACCCGACCGCGGATTTCATAATTATCAAACATATCCCAGCTGGCACAGGCCGGCGACAACAGCACCGTATCTCCGGATGCGGCCTCCGCTTTGGCGGCAGCCACCGCCTCTTCGTAGTTTTCAACCCGGGTGATATTGGTAAAGCCCTTTTCGTGCGCTGCCCTGATCAAATCATCGGCGGTCACTCCCAGCACAATCAGTCGCTTGACCCGTTTTGCTACCAGGGCCATCAGTTCCCCATAATCTTCTTTCTTATCATAACCACCGGCCAAAAGAATAATCGGTGTGTCGACCGCATTTAACGCCGTAATGGTGGCATTGGTATTGGTGCCTTTGGAATCATTGATATAGGTGACGCCTGCAAAACAGCCAACCCACTCCAAACGATGCTCGACGCCCTTGAACGTTTTGAGCACATTGACGATGACCTCAACGGGGACACCCGAAAAATAGGCCAGCGACAACGCGGCCAGCGCGTTCATGGTATTGTGCGGTCCGATGATCCCCAGTTCGTCCTCGCGACAGACCAGGAGCACCTCTTTGCCGTTATTGATGAACAACTTTCCATCCTGGCACCAGGCCCCATATTCCTGCGGTTTCAAATAGCTGAAATAGACTTTTTGGGAAAGTGCCTGCTCACCCAGCTGACACACCAGGGCATCATCGGCATTCAGCACCAGGATGTCCTCTGCGGTCTGATTCTCAAAGATCCGGCCTTTGGCCTTGACGTAGTTTTCCATCGTCAGATGGCGGTCGAGATGGTCCGGCGTCAGATTGAGAATGGCTGCGGCCCGGGGGCGAAAGTTCTGGATGGTTTCCAGCTGAAAGCTGCTGATTTCTGTCACGAAAACATCCGCTTCCTGTGAGTCTTCAATGTAATTCGTGATCGGATCGCCGATATTCCCCACCACATAGGTGCGCCGTCCGGAAGCCTTGAAGATTTCTCCCAGCAGGGTCGTGGTGGTGGTTTTTCCGTTGGTGCCGGTCACTGCGATAAAGGGCGTTTTTGTCAATCGATAGGCAGCTTCGACCTCTCCAATCACAGGAATGCCCTGTTCATATGCAGCTTTAATAATCGGAATGATCAGCGGGACCCCCGGGCTCACGACAATCTCATCAATTGATGCCAGTATCTCCGGGCTGGGCTGAATTCCGAAGATCGGTTCAAAAAAGGGTCTGTTTTCATATTCCTGAATTTGTGGAAACTCTTTCAGGATAATATTGGATGCCCGGGTGTCTGTCAAGACGACCGCTTCTCCCAAATCCAACAGCAATTCTGTTACAGCCACGCCGCTTCGGGCAGCCCCAATCACTAAGGTAGTTTTTCTCATGTTGATCCTCTCCTAAACTAAACTTATAAACGCGATGCTCACAAAAATCACGGACACAATCCAGAATACGGTCACCACCCGGGTTTCACTCCAGCCGCCCAATTCAAAATGGTGGTGAATCGGCGCCATTCTGAAAAACCGTTTCCCTTTGGTGGCTTTGAAATAGCCGACCTGAATCACGACCGACAGCGCTTCGATCACAAACAATCCACCGGCAATCAGCAGGAAGATCTGCAGCTGGGTGGTGATGGCCATGACGATCACCGCCCCACCTAACGCCATGGAACCGGTATCGCCCATAAAAATATCAGCCGGATTGGAATTGTGCATCAGAAAGCCCAGGCAACCGCCGATGATGGCGCCGATAAAAATCGTCGTGGCTGTCACCGCCATGATCATGGAGCCGATGAAGAAGAAAATGCTGACGATCAGGGTGACGCCGGAAGCCAGTCCGTCCAGCCCATCGGTCAGGTTCACCGCATTCACGATGGCAATCACGGCAAAGACAGTAAACGGCACATACCAGATGCCAAAATCAACCGGCTGTTCCATAAACGGCACGATCAGCGTTGATCCAATGGCCGGACAATAGTAGGCATACAGGGTAATGGCCAGCGCCCCGGCAAACTGAAGCACGATTTTCTGCCAGGCCCGCAGGCCGAGATTGTGTTTTTTCGCGACCTTGATGTAATCATCGATAAACCCGACCAGACCAAAATACAGCATAACGATCAGCGGGAAAAAATCCCAGATCTGCGTTAGGAACGACAGTAGTACAAAGGCTACGAGCACGCCCAATTGAATGACCAGCCCCCCCATCGTTGGGGTACCGGATTTGGCCAGATGGCTCTGCGGTCCCTCTTCCCGGATTGCCTGACCGAATTTCAGCCGTCTCAGCAGCGGAATCAGCAGCGGGGTCACATAATAAACGACGGCAAATGAAATCAGCAGTCCTACCAATCCGATTTTAAAAGCTGGAATTTCCATTATCGGTTTCCTCCTTCGATGTAATCAATCACTTTTTCCAGGCCCATGCCCCGGGAAGCCTTTAACAGCACAATGTCTTCCGGTGCGATGATTTTCCGAAGACACACGCCAGCGGCCTGAGCATCCGGCACGTGATAAACCCGCTCCGGTTGCTGACCATAGCCCCGGCAGATTTCTTTGCCCAGCTCGCCCACACCGATCAGAATATCCGCCTTCTGGCTGGCATATTCACCGATTGCGTAATGCGCCGCCGGACCGTAATCCCCCATCTCGAGCATATCACCCAGCACAGCGATCCGTCTGCGGTATTTGGCACCGACCGCTTCCAGCACATCGAGCGAGGCTTTCATCGCATCGGGATTGGCATTGTAGGTGTCGTTGATCACCCTGATCGCGCCGATTGAAAATATATTCATGCGGTTGCCGCTGGGCACAAAGGCATCGAGCCCCTTCTGGATTTCCGTCGGAGTCATGTGGTAATAATGTCCCAGCCAGATTGCCACCAGACAGTTGTAGACATTATGCTCACCGGGAAAAGCGAAGGTGTAGTGTTCTTTGTTTTCCTGCCATTCCACCTGCAGTTTCAGACCGCTGCTGCCGGATTCGTATGCCCGCACCCGAATGTCGGCGGCATTGCGAATGCCAAAGGTCTGCACCCGATAGCGGTGTTTTTCTTCTTTCAGCGTTTTAAGAAAGGGATCGTCGCCATTTACCAGGGCGATGCCCTCCTCCGTCAAGGTCTGCAGGATTTCTTTTTTTGCTTCAAAAATGTTTTCCTGAGTTTTCAGCCGTTCAATATGGCAAAGGCCGATATTGGTGATCACACCGATATCCGGATCGACGCTGCTGATTGATTTGGCAATATCCCCCAGATGGTCCATGCCCATTTCGATCACGGCCATTTCGTGCTCCGGCCCCAGATTGAAGAGCGTTTGCGGAATGCCATATTCATTATTGAAGTTACCGGCGGTTTTGAGGGTGTGATATTTTTGTGACAGGACTGCCGCAACCAAATCCTTGGTCGTCGTTTTGCCGCTGCTGCCGGTAATCGCGATTACCGGCAACTGATAGCGATGCCGGTTGAAGCTCGCCAGCGCCTTCAGCGCGGCCAACGTCGAGGACACGAAGATAACCGTCATCTCGGCCGGAAACAGCCGATCCTTTTCCTGAGTCAAACTGACGCGTGCTCCATTTAAAAAAGCCTGTTCAATATAAACATGGCCATTATTCTTTTCACCAATGATCGGAATGTACAGATCCCCGCTGTCGATTTTGCGGCTGTCAATCTTCACATTTTTTATTTCCAAGTCCCGTTCACCCTGAAGCCATTCCCCTTCGGTGATCCTGAGCACTTCTTCAATACTGATACTCTCCATCGCTAAACATCTACCTGATCTTTCTAACGAATTTTATTAGCGCCATTGACACGCGGTTGTCATCCCCGCGGATTTTCATTCTGCCAGGCCTCGGCCTGAAATGAAGGGAAAGTGACGCAAATTCTGCTGTGGTTTTTCTTTTTTCCAAAAGACTGTGCTATTATACCAAACTTTCCACATAAAGAAAAGCAAGGATTTCCCCCTCGCTTTTCTTTTTATGCACTATGGCGTGAATGTCACGTTGACATCACTGCCTTTATCCACAACGGTCGTGGCGGCCGGCGTCTGGCTGGTTGCGAATCCATTTCCCGTTATTTTAAGATTCAGCCCCAAACCTGACAGGATCTCATTGGCACTCTGGATTGAAAGTCCCTTGACATCCGGCACCACCAC
>Ga0079100_1440030_pt1 | contig 9209 bp, 5 predicted proteins | sample ADurb_H2B_03_Slu_FD_74560 | JGI IMG/M metagenome (GOLD analysis project Ga0079100, IMG submission 74560) | Active sludge microbial communities from Illinois, USA, of municipal wastewater-treating anaerobic digesters - ADurb_H2B_03_SludgeMetaT... | ecosystem: Engineered > Bioreactor > Anaerobic >...
GAGAGGACGAGGAGAACCTCGCCTTTCTTGGGGTTTCGGGCATTTTCGACCCTCCTCGGCCCGAGGTGAGGGATTCGGTGAATTCCTGCATCAATGCGGGTATCCATGTCATCATGGTGACCGGTGACCATCTGGCGACGGCCCGGACCATTGCCGGGGACGTGGGCATACTCCGCCAGACGGGGGCTAAGGTCCTCTCCGGTTCAGCCCTGGCCGATATGGATGAGAGCGATCTTGCCTCCAAGGCGAGAGAGATCGCCGTCATCGATAGGGTCATCCCGGAACACAAGCTCATGATAGTGAGATCGCTACAGCGGTCCGGCGAGGTCGTAGCCATGACCGGCGACGGGGTTAACGACGCGGTAGCCCTCAAGCAGGCTGACGTTGGGATCGCGATGGGTATACAGGGGACCGAGGTGAGCAAGGAGGCTTCCGACATTATCCTTCAGGACGACCGTTTTTCAACGATCGTGGCAGCCATCGAGGAAGGAAGGAAGATCTTTGATAATATCAGGAAATCGGTGCTTTACCTGTTGTGCTGCAATCTCAGCGAGGTAGTCGTGGTCCTTGTGGGCATTCTCCTGGGCCTTCCATCGATCCTCCTCCCGCTCCAGATATTATGGATCAACCTCGTCACCGATGTGGCGCCAGCCCTTGCACTTGCCTTGGACCCGGCCGAACCAGACGTGATGAATAGGCCGCCCAAGAAGAGGCAGGAGGATATCCTCTCCCGGTGGCACATGGCGAACATAGTTTTCTATGGTTTGATCATTTCACTGGGTGTTTTCACCGCCTATGGATTTTCGGTTAGATTCCACCCTGGAGATTCCGCGCGGGCGACAGAATTATGCTTCCATACCCTTGTGTTCGCGCAGCTTTTCTTCGTCTTTAACGTGAGGAGCAGTTCCTTGCTGCGGTACCCTGGGAAAGCCCTGTCAAATCCCTGGCTCCTGGCGGGGATCGGTTTTTCCGCTCTTCTCCAGTTTTTCATCGGCCATCTTCCCATCATGCAGGTCCTATTGGATATCAGACCCCTGTCGGCCGTTGAATGGGTTACAGTGATCTCCTGTGCCCTTCTTCCCTCCCTTGTCGCCCAGGTGAGAAAGCTGTTCGGTAAGGATATGGTCAGGTGATCGGGCTATGAAAGTAGTGGTTGGGATCAGCGGGGGGATTGACAGCGCGGTCGCCGCGGCTCTCCTCCTCGATAGGGGTTTCGAAGTCGTCGGTGTTCATCTTCGGATCCACAGCTCCCCTGAGGTGAGAAAGCGGATAGAGAGGATAGCCACCGCGCTTGGGATAGACTGCTTGTCGCTGGAAGTGGGGGATCTTTTCAGGATGAAGGTTCTCCTGCCCTTCTTCGATGATCACCGGAAGGGGCTTACTCCCAACCCATGCGTGATCTGCAACGAGGAGGTCAAGTTTGCCTCACTTCTCTCCACGGCAAGAGAGGTTGGCGCCAAAATGATCGCTACAGGCCACTACGCCAGGATATTTGTGGATCCCGGCGGCCCCGCTCTCGGCAGGTGTTTTGACCGCGACAAGGACCAGAGTTACATGCTCTACAGGTTACCGCCGCGATCCCTTGGGAACATACTGTTCCCTCTGGGAGGGGTGACCAAGGGAGCCGTCCGCGAACTGGGTGAGAGACGATTTCCCGGACTATTCGACGGGGTAGCCGAGAGCAACGACCTCTGCTTCATCCCCCGGGGCGAACTGGCCGACGCGGTCGGGCGCGCCGCGGGTCCCTTCCCTTCCGGCAGGGTGGTCGCTCTAAACGGGGAAGTCCTGGGAATGCACAGGGGATTGAACAGGTTCACCGTAGGTCAGAGGAAAGGACATTCCCTCTCCGGTGGTCCCTGGTTCGTGGTGGAAAAGAGAGTAAATGAGAATGAACTGGTTGTTGGAAGAAAGTGTGACCTTGTCGTGGAGAGGGTGACCTGCGGCGATCCCGTCTGGCATGGAGAGCCCGCTTCGGTGCTGCTCCTCGAGGGTTGTACAAGGTATCGGGGCAGGCCTTCCCCCTGTATCATGGAGTATGCCGATGCCCGAGGTTTTGCCTGCCGTTTCCCTGAAGGGGTGAGCGGCGTGGCACCGGGACAGTCCCTTGTACTCTATTATAATGACAGAGTGTTCGGTGGTGGTATCATAAAAACGGCGAAGAAAGGGGGGCCATCAGGCCATGAAGAACACCGATAATCTTTTGACGGTGGAACAGCTCAGGAAAAGGACAGAATCTGGTTCACTGGGTTTCGAGACTACCCTGGACGTTCCCTGCCTTGAAGACCTGATAGGCCAGGAAAGAGCCGTCCAGGCAATGACCTTTGGAATGGCGATAAAAAACAGCGGCTACAACATTTTCGTAGTGGGGGACCATGGCAGCGGCCGAACAACCTACGCCCTTGAGAGACTTCAGGAGCAGGCCGACTCCGAACCGGCCCCAAAGGATTACATTTATGCCTTTAACTTTGATAATCCGGAAGAACCCCTCGCCATTGACCTTCCCGCGGGCCAGGCCAGGGACCTGGCCTCTCACCTGGAGGAACTGGTCGAAGAGCTGAAAAGCACGCTGAGCAAGGCCTTTGAGAACAGCCAGTATGAAGATGCCAAGGCCCAACTGGTGAAGGAATTCCAGGAACAGGTCAACCAGATCATGGAAGAATTGAGGTCCTGGGCGAAGGGAAAAGGTTTCGTGATCAAGAGGACTCCTCAGGGCTTCGTTAATATCCCGATGACCCTCAAGGGGCACGATAAGGACGGTGAGACTGAAAAGGCCAACCAACCCTCCGGAGAAGGGCCGCTGGAAGGTAAGAGTGAGGCTGACCCTTCCTCCCCCGAATCTCAGGCCGATGGAAAAGAAGAGATGAGGGAGATGGTCCAAGAGGATTTCGAATCGCTTACGGAGGATCAGAAAAAGGTTTTGCAGGGTGTATCCGAGGAAGTATCCCAAAGGACCCTGGAAATCCTCAGGAGGATCCGTGATCTGGAGAAAACGCTGAAGGAGAAGATCAAGGAGTTGGAGTCCGAGATCTCTCGCGCCGCGATCGACCCCTACCTCCAGGAAACCAGGGACAGGTTCGGCAAGGAGGGTAAGATCGGGAAATGGCTGGACGCCCTTTCGGAGGATATTATCTCCAACTTCAATATGTTCATCGCAGCGGCGAGGGACGAGGGTGCCGAGGTCGATTTTTCAAGATACCTGGCGAACGTTTTCGTGTCCAACGATCCTTCGGAGGGTGCTCCCGTCGTGTGGGAGACCAACCCCACTTACTACAACCTCTGTGGCAAGGTCGAGTATGAAAGCAGGCAAGGCATGCTCACCACCGATTTCAGAAAGATCATCCCCGGGGTCATACATAAGGCCAACGGGGGCTACCTGGTGCTTCAGGCGGAAGAAGTGCTCAGGAATTTCCTATCCTGGGATGCGCTCAAAAGGGCTCTCAAAACGGGGGAGCTGGTGATCGAGAACCTGGGGGAGCAGTTAGGCGTTATACCCGTCTCCTCGCTCAGGCCCGAGGCGATTCCCGTGGATCTCAAGGTGGTCATGATCGGGACGAGGTACCTCTACCATCTCCTCATGATCTACGATCCAGAGTACCAGAAGCTTTTCAAGATCAAGGCCGACTTTGATATAGATATGCCGAGGGACGCGGAAACAGAAAGACAGATGGCCTGCTTCGTGGCGGGCTTTGCCAAGAAGGAAGGACTTCTCCCCTTTTCTTCCGAGGCCGTGTCGGAGTTGATCGAGTGGTCAGCCAGGCTATCGGGCAACGTTGACCGGATGTCCACGCAGTTCAACAGGATCGCGGAGCTCATCGTCGAATCCTCGGCATGGGCGGCGGACGCCGAATTGGATGTGGTCGGGGCCGAACAGGTCCGAAGAGCTCTGAGGGAGAAGAACTTCAGGGTTAACCTGGTCGAGGAGAAGATCAGGAGAGCCTTCGCCGAAGACTCCATCAGGATACTCACTGAAGGAGCGGTGGTGGGACAGATCAACGGTCTTACCGTGGTGGACATGGGGGACCACGTTTTCGGGCATCCCGTCAGGATCACATCCAATGTATATATGGGTGCCGAGGGGATCGTCAACATCGAAAGGGAGGTCAAGATGACGGGCCCCATCCACAACAAGGGACTTCTGATCCTTGAGAGCTTCCTCGGCAGGAAGTTCGCCAGGGTTTTTCCGCTTTCCCTTACAGCCAGGATTACCTTCGAGCAGACCTACGGCGGGATCGAGGGGGATAGCGCTTCCTCCACTGAACTTTACTGTATCCTCTCCGCCCTTGCCGAAGTGCCCCTAAAGCAGGGTATTGCCGTCACCGGATCCGTCGATCAGCACGGCAACATCCAGCCCATCGGCGGCGTTAACGAGAAGATCGAAGGTTTCTTCGAATACTGCCGTTTGAGAGGATTCACCGGTGACCAGGGGGTCATCATCCCCAGGCAGAATGTCAAAAACCTGATGCTTTCTCACGAAGTCATCGACGCTGTAATGTCCGGAGAATTCAAGATATGGGCCGTCTCGACCATCGAGGAAGGCATCTCGATCCTCACCGGTGAGGTGCCGGGGGAGATGGACGAAAAGGGTGAATTCACTCCCCGGAGCATCTATTCGAAGGTCCACAGTAAGCTTAAAGACTGGTACGAGAAGGCCTTGAAGCAGAAAAAGCACCCTGGGCCGGGCAAAAAAGGTAAACCCGAGGATCGGGAGAGTGCAGAAGTCGAGGATGAGGCCGGGAAATGAGGGTTTTCACAAAACCCTCGATGAACCTAGTTAAATCGTGTCTTGACGACCTGGAGAAGACCTGGAAGCAGGGGGAGACCGTCCATGGGCCCTATTCGGATGAACCCCTTGATGGGCTTGTTCTCACGATACTTTCCCAGAACACCAATGACAGGAACCGGGACAGGGCCTTTGCTGCTCTGAAGGCCCATTTTAATACCTGGGAGGAGGCCGCCGCAGCTTCAGCTCAGGAGTTAAGTGATGTCATCCGTTCCGGCGGGTTATCCAACATAAAGGCACGGAGGATCCTTGAGGTTTTGAACAGGGTCCATTCCCACTTCGGTGACTTCTCTTTGAAGACATTGCGGGGATGGGAGACGGAGGATATCCGAAGGTTCCTCGAAGACACCCCGGGGGTGGGGGCGAAGACGATCGCCTGTGTACTGCTTTTCGACCTGGGGCGACCGGCCTTTCCCGTGGATACCCACATCGCGAGGGTCACGAGACGGCTCGGTTGGGCGGAAGCGAGCATGGCCCCGGAGGAGATCCAGATTTTGATGGAGGAACTAGTGCCCCCGGAGCGCTACAATGAAGCCCACCTGAACCTGATAACCCATGGCAGGAGGCTTTGCACTTCAAGGAAAGCCTTCTGCGTAGAGTGCCCGTTACGTGACCGTTGTCCCTACCCCGAAAGGGAATCGGAGGATTGAGAAGGCTTCCCTTTGTGGTCTCCTGCGTCCCCTGCGGCTCTTACGAAAGAGCAACGGTGCAGGAGGCGGTGAGGGAGGCCTTGCAGCTTTGCGGGTCCTTTCCGCTCAATGCCTCCTCAACCCTCATCAAGGCCAACCTTCTTTCCCCAAGTGACCCGTCAAGGGCGGTGACGACGCACCCTGAGATACTGAGGGCCCTTTCCATGGAATTATTCAGGGCGGGTTGTCAAGATGTCATGATCGGCGATAACCCGGGATATATTTTTCGCCACCAAGAGGAAGAACTATTCCGGAAAACCGGCGTGGCGGAGATCTGTAAGGACATACCCGCAAGATTTGGACTCCTTTCCAGCCGAGGTTTCGAGGAAGTCCGGCCCCCAAAGGCGCAGAAACTGCGATCCTTCAGGATTTCGTCCGTTCTCATGCAGTCCCCTCAAGTCATTGGGGTGTCAAAGCTCAAGACCCACGTGGAAACCGCGATGACCGGGGCGATCAAGAACCTCTTCGGCGCTGCTGACACGGACACCAGGAAGAGGGCCCACGCTCCTAGAACACGAACCTTCCTCCCTGAAGCCATAGTGGACATCTTTTCCGCCAGGGTTCCCGATCTTTTCGTCCTGGACGCTGTGGAGGGAATGGAGGGATTTGGGCCCTCCCATGGAAGAGCGAAGAAAGTCGGCTGGGTAGCCGCTTCGACCAACGGACTGGCTCTCGATTATGTTCAGTCGGTGATGATGGGTTTCAGTGACCCCTTTTCCATACCCCTGCTTTCAATTGCTTCGAAGAGGCTGGAGGGTCCCGGCAAGAGGGAAGATATCGAACTGAAGGGGGCACGTTGGGAGGACTTGCCCTGCAAGGGGTTTGAGAGAGCGCCGTCGATCGTGAGCAACGTGCCATCCCTTCTTCGAGGGGCGGCTCATCACGTGGTCACTCTTAAACCATACTTCAACAGGGACACCTGCATCAGATGCGGGGTCTGCGTGAAGGTTTGTCCGGTGAACGCAATCCAGGCCACCCCCGGGGGATGGCCCGTGATCGACCATAGAAGGTGTGTTCAATGCCTCTGTTGCCATGAGATGTGCCCCACCGGGGCGATGGAGGTCAGAGAGAGCTTAGTGAGCAAACTTCTCAGGAAAATAAGGCGCCCCCGCTGAGGAGGGCGCCGGAAAGAACGGACCAGGCAGTTAGCCCTTCTTTTTCAGGCGTTCGAGAACGAGCTTGTATCCGTCGGCCCCATACTCCAGGAATTTTTTGACCCTGCTGATAGTCGCGGTACTGGCTCCTGTCTGCTGGGCGATCTGGGGGTAAGTAAACCCCTCACTTAAGAGCTTGGAAACCTCGAGTCTCTGCGCGAGAGCCCTGATCTCCCCGATCGTGGCGATATCTTCCAGAAATCGGTAGACATCGTCTACGGTCTCAAGTGACAGGATTGCATCGCATAATTGATCGGTCAGACGATCCTTCCACTTTTCTGCCATGCGGAATCCCTCCTAATAAATGCTTTAGCGTATTCTAGCACTGCTTTCCATTTTGGACAAGTATTTCACAAAGGAAAGTAAATCACCGGGAAACTTGCCCCGAAAGCCCCAGCTTTGGCCTCGCCTCGCGGGGTTGACTCGGAATCGGGCGATGCCTATAATGAGTTGCGCTGGCCGGGCTGGCGGAATGGGTAGACGCACGGGACTTAAAATCCTGTGGACGAGAGTCCGTGCGGGTTCGATTCCCGCGCCCGGCACCAAGAAAGGAAGGGTTATCGCGGGGTGGAGCAGCCAGGTAGCTCGTCGGGCTCATAACCCGAAGGTCGCAGGTTCAAATCCTGCCCCCGCAACCAACTTCAGGCGGTGTAGCTCAGTTGGCTAGAGCATGCGGTTCATACCCGCAGTGTCGGTGGTTCGATTCCACTCACCGCCACCACTCGGAGATCTTAAGGCCCCTGGCTTGAGCCGGGGGCAATTTTGTACCTGGCCGCGAATCCTTCGAGACCTCCCGACCCGGGATCCCGGTGATTCCTAATTAACGGACCGTCTCCGTAATAATAGGCTATTATAAGTTACTAGGCATATCTCGGGACCTGGAGGCTGTATGTCCTTCTCAGGCCGGGTTCGCTCAAAGAGGTGATCGACGTCATGATGGAAGATCAGGATGAAAGAGGCGGCAGCTTCATCGAGCAGATCATTCGGGAAGACCTCGAATCGGGAAGGGTCAGCAAGGTGATAACTCGCTTCCCCCCGGAACCCAATGGTTACCTTCATATCGGACATGCCAAATCCATATGCCTTAATTTCGGCATCGCCGAACAATTCGATGGCGAGTGCAACCTGAGATTTGACGACACGAACCCGAGCAAGGAAGAGACGGAATACGTGGAGTCCATAATGAAGGACGTGAGCTGGCTCGGTTTCCATTGGGCGAAACTACGTTTCGCCTCGGATTACTTCGACCAGTTTCACGAGTGGGCCCTTGAACTGGTCCAGGCAGGCAAGGCTTACGTCGATCACCAAACGGCCGACCAGATCAGGCAGAATCGTGGCACCCTCACGGAGCCGGGGGTTGAATCCCCCTACAGGGACAGGTCCGTCGAGGAAAACTTGGAACTCTTTCGCAAAATGAAGGAAGGCCATTTCCCCGAAGGAGAATGCGTCCTAAGGGCAAAGATCGATATGTCCCATCCCAACCTCAACATGAGGGATCCCGTGATGTACCGGATCCTTCACCAGTCCCATCACCGAACGGGGGATAAATGGTGCATTTACCCCATGTATGACTTCGCTCACGGTTATGAGGACGCCATCGAGGGGGTGACCCACTCGATCTGTACCCTAGAATTCGAGGACCATCGGCCTCTTTACGACTGGTTCATCGAAAATGTATCGGTCCCATCCAGGCCGAGACAGTACGAGTTCGCCAGGCTCAACCTTACCTACACGGTCATGAGCAAAAGAAAACTTCTGGAGCTGGTTTCGAATCGTTTCGTATCCGGGTGGGATGATCCCAGGATGCCCACTATCAGCGGATTGAGGCGGCGGGGGTATACTCCTTCCTCGATCAGGACTTTCTGCAAAAAGATTGGGGTCTCCAAGGCGAACAGTCTCGTCGATGTGGAACTTCTTCACCACTGTATCAGGGATGAATTGAACGCCGTCGCGCCCAGGGCCATGGCGGTTTTGAGGCCCCTGAAACTGATCATAGAGAATTACCCCGAGGGTTTGAGCGAGGAGATAGAGGTCCTGGTGAACCCGGAGGCTGAGACCCCTTCCTTTAGAAAGGTACCTTTCGGCAGGGAATTATTCATCGAAAGAGAGGATTTCATGGAGAACCCGCCGGCCAAGTTCTTCCGCCTTTCGCCGGGGTCTGAAGTGAGACTGAAGCACGCCTATATTATAAAATGTAATGGTTTTGATAAAGGGCCCGATGGCCGGGTGATCGCCGTAAGATGCGAGTATTACCCCGAATCCAGGGGGGGAGAAGCCCCCGATGGGCGCCGCATCAAGGGCACTCTTCACTGGGTTAGCGCCATCCATGCCGTGAAAGCCGAGGTCCGCCTGTATGATCATCTTTTCACGCTGGAGTCGATGGATGAAATGGGAGAAGGGACCGATTACAAGGATTACCTTAACCCCGCTTCGCTGGAGGTGATCCAGGATTGTATGGTGGAACCCCTTCTCGCCGAAGCCGCTCCCATGGATCGGTTCCAGTTTTTCAGGCTGGGTTATTTCGTAGCGGATCAAGAGCACCGGAAAGACCACCCGTTATTCAACCGTACTATCCCCTTGAAGGAT
>Ga0079100_1042647_pt1 | contig 9180 bp, 12 predicted proteins | sample ADurb_H2B_03_Slu_FD_74560 | JGI IMG/M metagenome (GOLD analysis project Ga0079100, IMG submission 74560) | Active sludge microbial communities from Illinois, USA, of municipal wastewater-treating anaerobic digesters - ADurb_H2B_03_SludgeMetaT... | ecosystem: Engineered > Bioreactor > Anaerobic >...
GTCGCGGTGTTGGAACAGAATAGAAGCGCTGGAGAAATCAGAGCATAAGAGGGTCGGGGCTCAGCCGGTGATTGATAGGGCGATGAACATTTTACAGGCTGTTATTGTTGCGGCAGTTGTGGCACTAATGCTGTTTTTTATGAAAGGGGGCGCGATAACGTAACATGGGACTATTCAGGCATCTAACGCAGTATTTCACAAAAGAAGTAGAGGATCAGATAAAACTTAAAACCATAGGCACCTCTAGCAAAGCAGATAAGGCAACGTTTCAGGACGCAGGAACCAACGCTCGTTCGACAGAACTCCTCTCTCGGTATATAACCGTATATGAGAAAGGCGGGCTGTTGTCGGAAGCATTCGACCTGTATCCGATCTTTATGTTTTCACAGGGGTATGAGTTCATCGGAGATCCTGGAGGAATAGAGGCGTGTAAGAGTTTTGTTGATGGGTTCGATTTCTCAAAGACTCTCACCCTGATGGTTATCGGATCGCTGGTTTGTGCCGATGCATTTGCCGAGGTAGCACCAGGCAGGGGGGCGATGTCCCGGACTCCTGTTGCCATGCTTCCAAGAGATCCCACTCAGTTCAGTATTGTTTTTGACGATAGGGGTATCGCAGAAGCATACGAGCAGAAAGTAGGGTTCGACAAAAAGATAAGGCTGGAAAAGAACGAGATCTGTCACGTTCAGATGATACCTTCGCTTCGTGGTTCGTATGGCGTCTCTCTCATGGCCAGGTGTTTCGATGAGGCAATGCGGGATACCCGGATAGTAACAGGATTGTCGAATGCAATAGACAGACATGGCACGCCGAAATGGCTCGGGAGGGTCGGTGCAACGCCAGAGAGTATTGTTGACCAGGAGAGTCTGGATCTTATTACTACAACATTATCAAACCTGAACTCTAAAACCTCAATTGCAGTACCAAAAAGCGTGGAGGTTCAACAGCTCGACACGTCCGGTATCCAAGGGGTGCAGGCATACCATGAGATGAGTCTGCTTCGGTTGCTTGGTGCTATCGGAGTCCCCGGAGAACTGGTCGGGTGGAGACAGGGAACCACCGACAACACGGCAGTCAGCCGTATACGGGCGTTTCTGCTCAAATGCGAATCGTATAATCAGGCGCTGGCCCGGCAGTTGAATTTACAGGTATTTGACCAGATTACCGGAAACTCCGGAAGCGTTAAAATCCAATTTAAGTCTCTGCTGCCGGATGAGATAGCAGACAAAACAGCCTGGATCGTTAACCTAATGAAAGCGGATCCGCTTGATCCATATGGGATCATCACGAAAGAACAAGTTCGGGAGAAATTGGGATTGATATGACAGCAGTAAGTTACGTAATGGGAAATGAGCCGGACAAGTCCGCTCTGTTAGTATCGAAGGAGACAGATCACCCTACAGCAGGGCAGGTGCTGTCTGACGGAATAGCCGTCACTGCCAGCCCTGGGATAATTGGGTATCTGAACGTGATGTTTTCCTCCACGGTTTCCGGGGTTCTGACATGTACCAGGGGAAGCAGAACCGAAAAATTAAACGGTGGAACGGCCATAGGTGCCGGGGTTGCATTCGCTGAAACCATCGAATGTATTGGGGGAGAGACAATCAACTTTACATTCAGTGCAGACGGTGGGACGTATAAACTTCGAGTCGGAACGGTGATACAGAGATGAGCAGTCCAACATTCAGGCCCACGCCCGCAGCCGGTTCAGGAACCGGGGACATGACCAAGGCCGTTTATGATACTGATGATGATGGAAAAGTAGATTCTGCCAAAACCCTGGACGGGTTTGACTCCGCTGATTTCGCGTCCCGAACCGCGTCAGATCTAACCCTCTACGTCTACGAAGACGCCACGGGCGACGGTGATGGATCAAGCAAGGCAAACGGGTTTACCACTCTACAGGCTGCGATAGATGCTATACCAGACGTTGCGCAGAATGTAACCATAATCGTCTGCAAAGGGTCTACTAATTACTTAGGACAAACAACCACAATCCAAAAAGCGAGTGTCAAATCCCTGACTATTCAGGGTGAGTTTTATGCATATGAAGCCTGTGATTCTAATGCTGTTGCTGGTAAAGTTGTTGATGCAGACGCAGATTTTAGTGACTTTGAAGTTGGTGACAGGGTAGTATGTACAAAATACAGTGGGACAGTTGGCGCAAGCAGTATTGAGGATTACTTTTATGCAACGATTACCGAAGTGGGCGAGGGATATATCCAGACAAGTGAGGGGACTAAAGTTCCGACGACTGGATGGCGGTATCTGATTAATCAGACACAAATTGTCAGTTTAAATGATATAGCTGGGCGCGGGTTTATTGAATCGAATAATATGTATTCGATTACCATAGTAGGTATATCTTTGGTTGTATCTGGTCAAACAGGTAACGGGAGATGTGCACTGGCATTTTTCGGAAATGGGTATTCGATAGTTACACATTGTATTTTTGTAGGGAATCAGGGAATTTTATCCACTGGAAATAATCTGCATACGTGTGCAGATAACTATATGCACTGTTATTATATAGGGGTTCAAATAGCACACGGTGCACGTGGCGGTATTTCAAGAACCGTTTTCACCGGAACCCCGGCGGTTTGTGTTATTCACAATGGCGGTGGGCAATCATTTTTAATATATAATTATTTAAAAACAACACACGCAAGCGGAAAGGCAATAAAAACAGATATGACTACTGATTCATCTAAATTGGTAAGTTGTTATATCGACTCGTCTTTTACATACGGTGCCTATGGTTACAACATAACCCTCGTTGATTGCACCAACAACGCAGCAACCCCCGTGTATAATTTAACCAGTGGCGGCAGCATCGAGGAATGGGATGGTCAGGCATTACCGAGTATTGACGATGCAACGGGTGGACAGGTTTTAGCCCTGAAGTCGGATAAGAGTGGATTTGAGTTTGCTACTGTAAGTGGCGGAGGCATGGATCCGATAGTAGCATCATTAATTTTTGGGTGAGATCATGACAGCATCAATCATTGACCCGGCAATCATACAGATTGCAACGGCAGGCACAGAACAGGATCTGATAAACAACTCCGGTGAAACCAGAGAGTTGAGTTTGTTAATTCACATTGCGAATAATGGATCTTCAGCCGCAAATGTTCAGGTGTGGATTACGAATTCGAGTAATACAAAACTGTTCCCCGTATTGCCTGAAACGAGTGTTGGAGCAAAAGCAGGACTTTCAAATTCAACAAAACTTGTATTGAAGGCAGGAAACAAGATCCGGATAACTGCATCATCTACAAATATATATGCGATGATCTGTCCGGTGTCGGGGTTATAATCATGTTTCGAGACCCGTGGGAACCACTAATTGAGATGGAGTCGGATTCCCCAATATATGGCGTTTTATGGAACCGTGCATCAAGTTCACCGACTTTGTCGCGAATAGATGAGAACGGCGATACTATCAGCCCTACGTCTCTGTCATTCAACAATCACCCATTATGGGGAAACATGCGACGGTGCACATTAGATGCATCCGGAAATCCCACATACGGCAGCGATGCAAAGGGAACAGGGCTCACTCTGACAAGTGACTATTGTATGGTTGAAATCCCAGGGTGTTATGCGGGTTCATTCCGTGAAGGAGATTATCAGGGGCTATTGCTTGGAACCGCCCCGTTTAAATCCAAATGCGTAACATCGGTGTGGCACCCTGCATTTTACCGGAGAGACAGGACAGGAATCAAATCACCAAAATTGTATCTTGGAGCATATGAGGCATCAGATAATGGCGGGACAGTATCAGCAGATGCAACAACGGCCACCCGGTATGCGACGTCGTGGACTGGGTTGAAACTCACAAGCAAATCCGGTGTTGCACCGTTAACCGGCAACACTGGCGCAAGTTCTGGAACTTTGGCACAATTCGAGGCAGCCGGAAACCTAGTAGGTTCATATTGGGGGATTACCTCTTTCTGGACACAGGCATTGCTCCAAAGCCTGTTTTATATCGAGTATGCAAACCTGAACTCGCAGTCTGCACTGGCACCAGGGAGAACCAAGTCAAGCAACACACAGGCACTTGCTACAGGACAGGGCAACTCATTAATGGGAACGAACGGAACTGGAGGCGGAACAGATACGCAGGCCGTTGTGTATCGCGGAATAGAAAACCCGTGGGGGAACATCTGGAAATTTATTATCGGGTTTAATTCCATTGATACCGCTTACAATGTCATGAAACGGGATGGAACCGGAGCATTGGCAGCAATTCTCACAGCAGGGAATTATGAACAGACAACCGGAATTACTCCGCTCAATGGAACCAGTAATATCAGCGGGACAGACGGAGGAGAATACTGCCATGGATATGTTTCCGATCTGGTATTTGCAGATCCTCTGAAACTGGCATTTATCCCGTCTGCTCTGTCCGGGAGTGAGTCGACATATCTCACTGACTATTATTATTCTCACAAGGCCGGAATCTCTCAAACTGGCATCCTGCTTGCGGGGGGCCCTTGGTTTAATGCCGGTCGAGCGGGGGTCGGGTTTCTGCATGCGACTAACGCCGCTTCGGATGTCGCTTCGTATATTGGCGCCCGTCTGGAATTTATTCCGTAGGAGAAATTAACATGGTTAAATCAAATATCGAACCGCAAAACATCGAAGTTGATTGGGGATCATTTGCATCCGGATCAGTAGATGTCCTGGTGCATTGGAACATCACCGAATCAACCGGAACCACTGAAGACGGTCAACCGTATCCGCAATACGAGTATGAAGAGGCACGAATCAGGGTGCCATTACCCGCATATGCACGGAGTCAGGCAACTGCACAGGAGTATTTGGACGGCAGATATCAGGCTCTATTAATGCTTGCAGGTGCGGATGTGATCCCAAACAAACTTGGAGACATTGAATCAGCACTGTTAGATCTTGCGGAGGTGATATTATGAGCGAACATTGGAAAAACATCATCAAAAGTCGGTATGATGCAGGGACAATTGATGAAGTAAAGGTGCAGGCATATGTACCGAAACTGATTACGCAGGATGAGTGTGATTGGATTTTAGGCGATGTTTAAAAAAGACGTCCCACACCTTGTTTTTAGGAAACAGCCTACTATAGTATCTGAAGATCCTTTTAAGACAGAAAAGGAAGAACAGGCGCTTGCTAAGCTTATCGCCGACAAGCTCCAGAAATACGAGGACAGGATAGCAAAAGAGCTCAAATCCTTAACCCGTGAACTTGCAGCGCCTGCAAAACTCACATCCGGCTGGGACTCCGGAGACCTGGTAGAAGAGGGGATGGAGTTCACAGAGAAAGGGTATGCCAAAGGCGTAATTTTATCATCCAAACAATTAGATCCATTAAACGTAAAGATTGACATCAATATGTCCTCTCCCGGAGTCAATAAAACCATAAAGGATCTTCGTGGGAAACTCTCAAAGCGTGTTGATGAGTTTGGTTTAAAAATGCAGGATGTTTATGAGGATATTGTTTATAGGGGAATTGAGAGCGGCAAAACCTTTGACCAGATAATGGAGGATGTGAGAAAGGCAACCGGAAAAGGAATAACGGAAGCGAACCAGATAGCAACCGAAATTATAGTCAATGCTGCAAGAAAAGCCGAAACAGAGACGTTTCTGAACGTTGGTATAGAGATATTCCGCTGGATCACAGTAACCGATTCAAAAACGTGTGAAACCTGTTTGGCCCTGAACGGCCAGGTTTACCGGTGGAATGATCTTGAGGGTGCCTATATCAATATGGACTCAAAAAAGTTTCTGTATGAGGAACTTGAGGATCTGGCATCAGAGTTTGGGGTGGAGGATTGGATTGTGACTGATGCAGACGGGCCTCCTATTCATCATGCTGGGGAATGCCGGTGTCATTTTCAACCGGTTATGACATACGAGCAGTATCAAAACACCCGTGGATCAGACAAAATAAAGTCTATAGTTAGCGAAGTTTGAATACAGAGAAGAGCATTACTCTATATATGCTATCCACACCGGACGGTCATGCTGCACTGATACGGGAACTTGAACCCGTCAGATGGCAGAAGAACCGGTTTGGACCGGGCATTACACCCGGTTATACTGAACACGGGAAAGTTTGTCGTATCATATTCGATCCGTTGAAATATGATAAAGCCCGCGCTCTTTCATGGCTCGATGAACAAGATTATGTTCCTATAGAGTTTTTAGAATTTTCTATAGAATCAATTCGAGAACATGAGGAAACAAGGGAAATTCCCGCGTCTTCTCCGCGAACGTTATCATTTTCGTGGCAGGAGGCAGGCGGAAAACTGGAAAAGCGCCCAGACGGCTCGCTCCTGGTTAAGGGTGTGAAGATGTTAGGGGCTGGCACTTGGACAGACTCAGCTAAAAAGACGCCGCTCTACTATTCTGAAGACGTTCTCCGGCGGAATGCTGGCAATTGGGTCGACAACTCTCATTGGTCGAGACACCTGGGGGGTGTGCCAAGGAGAGTTGGGGAAATGATAGGCCGGACTACAAACCCACGCTTTGAAGACGGGCATATAGTAGCCGATATCGAATATCATGGACTCTCTCAGGACTCCAGAGACACCATTGCCATGATTGAGGCGGGTGTTGCTAATTTCGTAAGTGTGGAGCACGGGGGCCGTGAGCGCTGGAACGTCGGGACGAAACAGTATGAGGCTGAAGAGCTGTTCTTTACCGGCAGTGCAACCGTAAACAAGGGGGCCTGCCAAACTTGCAAGATCCGGGAGAATGAAGAGATACCAGCTCCCGTTGTAATTGAAGAGGTAGAAGAAATGGCAGATACTACAGAACTGGAAGCCATGATTAAAGCACAGGCGGATCAGATTCGTCAGCTTACTGAAATGGTTAAGGAGCTCAAAGAGACTCCAAAAGAAGACAAGAGCAAAGAGCTGGAAGCACGACTCACCGCTCTTGAGAATGAACCTGTGACCAAGTCACAGACTGATTACGCAAAAGAACTTGAAGCGCCTCCGTTTGTTATCAACACTGAACGGGGCGAAATGAGAATGGTGGGTGCATAAAATGGCAGATATTTCAGCATTTCCAACAATGCCAGTTGCAAACGATTCAGAACTAATTTCAGACGGCGGGCCGATCCTGACGTTTACCGCTTCAGGTACTATTAAAGTCGGACAGGTTGTCTGTTTTGCGGCAGCAGGGGCATCCATGACTGTTCTTGCGTCAATTGCAGGATCTGGAACCGTGCCTGTAGGTGTTGCTCTTGACAATGCAACCGACGGTGAGAAGATTGCTGTTGCCATGATGGGGTGTGTTGTCGAAATGGCAAACGCAGACAATGCAGCAACGATTGACGCAGGCCACTGGGTAGAATGCAACGATAATGCAGTTGGTGGGACTATCAACGAGATTGATTTCACTGCTTCAGGTGCTACCGTGACTATTAAGGATCAAACAATCGGTATGGCACTTGACGATATCGCAGCATCTGGAACCGGACGGGTACTTGTTATGCCTATTCCGCTCACAGTGGGGAACGCATCATGATAACAGCAGCAAACTTCCACGGGTCAACCGGACTCACTACCTATCTGCGAGCTCTTGAGATGGGACCGGGAGAACTCAAAAGATACGTAGATGCAGCCATTCCTCGTGAACTTGGGCACTATGTTCTGAATAAGGATGAGTCTGGGTATGATCTGAAACCCGTTCGTGAACTTATCACAATGGAAGGCATTGAGGGCACCGATCTGATTCAGACTGAGTTCTTCGCGACGATTAAGGAAGGGGCAGAGCCACGCCAGGCAATGAGGAACTTCATTCCGACGATTAACCTGGGTAGCGGTTCGGGTCTCAAGATTCCGAAGAGCACCAGCGGATCTTATGCTGAGGAAGTCGCGGAAACTACAGAAGTACCTCCAACCAATGCAAAGTATTCAGCCGTTGACGTAACCATTAAGAAGATCGGGACCCGCCCACAAATCTCTGATGAGATGATGGCTGATTCTAACTATGATCTCATTGCCCTGGAAATTCGGAGAGCAGGGGCAAAAATTGAGAACAAGTTTAATAGAGACTCGCTTCTGACTTGTCTTTCAGCCGCAAACATTCAGGAACATGACTGTACCGGTTCAAACCTGGGGCTGCCTGCAATCGCATCCGCCCGGGCGAAGGTCAACAAGGTCAACCGCTCTGCAACCAAGATGCTCATCACCCCCGACATGGAATACCAGGTTCTCAGCTCCCTGCTGCCGGTGTCAACCAGCGTAGGGTATGAGCAGGTTATGAGAACCGGACAGATTGGTCGGATTCTCGGGCTTGACACCTATGAAACCACTGTAAGCACGGGAAATAACTCCTATGTCTGGGAATATGATTCTGATGGAGATTTCGGCGCAATTGTCGCGGACGTTGATGAGTTCGCTCTGAACGTTATCAGGCAGGATATCACCGTAAAGCGGTATGATGACCCTGTAAAACAGATACAGGGTGGAGTCATTACCATGAGATACGGCACTGGTATCGTTGACGCTACAGCCGCGTGCAGGATTGAGTACTGAGCGCCTATGGTGCTTACTACCAATCATGCAAATTTTCTGACAAAAACTTACCAAGAGGCAGTTCAGACTGCCGAAATGAAAGACCAGCAGAGGATTAAAACCCATAGAATTGCCATGACTCCAATCGACACACAAAACCAGAGAGGAAGAAAGGGGTATATATGGCTAGAATAACCTCAGCTCTTTTTGTAGCGATGACCGGGTGTAGCCTGGACTCTACTATCATAGATTACATCCTGGCAGAAGCGGATCGGCTGATAGATGCGTTCGTGGCGGCACACGGATTATCAATCTCTACCACTGCCGGGGAAACTGCGTGCTTGGCATACGCGAAAAGCCTTTTAGCAGACCGAAACCGGTTCGACGGAACCTTTGATGTATCGATAATGGGATACTCTCACAAGGGAGGCACAGAATCAATTATCAACCAACTCCGGGAGGAAGCAGAGGCCATACTACTTGCAGAGGCTTCTGGAGGCCTTGGCGCAATCATTTCACGGGTTGATGCGTAATGAGTTTTCCTTCGTCCATGCTAATCCATCAGGCAAACCTTGAGACATCAGAGACCCTTGGCGCAGCTGATATAGCAGGGATAAAGGCAACCGTAAAAGTATACACGGCCATTGCGTGCCGGTTTGACACTCCAGCGCCTA
>Ga0079100_1465272_pt1 | contig 9143 bp, 7 predicted proteins | sample ADurb_H2B_03_Slu_FD_74560 | JGI IMG/M metagenome (GOLD analysis project Ga0079100, IMG submission 74560) | Active sludge microbial communities from Illinois, USA, of municipal wastewater-treating anaerobic digesters - ADurb_H2B_03_SludgeMetaT... | ecosystem: Engineered > Bioreactor > Anaerobic >...
CATTCTAAACTAATCTTGATCATTTAAAAGCAACTCTTTACCATTATAAAAATAATCTATACCAGAAATAATAGTTAAAATAACAGCTATCCAGATAAAAACTAAAGAATAAGGAAAAGATAATAGAGCCGCTATAATAGCTATAATTTGAGAAACCGTTTTATACTTACCCAAATTACTAGCAGCTATTACTACACCTTTAGAAGCAGCAATAATACGCAAACCTGTTACTGCAAATTCCCTGCTAACAATAATGGTAGCCATCCAAGACGATAGTCTTCCCATTTCTACTAAAGAAATTAGAGCTGCAGTAACTAAAAGTTTATCAGCCAGTGGATCCATGAACTTTCCTAAGTTAGTAATCTGTTTGTTTTTTCTAGCAATATAACCATCTAAACCATCAGTTAAAGCAGCAATAGCAAAAACTAGAGCAGCCCAATAGTCTCCATAGGGAATCTTCTCTAGAAGAATTAGCATAAATACGGGAACTAGAAAAATCCTCGTCAGTGTTATCTTGTTAGGTAAATTCAGGTTCATTGTATTTCTCCTATCAAATCATATTCTAATCCTCTCTTAACTTTAACTTGCACAAAATCTCCTCTTTTGGCTTGGCCTTTATCAATAAAAACTACACCATCTATCTCCGGAGCATCCCGATGACTTCTTCCTATTAAGGTTTCAGGAATATCGGGATTAGGCCCTTCCACTAAGACATCTATTAGTCTTCCTTCCCATTCCTGATTCCTACTTAACGAAATTTCTTGCTGTAACTGCATGGTTTGGTGGAATCTAGCTTCTTTCACTTCTTCAGAAATTTGATCTGCTAGCTCAGCTGCAGGAGTCCCTTCTTCCTGAGAATAAGTAAACACCCCTACCCTATCAAACCGTATTTCTCGTATGAATTCCAACAAGGCTTGGAAATGTTCTTCCGTTTCGCCAGGAAAGCCTACAATGAATGAAGTCCTTAGAGCTACCCCAGGTACTCTTTCTCTAATCTTCTGTAAAAGTTGAGTAATTTCCTGCCGATTGCCTTGCCTATTCATTTTTTTTATGATTTCATCATGGGCATGCTGCAAGGGCATCTCTATATACTTGCAAACTTTCTCTTCACTAGCAATCACTTCAATCAATTCATCTGTAAAACGAGTAGGATAACAATAGAGAAGTCTTAGCCAATATTGGCCGGGTAAAGAAGATAATTCTCTAAGAAGTTCGGGAAGCATCAGCTGACCATAAATATCTTCTCCATAACGGGTAGTATCTTGGGCAATCAGAATTATTTCTCTAAATCCCAGACTTATTAAATGCTCTACTTCTTTTTTGATGGAGTCTATTGTTCTGCTCCTAAACCTTCCCCTAATCTGAGGAATTACACAATAAGTACAGCAGTTATCACAGCCTTCCGCTATTTTTACGTACGCACTGATTTCCCCGCTATAAACCCGAGGAATTAGGTGATCATAAATGAACTCCGGTTCTGGATTAACTACTAGAGCTCTTTTTCCAGCTAGAATCTGCTCTACAATCTCAACTATTTGAGAAAAATCTCCAGTACCTAGAAAAGCATCTACTTCCGGCAGTTCTTCCACTAACTCATCTTTATATCGCTGGGCTAGACACCCTGTCACTATCAACCCTTTACATGTTCCTTCCTCTTTATATTGGGCTAAAGATAAAATAGTATCAATAGATTCCTCTTTAGCAGGGCCGATAAAACCGCAAGTATTTACTATTAGAATGTCTGCCTCTTCTTTCTTATTCACTATTTCATAGCCCTTTTGCTTCAACAAACCCAACATTACTTCCGCATCTACTTGATTTTTGGGGCATCCTAAGCTAACTAAAGCACATTTAGCTTGTTGTTCCATTTTACCTCCTCCCCTTCCCTCTTTTTGTTCTCTCTTTTCTAGCTACTTTTTCCACTCCAGTCTTAGGAGGGGGAATCAAAGCTTTTGGTCCATAGCCTACTAAATCTAAACGCCCTGCTTTCTGTAGAGCTTTGTAAACCAAAACATAGTTTTTAGGATCTCTAAATTGCATTAATGCCCTCTGCATCTGCCGCTCTTCCTGAGTTTTGGGCACATAAATCTCTTTTCCAGTGAAAGGATCCAACTCAGTATAGTACATACAGGTGGAAAGGCTACCCGGAGTAGGAGTAAAATCTTGAACTTGCTCAGGATGATACCCCATATCGCGAATGTATTCAGCTAATTCTACAGCTTCTTTAAGAGTGCAACCGGGATGGCTAGCAATAAAATAGGGAACTAAGTACTGCTTCTTTCCTAATTTTTGGTTGATCCGATTATACTTAGTTTTAAATTCTTCAAAAATTATTTTACCTGGTTTACGCATTAGGTTAGTAACTTTCTTAGAGACATGTTCGGGAGCTACCTTTAACTGACCGCTAACATGATGCTCGCACAACTCTTCTAGATATTTGTCCGAGTGCTTATCTAGAAGCAGATAGTCATACCTGACGCCAGAGCGAACAAAAACTCTTTTTACTTTTGGTAAATTCCTTAGAGCCCTTAAAAGATTAAAGTATTGGCTGTGGTCCACTTCCATAGTCTTACATGGTTCGGGGTAAAGGCAATCTTGTCCAGAACAAGTACCTTTTCTCTCCTGTTTCCTACAAGACTTCAACCTAAAATTAGCAGTAGGACCTCCCACGTCGTGGATAATACCTTTAAAGTCCGGTAATTCACTTAAAAGCTTAGCCTCTTGCAAAATCGATTCAGGACTGCGCCCCTGAATTATCCGGCCTTGATGATGAGTAATAGCACAAAAAGAACAACCACCAAAACAGCCTCGGTGACTGGTAATACTAAATTTCACCTCTTTAATAGCAGGTACTCCTCCTGCTGCTTCATACATGGGATGATAGTCTCTTACATATGGGAGCCCATAGACAAAATCCATTTCTTCAGTAGTTAACAAGTCTGCTGGAGGATTCTGGACTATGTATTGGTCTCCATGTCCCTGAACTATTATTTTTCCTCTTAAGGGATCCTGTTCTAAATACTGTATTTTGAAGGCTTCAGCATAAGATTTTTTACTTTCACTTACCTCTTCAAAACTAGGGACCTCTAAATAACCTTTTAATTCATCCAAAGATTTTCTACGATAAACTGTTCCTTTAATATCAGTTAATTCCTGAATTAAATGCCCGGCTTTTAATTTTTCTGCAGCTTCTAAAATCTGCTTTTCGCCCATACCGTAAATTAATAAGTCGGCGCGAGAATCTAAAAGAATAGAACGTCTAACCTTATTATCCCAATAATCATAATGAGCAAAACGACGTAAACTAGCTTCTATTCCCCCAATAATAATAGGAACACCAGGAAAAGCTTCCTTTAAACGATTGGTATAAACTATGGTAGCTCGGTCAGGACGCTTACCTGGTTTCTCCCCAGGAGAATAAGCATCCTCTCGCCGTTTTTTCTTGTTAGGAGTATAATTACTTAGCATAGAATCTAAATTACCTGCACTGACAGAAAAAAACAAACGGGGTCTCCCTAACTTACGAAAATCATCAAGTCCAGTCCAATCAGGTTGAGAAATAATCCCCACCCGATAGCCTTTAGCTTCCAGTACCCGTCCAATAATGGCTGTACCAAAGCTAGGATGATCCACATAAGCATCTCCCGTTAACAAAATAATATCCATCTCTTCCCAACCTCTTTGCCTAACATCTTCTAGAGAAGTAGGTAGGAAAAGATTGTATAGTCTAGAATTCAATTATTTTCCACCTCTATCTAAAGTTGATAAACTGCAAATCAATCCCTAAATCCCTTTCTTTTAATAGCTGAATTGCCTGCTGTAAATCATCTTTACTTTTACCAGTTACTCTTACTTGATCATCTTGATATTGAGCTTGCACTTTTAATTTGCTTTCCTTGATTAATTTGGTAATATCTTTTGCTTTTTCTTTACTGATACCACTCTGTAAAGTAATAACCTGTCTTACAGTATCCCCAGCAGCAGCTTCTATTTTACCGTATTCTAGAGCCTTAAGAGAAACGTTTCTTTTGACCATTTTGCTTTGTAGAATATCAATGACACTTCTTAACTTAAAATCATCGTCACTAATAATAGTTATCTTATCCTCGTTTAAAGTAACGGTACTCTTACTGCCTTTAAAGTCATATCTTTGTTGGATCTCTTTGATAGTTTGATTTACAGCGTTATTAACTTCCTGCATGTCTATTTTAGATACTACATCAAAAGAATTATCTTTAGCTGCCAAAACACAACACCCTTTCTATTTTTTTCTTTTTTCCTTTAAATCATACCAAAGGCTAAAGAGAAAATCAATTCTCTTTCAATCAAAAAAGACCGGATTAAGTTCAATACTTAGTCTAGTCTTTTCTACCACAAACTAGTTCATATAGTTTACATAAATTAAATTATGTAAACATTTTCATTCTACAACTTGTGTAGGAGTAAATACCTTGTCAACCACTTCTCCCTTTGCACCTACTTGCCCCAGATTCTTCCCATTATATTCGATTTTTATACCTCCTGCATTACCGAAACGAAAGGTTATCTGCTGTTGTCCTTTCCACTCCCGAATTGTACCAGGGGTAAGTTGTCCCTCAAAAACCAATTTTCCATCAACTTTTACTTGAGTCCAGCAGGTGTCAGTAACTATAGTTCTTACATAAACAGGAGCTGGTAAAGTTACCTGCTGTTTAGGCTCTGGTTTAGGCTTAGAGATTTCAGGTTGATTATTAGGTTGTTCATTTTGTTCTTGGATAGGAAGATCTCCTTGGTTGTCGGGATTTGGCTTATAAGCATTATAGACCCAAATTCCTAAGACAATAATACCAATTGCTAAAAATAGTAAAACCGGAGAGATTTTTGGTCGAACAGAAGGTTCTTCTTCTTTTGTCGCTTTTACTTCTTTATTCTGAGTTACCCTCGTAGATTCTTCATTCTCTATTATCTCTTCCTGCTTTTCTCCCTTAAGATTGTAATATCTATCCATAGCTTCTTGTGGATTAATTCCCAAAAAATCAGCATAACTTCTTATAAATCCCTTAGTAAATACTTCCCCAGGTAAGATGTTAAAATTCTCTTCTTCTAAGGCTTTTAGGTATTTAATTTGAATCTTGGTTTCTTCTTGTGCATCATGTAAAGAATAACCCTTCAGTTCTCGCTGCTTTTTTAAAAATTGTCCTAATGAATCCATCTTGTCTTCCTCCTTAAATATCAAAAGAAATAAAGCTTGTAGGTATTTTGTCATAATCTATTTCTTCATTGGCATCCTGACGGATTTCAATAATAGTATCAAAAATTTTTTCAGAGAATCCTCCATGTTTAACCAATATATCTGGATGCTCAATGATCTTAGATCCAGGTAGATTTAGAACTTTCTTTAATAAATTCTTATGATCTTCTTCCCCTCTAAAAATACTGGTTATCCCATCAACTAAATAAACACAATCTTTATCCATTTCTTCAGGGGTTAAATGAGTCCTAAGAATCTGTTGAAAAATGGTGGCAGAAACTAAAACCCACCGCTTATTAGCAGTAACACAGGCAGCAATAGCAGACTCTGTTTTACCTACCCTTGGCATTCCTCTAATACCTATAACCTGGTTATCCCTTCGTTGCAAAATCTCTGCTATGAAGTCTATTAGAAGACCTATTTCAGCCCTAGTAAACTTATAGACACTTCTTTTCTGAGTACTTATTTCAATAGTGGTTCCATGCTTTAAAGATATCTCATCTAATAGAGTAGCAGGTCTTAAAGCTGTAACCTTAATATGCTCTAGTATTCCCAACATATTGGTTAATATTGCAATTTTACCTCTATCCTTGGTTTTAATCAAGAAACCTCTACGTTTACTGTCAATTCCATTTACTGTAACAATATTTATTTTCAGCATTCCTAGGAGAGATGCTATATCTCCTAGAAGACCCGGCTTATTCTTCTCAATGCAATATTCTAAATACCAATTTTTCATCCTTTATTAATATTCCTTTCCAAATTTCTCTCCACTCCCGGAAAAAGCTGTTCCCAGTGCTGAGGGCCCATCAAAAGTTCCCTTGGTTTGCTTCCCTCATAGGGACCGACTATTCCTTTTTGCTCCATTAAGTCTATCAGACGGGCAGCACGGGCATAACCTACTCTTAGTCTTCTCTGTAATAAAGATACCGAGGCCTGCTTAGCCTCTAAAATTACTTTTACAGCTTCATAGAAAAGACTGTCTTCTTCTTCTAGACCAACAGCTGCTTCTTTTTCTTCCAGTAGAGGGATTTCTTCCTGAATTGTAGGAATACCTTGTTCTTTTAAGAAGGTAACTACTGATTCCACCTCTTTGTCACTGATAAACGCACCTTGTACTCTTAAAGGTCTAAGAGAACCAATAGGAGAGAAGAGCATATCACCCTTACCAAGTAGTTTTTCTGCTCCCCCCATATCTAGAATAGTTCTAGAATCGACTTGGGATGAAACGGCAAAAGCAATACGAGAAGCAATATTAGATTTAATCACTCCAGTGATAACATCTACCGAAGGTCGCTGGGTAGCCACTACTAAATGAATGCCAGCAGCTCTAGCCATCTGAGCTAAACGGCAGATGGCATCTTCTACGTCATTAGGTGCCACCATCATCAAATCGGCTAATTCATCAATTACAACCACTATATAAGGCAAACAATGTTCCCCTTCATTATACTTTTCAATGTTTCTTACTCCAGCCTCAGCAAATGACTGATACCTCTTTTCCATCTCCTGCACAGCCCACTTAAGAGCGCTAGCAGCCTTCCGGGCTTGAGTCACTACTGGAGAGATCAAGTGAGGAATGCCATTATAACCCACCAACTCTACCATTTTAGGGTCAATCATTAAAAACTTTACTTCATCAGGATTAGCTTTATAAAGAATACTGGTAATAAGAGTATTAACACAGACACTCTTTCCTGAACCAGTAGTTCCAGCTATTAGGAGATGTGGCATCTTAGCTAAGTCAGCAACAATAGGATTACCTGTAATATCTTTCCCTAAACCAATAGTTAATTTGGAAGAAGAATTCTGAAATTTGTCTGTGGTAATTATTTCTCTAAAGCATACCAAAGAAGTCTCTTTGTTAGGAACCTCTATTCCAACTACAGCCTTACCGGGTACCGGTGCTTCAATCCGTAGTCCTGAAGCAGCTAAAGCTAAGGATAAATCGTCAGTTAGGTTAACAATTTTACTCACTTTTACTCCTGGTGGAGGCTGTATCTCATAGCGAGTAATAGTAGGTCCTTGTTGAACTTCTACAACTTTTGCCTTCACACCAAAATCTTCTAAGGTCTTTTCTAGTATTTTAACGTTCTCTGTTAATTCCTTGTTACTGTTTTGACTTCTAGCCTTTAAATTAGAAGCTAATAAAGCAATACTGGGAAATTGATAATTTCCGTTAAAAATATGTAGATTAGTCTCTAATTTATCTTCCCTTTTCTCGTCTTGCCGTTCTTCCAATTCTAAAGAAGATTTAATTATAATAGGTCTTTCCTCTACTTCTGTAAGTTCTACTTCTGCAGAAATTTTTTTCCCTATCCCATTGTCAGCTTTGTTGCAAAAGCTCTTCTTTTCGGAAGGAATTACTTTCTCGGGTATTTCTATGCTATTTAATTTTTTTTTAATACTACTTATAAACTTTTTAAAAGGTTGATTCAGGAAAATTACTACCATCAGTATTGCCAAAGTAGTTAGGAGAATATATGACCCTATTCGTCCCAATGCTTGGACAAAAACAAAGCTAAAAAAAGCCCCTATTATGCCGCCCCCTAGGCCTTGATATCCTTGTTGTAAAGTTTGAGTAAATGTTTGCTTCTCTAGAGGATAGTTGAAGTGCCCACCAATAACTAGCAAAAGGAAAATGGTAATCGCAATAACAGTTATCTTCTTTATTTCTCTTCTTTTAGAGCTTAATAACATCCATAGAGCCCAGAAAAGAATAAAGAAAGGCATAAAATAAGCACCTAATCCACTAGTTGACCTAAAAAATCCTACTAGCATTTTTCCTATCCAACCTGTTGCATCAGAAAATAAGCTGGCTAAACTTAAGATAGCTAGAGATAAAATAAGAACTCCTACTACTTCACTTCTCTGACTATTAGAAATCTGTTTCTTTGAACTGGCCATTATTATTTTTCACCTCAATCTGGCTATTCTACATTAAAGTAGTGAATACCTTCTGTTCTTCCAAATTATTCACTTTTTTGTAATCAAAAGGGTAACTAGTCGTAGTAAAATATCTACAAATGGTAAAATGACTAATGTATTATAAATATTAAAGATAGTATGAGCATTGGCAATCTGCCTAGAAATCTCCCCAGATGTTTGCACAACCAAACTGCTAAAAAAAGGTAAAAAAGGAAGTAAGCTAATTACTCCTATAATATTAAGAAAAAGATGCGCTATAGCTACCCTTTTAGCAGCTAAAGATGTACCGATACTAGCTAAAAGTGCAGTAAAACAACTGCCGATGTTGCTGCCTAAAATAAAGCCAATGGCAGCAGACAGATTGATCAGATTTTGGTTAGATAAAGCAATGATAATTCCAGTAGCAGCACTGCTACTCTGAATAAAAGCAGTAAATAGAGTTCCACAGAAGATAGCTAACCAATAATTATCTCCTAAGCAGGCAAGTAAGTCTAGGAAAAATTGGCAATCATGTAGAGGCTTCATAGCTGCAGTCATGGTATTAATACCACTAAAAATTAATCCTATCCCTAAAATAATTCTTCCTGCATAACGAAAAACCTTCCTTCTTTTCCAAACTAAAAGCAATACTCCTAAAGATAATAGAGCAAGTAGAAGAGTATCTTCAACATGAAAGGCGATAATCTGAGCTGTGATTGTTGTTCCAATATTGGCTCCTAAGATCAATCCAAAACCTTGCCTTAAACTCATTAAACCAGCATCTACAAAGCCGATTACCATTACTGTTAATAATCCACTACTTTGAATAATTCCACTGATTGTAGTCCCAACAAGAATACTCTTATAAATATTGTCAGTCATATATCGTAGAATATTCCTTATTTTTTTGCTAGTCTTTTCTTGTAAACCAACTCGCATGAATCGTAGACCTATGAGGAGCATAAAGAAGCCCAATAAAAAATAGAAGCATATTTTTAAAAAGAAC
>Ga0079100_1047404_pt1 | contig 9137 bp, 10 predicted proteins | sample ADurb_H2B_03_Slu_FD_74560 | JGI IMG/M metagenome (GOLD analysis project Ga0079100, IMG submission 74560) | Active sludge microbial communities from Illinois, USA, of municipal wastewater-treating anaerobic digesters - ADurb_H2B_03_SludgeMetaT... | ecosystem: Engineered > Bioreactor > Anaerobic >...
TCTTACTTGGGATGGCCAGAAATGTGAATAAACTGCATAATAAAATTCAAAATAATCGCTGTAAGAGCCATCTTCATCCACTAAAAGTAGCTTAAGAAAGAAAACAAGCACATTAAAATAGAAGTAAAAAAGGACCTCTTATTTCCCATACCCTAAATCATGTTCAGTTACAGTATATGTAAAATAGTTGAAATTACAGACCAAGCTATTAATGAAAGGGGCTGTCGCCGACGACAAAAATTATCGTTCGTGCGACAGCCCCTTGCTTTTCCCCTAGACTAGAAGTATAAGTCTCTCACTCCATTTTCTATTTTCTCCAACTCACGAATAGTCATTTCTTTAGTCTTAGGATCTTTAATAGCCTCTAAATGCTCTTTAATAGCTTTTTCTCCGATAGCTTTAGTCTCCGGAGAGGCATAGTCCATCAGATACTCTTTAAAAGTTAGGAGGGCATTAGGCTGGCAGACATTTTGAATCTCTCCGGTCTTAGCTAGAGCCATGAAGCGATCTCCTGTTCTACCTTGCCGATAGCAAGCTGTGCAATAGCTAGGAATATAACCATTCTCACAGACATCTCGCAGCACAGCATCAGGGCTCCGGTGATCTTCTACATTAAACTGAGCTGTACCATCGTCTTCTACACTATGATCATTTTTCTTCATTTTCTCTAACTGCTTCTTATATCCCCCCACCCCAGTACAGGAACCGGCGCTGATTTGGGAAATACCCAATTTAATAGCTTCATTGCGGAAGTCTGCCCCCTCTCTGGTGGACATAATCATGCCGGTATAAGGAACAGCTAATCTGATGACTGCTACTATTTTTTTGAATTCCTCATCATTTACCAGATAAGGGAAGGTCTTTAAATTCATCCCCCCTGCCGCTCTTAAACGAGGCACAGAGATAGTATGAGGACCCACTCCATATTGCTCTTCTAGATGAAGAGCATGCAGCATTTGGGCTACTACTTCAAAACGGTAATCATAAAGACCATAAAGTACTCCAATTCCTACATCATCAATACCACCTTCCATAGCCCTGTCCATAGCAGTAGTGTGCCAATCATAATCTGCTTTCGGACCATGTGGATGCATTTTGGCATAGGTTTCCCGATGATAGGTCTCCTGGAAAAGAATATAAGTTCCGATCCCTGCCTCTTTTAATTTTTTATATTCCTCTACGGTGGTGGCAGCGATATTAACATTCACACGGCGAATAGCCCCATTGTCTTTAATGGTTGCATAGATAGTTTTCATGGCCTCCAGTATATACTCCAACGGGTTCATCTCTGGGTCTTCCCCGGCCTCTAAAGCTAAACGCTTGTGACCCATTTCTTCCAAAGCTTGAGCTTCTTCAGCAATTTCTTCCATAGTTAGTTTTCTACGAATAGCACTGTTCCCACAGCGATAACCACAGTAAGTACAGCCATTAATACAATAATTGCTTAAATACAGGGGCGCAAACATTACTAAGCGCTTGCCATAGATTTTCTCTTTGATCTCTAGCGCTGCAGCAAAAATTTTCTCCATAATTTCTTGGTCTTCTACTTGAATCAAGGCAGCCACTTCTTCCGGGGTTAGTCCTTCAGCCTCTCTAGCCTTCTTAATAATGGCTTCCAAATCTTCTTTCGGTGTAGAAGCAGTTTCTGCTAAAAGCTGATTAATTTTAACCTCGTCAATAAAATCAGCCAGGTACTTTTTCTCCATTTTTCATTCCCCCTCTTGCTTATTTGCGCCACCTACGTAAAAGAAAAAACCTTCCTGCCCGGAAGGTTTTATTTTAAATGCATGATTAATCCTTTTATCCCTAAGATCAGAGAAGAATCTCTCTTTTCCGCAGGCCGCTAAAACCTCCCTCCTAGCTAGGATTCCTCCCCACTAGTCAGGAAAACAGATTTATGAAGTTTTCCAAATTATACTTTTATCTTAGCATAAAATGTTTTCTTTAGCAAGACAATTGTCCTATTAATGATCCAAATTAGCTTTAGCGTAATTTTTTTGAGCTTCCATTAGAGATTTTTCCACTTTGAGAAGTAAATCTGCTGCCTTTTTGATTTCTTCAGCAACTTCAGATAAGCCAAGTTCTTGAGCTTTCCCTACCCATTCCCGAAAGCCTTCTTCATGGGAACGATTATGTTTTATCCAGTGGGCTAATAGGACTTTTAAAGCTTCTAGTTCACTTTCCTTTACATGGCTATGGTGTTCACACATCTTTTTATCCTCCTCACGCATCGCTTTCTAAGTTTGGCTCTTGGCTAAAGCTCGCTTTATACCTTGAACGGTTAACCTCCCTAATATCTCTCCAAATAAAGAGTGAGTTCCTCCATAAGTGATAGCAGTCCCTTGTCCAGAAACTACAATAATGGTATCTGTGCCAGTGCCAGTAGCTACTCTGGAAGAGACAGTACTCTTTACCCCCAGGTCCTGCAAGGCTGCTCCTTTCCCTTCAGTGATAACCTGTACGCAGTCCACCAGCGAACGAGCAGTCAGAGAAATATCTGTTAAAAGAATAACATTAATAGTTCCCAGCTTTTGAAAAATCCCTTCCCGCTCTTTCCATTGGGTAGGGTCCCCTACCCTAACTGCATTAGTTACGCCTCCAGTAATGACTAAGCAGATGGTTCCGTCCATATAGCTTTCCTGTTCAACTACCAAATCCTTCATAGCTACTGCAGTCATAGTAGCTACAGGGCTATCTAAAACCAAGGAAGAAGCTAAGGAAGCCAGATATTCAGCTGGGTTTTCCGTTATTTCTTCATAATCTTCAGGACAATCTGAAGCTCCGTGGTTCAAAATTCCTTGTCCTAGAAAAATTCCACCGTTAAGAGTTGCATTACTTAAAATAGTTTGCTTCTTTGGTAGTCTAACTAGGAGATTATTCTTCTCCACGCTTACCAGAATCTCAGGAAAAGGTATCTTTCTTAGTTCCGCTTCCATCATTCCTACCCATGGTGGCAGCAGACATGAGGATGTATTAGAGGCGACTCCAGACCATATTTATCCAATAAGTCTTGGTCGGTTAGAATCTCCTTTGTTGGGCCGTCAGCTACTACTTTCCCTTGTGACATCACCACTACTCGATCACAAACACTGGCCACCATTCCCATGTCATGCGTGGCAATAATCTTGGTAGTTTTAAAAGTTTTTAGAAGTTCCACCAAATTTCTTCTATTTCTAGGGTCTAAATTGCTAGTAGGTTCATCTAGTACTAAAACTTCCGGACCCATGGATAAAACTGTAGCGATAGCAATTCTTTTCTTTTGCCCAAAACTTAAATGGTGAGACAGTCTTTTTTCAAAGCCAGCCATTCCTACAGCTTCCAAAGCTCTAGAAGTTCTCTTTTTCACTTCCTCTTTATCTAATCCCATATTCATAGGACCAAAGGAAACATCGTCAAAAACAGTAGGTAAAAACAACTGGTCATCAGGGTTTTGAAAAACCATTCCCACCATGCTGCGAACCTTTTTGAGATTCTTTTCTTCCACTGGTAATCCTAAGATATTAACCTGACCCTTGCCACGGTTAATCCCGTTGAGATGTAGAAGGAGAGTAGATTTTCCCGCTCCATTGGCCCCCACTAAAGCAATGGACTCCCCCTGCTTAATTTCTAGGTTGATACTATCTAATGCTTTAGTCTTGTCAGGATACGTATATTCTAAGTTGATAATCTCTACTGCTTTACTCATTAATATTTTCACCATCCAACTCTAATTATGATCATCATCACTGCAAATAATCCTAGAAAAGCTATGTCCAATCTAGCAATTTGCATCTCGTCCATAGTCCGAATTTCCCCATCAAATCCTCTAGCCAGCATGGCCACATAGACTCTTTCACTTTGCTCATAGGTTCTTAAGAAAATACTAGCTAATAAAGCACTAAGCATTCTCCACTGCCACAGCTTATTACCGCCAAAATTTCTGGACTGCATAGCTCTTTGGACACTTTTAACTTCTTCGATAAAAACAAAGATATAGCGATACATAAAAGAAATAATAATAATCATTATTCTGGCTACTTTTAGTTTTTCCATTCCTTTTAAGAGATCCGTAAACTTAGTGGTATTGGTTAATAAAATCATACTTAAAGTGGATAGCCAAGCTTTAAACGTAATTTCTTGAAAGAAAAGAAGGCCTTCCCGATTCAGCTTTAAACCCCAGAGATAGATGTAAGATGTTTCAGACAGCCCTTTACTAGGTGAAAAAGGAAGAAAAATAGTAATAAAGACTACAAAGGGTAGAATTACTAAAGATCGCTGAAAGATAAAGTTTAAAGGAACTCTAGAGAAAAGCATCAAGCCAAATAAAAGAGTGAAATAGGCTAGAAACCTATAAAAATCTCCTTGCATAGGTGTTAAAACCACCATAAAGATAAAAGAGAAAAAGGTAATAATCTTCACCCGAGGGTCTAAGCGGTGCACCATACTATCCCGATTGGCATAACCTTCTAAAAATGCTTGCTCCATTATTAAACCTTCCTTCCTTAGCCATTATTTGGTAAATTAAAAAAGATCATAAAAATCCCCTTAAAGCCTTCATGGCCTAAAGTAAGATCTTCATGATCTTGATTTCATTAATAGTATGTAATTTTCCTTAAAATAATTATACTATAGAGGTTCTTTTTTGTCTAGCTAAATAATCAGATAATTCACTCCTACATCTTCTCCCTGACCTTCTGGATTACATCCTTGATGGAAAGGAAAAGTGGTCTGCTCTCTATACCTACTACTTCTGTATTGGTAGGTGCTACGGGAAGCAGGATTTTATAAGCGGAGCAGGAAGCAATAGCTTCCGCTATAATCGGAGTGATCTCCCCCATCATGCTGTTAGGGACAACAATAGCCAGAGGACCAATTATAATATCTGCCTCCCGAACTGAAATCTTGATGGCGTTCTCACCGGTAGCCCCTCGGTTAGCCTGGGCTTTCATCATATTTCCTGTGGCAATAGCATTAGTTCCTAGAACAATAATTTCTACTGAGGAAGAAAACTCTTGTCTGAGATGGGTTACTACTTGACCGCCAATTCCTCCACCCATACCATCAATTACTGCAATAACCACTAGTACATCCTCCTTTTTAGCCACTTCTAACTTTTATTAAAATTCGACTTCTTTTCCTAAAATCCTGCTAACTTGAAAGCTTTTCTTTAGGGGATGATAGTTACCGGGGTTCCCACCTTCACTAGACTATATAATTCCACTACATCCTGATTATACATGCGTATACAGCCATGGGAAGCAGACTTGCCAATAGAATTGGGCATATTAGTCCCATGAATACCATAGCTAGGCCATGGGCTAGGGTGAAATCCCATCCAACGCACTCCAAAAGGTCCTCCTGGATTGACACTCTTATTGACAATTTTGAATTTACCTCTTGGACTTGGGGTGGAGGGTTTTCCTACAGCTACCTGATATTGTTTATAGACTTCTCCGTTCCAATAAAGAGAAAGAGTATGCTGAGAAAGGCTAATTACAATAGACTTTTCCTGTCGTGTGGAAATAATCTCGTATTTTTTACCATCGCTATAAACATTTATTCCCTCTTGCCCACCGACCAAGTATGTTTTCACCCTATTATTTTCTAAAAACTGTAGGGTTTCCGGACTAGGGCCATTCTTAGCCGAATTTTGTTTAAAAATAATAGCTGCTTGAGGTTTTACCTTCTCTAAAAAGGCTTTATTCAGAGAGCTAGCCTGCCCCCTTTTAGCCACTTTTAAAACAGTTAACGGGGCCTTAATTTTTTTCCAATAGTCTCCTGGGGAATCTCCGGTAAAAAGAAAACTATGCTTCCCATAAGTTAGTAAACAAACCACAGAAGCAGCATCTGCTTCATCTTGAGGATAATTAGGAGGAGCTAGAATTTTAAATTGGACTCCAGAATCTAGATTAACCAACTGGTTCATCCGAGCAAAAGAAAGCGGAATTTTCTTATCCTCTATTACCTGCAAATATTGACTAGAGATGAGACTGTTATAGGGGAAACCACTATCAATAATTTCTTTAACCTGGATATTTTGCATCATTTGGATTAAACCACCTATATTCTGGCCATGGGGGTGAGTAGCAATGACTAAGTCCAGCTCCTTTACACCCAAATTCAGCAGATTTTCAGTTAGCTTCTGGCCATCGCCTATTCCTCCACCATCAATTAAAATGCTTTTTCCCAAAGGTGTTTTTACTAAAGTAGCTTCTCCCTCCTGAACAGGAAGGAAATAGATCCTGAGTTTCTTTCCTTCTGCACACTGCCCTTGGGGAAGATAGAATAACCCCATCCATAAAGTGACTAACAGAAAAATAACCAAGTATTTTTTTTTCACCATAAATTTTTTCCCTTCCTTCTTTGGATAATTTATACAGCCTATCCACATTCTACGAAAGAAGGAAAGAAAACATTCCTATAAAGTACTCTCAAAACTATATTTTTTGTCACTAACCAAAAAAAATGTTATAATATTGAGGGAAATTCTATTAAACATTTAGAGAGGATTAAAGCCATGCCCAAAAAAGATAAATACGGCCAGTTAAAAGAAATTCTCTTTCTTTTAACCATAACAGTCGCCATTTTTAGCTTTGTTGTCGTCGGTGCTACACAACTCTATTATTTATTCTCTCCCAAGCCCCAGGTCAGTTCTCCAAAATCTGATAGAACTAGCAAAAAAACTACTCCGGTTTCCTACCAAAATATTTTAAAAGAAAAAGTTAATATCTTGATTCTAGGAGTAGACCAGCGAAAAGGAGATATCGGCAGATCCGATACCTTAATCTTAGTTTCCGTTGACCCCCAGACTAAATCTATTAATGCCGTTTCTATACCACGTGATTCGCGAGTAGAAATTCCAGGTCATGGAGTAAACAAAATTAATTCCGCCTATGCTTGGGGTGGAGTAGATTTGACTAAAGAAACCGTAGAAAACTTTTTGCAAGTACCAATCCATTACTACTTCCAACTTAACTACCAAGCTTTAGTCCAAGCTATTGATGGTTTGGGAGGAATTAATGTCTCTGTGGAAAAGGCTATGCATTATACCGATAGCCAAGACGGTCTCTATATTGATTTAGAACCAGGCTATCAACATCTAGATGGCAGACAAGCCATGGGTTATGTGCGCTATCGGCATGATGCGTTAGGGGATATCGGTAGGATTGAGAGGCAGCAAAACTTCATTCAGGCAGTAACCCAACAAATTCTTAAACCCACTAACCTAGTGAAACTGCCTTTTATTCTGCGGCAAATCAGTCAGGATATTTCCACCGATATTCCTACTCCCCTGCTCTTAGCTTTAGGGCATCTAGGTTATCAGGCTAAAGACAATGGGCTGAAGATGGAAACCCTCCCTGGGGAAGGCCAATATCTTGCCGGAGCCAGCTACTGGATAGTAGACAATTATAAAATGCAGAAAGTACTTGAACCATTGTTATAAAAAATAGGGAAACAATACTATAAAGACAAATCAGAAGAGGTGATGAAGCAGTGGAAGATAGATTTACCAGGGGCTTTATTGCAGGATTGATTGGCGGTATAGCAATGAATATCCTCAACTATATAGCCCGTACCTGGCTGCATCTGCCAAGGTCTTATGTAGTTAATTACACTGGGGTTGTCATCTTTGGACATCAACCCGATACAACGGCAGAGTATTTATTCTCCTTATTTAGTCAAATTGGGTTTGCAGGATTTCTGGGAATTATTTTTGCCTATTTACTTCTAGTTATTAGAAATAAAAATATTGTACTTAAAGGTGTCATTTTTGCCAATGTTTTCTGGTTTTTCGTTTTTTCTCTGGGGACAGTCTGTAAACTGCCATTAATACAGGATCCTTCCATAGCTACAGTTATCTCTCATTTCATCAACGCTTCATTTTATGGTCTGGTTCTAGCCCTAACTCTTTATCGATTGAACAGGATAATTGGACAATAATTGCACAAATAATTAATTATTTTTCCCCGGGGTCTCTTGCAGTCCTTTTTTAGCCTCTGCCAAGTGCACCTCAACATCTCCTAACTGATCATGAAGTCTGCCGCTGCTTAAGGCGATGACCTGGAGAAAACTATTAATGGCTTTTTCATATTCCCCTCTGGCTAGATAAGCTTGTCCTAAGTAATTATGATAAAAAGGTATTTTTCCATTCATCTCTATAGATTTCTTTAAAAAGCGAATGGCTTCATCGTAATCTTTAGCATAATAGTAGGCTAATCCTAAATAATAGTTATATTGGTCGTTTTCAGGGGCTAAATTGACAGCCATCTGAAAACTGCGGATAGCTTCCGATAAGTTTTTTAGCTGAATATAAGCTAAGCCTAATTTACTCCGGTAATCTGCATCTTGCGGCTGAAGCTCCGCTGCTTTTTTGTAGGCATTAACTGCTTTATCATACTCCTTAGCCTGAAAATAGAATAAACCTAAATTATGTTGATATTTATCCATTTTAGGGTCTAAGGTAATAGCTTGTAAATTACTCTGAATAGCTTTCTCCAATTCACCATTCTCATAGTAGGCAATGGCTAAATGGGAGTGATAAATGGATTCCTGGTGTTTTAAGATAGTTGCTTGCAGAAAGCTTTCTATGGCTTTTTTATATTCTCCATTCTTTTCATAGGTTATCCCTAGAAGGTCATGAATTTGCGGATCTTTAGGGTCTGCTTGAACTGCTCGATGTAAATATTGAATAGCTTGATTATAATCTTTAATCTCTAAGAAGTCCTGAGCTAAGCGTAAATAGTCTTGCACTTCGTCCTGGGCCTGGGCTGGCGAACACTGATAAGAAAAGCTTAATAGTGATAAAAGAATAGTTAAGAGTAATAGAAAATATTTCTTAGGCATCTTTTCATCTCCTCGGTAGAATAATTCTCAATATAATTATAACTAATCTTACTAAGTAATGATAGTTATCCTACCCTATATTCGTTGGTGTAAATAGTCATTTTCTTACCCCTTACAAAACTAACTAAAGTCACGTTCAACTCTTTAGCCAACTCTACAGCTAGGTGGGTAGGGGCCGACTTGGAAATAAGAATAGGAATCTCTAATTTAGCTGTTTTTAAAAGCATTTCCGAGGAGACTCTACCACTAACTACAATGATCTTATTCTGAAATAAGACTTCTTCTATAAGAGATTGCCCAATTACTTTATCCAT
>Ga0079100_1008192_pt1 | contig 9023 bp, 10 predicted proteins | sample ADurb_H2B_03_Slu_FD_74560 | JGI IMG/M metagenome (GOLD analysis project Ga0079100, IMG submission 74560) | Active sludge microbial communities from Illinois, USA, of municipal wastewater-treating anaerobic digesters - ADurb_H2B_03_SludgeMetaT... | ecosystem: Engineered > Bioreactor > Anaerobic >...
GCTCTTTCTGGGAAGTATCGCCTCTATTCTGCCCTGCCCCGCGCTCGAGAGCGAATATTCGACCATGTCTCCCACGATCGGCCTGATTCCCTGCGCCCTGAACTTGCCAGGCATCGAGCAGAGAACCCTGCCGCCCGACGTTTGATCGACCACTTCCATATTGCTGCTTCCGAACCTGACTACTATTCCCCTTCTTCTTTCCAAGCCCTTCCCCCTTTCTGCCGTCTCAACTGACCGCAGGCGGCGGCGATGTCGGTCCCGCGTTCGTATCTCAAGGCCGCCTCGATTCCCTTCGATTTTATGGCTTTCACGAACTCGTCTATCGTTTTTTCGTCCGGTCTTTCATGGTCACTATCGACCGGATTCACCGGAATGACGTTGATGAAGACCTTCAGTCCCTCGAGGTATTTCACGAGCCTCTCCACGTCTTCTTTCGAGTCGTTCACTCCCTTCACCAGCGCGTACTCGAAAGTCAACCGGTTTCCGGTCTTTCTCTGGTAATAATCCAGAGAAACCCTGAGAGCCGAGAGCGAGAACCTTCTGTTCACAGGCATCAGAAGACTTCTGGTCCGGTCGTCGCAGCTGTGCAGGGAAACCGACAGCCTGAGATCCCTGCCCGAGTCGGCCAGCCTCACAATTCCCTCTGGAAGACCGGCGGTGGATACCGTGAAGTGCCTTATGCCCAGGTTCCTTCCGGCCGGTTCGTGCAGGATATCGATCGAGGCGTACAGGCTCTCCTCGTTGAGAAAGGGCTCGCTCATCCCCATGAAGACTATGTTATCTACCTGCGAGCCGAGCTCTCTCTCCATCAGAAGGACCTGTCCCACTATCTCGCCGGGCGAAAGATTCCTGGTGAAGCCGCCGGCCCCCGTGGCGCAGAAGGAGCACCCCAGCGCGCATCCCACCTGCGAGGAGATGCAAAAAGTGCAGTGTTCGGGATGTCTCAAGAGCACCGACTCGATGTACTCGCCGTCGTGAAGGCGCCAGAGGAACTTCTCGGTGCCGTCGGACGAAACCTGTTTGTCGACGACTTCCATGCGCGGGAAATACATCTCTTCCCGCAGCTTCGTGCGCAGCGCCTTCGAAAGGTTCGTCATCGAATCGAAGTCGGTGACCTTCTTTCTGTAAACCCAGTCGAAGATCTGGTTGGCCCTGAAGGACCCCTCGCCCAGCCGGCCCATCAAATCCCTCAATTGGTTGAGTCCTGTCGAAAGCAAGTCTATCATTTGATCCTCCCGAGAAGGCAGAGATAACCGGGGAGCGGCGATGAATCGGGTAGCAGCCAGTAGCCGTGGCCGTCGAAGCGTCCCTCTATCCCGGAATCTTTCAGAAACGTCCCCATCTGCCTGGCGGCGTAACCGGGTATCCCTCCGACCAGCGAGGTGTTCTCTTCCAGGCTCAGCGAGTGCGAGTAATAAATGAATTCCTCGAGAGGCGATTCTTTCAGCCTCCCGACGATCGACGCCTCTATCTTTTCTGCGCTCCTGGCAAGGCTTTCTCTGCTTAGTGTATGGAAGAGCCAGGGCCTGGAGTTGAGCCGGGCCGTCTGGCTGCCCGGGTACTTGAAAATCGGGAGGCCGAGTCTTTCCAATATGAACTCCATCTCGTCCCGCCTTTCGATTCCATCGGTCGGTCCGCCCTTTTGAAAAACCACGAAGAGATCGGAAAACTCGCTCTTTTCGAAGACGTAGCCGTTCTCGAGCATGTCCCTCTCGCCGCCCTTCGAATAATACGTCTCCGATGGGGGCGTCTGGTTGTACTCCATCAGGCCTTCGAGATCGGTGATGTACTCGATACCCCTCCAGAGATCGAAGAGCCATTCCGGATGGGAGTGTTTCACGTGAGCGGGTACCTCTCGAGTAAGACCGTTCAGAGAGAGCTTCCGCAGAACGGCGTTGGCGAGCCTCCTGAACTCGGCGACGCCTATAAGCTCCACCGTGGAGTGAATGGCGGCGTAAGGCGGCACGCCATCGAGAAAGAGGAGCTGAAGGGCCCCCATTCTGAGGGCGTTCAACACCGACACCGGCAACCCGCGGGGCTTCCTCAGGTACTTCGAAAGTTCGTAGTCTATCCTGATTCGCTTTCTCAGCGTTTCGAAAATCAGGTTCGAACAGAAGGCGCGATCCTTGAAAGAAAGAGTGGAGATGGCCATATCCACTTTTTTTGAAGAAATGTATCCGTTGCTGTCGAAAAAGGAAAGCGTTTCGAGAGCGATCGAACGTGATGTCTGCATCAATCCCTGCTTCCATAAGCCCCTGCGATCAGAAGCATTCTCAACAGCTGGAGAATCGCGGTCGCGGTGGAGGCCACATAAGTCATGGCCGCCGCTCCAAGGACCGAGCCGACGGCCTTCAGCTCCGTCGAGGGCATGCCCATGGAAGCCAGAAGCTTTTTGGCTCTTGAACTGGCGTTGAATTCTACCGGCAGCGTCACGAGCGTGAAAAACACGAAGGCCGAGAAGACGAGTATCCCCACCTTTATCAGCAGGGGAGAGACCATCAAGAGGCCGATGACAAAGAGAATCCAGGAGAGGCTCGATCCGAGCTGGGCCACCGGCACGACGGCGTTTCTCACGACCAGGGGGGCGTACTTCTCCCTATCCTGAATCGCGTGGCCTATTTCGTGTGCGACGACGCCAAGAGCGGCGATCGAGCTGCTGTCGTGAGTCGCCTGCGAAAGTCTCACCACTCTCTTTCTGGAGTCGTAGTGATCGGTGAGGTTCCCCTTCACTCTCTCTATATGTATATCGAAAAGTCCCGCGTTGTCCAGCAGTCTCCTGGCCAGCTGAGAACCGGTATAGCCGAAGGTCGACCTGACTTTCGAGTACTGAGAGAATCGAGAACTCACCAGAAACTGGGCGTAGGCCGCCAGAACAATCGCCGGAATCAGTACTATGAACGTCGGATCCCAAAACATCCAACCACCTCCATCTAAAATTATATATCCGTTGTATTTGACGGTCAAATGCCGTTATCGTTTCGATGCTATACTCTTGGACGGAGCGGGCGAATGCTACCGGACCAGGAACGGCTATTGCGTGGTGGATTGTTGGTGGTGCGTTGTGAGTTGTGAGTAAGGGCGAGATGCCGGATCGGGGTCCGGCATGACTGGAAGGAGGAAAGGTAGAGATCCTGGCTAAGAGATTGCCATGATGACCTGAAGGGAGTAAAACTGTCATCCCGTAGTGCTTCATACGGGATCTCATCTCTTCAGTCTCTCCCTCCGGCGTCGGAACGATGAACCGCTCTCCCGATCTTTCGAAGGACGGCTCTTCCAGCCTCTCGCCTCTTACCTCTAGCCTCAGGTTCTCCAAGGACGGCTCTTTCCGCTCTTCCAATAGACCAAAAGGAGGCATGAAAAATGTTTTACGTAACCAAGGAGTTCACTTTCGACGCGGCTCACAACCTCGTGAGCTACCACGGCAAGTGTGAAAAGCTACACGGGCATACATATAAAGTGCATATCACAATGGTCGGAGAGCCCGACGGCGAGGGAATGGTCGTAGATTTCCTGGAGCTCAAGGCCATCGCCCGCTCGAAGGCCATCGATCTGCTCGATCACTCGTACATAAACGAGATCATACCCCAGCCCACGGCCGAGAATATCGCCAGATGGATCTTCGAGAGAGTATCGCCCGAACTGAAAAGGGAGAACTGCCGGGTATATGAAGTGACCGTCTGGGAGACCCCGACGAGCTTCGCCAAATACAGGGTGAGAGAGATTTGATAACTGTCCCGGCCGGCCGGTATATCTCGACCGGTTCTTCGATCCACGCCATCGACCCTTCGGCCAAGATCGTTTCCTTCATCGCGCTGGCCTTTTCCTCGCTCTTTCTCGACGGACCGGCCGATTTTCTCGTCTACGCAGTCCTCTGGACGGCCGTCTTTCTTCTGTCGGCCGTGGCCCTCAGGGAGTACCTGTCGACCCTCTGGGGCATCAGGTTTCTTCTCCTGCTGGTGGTGGTCTTTCAATCGCTCTTCACTCCCGGGAGGGTGTTGCTCGACCTCGGGGTGGTCAGGATTACCGTGGAAGGGCTGGCGAACGGTCTGATACAGTCCGGAAGAGTGATCTTCGCGGTGCTTTTCGGTATAACGCTTTCACTCACCACCTCGCCCGTCGAGATCTCGACAGGTTTCGAGAGGATACTCAGAAGACTGGGGCTCGGTGAGTCCAGGGCCTCTAAAATCGGCCTGGCCGCCTCTCTAACGCTTACTTTCATTCCTCTGATATCTCTGCAGACGGAAAGGGTCATAATGGCCCAGAAGGTCCGGGGTGTCGAGTTCGACAAGGGGAGCTTCTTCAAGAAGGTGAAGAACGCGCTCACGGTAGTGATACCCGTGATAGTCACCTCGCTGAAAAAGGCGCAGGATACGGCGGCGGCCCTTCAAATACATTTCCGATCGTCCAGTCGCGCAGGGATACACTTGCGAGTATCGAGATGGAAACTACCCGAAATCCTTCTGACAGCCACGGCCTTCACGGCCCTGCTGGGCGTTATCCTTCTGTGAAACCGAAAAGCTCTCCCAGCCTCGACGGATTTATCCTCGCCATGGCCCTGGAGGCGGCAAGTCTCAACCTGCCGTCGTTGGAGAGATCGACGATCACCGATTCGAGATCGCCGGCCAGATCCTCGAGCTTGAGGAAGCCGGTGACGGAGGCTGCCAGCATCCTGACGGCCGCCTCTTCCTTCTTGTTTTTCAAGAGTCTGGAGATCAGGTCGCCGCAGTTGAAGAGCCTGAGTTTCTTGACGGCCCTGAGCGAGGCCTTCTTCAGGCGGGACGAAGTCGATCTCAGCGACTCCTCCACCACGTTCTCGATAGAGTGATCCAGAAGATTGCCCAGCGCCTCCAGAGAGAGGGCCCTGACCCTATCGGAAGGATCTTCCAGCCCCTGATGAAGGATCTCAACCGAAGAGGGCTCCTGTAAACCCTTCAAATACTGGGCTCCGTAGAACCTGCACTCTTCGTCCTCGGAGTTCATCAGCCTCTCGGCCAGTCCCAGGAGCTGCGAGTCGTAGCCCTTTATCTTGCGAAAAACCTTCAGCGAGGGCAGGGAGATGTACTTGTCGTCGGAATCGAGCAGCTTTTTCAGTGCCGGAACGGCTATCTCCTCGGGAAAGGCCGATATCAGGTCGATGATGCTCTCCTTTATCGAAGCCGAACGATACTTCGAAAGGCTTTCCAGAAGAGCGCTCATGGCCTGCGCGTTTCGCTGGGTCATCCTCGAGGCGAAGGCCATCTTCTGGAGTCTTTTGGGGAGGGCCGAGAGTCTCTCTTCGTCGAGTTCCAGCTCGCCCCGGTAGGCCGAGAGTATGATCTGAATGTCGTTGCTGGGATCGTTGTCGAATTCCTTCAGAAGCTCCGTCTCTCCCGATTCGAGCAGGGAGAGGACGAAGGTCTTCCTGACTTTTTTCGACGGGTCGGAAGCGACCCTCCGGGCCAGGTCACCGTCCTCGTAACCGAACTCGATCAATTCCTTGACTGCGGCGCTTCTCACGGTGTCGGAAGGATCTTCAAGAGAGAGGAGTATCTTGTCCTGTCCGATACCGCTCCTGGACATTGAGGTTATCACGCTCCTGCGCACTTCGGGCGAGGGATCCTCCAGAAAGGCTTCGAGGTCCTCGATAATTATCTCCCTGTCGGAGGCCGATTTTATCGCGCGCGCCCTGACGTAGGACGACGGCGAATTTAGCATGTCTTTCAAGTTCATCTCGGTTCTGGAGGTTATCTCCTCCTCTATCGCCTGAAGAAGCTTTCTTATATCTTTCGGCATCATAAAAAATCACCTTCCGCTCTGAAAAGTAGCTCCCGACCATCTATCGTGAGCCTTACCGAGTCGCCCTCGCCCGTAAAAAAGGCGCTCTGGCCGAACTCCATGACCTCGTTGTAGGAATTGCCCGATCTTCTCATGATTCTCTGCTTACTCATGTAGTATCTTATCCTTCTGGTCTTTCCATCGACCACGGCGTCGAAAGACACGAAATCGACCGAACAGGAGAAGTTGCCCGTCGCGAGTTTCAGATCTCTCTCGAGTATGTCCAGCGTTCTGAAGATCGCCAGAGAGTCTCCGGCTTCCTTCGCGATGCGAAACGCGAAGGAATTGACGAGGGCGAAGACCTTCAGCATAGATATCAGCAGAAGAGCGGAAACCGCGAGAGAGATCGAGAGCTCAACTAGAGAAGTCCCCTTCTTCATATTCGACAAGCTCCAGAAGGTTCTCCAGACGATCCAGAACCCTGTCCCTTCCGAGTATGGATATAGTCTCGAAAAGGCCCGGCGTGACGAGTCTTCCGGTGACTCCGCCCCTCAAGAGCTGGAACGTGTTTTTCTTGGAAGTTATCTTTTCCTCGGCAAGATCCCTGATAACTCTTTCGACTCCCTCGACCGACCAGTCGTCGGCGCCCTCGAATCTCCTGATGGCGGCGGCGATCAGATCCTTGCTCCAGCCGTTCTCGAGGTATTTGACCACGTATTCTTCCTGGTAATCTATCTCTTCGCTGAAGAAGGGTATGGAGAAATCGTAGAGCTGCTCGATCGTGTTGATCTTCTCCCGGCACATCGATATGACTTCCAGCGCGTAGAAGGGTTCGCTCTCGACCGAGGCGTAGTAGTCGAAGCGGCCAGTGTATTTCAGCCACAGCCCGAATTCGGCCAGGAGTCTTTCCGGTTCCATCAGGCGCATATGCTTCCCGTTTATCCACTCGAGCTTTTCGTAATCGAAGACGACGCCCTTGTTGGATATGTCGGAGGGCACGAAGTCCTTCACCTTTTCGTGGTAGTCGAAGATCTCCTGATCGACCGTCCAGCCGAGAAGGGCCAGGTAATTCATGAGGCCGACGCTGAGATAGCCCTCGCTCCTGAAGTGATCCACGCTGGTGTGGCCGTGTCTTTTGGAAAGGGGCGCGCGGTCGCTGCCCAGGATCAGCGGAATGTGCATGAAGACGGGATGTTCCCAGCCCAGAGCGCTGTACATCATTATCTGGCGCGGCGTGTTCGTGAGGTGATCCTCTCCCCTGAAGACATGGGTGATCTCCATGAGATGATCGTCGACGACCACGGCGAAGTTGTAGGTCGGGAAGCCGTTAGACTTGACTATGACGAAGTCCCCGAAGTTCTCGTTCTCGAAGCTCATGTCGCCTTTCGAGAGATCGAAGAATTCGGTGACGCCCGCGGGTATTTTGAATTTTATCGTGCAGGTCTCGTCGGCCGAAAGATCGGTCGGTCTTTCGTTAGAAGTTCTGAGGACGTTTTCCGGATCGTCCCTGTGGTAAACGGCGTAGTAGGCCGCTCCCTTCTCCACCAGTTCGCGGGCGAATCTGTCGTATATGCCCAGTTCCACCCTCTCGCTTTGACGGTACGGACCGTACGGACCGCCTATGTCGGGACCTTCCGACCAGTCGAGCCCGCACCACTTCATGGAGGCGAAGATCTGATCCTCGAACTTCTTTTCGGAGCGCTCCGTATCGGTGTCCTCTATTCTCAAAACAAAGTTTCCAGACTGATTTTTCGCGAAAAGCCAGTTGAAAAGCGCCGTCCTCACTCCACCGACGTGGAGATTGCCCGTCGGGCTGGGCGCAAACCTACACCTTACCATTTTCTGCCTCCTCCAGACACTCCAGCAATTGGGCCATGTCTTGTGCCTGTCTGATTTCCACTGTTCTGCGATTGTCCAGGTATCTACCCTCGATCATAACCGGAAGTATCCTGTCTGTCCACCCTCCGGTCCCTTTCATGAGTATAACGGGTCTCCCGTAGGAGTAAGAGGAGAGTATTTCGAGCAACGTGCCGGCCTCTCCGCCGATCGAGATCACGACATCGGCCGATTTCGATATGATCAGCGATCTGAGGGCGAAATCCATGCCGGTTCTGATCTTTATCTGATTGTGATCGTTTCCCTCGTCGTTGGAGGGCAGGATGCCGAGCACCCTTCCGCCGTTCGAAGAGGCGCTCTCCGAAACGAGCTCCATCACACCGTCTCTCCCGCCGGTGATGAGGACGTCTCCCCTTTCGGCCAGCGCTTTCCCAACCTGCCGGCATATCTGCGTGAGCTCCAATACCGGGGATCTGTCGATCGGACCGGAATAGCCGATCACCGCGACCTGCAGCATCAATCATCACTCCCCAGATACTTCTCCACCACAACGCTGTCGGCCAGCACGACCGAGGGATCTCCCGAGGAGATCACCTCTCCCTTGTACAGAACGTATAATCTATCGACCACACGGCTTATGGAGGTGACGTCGTGATCGGTCACGATAACTCCGATGCCTTTGTCCTTCAACTTCCTGATCATCTTCTGGATATCTTTCACCGTCATGGGATCTATTCCCACGAAGGGTTCGTCCAGCAGTATGAAGGAGGGCGAGAGGGTAAGCGTTCTGGCAAACTCCAGTCTCCTCTTTTCGCCGCCGGAGATCACCGAGGAGGGCTGGTCTTTGAGCGGGAGAATGTTGAACTCCTCGAGAAGCCTGGTTGCGGTCTCTTCGTTGTTTTTCCTCTCTCCGGTCAGCTTCAAAACCATCTTGAGATTCTCGATAACCTTCAAACCGCGAAATATAGACGTTTCCTGCGGCAGATAGGCTATCCCCCTGCGCGCCCTTTCGTGGATCGGCAGGTGCGTTATCTTCTCCTCGTTGAGATAGATGTCCCCGGAGTTGGGAATCACTATACCCAGTATCGACTTGAAGGCGGTGGTCTTTCCGGCGCCGTTGGGGCCGAGAATTCCCACCACCTCAAGGGAAGATGCCTCTATCGAGACGTCGTTCAAGACCTTTCTTCTTCCATAACGCTTCTCGAGGTTGAGGCATCTGAGGTATGAAACCTTGTTCACTTCTGGAATCCCTTCATGTATTCGATGATGGCGTCGGTGACATCGTAAGCCGGCGCGCCATAGACTACGACCTCGCTGGATATTACCATGTCGATTCCTATAAAGGTGGAGTAATCCTTTATTCTCTTGTTAACCTGTTCCATGATCACCTGCAGTTTCGCGTTGTAGGTGGCCTCGAGAGTCTGCTCGTACTG